>Ga0306926_10004877_pt1 | contig 14161 bp, 14 predicted proteins | sample flu12Cox44000178_FD_203759 | JGI IMG/M metagenome (GOLD analysis project Ga0306926, IMG submission 203759) | Lab enrichment of tropical soil microbial communities from Luquillo Experimental Forest, Puerto Rico - flux8day.12C.oxic.44.000.178 (v2)... | ecosystem: Environmental > Terrestrial >...
CAGCCATGTGATTGCGCCCCTGATCTCTAAGCTCAATGAGAGTACAACGCCTTGAGCAAGCGGCTTCCTGTGAAGACCACGCCGCAGTGACAAACCAAAGTGCTTATCGGATTATCATAAAGGCCAGACCACCGATACCAAGGTCTTAGCGGTCTTTGTGACAACGAACACAGCGGAAACGGTTCAGAACGCTTTCACTGCGCGGAATGCAGGGAGCGATTATGAACAGCAAAGTACCAAAACTGGAGAAATCTCTGCCGCAGACTGCGGACGAAAATCACGCTTCACCGCATTCGTATTATCAATTCTTGTTGCGGAAATGCAGATCACAGCACGGTGCTTCGACTGGCGTTGACAATGAAATGGCCGCTAATACCCGAAGGAGAGACGAGACTAACTAACCGATGAGCGAGAACCCCCAAATCGCCAGCCGAAGCTACAATAAATCCGGCTCAGGAGACATCCATGGAGATAGAGTGGGGTCCAATGTCACAGGCCAGTGATTAATAATCCTCCATCCGTGGACGATCGATCACAATATTTCCCTTGCCGGGCTCAAGAGGAAAGTCTGGTTCTGCTCCATTCAAGCTAGACTTGATACTGATTAACCAGCTGATGTTCCGAGCGGGCAATTTACGCGCGTTTTTTATTCCAACGTGGCTGATTAGAGCGCTGCCACTTTGCATCAGGTGGATGCCCAGTGTTCAAGCAATTGCAGAAGACGTAGATAGCGTCGGACTAATCTCTGCGCTCGGGTCTACCTTAGATACTAGGGGCCGCCGCGATGGTGAAAAACGGCGGCCCCCGCTGACAGCAACAACACTGGGGAGCGTTGAAGCCGTTAGTCAAAAGTAAGGCATTAAAGGCCCATCGGACGGCGTTTCTAGGGCAAAATACCCACACGCGGCGCATGCGCGCGCTTGAGCTTGACCAAAAACATTATATAGATCAGCGCGCCGGAGAGGTGGCTGAGTGGTTGAAAGCACCGCACTCGAAATTCGGCGACGGTGATGCCTTCGCCGACGATCCCGTACTGATACGTCTGAATAAGTTGACCCTTTCGAGTACCGGCCAACGCCGTGGTGCTTCCCTGTCCTGCTCCGTACTGAGCCGTTGGGTAGCAAAATGGTAGCAAACTCTGCAGGGAAGACGAACGCGATTGCATTAGTGATTTACAATCGATGCACGCGAGAAGGCCGATCAGATAAAGCTGGGCAAAATCCGGCCACACTCGCTGAGCCAAGTCGATGACAAAAGTTGAGGTCTCCATAGCGCAGCGGCCCAGAGGAAAGAACCGAGTCCACGAGCAGTGTTATTTTCTGCCCCAACGTGTTACGCGCTCGGACCGCATCGAGCAAACTGGGCCAGTGTCGAACCAGCCAAACCAACAGCTCTTTGTCGCTGCCGCGCAGACGGAGACGAGGCGGCGCCCGCCGCGTTGCGATATTTAGCTGATGACGGAGAAACAAGTTCTCGGCTTCAAGCCGCATACGCGACTTGAACACATCAGCAACCAACATTACGAGCATATGCAGCACCGCAATCATCGCCCACAACGATGCGAGATTCTGCCTTACAACGCGAATCCAATGCCGGATGGAATTTTCGGAAAGGACACGCTTTGCTTTAGCAACAATTTACTATGCAGAAATCCTCTCAGCGCACAATGATCGAACCGATTAAAACGTCTGGCTTCGTGCTCTGCCGCATCTACGACAGACCCTGAACGCCTTGCGCGGTTACGCGCTTACTGCGCGGCCTCTGCGTGGCCGAGATAGGCGGCCTCCAATGCCGGGTCGTGGGCCAGCGCTTCCGCTGTGTCATCGCGCACGATGCGGCCCGATTCCAGAACGTAGCCACGATCGGCGACGGTCAACGCCAGCGCGGCCATCTGGTCGACGAGCAGAATGGTCACGCCGTCGTCGCGGAGCATCGCAAGAACGTCGAACAGTTCATTGATCATCGCCGGAGCGAGACCGAGCGATGGTTCATCGAGCAACAAAATGCGTGGCCTCGCCATCAATCCGCGGGCGATCGCGAGCAATTGCTGCTCGCCACCCGAGAGAAGCCCGGCGCGGCTGGAAAGCCTGTCGCGCAGGCGCGGAAATCGTCTCAATAGCGCTTCGATCTCGGCCTCACTATCAACGTCGGATCGCGTATATGCACCGAGGAGGATATTGTCGAGCACCGTCAATTCCGGAAAAACCTGCCGTCCCTCCGGGACGAGCGTCAGTCCGCTCGCCGCGATCTTGTGTGCGTCGAGATCTTCGATCCTCGTGTCTTGCAGCACGATGGCTCCGGTCACCGGACGCAGTAGACCGGTCAGGGCGCGCATCGCCGTCGATTTGCCGGCTCCGTTAGCACCAAGCAGCGCAACCATCTCGCCAGGCCTGACCGCAAACGAAACGTCTTCGAGCACTGGCGCTGCGCCGTAACCGGTGGTCAGCTTGAGACACGACAGAATGGCATCCTGCGAACCTAACCATGGTGTCGAACGCGGCCGCGCGCGCATCTCACCGTCACCGAGATAGGCCTTCAGCACACGCGGATCCCGGCGAACTTCGGCGGGCTGGCCAGCCGCAATGATCCTGCCGGCGTCGAGCACCACGATGTGGTTCGAGATGTTCATGACCATTGCCATGTCATGCTCGACCAGAATGACCGCGATGCCGAGATCGGCAATTCGACGGATCAGTTTTGCCAGCGCGGCCTTATCCGACCGCATCAAGCCTGCCGCCGGTTCATCGAGAAGGAGAACCTCAGGACGCGTCGCCAACGCTCGCCCTATTTCGACAAGACGCCGATCCACATGCGGCAGATCGCCTGCAAGCGCTGCCACCGGTCCGTGATATCCGGCGAACACAAGCAAAGCTTCAGCCGTGCGCTGGTCCTCCGCGGTGGCGATGTCGCGCAGAGGATTTCCGAGTTTCCCACGGCACAACGCGATGAGAATGTTGTCGAGCACGCTCATCGCGCCGAACAGCTGCGTCGTCTGATAGGTTCGCGAAATTCCGGCGCGCGCGATGCGCCAAGCCGGCGCGCCCGCCAATTCCGTTTCGCCACTCCGAATTGAACCGCTGTCGGGGCGATAAAAGCCCCCGATCATATTTAGAACGGTGGTCTTCCCCGCCCCGTTCGGGCCGATCAAGGTCGTGACCACGCCCGGCTGGGCGACGAAACTTACATCCGTCGCCGCCTTAATCCCGCCGAATGAAATACCAATATCGCGCACCACCAATTGCGGCCGCGCGCCATCGTTTGCGAAGAACGCGGCGAAGTCGAAATTGCTATCCTTTGCCGCCGCGGGATCGGTGCGCCGTACGAAACGGCCGAGCGTTCCGATCACGCCTTCGGGTGCCAGCCAGAGCACAACCAGCAGCAGGACCCCGACGAACAACAGACGGTACTCGGCAAGGCTGGATAAAAGCTCAGGCAGCATCACCGTTATGACCGCGCCCACCGCCGGACCGAGCACCCATCCCGAGCCGCCGACGATGACCGCAAGGAGAAAAAGGATCGACTGCGAGAACGGGAACGAGTCCGGCGCAACGAACATCATCAGCGGCGCAAAGATCGCACCGGCCAGACCGGCGAACACCGCCGAGATGGCAAAAGCCGCGGTTTTGATCGCGACCGGGTTGAGGCCGATCGACCGCGCGGCGACTTCGCTGTCCCGCACGGCGACCATCGCCCTGCCCCAGGCACTCGCAGCCAGGCTTTGGAACAGAAAGAACGAGACTCCCGCAAGCACCGTTGCGAAGATCGCCGTCTCACGCTCGCCGAACGGACGCCCTGCAAGTGTCGGCGGTAGAAGGCCCATCAATCCGTTCTGGCCGCCCGTCAGAGTTTTCCATTCTATGGTGCCGTGCTGGACGATGAACGCAAATGCGATAGTGATCATCGCGAGATAAGGGCCACTTGCGCGCAGCGCTGGCAGAGCCAGCAAAGCTCCAACAATGCCGGCGATGAGACCGGCCAACGGAAATGCCACCCAGAAGCTCACGCCGTTCACCATCAGGATCGCCGCCGTATAGGCGCCGATAGCATAGAAGCCGACATGGCCGAGCGAGACCTGTCCGGACAATCCAAGCAGGACGTTCAGCCCAACGCCGACGATGGCTGTCAGCGCGACCAATGCAAGGATGAAGTGCGAATAACCTTCGGACCCGAATGTGAGCAGCACGCCCGCTCCTGTCAGAGCGACAATCGCGACTGTCATCGGTGTCGGCGTCAGCCCGCGAGCGAGCATCATCACACCTTCTTGGTCGCCGCGCGGCCGAGCAAACCGTTCGGCATTGCCGCAAGTGCGACAATGACGACGGTGAAGGCAACGATCTGCGTGTAGGTCGAGCCAACGAGCGCGGTGACGAGCGCCTCGATCAGTCCGTAGAGGAATCCCGCCAGCATGACGCCGGACGCGGATGTAATGCCGCCAAGAATTGCAACGGCGAAGGCCTTGATGCCGAACAGCGTGCCCATATCAGAGTGAATACTGAACAGCGGCGCGATCAGAAGGCCCGCAAGGCCCGCAAGCGCCGTCGACAGTGCAAACGACAGCGCGATTGCCACCCGCACGTTGATTCCCATAAGACGCGCGGCATCCTTGTTCTGCACCACCGCAAGCAGAGCTTTGCCAAGCTTGGTACGATTGAATGCAAGCGACAGCGCGAGCGTGATTCCGAGCCCGACCAGCGGAATGACAAGCTGCAGCGGAAACACACCCGCACCAAAAAGCAGAATTGGTTTTTGCGCCAGGATGGACGGAAAAGCGCGCGGCTCCTTGCCAAACGTAAACAGCACGATGTTGTCGAGCACGATACCGCCCGCGACCGTCGCCATCAGCCAGCCGTTAGAGCCCCGTTCGGCAAACGGCCGCACCAGGAAACGTTCGACCACAAGACCGAACAGGGCGCAGAGCAGCAGCGCCATGGCCACGGCAAGCGGCAACGGCCAGCCGAGCCGGATTGCAAAGGTGTAGCCGAGCACGGCCCCGAGCATCATCGAGGAGCCCTGCGAGAAGTTCACGGTGTTGGATACGACGTAAGTGACGTGATATCCGAGCGCGATCAGTCCATACATGCTGCCGACGGCAAGGCCGGTCACGATCGCAGAGATCAACAGCATGATTTCAACGCCCCGGGAAAGCGAACAGCGGGAGGCAGGGGTGAACCCGCGTCCCGCTGCGCTCGGTCATCGGTTCAGTTCGTCAGTGGAAGTATCTGGCCTTCCTTGAAGTGTGTGAAGATGTAATCGTTCGAGGTCAGCGCGTCGTGTTCGGTCGCCGAGAACGGCTTTTTGTAGTTCTTGATAAGGCCGTCGTACGAGTCGATCTGCTCGAACGCCTCGCGGATCTTGGAACCGTCGGTCGAACCAGCCGCCGCGATCGCGATGGCCGTCAGATTCATCGCGTCATAGGCATTGGCAATGCCGACCGCCGGGGTGACATCCGCCAGCGTCTTGATTTCCGGGTATTTCTTTTTCAGCGCGGCCAGAACGACTTCCGCCTTCGGCGAAAGCGTACCGGCGAAGCTGAAAGTCTGGATGAAATGCACTTTGGCACCGCTCGGTCCGGCAAGTTCGCTGAAGCGGCCGCCGGCCGGTCCCCAGTGCGATACGATCGGAACATCCCAGCCCATCCGGTCGAGCGACTTCACGACCTGCGAGGATGGCGCGACGTTGGCGACCATGAACAGAACATCCGCTCCTGACTCTTTGAGCCGCGTGAGCTGCGGCACAACGTCGACATCGGCATCCTGGAATTTTTCGATTCCGGCATAGGGCATGCCCTTCTCTTCCAGGGCGGCTTTGAGTCCCTTCTCGTTCGACTCGCCCCATGGATTGTTGATGAGGATCATCCCTGGTTGCTTCGCGCCGTATTTCTTGACGGCGTAAGCGACGAGCGCCTTGTCGACGAGCGCGTCGACAGCGGAAACACGGAACACATAATTTTCCGGCGCGCCATTGCGTGTAATCGGCGTGCCCGCCGCCCAGACGCCCATGAAGGGAACCTTGTTCTGGTTGGCGAACGGCACGATCGCCATCGATACCGGCGTATCAAGGCCGCCAAAGAGCGCGGCGACTTTCTCGCGTTGCACAAGTTCACGCGCGGCCACGACTCCCCTGGCCGGATTGCTTTCGTCGTCGCGAACGACAAGCTCGACTTGCTTTCCGAGGACACCGCCTTTTGCATTAATTTCATCGATCGCGACCGAAAGGCCGCGGACGATTGCTTCTCCCGATTTGGCCGATTGGCCGGACATTGCCGCGACGAGGCCAAGCTTGATGGTGTCATCAGCCATCGCGGGAAGTGCGAGCGTTGCGCTTGCGGCCGCCGCCAGAAGGAGACGTCGGCTGATTTTCGAAATGCTGCTTTGGAGGGCCATGGCAATACCTCTTCGAGAGTGATCCGGCCATTTCATTCGCAAACCGCGTGCCACCGGGACGGCCCCAAAACACTGACAGAAGTGGCGTTACAGAGCATTGTCGCCGCCTATTTAAGAGGCAACGTGTAAATGCTTTAGGCATATTGTATTCATCGGTGTATACAATCAACGGAGTCTTTCAGTCCTATGATTTGGCCGGAAAAATGCATGGCTGGCGGAGATGGAGATATTGTCCGGCATTGCCAGCTTCTCAAGGAGATCTCGTGATGGCACCCGCTCAAGCCGCTCTCAAAGCCTCTGTGATCATGCCAACCGACGAAACCGCCGAAGCAGCGGCGATCGTCGAGAAATTTCTAGTGGCTTCGATGGTGCCGGATCCCGAAACAGCGGCCCGTTACGTTGCCGAACCCCTCAAGCTCACGTTCACCGGCGGCCGGCGTTTCAGTCATCCGCGCGAAAGCACGGCGTTCAATGCGAAACGCTACAAGTGGGTGAAGAAAGCCATGGAGCGTTCCGACGTGGTGCCCGGACATAACGAGACGATCGTCTACAACATCGGAACTTTGTACGGCGAATGGCCGGACGGCACACCGTTTGACGGCAACCGCTATGTCGACCGGTTCGTCGTCCGTGCCGGAAAAATCGTTCAGATGGATGTCTGGAACGACAGCGCGGAGCGCCTGCTGACGCGAAACGGCATCGACGCCTGACTAGCGCCGATGGCGCCCTTTGCCGTTGGCACTGCCGTTCGTTTCTTCGTCCGCATAAGCGGTCAGAATATCCTTCAGGTCGCGGCCCCTCTCAGGACGCGCGACGATCAGCGCACGTCCGGCAACGGCTTCGAGATGCTTGTCCATGACCGCGGACGCACGCTCGACATCTCCCGCTGCCAAAGCGGAGATGACGGCGCGATGTTCGTTGACGGCGCACTCCGACGAATGCGGGCGGCTGTACAGCGCGAGGATAAGCCCGCAACGCGACGACAGTTCGCTGACATGGCGGGTCAACACTGGGCTTCCGGTCATTTGCGCAAGCAGAATATGGAATTCCGTCGCAAGGCGTATCGATAGCGGCTCGTTGTTGCCCCTCGCGCGTTCTTCCTGGTCTACATGCGCTTCAAGCGTTTTGATCTGCTCTTTGGTCAGACGTCCGGCAAGCCTCGACATGACCAGGCGCTCGATCCCCAGCCTGACATCAAAAGTATCGCGTGCTTCTTCCCAGGCCGGCGCCGCCACCGCAGCCCCGCGATTGCGGCGCAATTCCACCAGTCCTTCGGCCGCAAGCTGACCCAATGCGCTGCGCACGATCGTGCGGCTCGCACCGAAACGTTCGCCGATTGCGTCTTCGGGAAGCTTCGCGCCGGGCTCCAACGCCTGCTCGATGATCGCGTGGCGGAGCGTTCGATAGATCGAGCCTGCTCGATCGGCGTCGGGTTTTGCCTTCGACCTGGCCATGGTTTGCAGTTTCCGTTGCGCCAGCCCTTTTAAGGGTATCGCCCGCACACGACAATGCTGGCCCCGTTCGCGTCATCAAGATGCGAACGCACAGCGGCACTCGTGATGCGCACAATCAGGCGGTAGGTCTACGCTCGGGATCGGCGCCTTGCCCTTCTTCAACTTCGGCAAGGTAAGTGTAGGTGCGCTGCAACTGTTCGCACCTTTGCCGGCTGTCCTCGTCGTGGGTGCGCTTCGCTAACTCGGCGCACTTTTCGGCCTGTCGTCGCAAAAACTTCACAGAAGCCATATCTGGGACTCTTCGAATTCCCGGCTTTTGCATTGCAGCATTTCTTATTTTGCGTTGCAACGAAAATTATATTGCCTCTCAGCGGGATTTCGATCGGCAGAGCGGCAACTTGGCGGCAGCTTGGCAGCGGCTTGGAGAGGGCCCGCGTGACGCGCGCGCCGGGGGTCACCCAGAGAGGCAGTTTGCCCAAAGTCTGATGTGCCACCGCCTAATAACTATGCAGCGGGCGACGCGAACGCCCGGTTTTCCTTGCTTCAGGCGCAGATCAACCCGGGAGGCCATGCCGGATCAGCGGATTACGCCGGCACCTGTTTGGCACTCCCCAGCACGCTCGCGATGCCCGAATCCAGCGGCGGCATCAAGGAAAAGGTCACGTTTGAGCGCGTAATCGTATGGCCTGACGGGCATCGAGAGATCGATGGCGTCACACCCAAGCAGCTGCCCAAGCCATCCGATGCTTCCCATGCGCTTCCCAAACCGACTGATCCGACAGACGGCACCAACGAGGGGGCGGCGTGATGAAACGCGAGAGACAGATTTACAACGCGCTAATGAGGGCGGTTAAAGAGGGCTGCGTTCCATTTGGTTACTATGGCCCCGAAACTTGTCGATGGGCCACTCCGGACGAGATGCGCCGCTTTGGCCTCGAAGACTGTCCTATGGTGCACTTAGACAAGAGCGGCGAAATTGACTGCTACTTTACCGAAACCGGGGCGACCGTAGTTCCGGGGGCGTCACATCACTAGGAAGAGTCGCCTGTATCGGTCGAAAACAACGATCAGTTGATTGTGTGGAAAAACCCTCGCAAAATTCCGCAAATGACGATCAATAAAATCAAGGGTTTGTGGATACCGATTTCAGGTGTGCAAAAAGAATAGATTTTGCGCACAAGGTCTGATACCGTGTCGGCGCTCAAATGAGAGGATTTCCCATGAAACGCGCCGCTCTCTACCTCAGGGTTTCCACAATCGACCAAACCACGGCCAATCAGGAGCGGGAGCTGCGGCAAGTCGCCGAGCGTGCCGGCTGGGAGGTCGACAAGGTTTATAAGGATCGCGGGATCAGCGGCAGCAAAGGGCGGGATAAGCGGCCCGCTTTCGACGCGCTGCATAAGGCCGCTGCGCGCCGGGAAATCGATATCGTCATGGCCTGGTCGGTCGATCGGCTCGGTCGCTCATTGCAAGATCTTGTTGTCTTCCTGTCCGAAATTCATGCCGCCGGTGTCGATCTCTTCCTGCATCAACAGGGGTTGGACACGACCACACCGGCAGGCAAAGCGCTATTTCAAATGATGGGCGTGTTTGCCGAGTTTGAGAGATCGATGATTCAGGAACGAGTCCGCGCTGGGCTTAGGAGGGCCCAGGACGACGGCAAAAAGCTTGGCCGGCCACGCATAGCGCGCCAGCTCGAAGAGCGAATCCTTGCCGCTCTAAAAGCTGGAGAAACCATTCGTGGGGTTGCCGACAAGTTTGATGTCAATCCTAGCACGGTGCAGAGAATCAAACACCCTTTCGTCGCCGCCGCGTGAGGCATCGATAGGCGCGAAACCGCGAGCGCCATAAAGGTGGTCACCCCGCCCCCCATGCCTTCGATTAGAACCGGTACCCGCCATCGATTTCGCGCCTAGTCGACAGAAACGTGCATTTCGGTTTCCAAAATTTTGGAATTTCACGGTGGGTCGGTTTCTGTTTCCCAAAATCAAAAAATGGACGGTGGGGGCGATGCGCAAGAAACGCAAGGACGCTGGTCAGAAAGGACGCGACGATCGGAAGCAGCCCTTTTTTTGAGGGCGACATTTTCATTACGGAGGCGTTCGAGTTCAGCTTTCAGGTCTTCATCAGACATGGTTTTCAGCTCTAGCGACGTCGAAGCCTGTCACTCCTGCTCCGTTGTCTATATATGATCCAAATAGCTTCCGATAACCCATCTTCTCGGAAGTAACGAAGTAACAATGACAAAGGATAATGGTGAAGGCGTCAGGTTACTGCACCTAGGGCATCGCGCCGGAAAACGTGCAGGCTAAGTCCGTTACCGCGGTCACAGGGCTTAAGTGCCTTAGGCACCGCACTCGAAAGACGGGCTGCAGTGTTTCGTCGATTGACGACGCGTAACAGACAGTCCGAAAATTCAATGACTTCCGAGAGCAGCAAGTCTGCTGCGTATCAGCATATAGCAGCTAGTGCCCTTGGGTTTGGGTCCAAAATTGGGTCCAAGAATTATGCTCGACTTGCGTCGTTCGTAGCCAAAACAAAGGGGCCGCCGCGAGTGGTGAACCCAACGGCGACCCCAGCCGCCGACACCGGAGCCGAGGGGCGCGGGTGGTAGGTGGCCATGGAGTCAACCAAGCCCGCACTTTGACGTTCCTGCCCTGGAACGCTCTGGCCTTGCCCGAGTTAAGTTGGTGCTGTTGCCCGGACTTACCCCCTACCCCGTCCCGGCTAGCAGCATCTTGAACTTGGGCTGCCCGGTGTCCCCGCGTTGCAGCCCTTCTTTCTTTTTTTCGCCCGCGCTATATCGACGGCGTGTGGTGGCGTTAGGAGGACAATATGGACACCACAACACTTCTGATCATCATCGTCATACTGTTGGTTATCGGTGGCGGTTGGTACGGCCGAGGACGGTGGTACTAGGCTCGGATTCCCTTATATAGGCGGCATGTTGCAGCGTGTGCGGAACTCACGCGGTCGGCCCCTCACTGCGCCTGCCGCTTTCATCATTCCCTGTCGTCCTGTCGTCGCCAAGCAGCCCCCTAGTGGTCCGGGCTGGGCGCACGAGCTGAAGCATGACGGTTATCGGCTGCAGATACATGTCCGCGATGGCCGGGTGCGTCTCTACACGATGAAGGGAAATGATTGGACCAAGCGTTATCCTCGCGTTGTGGATGAAGCATCTAGGCTGCGTGCACCGTTGATTATCGACGCCGAGGTTGTTCACCTGTCGGCCGGTGGCGTTGCGGACTTCGACGCTCTGTATAGTCGCGCAGCCGATGAGCAGGCCGTGGCCCTGGCTTTCGATCTTCTTCTCTCTGGTGAGGACATTCGGCGTGAGCCGCTGATCGAGCGCACGAAAGCGTTGGAGTGGGTGCTTCGCAAAGCGCACGATGGCATTCAGTACGTCGAGCACACCGAGGGCGATGGAGCCAAAATGTTTGCTGCCGTTTGCAAGCTCGGGCTTGAGGGAATTGTCTCAAAGAAACTGAATGCGCCGTATAAGTCCGGGCCATCAAAGGCGTGGCTGAAAATCAAAAATCCGAAGGCACCGGCAGCAACGCGCATCCTTGAGGGCACTTTCTGATCAGAAACCTATGTTCCGCGACGGCGCAATCATATTCGGCGATCTCATTGGCAAGCTGGATGTGCTGTACGTTCACTGCCCCAAATGCAGCCGTGCCGGTCGCTATCGCCTGCAGCATTTAATTGATGAACGCGGTCGCGGCGGGAAAGTCATCGACTGGCTCGACGAGCTCACCGCCGATTGTCCGAAGAAGATCGCGCACAGCATGAATGACCAATGCGGTGCGCGGTGCCCGGATTTGCCGAGGGTGATGTAGGCTCTGACTCCGACACGGGTGCGTTGTGGCAAGGTGGCTCGGGCCAGCTCCAACTGGCTCGGGCTGCACAACTGGCCCGCTTATCCACAATAGCGCGATGAAACGCGGACAAAGGCGCCGTCAGACCGCTCAACATAGCAGCCCTGCCGCCACCAATAGTATCCCCCTCTGCGCCGCTGGGCCTCCGCACCAATGATGGCGCCGGTCGCCGCGCCAACTCCTGCCCCAATAGCTGCACCCCGGCCACCGCCTGCGACGCCGCCAATGATAGCGCCGGTCGCACCCCCAAGAATTGCACCGCTGAACGGGTCCTGAGCCGCCGCCTCCTTAAAAGGAATGACTAAGGCCAGTGTCAGCAAAGTTACCGTCCCCAATGTGCGAACCATATCGACCTCCTTCTTCGAATTACCCCAATTCACGCGTGGTCGTGGCGACGATAGCACGGTCGCGGCGAAAAATTCTATCAGGCCGTGTGCGATCTGGGATTGGAAGGCATCGTGTCCAATCGCTCAGGCCCGTCGAGAACCTGGATTAAAGTCAAAAATCCGAAGGCACTGGCTTCGACAAGAGTCATTGATGGTGCATTCTCCCTTTCCGCATAACTGGTGCCCCAGGACTGCAAATTCGTACGTATCTAATCGCCGTAGACAAGCGCATGTTGATTGCATCACCGGCAGAGAAAAATAATAACGAATTCTGGGCACCGGTGGCTGAGAGACCAAATCGCGCTCCCGCCTGCAAAGAGCGAAAGGAGCGCGCTGCCATGCGGCAAACTCAAACCATCCCGCATCCACGAATAATAGCTCGACCGTGCTGCGAATTTTGTGACGCACTGATGTCGCTTGTGTCAATCGAGCCGGATGAACCGACATATGATAGGCGCACGTTTGTATGCCCCAGGTGCCAGCATGAACAGGTCGAGCTAGTTCAATATAAATAGCCGGTAGTTCGGTCGTTACGAACACGCCGAGCCGTGAATAGGCGATGCGATATTTTGGTACGTAGGCTCCAACCTAAGGACTCTAATGGGCGAAGAAGAAACCGAACAGAAGTCTGACGGCAAAGGTCTTTTTATAATTCGCAATGGCCGGAAGGTCGCCAAGTACGAGGTTGGGAAGTGGGTGCCTTTACTTCCGGGAGTCGTCGTCCGCGACACACCCAACGGTGTTAAGATTGAAATGCCGCACTAAGCATTAGGTCGGCTATCGCACCGACCGGGTATCCCGAATCAAACTACTCTGGAAATCACGGGCAGTCGGCTCTGACGCAGCAGAACTGTTCGGCATCTACACTTAGGGACCGCTAAAGCTCACCTGCGGTCCCTTTCTTTTCCATAAAATTCGATTATCGAAGTCTGTTTTCGGTATTGGCCCGACATCCGCATTTCTCGCAGGACAGCCGAACCATGTCGCCGTTATATTCGTTGAGTGTGCGTGAACCGTTCATGGGGTGGACAGAATGCCGTATTTTGCTCCTTCAGATGATCGACTATCAAAGATTGGCAAGGTCATAGGCGACACTTTCGCAGCATTCATTGTGTTCGCAGTGTTGACGCTAGCCGCTCACCAGGTGCTCCTGACATTTATAAGAATAATGAATTGGTAGCTCACACCAGCAACGTTGCCTCTTCAAGAAAATGCACACTGGCGAAGCGATGGCAGCTTTCAAAGCTAGGTGGCTAGCCCGCTAGTGTCTTCTGCAATTGCTTGAATAACCGTAGCGTCCGCATTTCTCACAGGAAAGGCGAACCCTGTCGCCGGGGTATTCAGACAGTTGAAGCGAGCCGTTCATCGCTGAGGTTTGTTCGGTGTAGCCGGGACCGGGTTTTCTCTTAAGTTCCTCACTTGGCCATACAGCTCTAGACAAGCGGCAAGTTCAGTGTAGGTGGGGCTAAACCATTCTATTGATTTGATACACCTTGCTCGCTCCTCGGCAGGGAACGTCGACCAATCAGCAGCAAGTTTTTCGCGTGTTCTGTTCTCGCCCTCCATACAGGATTTTTCTCTTTCGTTGGCAGTTTGGGCGTACGCTACCTTTGCAGCAGCGCGACAGCTCGACGACACGTCCCAATTGGGAACACCATTTACTTTCGCCGCGCTCCGACTTTTAGCCTGCGCCCACACAGGCATGGCGGCGATCAGCAAAATGGCAACAACTACCTTCATCATGACACTCAAGCTCGTCGAGAACCTGGATTAAAGTCAAAAATCCGAAAGCGCCTGCCGCTACACGCGCTATCGGCGGGACGTTTTAGCATCTGTGTAAAACCGTATCTCAGTTTGCATACGAGACCGCAGGGTATTGATATCGGCCGGACCTTGCTCCTGCATACGCGACATGATGGCGAGGGCCGTAGTGCGTGGGAGGCCAAGCAATTTTTCGCAGATAATACCTTCGGCTGCTAACGAAATTGGGTCTAGCTTGCGATAGGCCTCCGCAAGGGTCTGCCCCGATCTTTGACCAACTGACCCCAGCGACAGAATCG
>Ga0306926_10004879_pt1 | contig 14159 bp, 22 predicted proteins | sample flu12Cox44000178_FD_203759 | JGI IMG/M metagenome (GOLD analysis project Ga0306926, IMG submission 203759) | Lab enrichment of tropical soil microbial communities from Luquillo Experimental Forest, Puerto Rico - flux8day.12C.oxic.44.000.178 (v2)... | ecosystem: Environmental > Terrestrial >...
CCGGAGGACAAGAGGCTTAATGGCTACAAGCGCGAGCGGTTCAAGGACGCCTTCGCTCGCTATTTGCCGCCTGAGGAGGCTTCCAAACCGGACAGCCGGACAGAGCGCGATGAAATGGGTACAAGTGAGCGTTTTCAAAGTGGACAGCCAGAGCCGCCGGTAACGGCCAGCACCAATGGCGGCGAGCAAAGCCTGAGCAGCCGCCGGGTTCAGGAGCTCGCGGCTTGGTATGTAGATCAGGCTTATTGGCATTACAGCCCAAATGCGATCGCCGCCGGCGAGCTCGACGCCGCGTTGCGAGTAATCCTGCGCAAGGAAGTCCTTCCCGAGCACGTCGAGATCGAGCTCGTGCGCGTCAAGAGTAGTCAGAGACTTCACTAAGCCGCCGCTGGCTCAAGACCCATGCTCGCGGATGTGTTCCAGACGTCGCTGGAACCGGGTCGGACATCTCGGTTGCAGCTCGATCGTCAGAGAGATATGCTCATGGTGAGCATAGGCGCTGCCGAGTTCCATCTAAAGGCCACACGATGTCACAACAGAAAATCTACGTCCTTCTTGATCCTATCACTCGCGAGATCAAGGTTGGTTGCTCACACACTGCTCAGCCAGACGCTGCCCCGCGAGCCGGAGGCCGCTGAACATGAGTAACCGCTACGATCCCAGCACCCTGAGCCTGGACGCCGCGATCACCATCTACCTGCGCTCTGAATATTTCACTGAGCTCGCGCCGATCACCCGGAACAAGCGGCGCGGTGTGCTTAGGAGCATGCGCGCCGAAGTCCTGCGCCTATCCGCGGAGGGCCTTTCCGAGACGTCGCCGCCTCATCCTGTGTTGCCGCCCGCTCGCTCAGTGCCCTGGCTCGCACCGCTTACCCAGAACAAGCGCGCGGAGGGCCTTTCCGAGACGCGGCAACCCGCGCAGCGCCGAAACTGGACGACCGCGTGATGGTTTACCGTCCGCTCTCTACGCGCTTTGGAACGGCGATGGCGATGCCCGCTCGTCTGCGCAGCCTTGCGCGCGAGCAGACCGAGCAGGCGCTCAACATGATCATCGGTATCATGAATTCCAGCACGACGAGCGACCGCGACAAACTCAACGCGGCGTTCGGCATTCTCGATCGCGGCTGGGGCAAGCCCACGCAGCTAGTCGCGTCCGAACTGCCGGCGCAAATAGTCGCGCGTAAGCTCACCTACGAGATCGTCCACATGAACGAGACGCAGGACCGCGCCGAGCCCACAGGTGAAGCACGGCGCACTGATGAAAGCGGTGACGTGGACGCAGAGCCGTTCGATCCGACGGGCAAATGCCCGAGCCCAACTGACGAACTTACGATGGTCGGAGCCAGCTCCCCCAGGCCCCAGAAACCCGCATGAATGGCTCTCATCTGCGCTGCGACTGGCGAGCTATTGGTCTCGATGGCGTCGGCGCGGGTGCTGTGCTCGAGCGGCAGAAAGCTGAGACGAAAATCAATGCGGCGCCGAGCGGAATGCAGCCCGAACGGGGCGCGAGCGAGGGGGGCATGCCCGCGTTTTTGAAAGCATGCTTAAGGGGCCGTCGGCCTAGAAGGAGAATGTGCGTCACAGACCCCCCGGGGGGTCTAAATCAGGGGTTTTTCTCTAACAAGGGGCCCCCGGAATTTTCACGAAAAATCCCCAAACAGCGGAGACAACATGTCGGCGCTTAATCGTGAAGCAGTGCGACCGGGTCGTCCTTATCACGGATGGTGCCGTGTATGACATGAGCACGGGCATCGTCCAAGGTTTCCCAGCGAAAATCTCAGAGGCGGAAATTTCAGTGCGCCCTGGCGACCGGGCACCGCCGGAGCTGGCCGGAGCACAACTCGCGGCGCGTCAACTCAACTGCGAGTCGGTTTTTCGGGGGGGTGCTGAGCTATGGGCGAGAGCGAAATAACGCACCAGCGGGCTCCGTAACTCCTCGCCGCTCGGCACAACCTGGCGCCGTCGGGAAATTTCTAATGCGGCCTCGCTCCGCCCGGCTTGCGAGCCAGCGCCCTCGCCTTCCCGCGAAGCCGCGGTCGGCTCCGGCGCCGTTCGCTTAACCAGCTCGGAGCTACGCCGAAAGTTTCAAGTATTGACGGCGTCGCCACCCGGCGAGAAGTCCACCGCTCGCCAGGATCAGTCGATGACGACGTGAGCCGCCAAAAACGTTACGGGGAAATCGTTGTCATTCTGTAGTGTGAATAATAGCATTGTGTTGTTAAACGTGGCGGCATCATTCTCTACCTCGAAAAAGAAAGTTCTTTCTCTTTTTACTTCTACCAGCGGCGTAATTACCGCGTGTTCGCTGTCAAACTCTGGATTTATCGACACGTCAAAGTACACCGCCTTCGCATTTGTAAAGTGGAGATACGGGCTAGGCCACCAGAACGTGAAGACTTCGGTCGATTTGGCAGGAATGGTGTAACTGCCTGTAATGTGATGAACGTTAGCCATGACTTACTCCTTTTAAGGTGAGTTGTTGCACCTGCTGGAGCCGCGCTTATCAAGCCGTCAATTGTTTTTTTGACAAGTTTACCTTGCGAACCTCGTTTAATCGACGCCGCAGAGAACGGCTGACCGCGCTCGTTCATGATGCCGCGTCGCTTCCCGAGCCTTGCTCCTTTACGGTCGCTTCCTCGCGGGCTTGCAAGCCGGCGAGCTCCCCGGCCGCGCAAGCGCGCGTCCGATCCGGCGCCGTTCGCTTAACCAGCTCGGAGCTATGCCGAATGTTTCAAGTATTGACGCCGTCGCCACCAGGCGAGGAGGCCACCGCCTGCAAAGATCAGGCCGGGAAGTCCAGCACCGACGATGGGGCCGGGGACGGAGTTGAAGTTAGTTACCAAACCCACAGTGTCCGTGCGTCCGTTGAAGAGCACGCGCTCGCCACCTGGAAACGGCATGGTGGCCCATAAAGCCGTTGTGGGTTCCGACTGGGTGCTCGCTACTACATCCAGGAGTAAAGGGCCCATGCTCGGGTTATACGTGAATGGCGTGCTAGCCGGGAAGGTAATGTTCACTCCGCTCTGCGTAGACTGGCCAGAGAAGATGGTAGTGAAATTAGCTCCAATGTTGTTAGCGAACGTCGTCGAAATTGAGCCAACGGGGTTCGCGCTGTACGCTAGACTGATAGTATAAGTGCCCTGGATAGTAACAATGCCGCCGCCTATTTGGGGGGCGGCGAAGAAAGATAGCCCAGTGATCGTTATTGGGTCGGAAAAGTCAGCTGCTGCGTAGGCTTGCTGATATTCCCCCGTCATTCCCCCGTTATAGGATACGAAGGGAAAAAGGTTAGCAGTATTACCGGGCGCACCCACGATGACGTCAGCATCTGCTGAAGCGCCCATCCGGAGTATAAGCATCAGCGAACATGCCACCGCACAAGCGGTGCCAACCCAACTCAATTTGTGAGACATGAGCCATCCCTCCTGCTCGTTGGGAGATGAGCGCCGGCGTGCTAAAGCGATCCGACAGAGTTGGCTTAGACCCAAATAGCGGCTTGACCGCGGGGTCCGCGCAGGAGTGGCCTCTACTTTGAATCATATGCCTGATCGGCGACAATGGCGAGTCAGTTTCTTGACAAGCGAAGCGGTGCTGCGATCTGCGCACTAATGAGTACACGGCCTAGCCGTACTTTGGCAGATTTACTCACGCCGCTGCTCGCTGCAAATCCATTTTCGACAATGCGGGCATCGCTGCGGCAGATATCGAAGACGCTCGCCGCGCAAGGTCACCTCACTGGCGGCGGCAGGCCCTACACTGCGACTGCGGTGCAGAAGATGCTTCGCGGCGGATAGGCACGCGTCCCCTTCCCGGCGGTGCGTTGAAATCGCGTAGGATGCCTTTCCCTGACTCACCGGTGGCCGTGGATGCGCTGAGGTCATCCGAGGCTAGGGCCCCCAGCAGGCGTCTACGGCCAGCGCTTGCACGACGGGCTGTGAGTCAACGCGAGGCCAATGGCGCGTTCGACGGCGCTGGCCGGAGCACAACTCGCGGCGCGTCAACTCAACTGAAAGTCTGTTTTTTTGGGGGGTTCTATGGGCGAGGCCGAAATAACGCACCAGCGGCCTCCGTAGCGGCTCGCCGGTCGGTACAACCCTGTTTGATTCAGAACATTTCAGACCTGCGCCAGGGACCTTCCGGGTAGGCGGTGGTAGGTTGATGACGCGGCGGACCGACTGTCAGGGGGAAGCCCCGTGTCAGGCATGCGACGGCGCGAGTTCATATCGCTCATCGGCGTGGCGACGGCCTCTTCGGTTGCGTGGCCGCTTGCGGCGCGCGCGCAGCAGCCAGCGATGCCCGTGGTCGGATTTCTCAACAGCAGGGGGCCCAGCGACGATGCATACGTCTTGGCGGCGTTTCGCCAGGGTCTGAAAGAAACGGGCTATGTCGAAGGCCAGAACGTCGTCGTTGAATACCGTTTCGCGCAAAATCAATACGACCGACTCCCAGTGTTGGCAGCCGATTTGGTTCGCCGTCAGGTCGCCGTGATGACAGCAAATGGCCCTGCGGCGCAACCAGCCAAAGCGGCGACCGCTACGATCCCAATCGTCTTCTTCGTCGCCAACGACCCTGTCGAAATCGGCCTCGTCGCCAGCTTCAACCGGCCGGGTGGCAATCTCACGGGCGTGGTCAATCTGGGAGTCGAGCTGGGGCCGAAGCGGCTGGAGCTTTTGCATGAGTTGATACCGACGGCCACCCTTATTGCCGCTCTTATCAACCCGGCCCACCCCAATGCCGATGCCCAATCAGCAGCCATGCAGGCTGCGGCCCGCACGCTCGGCCTTGAGCTTCACATCCTGCATGCGAGCACCGAAGGCGACTTCGATACGGTCTTCGCAACCTTGCTCCAATTGCGCGCCGGAGGGCTCGTGATCCTCACCGATCCATTCTTCAATACCCGGATCGAACAGCTCGCCGCTCTGGCGGTCCGCCACGCGGTGCCCACGATTTACCAGCAACGCAATTTCGCCGCGGCCGATGGCCTATTGAGTTACGGAAGCAGTTTTACAGACTTGTGGCGTGTGATTGGCGTTTATGCCGGCCGGATTCTCAAGGGTGAGAAGCCGGCTGACCTGCCGGTGCAGCAATCCACCAAAGTCGAGCTGATCATCAACATGAAGGCCGCGAGGCGCTCGGGCTCTGGCCTTTGATAATGCTGAGCTTTCAGGCTATTTCTGCGCCTTGCCCATGCTCAAATCCATGCAACCGGCACAGTCGCTTCACCTGCGTGACGACCACCGATATTCGTTGCGCTGCTCGCGGTAAATCGCGACTGCGCGCTCGGCCTCGGCCAGGTTCGCATGGAACCAGGGTGGTGTCCTAATTCCGAGCCCTCTGTTCTAAATTTGATTTTGCAAGTGTCCTAATTTGTCCCTGATTGGCAGCGTACCTTCCTTCCTGAAAAGATACATGCCGGGCCATGATCCGTCTTATTGCGTTATTGATTGTCGGAACCGCACTCGCTTCTTGTGCCAGCGGTACCCGCGAGGCCAACGTTGGCAAGATTGTAGACATGATTCCAGAATGGGCGGGTGGCCTGCCGAAAGGCGTACCACCGCGTCCGGGAACACCCGAGTACGAGTCAGGAAAGGTGTAGACGAGCCCGCCAAGGGCGGCGCGCAACCGCAAGACGCGAAAAAATCCGACGCCGCACAATAGGCCGCCCCAGTCGGCGGCCTCGTCATTCATCGGGGGCCGTAGCGCGCAGGGCAGCGCAGGGGCGAGCGAGCGCCGGAGGGGCTTGCCGGTAACGTTTCGTCAACCACCGGAGGGCAAGGTGCGCGCCTCGGGCGACGCATCGACCTTGGATCGCGGGGGCATTCCCGCATACCCGTCATCCCCTCGCTGACCCGGCGTCGGTGCCGCCCGAACCCAACTCAGCTTCCTGCACAAAGCGCATTCTTGTGATCGCCATCACATCGTAAGCGCAATGGCCGAGCTAATGTTCTGTTTGTCGATCATCCCGCATGTGCGGTCGTTCGACGTTCCTCCGAAACTCAGCCCCGCTCAACGCGGGGCTTTTTTTGCGCCGCTCGACTCAAAGGGGGGCACGCGATCGGCATTGTGTTCGGCCTCTCGCTGCTCGAGGCGCTCGATGACGCGGGCAAGTTGCTCGTGGTGAAAGGCCAGATCGGGCCGGCCGCGCTTGCGCACGATCCGGGCCCCCATCACGGACCCTTGCGCCAGCGCCGCTCGACCAGGTACAGCGCCAGCAGCGCGACCGCGACGAGGAGGAAGTACAGCACCACGAGAAGCTCGACCGTGCTCATAGTCGCCGCGCGCAAATCAATGACGTGTGTTCTTACATTTGATGCCGGGCGGCCGGGGCCCATTGGCGGTGCTGCGCCGGTGTCATCAGAAAAGGCCAAGGCGGTTCGTCGATCAATGCTTCGCTCCCTCTCGGTCTACGCGACCCGCGGCGGAAGCCCCGCAATCCTGCGGACCGCCGCGTCGAGCGAGTCAGCGAACATCACGGCCTCCCCATCCTGGAAGTAGGCGTCCCCGATCTGACGGGTCACCTCGCGGATAAAGCCGGTGAGATCACGGCTAAGCCCGCCGGCGTGGTCGCGACCGTTGCCGCGAGGGCGGCACGCGCCTCGTCGAGTCCGACGTCGCGGGAATAATCTTTAACCGCGACAGCGGCAGTGAATGCTTTCTCCGCGTCTAGCACACGCGCAACGGCTGCGAACGCGGGATCGCGGGGAGCATCGGTGGTGCGGTTCTCAGACACTGGCGCCTCGCCTATGTGGCCGCAGTATTGAACTTTTAGAGGTTAGTGCCAGAGCCCTATGGCCTGCTCCTTAACGAGCCCGAGCACGTGATTTCGTATACCCGGCCCGCGAGCGAGAGAGGGGCAGCTCGGTTGCTGCCCCCCCCTCGAGCGCGAGTTGATGGCCTTGAACCGCCTGAGCTCTCTCCCTGCGGCGGGCTGACGGCAGGCCACCTTTCTGGGAGAGACCGAGCCGCGCGCTGCCCGGCCTAGGGAGACGCTCGCCGCAGGGCTGAGCAGTAGGCCCAAGCAGGCGGAAGGTTGTCAATGCGGCCGCTCGACTCCCGCATCGTAACCCACACGCGACGCGCTATCTCGTTTGCTGCTGCCGCCGGCGCTCGATTGCCTGCGCGATCTGCTCGTGCTCTTCCGCCATCTTCGTGAAGCCGTGCTCCCGCAAGCTTTTCGCGCGAGCCCGGTGCCACTCTGGCGACTCCTCGCGGCGCTTCTCGCGATCGTCCTCGGTCGACATCGGCTGCCCCCTCGAGGAAGCGGCGGCGCGGGGCGCGTGCCGAGCGGGAGATCTCTTGGGGGCGCACTCCCGCGCCTCCGCGCCCATGAGAACCCCGCCCAGGGCATGGGGATTCGGGCGCCGACTGAGCGGGGTTCCGAAATCCCTCGGGGGGACCTTGGGGTTGGGGAGTGTAGGAGGTACGCCCGAGGGCGTTTACGATGGTATGCCCTTCATCGGCGCGCTGCAAGCAAGGGCTGCCTTTTAACCTTCCGCCAACCATTTGGGATCAACGTGCGCGCCTCGGCCATCGACGCGTATCGGACAATGCCGTCCGTTATCCCGCAGCGTGCGCGTCGGTGCCCCCCCGACCCAACGCACGGAATGTCCCCGCGCTTCCGCCTCGCTCGACTCGCATTTTGCCGCGGCGCATCTATGTTTGCTGCCATGTTGCGTTCGCTTCCTCCCGGCTTCATCGCCCCGTGCCTCCCTACCAAAGCTGACACGCTGCCCTCCGGGGAGATGTGGCTGCACGAAATCAAGCACGACGGCTTCCGGGTTATCGCACGCAAGGATGGCGACCGCGTGCGGCTCTACAGCCGCCCCGGCAATGACATGACTCGCTGCTTCCCGCTGATTGCCGAGGCGCTGACGGGCCTGCGTTCAAGGTCGTGCATCATCGATGGGGAAGCCGTCGCGTGCGATGACAACGGCCTCGCATCGTTCGAGCGTATCCGCTACCGCCAGCATGACGGGGACGTGTTCCTGTACGCCTTCGACCTCATCGAATTGAACGGCGACGACCTGCGCCGTGATCCGCTCCAAGTCCGCAAGGCCACGCTCGCATCTATCGTGGCCAAGGCCCGCCCCGGCATCCGGTTCAACGAGCACATCGAGGGCGACGGCCCGACCGTCTTCGCCCACGCCTGCAAGATGGGACTCGAAGGCATTATCTCCAAGCGTAAGGATTCCGCCTACCGTTCCGGCCGCTCGCCGGACTGGCTCAAGATGAAGAATCCGGCGGCGCCAGCGGTGAAGCGCGAGGCGGAGGAGGAGTGGGGGAAGCAGCGCTGGCGCTGACGACGACGGAACTTTGCACGGCGACGGGCGCGGGACTATCGTCCGCCATCCCTCCGCAGGAGAAAGGCTAAGCCATGAGCGAATCGCTCAAAGTCATCGCACAAATGCTCAACGATTTGCGCGCGCTACAGGCAAAAATATGCCGAGGTTCTGCCTCAGCTTGATTCGCTATGGGAGGAGTTTCGCCGCCAGCGCGCCCGGCGCTTCCTCGAGGACACGCTCCGCCACGGCCCCCGGCACGTGACCGAGGTCGAGGAGGCGGCCGTCAAAGCCCACGTCGATCCGGCGACGCTCGAGCAGGCGCGCGACGACCTCGGCGTCGTCACCAGCCGCGCCAATACTGGCAACACGCTCTCGGTGCAGTGGTCGCTGCCGGGCTAAGCACGCTGACGCCGAAGCGGAAAGTGTCGTGAGCAAGTGCCCCGTCTGCGGTCGCGAAAACGTCGAACTCAAGTTTTGTATAGTATTACTAAACACGCAATGCGAAGAAGTGCCGAAGAAATAGGCGCAACTTCGATTTCATTTCGGCCGAAAGTGTTTAGCGATCCGGCATCGGTTGTTGACTGAATTTTTTCCGCCCATAGAGTCTGCACGACAAGAAAGCAACCGCGCTTCTTCTTAGAGCGTGCACATGCTCGCCCCTCGAGGGAATGATGAACGCACAACGGAACCGCGGCATGTATCTCCGCGTCGGCGAGAGGCTTGCGAAATTCGCAAATCCCGCAAGATATCGCAGCTAAACTCGCGAAGCTCCTCGGCGTCGTCGAAGGTACGATCCAGAACTACGAGCAGGACGCAACGAGCCGAACATAACGCGCCTATATGACGCTAAGCGGTACAATTCGGGAGGAGGTGTCGCACCAACTTAAGGGAGAGCCTGAAATGCGGTTTGTCTCAACGGCGTTGGTCATGACGACGATAGCGCTGATGCTGTTAGCTGTGATGCTGCTAGGACCAGTTGCCCATGCGAAATCCGTTGGTGCAAATGAGTCGCCTTCTAACAATTCGCAAACGATGGGGATCGAACGTCTCGCGTCATGACAGCGACTTCAAGAAGGCTACCACCACGTCGGCACCCTGACACCAGTGTCGAATATGACGGCGACAACCCACTTCGGCTGGCCGAAGAGATTGACGCCGCGCTCGACAAATACGGCCTCGGCAACAATCCGCCGTATGTTCACAGGGATCAAATTCTTTGAGGGCGAGCTGCGCCTGATTGCCGACTGCTTGCGCTGCGGGGGCCCGCAGAAGGTCGTAAAGCAGCCGGCAGCACTCCGCCAGGCCGGCTCCAACGAAATCGACCATTTTGTGATGCCCATCACGGCGGCCGCAGTCGTCTGAAGGCAACATGACACAGTCGACTTGGGCCGCTGACTGGGAGTGCGAGCCTGGGCTGATTTGTTGGCACGAATGCAAGTTTCCCGAGGACCGTGCGGTGAGAAAATCCGTTCTAGTTGTAGCGCAACAGATTGAGCTCCGAGCTAGAATTGCGCGTGTGCTGCATTCGGCTGGTTATCGTGCTGAACTGGCCGAGAACCAGAAACGGGCACTTAAGCTCGCTGCGCGTAAAGAGATCCAAGCGGCAATTGTCGTGCATAGTAGAGACCTGGCCGGCCTGGGGCAGAAGTTATGCGACAAGGTTCCAAAAACGATCTTGCTGGGGCACCGAACTGACGAGATCATTCGACCAGGCCATTTGCTTCAGGGGACAGATGCATTTCCTGAAGACGCTCTGGACGAGCAGAAGCTCCTCGATCGGCTGAGCCAACCAGCGGCCTCGCCAGGGAGCAAGGGCGATGAAGATGTCCCCGCGCCGGTAAAAATCGAGGACTGCAAGCTCGACCTCGCCGGCCATACCTTTGTCGATGGCAGAGGCAGGGAAGTGCGGCTGACCCGCGCCGAGAGCGCGCTGATGACCGCATTCGTAGACAGTCCTCGCCGGGTACTGTCGCGTGACCGGCTCCGTTACGCCGTTGCCGGGCGTGGCGCGGAACCCTATGATCGCAGCGTCGATATGCTCGTCGCTCGCCTGCGGCGCAAGATCGAGCCGGACCCGAAGGCGCCACGATTCATTCTTTCGGTGCCAGGCGTTGGGTATAAATTCGACGTACGGCCGCAGAGCGCCGCGAATAGCGAAGCCCCACTGGCCATCGACCCGGAACAGTTCAACCGGTCCAGACGCGGAGAGGCCATCCCGGCAAGCACACCGGACCAGGGCAGTGCCTCACCACATTCTGAGCCAGAAAAGCGGCAGTTGACGGTGCTGTCGTGCGGGCTCGTCGACTCACCGGCCCTCGCAGTCAACTTGGACCCGGAGGACTTTGGCGACATCATCCGATGTTTCCAAGAAGTTTGCACCTCAGTCATCGCGCATTGGGGTGGAGCTGTTATCAATTTTCTGGGCGGCGAAATTCTTGCATCGTTTGGATATCCGAAAGGCCACGAAGATGACGCTGAACGCGCCGTGCACGCAGGCCTCGATCTTGTGGAAAGAGTCGGCGAGGTCCGATCACAGTCTGGTGACGCGTTGCGGGTGCGCATCGCCATTGCGACAGGCCTAGTCCTTATCGGCGAAAATCAGCCCCCCATCGGAAGAGCCGTCCTCACGGCTCCCCGATTGCGGGACATAACGCCCCCAAATTCGATCACTGTCACCGCGAGCACAAGTAAGCTCCTCGGTGACATGTTCGTTTATGATGACACTGAATTTGAGGGAGTCCTCGAGCCGGAAACCGCTTACCAGGTCAAAGGGAAACGAGCAATCGAGAGTCGATTCGCCGCAAGCAAGACGGGGAAGCCTACACAATTCGTAGGGCGCCAGCACGAATTGCAGCAGATGTCGACCCTCTGGGAGCGGGCCAAGGCCGGCAAAGGTCAAGTCGCACTTCTTTGCGGTGAGCCCGGCATCGGCAAGTCCCGTCTCACTGAGACTTGGTTAGATCTTATCACCGACGAACCTCATATGGTTATCCGGCATCAATGCTCTTTGCACCACACCAACAGCCCGTTCTATCCCATAATCAAGCAGCTCGAACGTGCAGCTCATTTTGCGCGAGAGGACACGCCAGACGTAAAGCTTAGAAAGTTGGAAGCTATGCTCTCTCAGGTCGGCGCAGCAACGGTGGCGGATACCCGCTTGTGCGCAGCCTTGCTGTCGGTCCCTACGGACGAATTCAATTCATCGCCAGATCTGACGCCACAACGGCTGAGGGAGCTTACGATCGCCGCGCTGCTCCGACTGCTTCGCAGTCTCGCGCTTACGCGGCCCGTGGTCATTGTGCTCGCGGATGCGCATTGGCTCGATTCCAGTACGCTCGAGCTCCTCAATCGATGCATCGCCTCGATCAAGACTGCTCGTGTTTTCGTCTTGATCAGTTTTAGGCCAGAATTCTTCCCGGCTTGGCTAGACGAGTCGCACGTAACCATGCTGAGGCTCAATCGGTTGTCGCGCGAGCAAACCGAGGCCATCATTCTTGACGTAGCCGGAAGCAAGCGGTTGCCACGCAAACTCCAGGAACAGATAACGAGCAAGTCCGACGGCGTTCCTTTGTTCGCCGAGGCACTCACGAAGACGGCACTAGAATCTGGGCTCCTGAAAGATGCAGGTGACCGATACGTCGCAGTCGGTCCGTTACCGCCTCTCGCCATTCCGACGACGCTGCTAGGCTTGTTGACCGCACGTCTTGATAGGCTTGGCGAAATCAGGGAGATCGCGCAGATTGGTGCCGCCATAGGTCGCCAGTTCTCATATCGGCTGCTCGCTGCTGTCGCCGCGGTTTCTGGTCCCTCGCTGCAGACTGCTCTCGCGCACCTTGCCGCTTGCGAGTTGATCTTCGTTCGCGGCGAGCCGCCGGATTCGACTTACATCTTCAGACATGCACTGGTTCGGGATGCGGCCTACGCCACTATGGTGCGGAGCAAGTGCCAACAACTTCACAGTCGGATTGCCGATGCCCTTATGGAGTCGTTCCCCGAGACGGTCGAAACGCAACCCGAGCTGATCGCCCATCACCTCGCTCAAGCGGGGCTTACCAAGAAGGCCATTGAGTATTTCCGAAAGGCTGCGCGCCACGCCATCGAACGTTCGGCTAATGGGGAGGCCATTGGATACCCGTGCGCTCGGAATGCTGGAATGGCTTCCGCAGAACCCAGAATGCAAGCGTTTGGCGCTCGAATTCGAGGTGATGCTCAGTCACGCAATGATCGCTGACCGCGGCTACGCGGCACCCTAGACGAGAACGATTCGGCTGCGGGCGAAGACGCGCTTTGATCCGCGAGGGGTTGAGGCGACGGCATGCCGCATGCTCTCTAATGCTCGCGGGTGGTGCTCCGCCGCTCCAACAACCACCGCAACTTCTGAGATCCGCACGGTTCGGAGGGGAGGGGGTCAAAAGTCTGGAAGCTGGCAGGGAGGGGCACCGCGCGGGGGCCCATCGGCGGAGAATTTTTTGGCGGACGAAATTCTCAGGGCCCTTTGCCCCGCTCGTCCTTCTCTTGCTTCCAGTCTTGATTACAGCATTGGCGCGCAACGTTACTTTGGTCTTGGCCACCAGCCTGCTTTCCTTCACCTCGTTGATGTTTTTTGTTGCTCCTGCTTCCACAAGCCGGAGTTGGGCCGGGCGGGGCTCCGTTGCAGTCTGCACCCGGGGTGAGCCCCGTTCGCCCCGGGTGCCGCGCTGGTGTCTTTCACATTTCCTTGCGGACGAAGCAGGCAACAGGCTTGCTCCCGCGCTGGCAGCCGCTATCACTTAATTGACTTTGCGAGGTTTCCCATATCTCCTATTGGCGGTTGAAATCCGGGCGCACAGCGCGGCGCCCTCGGATTTGGGCGCGAATCAAGTCGATCAACGGCGTGTCGAACTTCTATGTCAGCTCCAGCGTTGGTGCGCTTCGTCAGCCCGGGCAACCGCCTGTTCGATGGCACCAATCCGAACAAAAGATTTTCGTATTTCTCGATCGATGGCGGCGCCACGCAGATCTGTCAGTGGGGCCAGACTTCGGACTCGAGCGATTTTCGCAACGGCTTCCCGTTCGCCAACGACCTGTTCAATGAGAACGTTGGCACTCTCGGCCAGCTCACGACCGCGGACATCCAGTGCATGGAAGCCCTCGGCTTCAAGACATGACTACTCCCGTAGGCAATCCGCCGCCGCCTCCCGGCACCACCGCCGACATGGTCCTGCGCCACGGCGCCGACGGCGTCTACGAGATTTACGACATCGGCAATAATACGATGTTGGCACAATTAGTATCACACCGTTATTTATATTGAATTTGGGTTCACGTGTCGGAATGGGTTTGCGCGGCTGATCTCCGCGGGACTCGCGTTTTACCGCCGCCGCCTTAACGTTGCCAAAGTTCCTTGATGCCATAACACGTAAAATAAACACATTGAGGAAACTGCAAGGGGACGTCATGGAACTTGCCCAGGCCTTTCTACTCGGGGTGATGGTCGCGTGGACTCCTGGCCTGATCGTACTTGCCGTCTTACTGCGCGAAATTAAAACGGCTGAGCGAAATTAAAACAGCGCGAGTTCATCACGCTTCTCGGGCGGCCGCCACCTCGCCGCGTGGGGCGGCAGCAGCCGACAATGCCGGTGATCGAGTTGCTCGGCGGCCTTACCGTTTCAGAAATGAAACCTCACAAGTGTAATTGACGAATGTACCAAGAAGACGATCCAAGCGACTTCAAGCACAAACATGACGCCAATCATCATCCGGGGCCATACGGTGCCGTCGCGAGTGGTGTTGGAATTTGGTGACGCGATCTCCGGCATTTCGAGAGTATCTGGTCAGGCGGCGAGGTCAATCGGTTGATCGATGGGCTTTGTGGCGAGCGTCGGCCAACCATCAACC
>Ga0306926_10004884_pt1 | contig 14156 bp, 7 predicted proteins | sample flu12Cox44000178_FD_203759 | JGI IMG/M metagenome (GOLD analysis project Ga0306926, IMG submission 203759) | Lab enrichment of tropical soil microbial communities from Luquillo Experimental Forest, Puerto Rico - flux8day.12C.oxic.44.000.178 (v2)... | ecosystem: Environmental > Terrestrial > Soil...
TGGCCGGGAAAGCGTTGCTTCGAATACTGCAGGGCCCGTCTCCGTGCCATGTAACTTCGTCGGCTTCCTGTCGCCACTGAGCACAGCCAGTAAGGCCCCTGCCCCGCCCACCTTCTCAGGTCCTAGAAAGCTAGGCAATGCTCTTCCCATCAAATGGGAGCTTGTTGATGCCAACGGAAACCCGATCGGCGACTTGAGCACGCTCAAGTCTGCGCAGGCGTGCCAGACGACGGGTAGCACGGTTCCTCCTGCGTCCTCGGCCACATGTGTTCTGATCTATTCCACCACGACCGGCCTGGAGGGGAGCACTACTTTCCGTTTCAGTTCTCCGGACTTTATTATCAACTGGGACACTGGCTCCCTCAGCGGCCTGACGGCTGGTGATTGGACGGTTGAACTGCAATTGAGCGACGGGAGGATCGAATGGACGACAGTTCAATTCCAGTAAATCGCGGGACCGGCCACGGCATGAAGCAGCGATTGTAGGCTGACAGAGCGCCACGTTCCGCTGGCTTCCGTTTAGTGCCCGGGCCGCAGTGTCTGAGGCGTTATGTCGCCGGACAGGTCTCGAATTGTTGATCTTTTCGGGGCCTGTGCATCCCCCAGTTTGCTTTCCCTACTGCCCAAGGCGTCGGCGGATTTCAGGCAGCAGCGGGTCCTCGCCCGGTTTCTCCCGGATACTCAGATAGGTTCGGTAGGAATCGCGGAAGCCCGGACTGTTCATGCCTTCCTGTGCGCGCCCCTGGTAATAGTAAACAGGCGGCAAATAGCCGTACGTGGGCACGCTATTAAATAAGATTTCTAGGGCTTCGCCACGCCGTTTGAGGCATTTCTCGAATTCCGCATCCGACTCTACGAACAGTCCGGCTTGGAGATAAGCGCGGCCAAGCTCAAAGTGGCCAATCCAGGTATCCAGCAGATTGTTCGCCTCCGTTAGCGACTTGACGGCCTGTCGCGCGCCTCCTTTGCTCAGGGCAGAGTCGCCTTCAATGACTCTGCCGTACGCCTGCGGCTCGGCCTGCAGTTCGGTGGCGAGAGCGGCCGCGAGTTTCTCCCCTTTGGCGGCTTCTCCGGCCTCCACGAAAGTCTGCCCCGCCAGGAACTTAACTTGCATCACCTGGCTATTCGCGAGAGCTTTCTCCGCGGCGGCAAGTGCCGCCTGCTTCTGTCCTCGCAGCAGCTGTACGCGCGCCAGGGCCGCATACTTGTTGGCGGCGCTTTCCGGTATCTTGGCCTTCAGGTCCGCTTCTGCACCGCTTTCCAGGATTCGCACTGCCTCGGAATAACGCCCCTCGTAAACGGCCAAATCGGCAAGACCCGAAGCGGCCGTGGAAGCGCCTGGTCCGCTGAGCTTTTCCAAGGTGTTGTAGGTTTCTGCGACCTGATCCAACTGGCCTAGCCCCAGTTGGGACTCCGCGAGAGCAAGATAAGCATCCTGTGACGGCGTCATTTCGAGTGCCTTGCTCGCTTCGCGCTCTCCAGCCTGAAAATCTCCAGCGTAGGAACTGGTAAACGACAGAACGAACCGCTGCTGAGCGCTCTGCGGGGCGATCTCCACCGCTCGCCGCGCCGCCTCGAGCGCTTTGGGGAAATTACGCAACGCCCCATAGCAGCTGGCGAGATTGACGTACGCGTTGTTGTCGGCCGGGTATTGTTTTACCAGTTCGCTGTACTCTTCGACGCATTTCTGCCAGTTACTGGTCCCCATGTAGTACAAGCCGCGGACCCGATAGCGTTCGTGGTCCGTCATGCGATCAATGTGTTCCATCGCCTGCTTGGCGTACTTTTCCGAGTCCTCGAACTGTCCCAGGTTCGCCGCTACGCCAGATTCACCGGCGTAGGCACGCGCAAAGTTCGGGTCTAGCTCTACCGCCTTGGCATACGCTTGCAGGGCTTCCTGCATCTTCCCGGCGAAAGCCAGGTCCTCTCCGACGCCGTATTGATGTACGGCCTCCATCGACGCGGCAGTAAACGCACCGACCGACGAATTGACCTGCACCGATTCTGGCGTGTTATCGCCGAGGGCTTTGCGAATCGGCGCCGCCAACTTCGGGATCGCCAGCAAAACCTCGTCCTTATTAGCGGCAGTCGTCTCGGCCTTGGCTATTACGTTGCCGCTCACTGCGTCTAGCGCTGTGGCCGAAAGGCTGTACTTGTCGCCCCGGCGGCTCAGTTCACCCGTGATGACTGCGCCGACGCCTTGATTGACTGCGACTAGCCGTGCCGGTTGCTCGTCGAGTTTGTCCGAAGGGCGGGGTAGTTGCTGCGCAAGTTTTCTCGCGTCCCCGCGGCTGAAGGCTCTGACGAAGCTCGCTCCTTCCAACGCCACGTTGAACATCGGCTCTAACGTGCCGTCGAAAATCGGGTCGCCGGTGTGGTTCGTGAAGTCTGCTACCAGAACGCTCACTGGGGCGTGAGGCGCTTTCGCTTTGGCCGAGCTTTTCAGCCAAAACGCAGCACCGCCCGCGGCCACGAGCAGCGCGAGCCCCGCCGCAATCCATTTCCAGTAGAAGCTGGATTTAACTGCGGGAAGAGCCACAGTGCCAGTTGCCGTCAGTGCCGGATTCGAGATTCCGAGCCACGACTCCAGACGCCACGCCAGTTCTCCGGCATTCGCGAAACGATTGGCAGGTTCGATTTCCAAGAGTTTGGCGACTATATCGCTGATCTCTTTCGGTATTGTGGGATCGACCTCCACCAATGGCCTCGCTTTTTCTTGCATGCGTCTCCACAGCGTTGCCAGCGGCGTATCCGAGTAGTACGGCGAATTCCCCGCTAACAGTTCGTAGAAAATCACCCCAAGCGAGAACAGGTCTGATCGCTCGTCGAGTTTCTCTCCTCTGGCCTGCTCTGGTGACATGTATTCCGGTGTGCCGATGAGCGCGCCCGTTTGCGTCATGCCAGGCAAATACGCCGAACGTGCAATCCCAAAGTCCATTACATAGGCACGCCCGTTCGCATCGAGCATGATGTTTTGCGGTTTCAGGTCCCGGTGCACCACGCCTTCGCCGTGCGCGACCTCCAACGCGCGGCTAATTTGGAGGATTATGCGCGCGGCATCCTCGGGAGAGAATTTGCCCCTCTTCTTCAGCTCGGCGCGAAGATCCTGGCCTTCCAGGAACTCCATGGTGATGAATTTGAGACCGTCGGCCTGCCCCAAATCAAAAATGCGAATCACATTGCGGTGCGTGACCTGCCGTGCGAGGATCAGCTCTTGCTTGAAGCGCTTCAAAATTTCGGGGTTTGTTGTCAATTCCGGGCGGATAACCTTCAGCGCAACCAGGCGGTCCAATTCGCGGTCGCGCGCCTTGTATACCGCTCCCATGCCGCCCTGCCCCAGCATTGCCAAAATCTCGTATCGTTGTCCGAGCACTGTGCCCGGTTCCAAGGTGCCTTGCGGCGGAAGCGTGATTCCACCAGAAACATTTTTCGAAGCTGCCCAATCCTCCGAAGTTCCCGAGGATCCGTTCGGACTCTCTTTTCCTGCGAGGGTCTGCTCGGGATCGTGATCACCGAGAACCGTGAGGTCCAATTCGTTGAGCGCGAGTCCGCACTGTACGCATCTGTGCGCACTAGGGGCGTTCTCCGATTTGCACTTAGGACATTCCATATTCCTGGCTTAGATAAAGCTTAACTCTACGGATGCGAATTATCATCTCCAAGCGAATTAAAGCGGCTTATATAGAAACAGATTAAGCGCCGCAACCTGCGTTCTCGTTCTGCACGGCCATTTGATTGCGCGATCGCGAGGGGGCGCGAATGCGAACTAGCCTTCTGTGCCCCGTGGATACGGCTGCGACCGGAAAGTGGCCAATAGTGCCAGGGCCACGGCAATTAAGGGACCATACACAATAAAGACACCCGCCTGGATCGCTAAGCGACTCTCCCAGTCTCTTTTGTCTCGGCCGGGTTCGTTCAGCGATTGGCTCCCATGCCACCCCCGAATGCCCCGCACAAACCCCGACGTCAGTGATGTGATCGTACCGGTGATATAGGTCGTCACGACTCCCGGCAAGTTCAGCTTCTTCACCGTTGCACTCTGGATTCCCATCGCTACTCCCGCCAGCACGCCCAGCAACACGCCTGCGCTTCGGCCGGGTATCGCCGGGCTCCAAGACACAATCGAAAATACGGCAAGCGCGGTGGCCTCCGCAGCCACCGCGCCAGCTATGACTCGGCTGACTTCCGACTGACGGCGATGACGATCAACCAACAAGATGCCTAGCGCCACGCCCAAAATGTATCCACCGAGAGCGATGGCCGATTTTATCGCTTCAGCTTGATGCCCGAGCCCGAGGTTCAACCCGAGCAGCACCGTATTGCCCGTCATATTTGCGGGCAAAACGTGGGCGCTAAGGTAGCTGATGGCGTCCAACTTCCTGCGGTCCACGAAAGTAGCAGCACCAACGCGCTGTCTTTTCGTATAACCTTAGCCAGAGTTGTGCGCATGGTGAGCTCCCTGTCGATTTCGAATATTACAGTCGTTTCTCTGAACGGTATAAACGACCGATTGTCCGGAACCATCTATCTTGCGGCCGACAAAGGGAATTAGTTTAGTTTTGCATCAGATCGTCGCGGGGCCAGACTACTAAACTCCCGCGCGTTGCGGCTGGAAATCGACTACAATCTGGCCACTCTTCCGGGTCGGTCCGGCGCACGAAACGGAAAGCGAGCGTGTGCGGGCGTCTCCGCTCGGATACACAGGGGAAGTACGCAGTTCCGACTGGTGTCCATGAAACTGAATCCTTACTTGCTGCGAAGCGCCGTGGTCGCCGCGCTCGGCGGGTTACTCTTCGGGTTTGATACTGCAGTCATTGCGGGCACCACACAAGCGCTTCGCAATCTTTACCAGCTAAGCCCGGCCTCGCTCGGACTTACCGTTTCGAGTGCGCTCGTCGGAACCATTATCGGGTCCATGACGGCGGGAATCCCGGGTGACAAATATGGGCGGCGGGACAGTTTGCGGGTGATGGCGGTGTTTTACGTGGTTTCGGCCGCCGGTTGCGCCTTTGCCTGGAACTGGACGGCGCTGGTTTTCTTCCGCATTATCGGGGGACTGGCGATTGGCGGCTCTTCGGTGCTTGGCCCGATGTACATCACGGAAATTGCGCCGGCCAAATGGCGCGGACGATTGGTCGGAATGTTTCAATTCAATGTGGTGTTCGGGATCCTGCTGGCCTATTTTTCGAACTACATCGTGGGCCTGTTGAGGCCCGGCGCGACCGAGTGGCGCTGGAAACTCGGTGTCGCGGCGCTGCCCGCCGCTGCCTTTCTGGTGATGTTGTTCTTCATTCCCCGCAGTCCCCGCTGGCTCGTGAAGCAAAAGAGAATCGACGAGGCACGCGACGTTCTTCGAATCACGGGCGAGGAAAACTACGAGCAGGAACTGCAGGAGATCGTCGCATCGATCGACGCCGAACATGTCACCGATGAAGCGTTTTTCTCGAGTAAGTATCGCCTGCCCATTTTTCTGGCGGTCACCATCGGACTCTTCAACCAGCTGTCTGGTATCAATGCCATTTTGTACTACCTGAACGACATCTTTGCTTTTGCGGGTTTCAGCAAGGTTTCCTCGGATCTGCAGGCCGTCGCGATTGGCGCTACGAACCTTTTGTTTACGATGCTGGCGATGTCGCTCATCGATAAGGTAGGCCGGAAGAAGCTCCTGCTTATCGGCGCCGCCGGCACCGCGTTTTGCCTGGCTGGAGTTGCCGCCGTTTTCCTGAGCCACCGAGATGAGCAACTGCTGGTGTGGCTGCTCATCGGCTACATTGCGTTTTTCGCTTTTTCACAAGGGGCCGTAATCTGGGTGTATATCGGCGAGGTTTTTCCGAACCGGGTGCGCGCGAAGGGGCAGAGCCTAGGGAGCTTTTCGCACTGGCTCATGAACGGGATCATCTCGCTCGTTTTTCCCATAATGGCGGCTCAGTCGGGCGGCTACCCGTTTGTGTTCTTCTCGGCGATGATGGTGCTGCAGTTTGTGGTCGTCTTGTTCGTTTATCCGGAAACCAAAGGTCTTTCTCTTGAAGAGCTTCAGAAGAAGCTCGGCATTGCTTGAGCCTGAGCCTGGTGCCCGGCCATGCGGTTACTTACTAAGCTTTGCTATGTAAACTCCGTAAGGGGCGAGCGTAACCGTCTTGAAGGCACCCTGAGCTACCGTGGCGCCGTTTTGTAGAAGCGCTGCGGCCTGCGCGCCCGCAAGACGTTGAGCAGCGAGATCGAAAACAGGCTGCTGCTTCGTCGCCGACATGTTCAGCACCGCAATTACAGCGTTGTCCCGGTATTGCCGCAGAAACGACAGCACGTTCGGATCCCTCCCGTTTAGTTCGATGTATTTCCCCTCACGCAGTGCGGGATCTGTTTTGCGAAGACTCAGCAGTCGCCGATAGAAGTTCAACACGGAGTTTGGTTCCTTGCGCTCCGTCTCGACGTTGTGCGTCTTCGCGCTCTCCGGCACGGGCAGCCAGGGTTTGCCGGTCGTAAAGCCGCCATTCGGGCCGGGAGTCCACTGCATAGGTGTGCGTTCGCCGTCGCGCCCTATCTCCTTCGGCCAGCCTAGGATGCCGATGGGGTCCTTTACATCTTGTTTTCTGGTCGGGTCGTTATTCTGCATTCCGATCTCTTCGCCGTAGTACATGATCGCCGTTCCGCGCAGCGTAAGATACACACTCGCCAGCAACTTTGCGATGTCGTCGTTATGCACGCCGTCGCCGTAGCGCGTATAGGAGCGCACAATGTCATGGTTGGTGATGACGTAGGTGGGCCAGCCGCCGGCCGCGTCAACACCGGCAATGTGTTCCCGCAGCACTGGAGCCGAGAGAGGCAGTTTCGTGAGCATCAAGTCCATGGGCATTTGCAATTCGTCGCTGTGCGTGCCGTAGTACTCCTTGAGCTCAGCCACGTTTTGCGTCCAGGTTTCCCCGATGAGGACAGCGTTGTATTCGTCTGCGACTTTTCGAAGACGCTTCAACGCATCGTGAATCTCCGGTAACTTCTTGTTGTACTTTTCTTCCATGTTCGGCCGGCCAAATTTATCCGTGCCGGGGAGAACCAGGTTGTCCGTGAGGTTCGGATCCTCATACAGTGAATCGACGGCGTCGAGGCGGAATCCGGCAACGCCCCGCTCGTACCAGAATCGCGTGGTATCAAACATGGCTGTTTCGACGGCCGGATTTCTCCAATTCAGATCGGGCTGTTCCGGGTAAAAGTAGTGGTAATAATACTGATTGGTCGCGGGATCCAATTTCCAGGCGGACAGGCCAAACGTCGACTGCCAGTTATTCGGTGGCTCGTCTGGGCCCTTTCCGTCGCGCCAGATGTACCAATCGCGATGCTGCGCGCTCTTCGAGGATCTCGAGTCGATGAACCATTTATGCTGGTCTGAGGTGTGGTTCACGACAAAATCAAGAATGACCCGTATGTTGCGCTTTTCCCCTTCGGCTACCAGTCGATCGAAATCCGCCAGTGTCCCGTACATCGGGTCAATGTTTTCGTAGTCCGAAACGTCATAACCAAAATCGACCTGAGGAGAAGGGAAACATGGGGTGATCCAGATTGCGTCGATACCCAGATCATGAAGATAGTCGAGCTTCGAGGTAATGCCGTTTAGATCGCCGATGCCGTCGCCGTTGCTGTCCGCGAAGCTGCGCGGATACAGCTCATAAAAAACCGCGTGTTGCCACCACGCGTGTCCCTCCTGGTCAGTGCCTCTGTTCTGCGCAACAAGTGCAGGCGCCAGCAGCGACGCGAACAACCACGCAGCCGCTGCAATTCTCTTTTTCATGCGATCTGTCTCCGCATTTCCAGTAAACATCTTTTGCGGCAATCTCGGCAACCTTCAAGGCGGGCAACCAGGTGCGCGCCTACTTTCTCGCGAAACGGAGTGTGATTTTGCTGCGAACAGACTCGGCCGAAGAATCCGGCGGCACCTTCAACGTGAAATGCCCGTTACCTCGATCGGAGCGAGTCAAAATTGCGCCATCGACACCCGTGAGATCCTCACCGCGAAAATAGGCAAGAGAATAGGACGCGCCGGGCGTGCCCTCCACTTCGAGCGTCAGGCGATCTTTTGGGTCCGACCAGGTTTCCGACAGAATGCGCAAGCCCTCACTTCGCTGTCCAAGCAGCGGCAAAGGAGCAGAGTAAGCCACACCAAAGTCGTTGCGCAGGCGGATGCGCAGCGTGTTGGTGCCCCCGTAGACGGCGAAGCGCAGCTCGACGTGCTGATCCATTTCATTCTTCTCGAGGTGAAACGGAAGGGGCCGCCCGTTCAATTCAACCGAGCTAACGTCGGCGCGCAAGCTCACCGCCGGCTGCAAGGCGAGAAAGCACTCGCCGGCGCCAGTGCGCTTGATTGCAAACTGCATTTCGTCGGATGTGCGGCTGAAGGCGACGTCGATTGTGACGTCGCCGACCCGAAGAGCACGCACGGTGAAAAAAGACCAGTCCGCCGGCAACGTCGGCGCGAGCTTAATCGTTCGAGAGAGCGCGTCCGTTTCGAGTCCGAACAAGCCGCGCAGCATTGGGCTGACAACCATGGCGGCGGACCAGATCTGGTGCGGCGAACTCGTCGACAGCCCCTGGTAGTAAGTGCCCGAGAGTACCTCGGTGACATGGCCAGGCGAAGCATCTAGCGCAAGGAGGGCGTTCGCGCGCAGCGCTTGTAAAGCCGCATGCGCCTGATGGCAGCGATATTCGCCGACCGACGCCCAACCCGTAAAAAGTGGCCAGACGGAACCAAAGTGGTAGCCGCGCGCACTGTATAACGGTGAATGGTTAGAAATGATCCGCATGCCCCAGTCGGTCGAATGGTCACGCGCGGCCAGTTGTTCGATCATTGTTTTCGACCGGCTCGCGTCGAGCAATCCAAACCACATGGGAACGGTCGAGAGTACGCTCGGCTCGTTAACGCGGTTGCCGTTCGGATCGAGTGCGAAAGCATACATTTTTTGTTCAGGAGACCAGAAAGCCTGCTCCACCTTGGCCTTTTGTTTTTCAAATTCCGTCGAAAGCGAGTTGGCTTCGTCGTTCTTGCCCGCGGCCTTCGCGAGTTCGGCGAGCGCACCGAGCGCTTCCGCGCCCAGAGCACTTTGATAAAGCTCTGTCTTAACTGGCAAAAGCGGGCCTCCTTCGACCCAGCCGTGCCCGACACCCAGGTTCTTCGGCAGGCCGCTCTCCTCATAAGTGGATTTCAGGAACAGATATGCCTTCCAGAAACTGTTCCAATTCTCCCTCGCGAACGCGGCATCACCGCTTGCCCGCACATAATCTTGCGAAACGATGATGAACAGTGGCGTGGCGTCGGCGGAAGCAAAGCCATACGGGTAGTTCTTGAACCAGTCCACCAAACTCGCCGTTTGCGCAATCTCGTGAGGGATTTTGCCGTCCTCCCGCTGGAACTGGATCAAAAAGCGCAATGCGTCGCGCGTAGTCGTGAAATCGCCGGAGCTGTTCAACGCAAACGAAGTCCACAAAGCATCGCGCCCGAAAAACCAGGCGAATCCGGGGCGCTCGGACGTGCCGGATGTGCGGTACCCGGCGACGAGCCCCTTACCGAGATAGGGGTTGGCCACCAGGCCCTGCAGCACGCTGATGCGCGACCAGTCGTAAGCTTTCTGCAGGTCCGCATCCGGCAATTCCAGCTGAACCGTTCGCTCGAGGTAATCCGCGTAATACTTAGCCGACGCCTTCTCCAGATCGCTGAACTGCTCGCGTAACTTTTTGTAGGTATTGGCCGCTTCGGCGGCGTCATTCACGGAGCCCGCAACCACGATGAGTTTTGTATCCTTTCCCTTCGCCGTGACACCGAGCCGCAGCGAACTCACCGTTGAACGAGCATAGTCCGTATCAAATTCCTCAGTCGCAAGCACTCCGCTCGGTGATCCGATCAAGCCTGCGTACTTCTTCAGCTCCTCGCCGAAGCTGAAGGCGTGTAGCGATTCATCCCAGGATGAGTAGGTCGCGCCGAGTGCCGCCGGCCACTCCAACTGGAAGTCCCGCTCGAACGAAGCTTCGACCTCGAGGGGCTTCTCCGTGTCCACCTGGATTTTGATGACCGCGCCAGGTTCTTCTACCGGCACAAAGAAAGTCTCTTCCACGCGAAAAGTATCGCCGACATAGACGAGAGTTGTGGATTCGGGGCGGGCAATCACGCTGCGCACGAGCGCGTCTGCGTTCCAAGCGCGGTCTGCCGTGCGAAATGTCAGCGTAAAGTTCCGAAACAATTTCAGTGGATAAACCCAGGCTTCAATGTTCCCTGACTCGTTGCCAAAAACTGCAGCGCGCTGGCCCACCGAACACAGAAATTCCCACGGCCGGGCGGGGCGCGTTAACCCGAGCGATTTCGAGGCTTCCGGGGCGCCGCCCAGCAGGCCTGCAAAGGCAAACAAGCAACAGAACCCCGCTGCCCGGAGTGACCATCGCGTCATCGGTCGAGATTCCTTGATCGCAACTCGCCGAAGCGACGAAGCTTCATCAATACGTGCGTGTTTTTTCTTCATCGCCGGCGCCCGGCAGGGCGTGTGAAACGGCAAGTCGGTTACTATAAATGACTGGCGCGGAGTCTAGCACAAGCCGAAGCCGGGAAGGTACCGTCCCCTTGGGGTCGACACGACGCAGGTTTCTCGAGTCAATCAGCCGGTCTGCCATGGTTCTGCCGCTGGAGCGCTTGCTTTCCTTCCTTACGTCTTTCGGTCGAATCGAGGAGGCGCCGGCGGGAGCGGCCGACAAGGCACCCTTGGGGGTCAATTTCGTGAATGTCGCCAAAGAATCTGGATTGAAAACGGCGACTGTTTTCGGCGGGGAGCACAAGAACAAATATTTGTTGGAGACAACCGGGTGTGGCGTAGCGTTCTACGACTACGACAATGATGGGTGGCTGGATATTTTCCTGGTGAACGGAACCCGCCTCGAGGGATTTCCACCGGACCAGGCGCCCACCAATCGCCTGTTCAAAAATAATCGCGACGGGACCTTCGCGGATGTAACCGCCAAAGCGGGGCTCATTCATTCCGGCTGGGGCCAGGGCGTATGCATCGGAGATTATGACAACGACGGCTACGAGGATTTGTTCGTTGCGTATTTTGGCAGGAACGTTCTCTACCACAACAATGGCGATGGCAGCTTTACCGATGTGACCGAGAAAGCCGGGGTCGCCGGAAGCGGTAAGCGCTGGAACTCCGGCTGCGCCTTCGTCGACTACGATCGCGACGGAAAACTGGATTTGTTTGTCGCCAACTACATTGACCTCGATCTTCGGACCGCGCCGGTACCGGAATCGGGGCCGTGCCTCTACAAAGGTGTCATGGTGGCGTGTGGTCCTCCGGGTCTCAACGGCGGCAAGAACATGCTTTTCCACAATAACGGAGACGGAACGTTCACCGACGTTTCGCAAAGTTCCGGAATTCTGCAAGCCAACGGGACTTACGGCCTCGGCGTGCTCACCGGGGATTTTGACAATGATGGCTGGCCGGACATTTACGTTGCCAACGATTCCGCCCCCAGCGCGCTTTATCAGAATCAGAAAAACGGAAAATTTGTCGACATCGCCCTGGAGGCGGGATGCGCTTTGAGCGCCGATGGCAAGCCGCAGGCCGGGATGGGCGTTTCGGCAGCAGACTTCGACCTCGACGGAAACCTGGACATTGTGAAAACAAATTTCGCGGGCGACACGCCTTCGCTCTACCACAACCTCGGCGGCGCGGCCTTCGAGGACGCCACCTTCCCGGCTGGACTCGGCAAGCACACGCAGTATCTCGGCTGGGGTTGCGGCTTTTTCGACTTCGACAACGATGGCTGGCCGGACATACTCATTTGCAACGGTCACGTTTATCCGGAGGTCGAGCAACTGCGGACCGAGGCGGGTTATGCGCAGCGCAAACTGCTGTACAAGAATTTGCGAAACGGAAAATTCGAGGACATCTCGGAGTCCGTCGGGCCGGGAATTTCCGTGCCGTCGCCTTCACGGGGTTGCGCGTTCGGCGATTTCGATAACGACGGTGACCTGGATTTCGTTGTGAATTGTGTAAACGACACGCCGCAGCTCATCCGCTCGGACTCCTCCTTGCAAAACAACTGGATCAAGGTGCGCACGATCGGCACCAAGTCAAACCGCACGGGAATTGGCGCCCGTTTGCGATGCGTCGTGCAAATGCCGGGTGAAGCGAAGCCCCACCAGCAGATCGACGAAGTGCGCAGCGGTGGCAGCTATTTCTCGCAGAACGATCTGCGCGTGCATTTCGGGCTCGGAGGCGCGCCGAAAGTGGAGCTCCTCGAAATCCGCTGGCCGAGCGGTATGGTGGACACATTGAAGGACGTACCGGTGAATCAGTTGGTGTATGTGAAAGAGGGAGAAGGCATCGTCCGTAAGGTGTCGTTCACAAAAGAAAAGGACCCAGCGCCCAGAAAATAGACTTCATTCACGAGGCAGTACACCATGGTTTCTTCCACACGACACCTTCCCTCCAAAAGATTGTTTTTGGCTCTTCTGTTGGCTATGGCGATCGAGCTATTCGCTGCTGCTGCCTCCTCGACGTTCCATCGTCTTTCGAATGACCCGGTTCTATCGCCGGTAGGGTCAGGCTGGGAATCCGCGGGCACCTTCAATCCCGCCGTGATCCGGCGCGATGGAACAATCCTCATGCTCTACCGCGCGCAGGACGCTAAGGGAACGTCGCACATCGGCTTTGCAGAGAGTAGCGACGGAATTCATTTCGTGAAGCGCCCCGAGCCTGTTCTTGTCCCGGAAACCGATTACGAAAAAGAGGGCGGCGTCGAAGATCCCCGTCTCGTTGAAATCGACGGCGTCTATTACCTTACCTATACGGGCTACAACAATCGGGACGCGCAGCTTTGCCTTGCTGTATCGCGCGATCTTCTGCACTGGGAGCGCAAGGGCATTCTACTGCCTGCCTACAAGGGCAACTGGAATGCGGGCTGGACAAAGTCCGGCGCCATCCTGAAAGAAAAACTCCAGGGAAAATACTGGATGTATTGGCTCGGAACCGCGTCCGACCACACCGACCAGATGGGACTTTCCTTTTCGAACGATCTAATTCACTGGACAGAAGCAACAGAGACACCCGTGCTGCCGAGGCGGCCTGGAAAATTCGATTCGCGAGTGGTCGAGCCAGGGCCGCCGCCTATCCTCACGGCCGACGGTATCGTATTGGTCTACAACGGCGCTGACGACAAGCTGGTTTACCGCACAGGCGTCGCTGTCTTTGACAGGCAGAATCCGCGCAAGGTTCTTTACCGCTCTGACGAGCCGCTCTTCGCGCCAGAACTTGCATGGGAAAAGGTGGGGCAGGTTCCCAACGTGGTGTTTGTCGAAGGACTGCTCGCCGATAAGGATCGCTATCTGCTCTATTACGGCGGGGCGGACAAGTATGTCGGAGTTGCCGCCGCAAAAACCCTATACGCGAAATAAGACGCGCTTGGCGCTATTTGCCTTTCTCGAGCGGCTCAGCCGGTTTGCCGGTGCCTTCTTTCAGGACCACCGTGCGGTCCATGGCTGGATTTTCGAATCTCTCGGTCAAACCGCCCGGCCAACGAATTTCAATCCATGTAATTTTCGCCGCGGAGCCGAGTCCGAAGTGTACGCGCCGATCGTTGTTTGAATTGTAGCTTGAGCCGCTGCGGACTTCGTCCACCTGGATACGCGTTTCTGTTTTCACTCGAATCCGGGCGCCAATGCCATCGCGATTCACCTTTACGCCTTCGGTTGAGATCCCGATCCAATGGTTTGCGGTCCGCACCTGGTTCACCAGCAGGCTCGGGGCCGCATTCATGTTGCTCACGACGGCGGAAAGTTTGCCGTCGTTCCACAAATCACCAATTGCCAATCCGCGTGAAGAACTGTGCGTCGTGATACCAGCGCCCGCGGCAGCTGAAATGTCGTCGAATTTCCCATTTCCTCGATTGTGGTAGAGGATGCGCGGCTCTTCGTAATCGCTGCCGAGATGTTGCCGGTCCACTTCCGGGTAGACGTGGCCGTTGACCAGCAACAAATCCGGCCAGCCATCGTTGTCAAAATCGAAAAACATCGTGCCCCAGCCGAGATATTGCGTGTGCAAGCCAAGTCCAGCGGCAAAAGTCGCGTCCTCGAACGTGCCGTCGCCAAGATTGCGGTAGAGCGTGGAGGTGTCGTCGGAGAAATT
>Ga0306926_10004885_pt1 | contig 14154 bp, 14 predicted proteins | sample flu12Cox44000178_FD_203759 | JGI IMG/M metagenome (GOLD analysis project Ga0306926, IMG submission 203759) | Lab enrichment of tropical soil microbial communities from Luquillo Experimental Forest, Puerto Rico - flux8day.12C.oxic.44.000.178 (v2)... | ecosystem: Environmental > Terrestrial >...
TTCACGGTGGCACCCAGGCCGTTCGAGGCAAAGCAGGATTCCGCCAGCGCAACGGCTAGTCCACCGTCGCTAATGTCGTGCGCCGATTGCAGAGCACTCTCTGTCGCCAGGGCAACGAGACAATCCTGTAAACGCCTTTCTGCCGCGAGATCAATCGCCGGTGGTTCTCCCGCCACAATCCCGGCAATCGTCTTCGAATACTCCGACGACGAAAACTCGCGCCGCATCTGTGGATGAGGCACGCCAGAGGCTGTTCCATCTGGCAACGCGAGACCATCCCACAGCAAAACTATGTCGCCTTCTTCGCGGAATGCCACCTTCAAGACTTTAGACGCATCGTCGAGAATGCCCAGAATTCCGATCGTCGGCGTGGGATAGATCGATTGCCCGAGCGTTTCATTGTAGAAACTGACATTGCCGCCCGTGATTGGCGTACCAAGCGCAATGCACGCTTCACCCAGACCATCAATCGCTTGCGAAAACTGCCACATTACTTCCGGCTTTTCCGGGCTGCCAAAGTTCAGGCAATTCGTTGCCGCGATCGGCCGCGCACCGCTAGCTGCGACGTTGCGAGCCGCTTCCGCAACTGCGTGCATCGCGCCGACTTTCGGGTTCAACTGGCACCACCGGCCGTTGCCGTCCGTCGCCAATGCCAGTGCTCGCTTCGTCTCCTTAATCCGCACGACCGCTGCATCGCTCGCTCCGGGTCCTGCCAGCGTATTCGTCCGCACCATGGTGTCGTACTGCTCGGTGATCCAGCGCTTCGAAGCGATTGTCGGTGACCCCAGAAGCTTCTTGAAATTCGCCGTCAGATCCATGCCTTCCGCCGCGAACGCAAACCAGTCCTTTTCTGTTTCCTGGCCTGGCGCCGGGGCGGCGATCGGACGGTTGTATACCGGGCCTTCTTCGGCCAGCGGATGCGCGGGAATCTCCGCTACGACCTTGCCGTGATCTTTCACGACCAGCAATTCGCCGTCCTTCACTTCGCCGACAACCATCGCATCCAGACCCCACTTCTTGAACACGGCCAGCACTTCCGGCTCGCGGCCCCTCTCTGCGACGAGTAACATGCGTTCCTGCGACTCACTCAGCATGATCTCGTACGGGCTCATGCCGGTTTCCCGTTGCGGCACCCGCGCCAGATCAATCTCGATGCCCGTGCCGCCGCGCGAAGCCATTTCGCAGGTCGAACACGTCAGCCCCGCAGCGCCCATATCCTGAATCGCCACCACCGCGCCCGTATTCATCGCCTCCAGGCACGCCTCAAGCAGCAGCTTCTCCATGAACGGGTCGCCGACCTGCACGTTCGGCCGCTTCTGTTGCGATTCCTCCGTGAACTCCGCCGAAGCCAGCAGTGAAGCGCCATGTATCCCGTCGCGTCCCGTCTTCGCGCCGACGTAAATCACCGGATTACCGATGCCCTTTGCCTTGGCGAGAAAAATCTCCTCTTTCCGCGCGATTCCGAGCGCCAAAGCATTCACCAGCGGATTCTGCGAATAACATGGCTCGAACACTACCTCTCCTCCAACGGTAGGGACACCGAAGCAATTTCCGTAGTGTGCAACCCCGCGAATCACGGCATCGAGAATGCGACTATTTTTCGCTGCTTCCTCTTCACTCGTCGTTTTCGATGGAGTGATTTCGCCGAACCGCAACGAATCGAGTACGGCAATCGGCCGCGCGCCCATGGTGAAAATGTCGCGCAGGATCCCGCCAACGCCTGTCGTCGCGCCCTGGAAAGGTTCCACGTAACTCGGGTGATTGTGCGATTCGATCTTGAATGCCGCGACCAATCCGTCGCCGATATCCACCACACCGGCATTCTCTCCCGGCCCTTGCACCACCAGCTTTCCTCGCGTCGGCAACCGCTTCAGGTGCACCTTGCTCGATTTGTATGAGCAGTGCTCGCTCCACATCACGCTAAAGATGCCCAGCTCGGTGATGTTCGGATCGCGCCCAAGGATTTTCTGGATGCGCGCAAACTCTTCGCCTGTGACGCCGTGCTCCTCCGCAATTTCCGGCGTTACCTTAATTTCCGTCTGTGTCGTCGCCATTCGTCGCTAGCCCTTTTTCCTGCAGAAAATGGTAGGGGCACGATTAATCGTGCCCCTCCGGAACCTAGTTTCGCACGCGCCTCACGCGCTCGCCTTTGCCGCGCCCGCGAGCGCCTCGACCATCGAGCGGAAAATCACCAATCCATCTTCCGAATCGAGCGCCCCCTCCACGGCACGCTCCGGGTGCGGCATCAAGCCCGCCACGTTGCGTTCGCGATTGCAGATCCCGGCGATATTCCCCATGGAGCCGTTCGGATTGCCGGCGTTATCATCCTTGCCGTCCGGCGTGGTGTAGTGGAACAGGATCTGCCGGTTTCTTTTCAGTTCCGAGACCACGGCCACGTCACAGGTGTAATTCCCGTCGCTGTGCGCGATGGGAATCTTGAGGATCTGACCCTTTTTCGCGGCGTTGGTGAATGGCGAATTGGTTTCCTCCACGCGGATGTGAACATGCTTGCAGATGAAGCGCAGCCCGGAATTGCGCATCATCGCGCCTGGCAACAGCCCTGCTTCCAAGAGAATCTGAAAGCCGTTGCAAATGCCCAGCACCAAGCCTCCGCTTTTCGCGAATTTCTCAACCGAATTCATCACCGTCGAAAAACGGGCAATTGCACCGGTGCGCAGGTAGTCGCCGTAGGAAAAACCTCCGGGCAGGATGATCGCGTCACAGTTGTGCAGCTCTTGCGATTGGTGCCAGATGAATTCCACGGGTTTTTGCAGGACGTGGCCGATGGCGTGAAAGGCGTCGTGGTCGCAGTTGGACCCGGGAAAGACAACGACTCCAAATTTCACGCTTCGCCTCCGGGTAACATTTTCGAGAACTACAATTTTAGCACAGCGCGAGGACGGCTGGCCGTGCTTAGGGGTTCTTCGCCCCAGCTTAGCGGCGCTTCTTCGTTTTCTTTTTTGGCTTTTGCTCGGCCGCCAGTTCGCGCCGTTTCTTGCTCGCCCAGCCTGGCTTCGTCACCTGGCGGCCGCGCGCGATGCCCAACGCATCGGAGGGAACGTTTTCGGTAATTGCCGAACCCGCTGCAACATAGGCTCCATCGCCGATCCGGACCGGCGCGATCAGCACCGAATCGCTGCCGATAAACACGCGATTGCCGATGGTCGTCGGGTGTTTCGCAAATCCATCGTAGTTGCAGGTTATCGTTCCCGCACCGATGTTTGACTTGGTTCCAATTTTTGCGTCGCCAATGTAGGACAGGTGCGGCACCTTGCTGCCCTCGGCGATGACGCTTTTCTTCACTTCCACGAAATTCCCGACCCGCGCGCCATTCTTCAAGTGGGACTCTGGCCGCACACGGGCAAACGGGCCGACCGTAACATGCGAGTCCAGGCGGCTGTCGCTGATCACGCAGTGCGGCTCGACCACGACTTCATCCTCGAGCACAGCGTTGTGCAGCACGCTACCGGTCTTAATGACGCACTGCTCGCCAATCTTCGTCTTCCCCAGCAACTGCACGCCCGGCTCGATCACCGTATCTTCGCCGGCCGTCACGTCCGGATCGATCAGCACCGTTTCCGGTAGTTGAATGGTCACACCGTTGCTCATCAACTCTTCGCGCTTCCATTCGCGAAATGTGTGTTGCACCCGAGCGCTTCCCGCGAATCCGGGGCTATTTCCGCCAGTACGGTCTCGCCCTTCGCATTCAAAATGGAAATTGCATCGGTCAGGTAAATCTCCCTGTGCTTGTTGTTCGGTTTTACCTGCGCCAGCGCAGGCCACAGCTTCGCCGCCGTAAAACAGTAAATGCTCGAATTGATTTCGTTCAGTTCACTTTGATCCGGCGTAAGCTGCGATTCCTCAATGATGGCCGCAACACTGTCCCCGGATTTTCTCAGGATGCGGCCATAGCCCGAGGGATCGGCAAGGACTGCGGTCAATATCGTGGCAGCCGCGTTTCCTTTCTTGTGTTTGTTAATGACCGCGCGGAGCGTTTCCGTGCGCACCAGCGGCGCGTCGCCTGGAAGCACCACTATGTATTTCGCGTTGCCGATGGCACGCTTGGCCACCAGCATCGCGTGGCCAGTACCGTTCTGCGGTTGCTGCAAAACGGTCTCCACATCCAGGGGTTCCAGAATGGCGTCTATTTGTTCGGCCTGATGGCCGGTGACGGCAATGATTTTCTTTGCACCGAGCGGCTGGCAGGAACGGACCACGTGTTCAACGATCGGCCGCCCGCCGGCGCGATGCAGAACCTTCGCAAGACTGGATTTCAGCCGCGTGCCTTTGCCGGCGGCCAGAACAAGGATCGCAACGTCAGAGTTAGCCATAGCCTCAGCATTGTCCCGTGAGGACCCCCACTTTGACAATGACCAGAAACCACCTTCCCTTGACCGCCTGGGCGTCACTTCGTACGTACACAATTGCTGCAAACACCTACGCTTCGGAATGCCCCGTAAGAGGACCCAACGTCCTCCGAAAATCTTGGACCCGGCAGCGGCGAATGCGAGCACACGAACCTCTTGGACGGCCGACTGGGCGCGTCAAATGCCATCAGGTCCGGATACGTTTTTGTATAGCAACCGCGCGTAACGGACGATTAAGGACGCGTCACCTCTTACATCATTTCTGCCGACCCACTCCAGCTCGGCGTCTCCGGCGTACGACATTTCTATACGGAGGAAATCGCCGTGGTGCATTACGATATGAGCAGCCCTGCGAGTCCTGACAGCCCGGCTCTCTACACTATCGGACTCGTTTGCCGCAATCCAAACAAGCGTCGCCGGAGGATCTCTCTCCGTTGGGGTGTTTCAATCGGCGGCAGCCATTGCAGCAGTTCCAAACCGTCCTTTTGCGGAGGCGGCTTCCGGAGTTTCCGTAGTAATTGTCCAGGCGCTCTTATCCGCCAAGAGTTGGCTCACAAGTTGGGTATGCAGTGCGTGGCCGGCCTTCCTTGCTTCGACGTGCCCCAAAAGCGGTAGCCCCACCAAGGCCAGGTCCCCGATCAGGTCCAGGGCTTTGTGCCGGCCAAACTCATCCGGATACCGCAGGGGACCATTCATCACGCCGTCTTCGGTCAGCACAATCGCATTTTTCAGCGAGCCGCCGCGGATCAACCCCATGGCCCGCAAGGGTTCGATGTCGCTCTCAAAACAAAAAGTTCTGGCGCGGGAAAGCACGCCCCGGAAGGTCTCCGGGTTTACCGCCATCTCGACTTCTTGCTGCCCCACCAAGGGGTGCGGAAAGTCCACGTAGCAGCGCACGCGAAATTCGTCCGCCGGGTAAATTCCGATGCGGCGGCCGTCTTCGATTACTTCCACAGGTTTGCGCACTTTCAGGAAACGCCTCTTCCGCCGCAAACGTCGGATGCCCGCCTGATCGATCATCTGCATAAAAGGCTCGGCGGAGCCATCCAGGATCGGTACTTCGATTGAGTCGATATCGACGAAGATGTTGTCGATCCCGCAAGAATAGATGGCGGCGAGGAGATGTTCCGTTGTGGAAAGCAGCACGCCTTGCTTCATCAGGCTGGTGGCATAGCTGACGCGGGCGACGTTTTGCCCATGGGCTTCAATCGGAAACTGGTCCAGGTCCACGCGGCGGAAGACAATTCCGGTATCCGCTGGCGCAGGGACCAGTCGTAATTTGCCGAGGACGCCGGTGTGGAGACCAACGCCTTCCGTCTCTACGGGGCGGTGAATCGTAGTTTGATTCATGGAACTAATCTAATCCCAATCGTAGCATATTGTCGCCCACTCTTGTGGCGCTTTGTATCTTACTTTCAATCAGTTAGGAAAGGACAAGGTGCCATTCGCAGTTCTGATGTGTCATTTACGCAACGTTCCAGCCGGTGCGTCGTGTCCATACCGCAACCTCCTAGTTAATCATTGGGCGCAATCGTGGTATATCCAACTCTTCGGGTTCGGCGTCTCATCAGAGTGTTATACTTGTGGTTTGTTTGAATTCTAGGTGGTGACGGATGAACCGTTTCGCTCGTTTTGCCATTCTGGCTGCTTCCGTGATGATCATTGGCTGGGTAGGGCTTGGCCACGTACTCGGACGCACGGCCAACGACAAAGCCTACAAATCGCTTGTCGTCTACAGCGAAGTCCTACAGAAGGTGCAGCAAGATTACGTCGACGAGCCGAATATGCATCTGGTCACGGCCGGCTCTCTGCACGGCTTGCTCGAATCGCTGGACTCGGAATCGAGCTATTTGACTCCGCGCGAATATTCGGAATACAAGCAAAAGACCGGAAATTCGGGCACAGGCGAAACGGGTTTGAACCTCAGCAAGCGCTTTGGCTATATCATCGTCACTTCGGTTCTTCCGGATACTTCGGCGGAAAAAGCCGGTCTTCACAGCGGTGACATCCTGGAATCCGTAGCTGGATTCACGACGCGGGAAATGTCCGTTGGCCAGGCGAAGAATCTTCTGGCGGGCCAGCCGGGAACCGGCGTGAAGGTTGGCGTAATCCGGCGCGGCAAGACGCAGCCGGAGGAAGTGGAAATCGTCCGGGAGAAACTGCCGCCGGCGAAAATAGTGGCTCAAAAAGTGGAAAACGATACTCTGGCGCTGCGGTTTCCCACACTGGACGCGGGACGCGCCGAGGAAGTTCGCGCGCGCCTGTTGGAAGCGCAGAAGCAAGGCGTCACCAAGGTCATCCTGGATTTGAGGGAGTGCGGCCGCGGCTCTACCGCGGAAGCCATTGTGATTGCGCGTTTGTTCGTTCCGTCGGGAACCCTAGTTACTCTCCGCGGACAGACCGTCCCCGACCAAGTCTCCTCCGCGGACCCCACTAAAGTGGTCTGGAAAGGTCCGGTTACGGTCCTTATGGACGGCACCACAACCGGCGCCGCCGAAGTTCTGGCCGCCTCCATCGCCAATACCAAGCGCGGAGACCTGGTTGGCGACCGCACTTTCGGGCTCGCTTCCGAACAGAAACTCATCCCGATGGAAGATGGCGCAGCTCTGTTCTTGACGGTGGCCAATTACTACAACGCGGGCGGTAAATCCATTCTGGAAGAAGGCGTGACACCGACGGAAGTCATCCATGCCACCTTGAATCCTGCTGAGGATTCGGAGGAAACAGATGACTCCGCGACCGGCGTTCAGCGCGAACCCGTTCCTGGCCCTCGCCCGCTTTCCCAAGAGGATCCAGTCCTGCGGAAGGCTCTCGAGCTTCTGAAGAATCCCGCACCTGTTAAGAAAGCTGCTTAGTCCACTCGTGAAATGCGCTCGTTTCGAAGTTGGGCGGGTCTCGACACTCGCCCTCGTTGGTTTCCTGGCCACACTCGCTCTTCTTGTCGCCGGGTGTGATCGAACGAAATCCAGACCGGACACAGCGATAAGGAATCAACCCGCTTCCAAAGAACGGAGCAGCGCCCACCCGCCGCACACACCAGGTCCAGGCACTCCCCGCATGGCCATCATTCTCGACGATCTCGGGGCCGACGCCGGTGCTGCCGATGCGGTTCTTGCGTTGCATTACCCGCTAACTGTCTCCGTTCTCCCCAATCATCCCCACTCTTCGGAGATTGCGGAAGAAGCACACCGCCGCGGTTTTCAGGTGATGTTGCACCTTCCCATGCAATCCGTCGGCAATGAAGCCTCCGAACCCCAGCAGCTTCATTCGGGGATGAGTTCCTCTCAAGTTTCGCAGGAGTTGACGGAAATGCTGGCTAGCGTTCCGTATGTCGTTGGCGTGAACAATCACCAGGGATCCCTAGCGACTTCCGATCCCGCGCTTATGGCGATCCTGATGCCCATCCTTCGCGAACGCCAGCTCTTCTTCATTGATAGCCGGACTACGGCCGCTACCCTCGCCTATGATTCGGCGGAGCGGGAGGGCGTCCGCTGCGCCTTCCGCAATGTTCCATTTCTGGATGATGTTCAGGAGGAATCCGCGATTCGGCGGCAGGTGGAACTCGCGATTCGCGGCGTGAAGGAAAAGGGCGAAGCCATCGCGATTGGCCACCCCCATCCGGAGACATTGCGGGTGCTAAACGAAATGTTGCCGCAACTGCAAGTGCAAGGCGTGCGCCTGGTCCACGTTTCGGAGCTTGTCCATTAATCTAATTCGACGGCGCGGCCACGCTTGTGCTTGTCTGCAAGTCGGATTGCTTCTTCGGAAAAAGCCACGCCACGACGAGAAACTGCAGTCCCATGGTCAGGAAGCAAAACACACTGCCCTCGGGGCCCACGGTCCCACCAGTGACCCACTTAGGTCCATTGTGCAGGACGGCGTTGGAAAGATGTCCTTCCAGGAATGTTCCGCTATTGGGTACCGAATAAAGAAAAGATTCGCCCCAATCGAAGCTGGTGTGCAAACCAACCGCATACCAAAGGCTTCCGGTGCGCTCCAACGTGAAGCAAAAAAACAGACCCACGAGGACCACGCTTACCGCGCCCACCCAGCCTTCACCCGGATTTCCCAGGTGGACAGCCCCAAATATCACGGACAGGATTATCGCCGCTGGCCAGAAGCCAATGCCATCCGCCAAGGTGAACTGCGTATACCCACGGAAAAAGAACTCTTCGAAGAAACCTACAAATAGGAAAAGCACCATGTGCGCGAGGCCCCATTGCAAAATCGCGCTGCCACTTAGCGCGAGGCTCCCAAACGAATAGCCTCCAAACAACGCGATCAGACCAACCAGGATCGAGACCTCTAGAAGTCCGAACAAGAATCCCAGCCAGAACTTGCGGCCAAACGCTTCTCGCAGAGGAAGACCATACTCGCCGACCGATCGCTTCTCGATACGCGCCATGAGCATGGCTACTCCGAACACCAGTCCGAAGGCGACCAATTCACCGAAGGCCTGCCTATTGACCGTTGGTGTTCCTAGCCCTGGTCGAACGAAGTGCCGAACCATATAGTTAAGCGCAAATGCGATCGCGAACACGATGAAGATGTAGATGAGCAGTCGCCAACCAGCGCGAAGACCACGCTCATTGCGGAAAATGTTTGTCGGTGGTCGTGTTAGTTCTATCTGTGTCGTCCCCGCGTTCTCTTGTTCATTCAGACGCTTTTCAGCTTCCATTCTGGCTCCTAGAAAACCGTAAGTTCGTTCACTGCGCCGTGCCACTGTCTGACGTGACCTTTGAGCAAGCTACGAAAAGGGACTCGAAAAGATTCCGGACTTTCGACCCAAAACGATGGATCGCGGCGGAAAGATGATATAACCGTTTTAACTCTTGAAGCTGGTTATTTGAATCCAATGCCTGCGAGGTTCGAGTTGCCCCAAGTCTTCCCACCGACCTCAACTGATCCCGTCGGGGGCCGCTTGGCACTCGACTTTGCGAATACATCCCCCGCGGCCCGCCATCTTTCCTGGGATGAATTCGTTGGGTTCCTCGTCTCCACCCGGGTTGTGACGGAGGAACGGGCTGCCCGGCTGAGGCCCTTGCTGCTCACCGAGCCACAAGCCGTGGACGCTGTGCTCCTTAAGGTGCTTCGCCTACAAGAATCCATCCGCGCCGTCTTTTCCTCTATCGTTGAAGGAAAGCCTTTCCCCAAAAACTGGGTCGAACCGATCAATGAGCTCCTCCGCGTCACTGAAGGCCACGATGAACTCGTTCTGCGCGGCGATACCTGGCGGCTACAATTCATTGCCCGCGAAGGCGGCCTCGAGTGGCTGCTCGCCGCCATCGCCCGATCGGCGGCTGAGTTGCTCGTGGAAGGGGCCAAAGCCCGAGTGCGGCGCTGCGCGAATCCCTCTTGCCGGCTGTTCTTCTATGATGACTCGCGCACGCATCGCCGCCGCTGGTGTTCCATGGCTCGCTGCGGCAACCGCAGCAAAGTCGCCGCGTTTTTGCGACGCCACACTGCGCGAGGTCGCTCTTCCTGAGCGCCGCACTACTGCTTACTTCACATACTTCGGCCCTTCTCCTTTTGACCAGGGATCGTAGTCGTGCGCAAACTTCAGCCGCTCGGCCAGCGGCGGATGGCTGTAGAGCCAAAACGTGATAAACGGCGACGGGTTCGGATCGGCGAGATCCAGCTCTCCCATCACCTGAAAGGCGTGCGCTGCCACTTCCTGTGAATTCGGCACGGTTCCGTGGGTCACTTCCAGTCCGTAAACGTCCGCCGCGTGTTCCTGCGCTCGGCTGAAGCTGCTTCCGATCGGCGTGCCGACGAACTCCATCACGCTCATGATCAGGAGCAAGACCGCCAGCGCCGCCCAATCCTCCTGGCCGCGAACGCCCCATTGTTGACCCCAGCGGCCGAGCACCCATTGCAAAGCGCGGTACGCTACGTACAAACCAATCAGCAAACCACCCAGAAACAAGGCAAAACCTTTCACCACGTGGCCCAGAGCGTAGTGCCCCAGTTCGTGGCCGACAACAACCAGCACTTCGTCTGGACTCATCTTCTGAATCGTGGTGTCCCAAACCACCACACGTTTGGAGGCACCTATGCCGGTGACGTAGGCATTGATCTCGTTCGTTTTCTTGCTGGCCTCCATCAGGAACATTCGTTGAGTGGGAACTGGCACACCCGCGCGCTGTGTGAGCTTGCCAATCGACTCCGCCAACTCGGGGTGCCTCTCCATCAATGGCAGGAACTTATTAAACACAGGGTCCAGAAACCACGGACTGATAAAAAACAAGAACAAGGCCAGTGGAACCGCCGCAAACCAGAAATACAGCCACCATGTCCGTGGCCTCCAGCGAATCACCGTGGACAGAAGCAGAGCCGCACCCACGCCGAGCCCGGTGCCGATCAGTTCTCCCTTCGTCCAGTCCCAAAACCAAGAGCCCCAGCCTTGTACCGACTGCTCATAACGCAAGGACAGCTTGTGCCAGTACATGTGGATCGGCAGATGCAATAACGCCAAAGCGAGCAACAATCCGGGAACGAAAATGACAGCCTGCACGACTCGTCTCCCGCTCTGCGCCTCTGCAAAATCTCTCAGCTTCGCGACGAACCGCAACCGCAGCAAGAGGTACAGCGCAACGAAACCCCAAACGACATACACGAAATACAGCGTGTAACCAGCCCTCGAATACGCCACTGCCTTTTCGTACCGTTCTCGGGTCAGTCGGTATTGATCAGTAGTTTGTTGAAGAGCTCTTTCCTCTCTTGGCGTGTCCTTTGTTGAGCTCGCGGCAGGGGCGGGTGCCATCTGGTCTGGCCGTTCGGATAGAGGCACTGCAACCGGCTTTGCATTCGCATGCCCCGCGGCCAGCCCCCCCCAAATCCCGCCAAGAAACACCAGAAATGCGAATCGCCAAACAACGAACATGCGGCCCTTCTTATAGCCTTTCTCTTGGGTCCCCAGATTCTTCACACAATTCCCCTGAGCAATTATTACTCGGTGCCGCCGAACCAAAGTATCCCATGCTTGTCCAGTGAGACCCTTCTCCCCTGCCGTTGCCTCATTCGCGCCTCCTATGACTTCCCCGTTGAGCCATACCGTTCTGAGACGTATTCTTTTAGGGAAAGCCTCCATCTGGATGCGGGAAGGGGTTCCCATGCAGCACAAATTCCTTGCGCAACCTTTGTCAGCGCTGTTTGCAGGCGCCGTCATTTTCGCTTTGCCGCTCGCGGCTCAAACGTCCCAGGACTCTTCGGTTGCCGAAGCCGCCCGTCGCTCCCGCTCGCAGCATCAAGCCGCCACAAAACCCGCGACGGTTATCACGAATGACACGCTGAAGCCGGCTCCTGCGGATGACGCTGCGAAGCCCGATTCCGAGCAGTCGCAACCCGCTGCTGCAGGGTCAGCAAGCGCTGTTCCCGCAACTCCACCGGTCTCCCCTGCCGACGCGGCCAAGAAAAAACAGCAAATCGAGGCCTTGAAGCAACAAATTGCCGAAAAACAAAACGAAGTGGATCTCCAGCGCAGGGAAGCCAGCCTTGAAAATGATTCCTATTACTCCAAACCCGATTTTTCGAACGACAAAGCGGGCAAAGAGAAACTCGATGCCATGCAGGAGGACCTGAAGCAGAAACAGGACGAGCTCGCCAAGTTAAAAGCCAAGTTCGCCGACCTTGGGGGTGTGGAAGAGGCCAAGGCCCAGGCTCCTCCCGCCAAGCCCTGAGTTTTGCTTTAATTGCTCATTGCGGTCCTAGTATCAGGGGCAGACCGTTCTTGGCATTTCCCACGACAACGACCTTGGAATTCCCACTGGTGGCCAGCTTTTCCGTCGCTTCGATCCCCTTCCATTCCAAAAGCTGCGGGCTAATGCCCTGTGCTACGATTTTCTGAAAATCCGAGATCCCCTGGGCTTCGATGCGCTTGCGTTCGGCTTCCTGCTTTTCTTTCTGCAAGATAAAATTCATCCGCAGTGCGTCCTGCTCCGCCTGCTGCTTCGCTTCAATCGAGCCTTTCAGCATCGCGGGGAGTTGCACGTCCCGCAGCAGCACGTTTTCAACGATTACCCCGCGCGGCGCCAGCTGTGCCGTCAGTTCCTCCTGAATTTGCTGCTGCACCAACTCGCGCGCGTTCGTATACAACGCATTCGCGGTATGTGCTGAAGTCGCCGCCCGGATCGCCGCCCGCATCGTCGGCTCCACAATCTTCTCTGCGTAATTCGCGCCCACCTTTTGGTATACCTCCGCCGCCTTGGTGCGATCTAGATGGAACAGTAGCGAGGTATCCAGCGCCATGATCAACCCTTCATTCGAGGGTGTATTCGCACTTTCCTTCACCGATTGCGTCTGAATCGAGAGTCTCTGCACCGACTTCAGCGGGTTGATGAGGTGAATTCCTTCTCCCAGCACTTCACCCGTGACCCTTCCAAATAACGTCAAAATTCCCACATTTCCCGTGGGGACCGACACCACGCTTGCAAAAAACAGAATTACTAGCACCGCTAACCCCAGAATCCTCAAAAATCGTGAACCAAATCCGCCAAGGCTCGGCATTGCCGGCATATGCCCTCCTAAATCAAATTCTCTCGTTGGGTTCGCCATCGTCTTCCTCCGCGGAAGCCACAGCTTTCCGCACGCTCTTCTTGTACTACGTTCAAAACAAGCTTTTTCTAACTTCTGCTGCCTCTTTGCGTATCGGGCACTAGCACGGTTTAAGATGTTTCAGTTTCTGCGGCCGGAACGGAACGGTTCGGCCTCTGCCGTTTTTCCACAGGTTTTTTTTCCCTGAACGCCGTTGCTCGGGCTCTTTCCCATTGACACTCCATTTCTCTCGCGCAAGAATCCATTTTGTTCGTCCGGTTTGCCCACGATTTCATGGCTGCCTTGGGGAGCTCACTTCCAATGGTTGAGCTTATGCGGCCACTGAGGGAGTGCATCATGCCGTTTATGCCGGGCTACACGGTTCAGTGTGTGAATCCACTATGTAAAGCCAAAGGCCACTGGATACGCGCGGAGCTGATCGGTTCGGAGCAGTGTCCTACTTGTGGCGAATCTCTTCGCCATGTGCCGCCCCCATTGATGCCGCGCCACCATCTCCGACCTAGGCCACTGGCGCCGCGTCCTCCACTTCGTCCGCGTTGATTTGCGGCAAGGGACAACACGACCTTCTCCGCCCAAGAGGACTGCACGCCCCTAAAGGAAAGGGCCGGAAGCAAGCGCTTCCGGCCTTTTAAGTTCGAAGCCGAGCCCCGCCTGGCTTTTTCACCGATCACGAGTCATCGTTTCACGTTTCCACCAAGCCGCGCTCCAGCATCTCTTCGTCGCTCAACCAGAGATCCGGAATATTCGCCGAGCCCAGCCGCAGGATGTCTTCCAGCGCGCCTCGCACTTCTCGCAGGTGGAAGTCCACGCCGACCCGCTCGAGCAGTTCGATCAGCGCTTGTGCACCCTCCGCAAGCATGGCTTTCGGACGCGCACCCACGCGGTCCAGCCGGTGGTAGGTGATGATGTAAAAAGCGTTTACGCCAGCGCCGTGGCGCACGATGTGCAGAAACCCTCGCGCCTTCGGTTGTTTCGGCGCCAGTTTTGCGGCTAGTGCGGTTCCGGCTGGGAGTGCGCTCATCGCGTGGTCTCCTTTTTCCGTTTCCGCTTCAACTGCATCCGCTCGTGCTTCCGCAGTTCTCGCATTTGTAGCAGGCGCCATTCGGCACCATCAGCATGCCGCACTCGGAGCAGGTGGGCGCTCCCTCGTGCGCGTCTCTGGGAGACTTGCTAGCGAGATCGCTCGCCTTCGTCGCCGGCATCATCGCGGTTGCGAGCACCGGTGCACTCACCG
>Ga0306926_10004886_pt1 | contig 14154 bp, 8 predicted proteins | sample flu12Cox44000178_FD_203759 | JGI IMG/M metagenome (GOLD analysis project Ga0306926, IMG submission 203759) | Lab enrichment of tropical soil microbial communities from Luquillo Experimental Forest, Puerto Rico - flux8day.12C.oxic.44.000.178 (v2)... | ecosystem: Environmental > Terrestrial > Soil...
GGCGCGGGGATCCTGTGGAGCGTCAGAACTGAGGATGCCTACGCGGTAGGCTTTCGTGTCGCGCTGCGCCTCGGCGGTAAACGGCGCGGCGAGGAAGCTACCCGTGAGCACACCTATGAACGCTCGCCGCTCCACTACTCGATCACCTGATCCGCCCGCCCCAGCAGCGACGGCGGAATGGTTAGACCGAGCGTCTTGGCGGTCTTGAGGTTGATGATCAGCTCGAACTTGGTGGGCTGCTCGATCGGTATGTCTCCCGGTTTGGCACCTTTCAGTATCTTGTCGATGATGAAGGCCGCGCGATAGAACTGTTCTTGCAGGTTCGAGCCGTATGACATCATCCCGCCTGCGTCTGGCCATTCCCTGAAGCCGTACATCGCGGGCAATCGCTGCTTCGCCGTGAAGTCGAGAATCTTCTGGCTGTTCCGGCCGGTCACGAAATCCGGATACACCAGCAACGCGTCGGGACGCGCCCGGCTGAGCGTCATGAGAGCGTCGGCGACTTCGCTATCTGTACGAACGCTCAAAGGCTGGAGCTGGACTCGCAGCGAAGATGAAGCCTCGCTCATCAGCTTCATGCCGAGCGTTGGACCCGGGTCGTCGGGGTTGAAGAGGACGGCGATGTGGCTCGCGCCCGGGACCGCCTCCTTGAGGAGTTGCAGCTTCTTCGGGCTCACCTCGGCGGACATGCAGGTCGAGCCTGTCATGTTGCCTCCGGGACGCGCGAGGCTTCCCACGAGCACCTCGACCGGGTCACACGACGTGACAACGATTGGAATGACCCTAGTCGCGTCCCTTGCGGCCACGATGGGCCGGTAACCGCCCGTGACGATGAGGTCTACTTTCGCCTCCACCAGTTCGCTAGCGAGTCTCGGCAGGCTCTCAAGCTTCCAAGCCGCGTATCGTGACTCGACAGCAAGGTTTTGGCCTTCTGCCCACCCGAGCTCGCGCAGACCCCGGAGGAGTGCTCCACGCAGCGGTCGTGACGTGCCCGGGGGCGGCTCGGGGCCTGCCCAAAGAAACCCGACCCTTGCAGTCTGTAGGGGCTGTGCAGGTGCGACCGCTGCAGAAAGTAGGACCAGCGCGAGGACGGTGCCGAGCCAGCCTGACGCCACGCGGCCGATCATATATCTGCCCATCATCCTCTGTCCTCCTTGCATTGCGTCCCTCCGAGGGTGCTAGTTGGCGCCGAGGGTGCGCAGGCCCTTCTTCGCGGCATCGGCCAGCTCGGGCTTGAGGCTCTTGGCCGCAAGGAGCTTTCTGTAGAGCGGATCGCCAACGCTAGCACCCTTCAGCGGCGGTTGCCCGGCGCCCGGTGCCGGTCCTCACGACATAACCTGCCAGACTCGGAACACCAGCCGCCTCAGGAGCCACTGCCATAGTGCACAGCTCCCAGGTCGAGCGAGCTGGCTCAGGCGAGCAGCATGCTAGGCTGGGCACACCCGCCGGCGAGCGGTCCGGCGAGGAGGCCAACCGCGAGGGCCATGAACTCCCTGCGTCCCAACGAATGGCGGAGTGGTCGGGCCCCAATAGGGTCGGTCATGGTCCCCCTCTGGAGTACGCTCGAACGCGCGGGAGTCTAGCAGAGGTGGAAGGACTCAATCCCGGGAAGTCGCAGCCCAACCTCTTAGGTGTAAGGGCATCTACCGATTGACCGCCGGCAGCAGGCTGGCGCCGGTGTGGGAGCCAGGGTGGACGTCCCGCCAGCCGGATCACGGCGTCACGCAGGCTGAGTGGCGACCTCGCTCGACGACGTGGCGGACTTCGCACTACCGACGAGCTGTCCCGAGGCGTGACCCGTGTGATCGTGTTCTTGACCACGCGAGACGCGGGCGGTTAGTCTCGGCCCACGATTCCGACCTTCCGCCGACCCGGCTGCCTGGAGGCTTCGGCATGAAGTGTCCCCGGTGCCAGCAGGACAATCCGTCGCACGCCAACTTCTGCCTCGCGTGCGGTGTCCACCTCAGAAGTACTGGCGAGGGCGGCCCATCAGTCGCACCACATGCGGAGCTGCGACGCGCGCTGACCGAGGCCCTGGAGCAGCAGACGGCCACCGCCGAGATCCTCAAGGTGATCAGCCGCTCAGCTTTCGATCTTCAGCCAGTACTTGAGACGCTTCTAGAGAACGCGGCGAGGCTCTGTGCTGCTGAGTGGGGTGTCATCTTCAGGCCGGACGGCGAAGGATACCGCATGGCCGCCGTCTACGGCGCCCCACCGGAGTTCAAAGAATTTCTTGCGCGAACTCCGATACCCCCTGGGCGTGTGTCGACGGTTGGTAGAGCCGCGATTGAGCGCCGCGCGGTTCAGATTGCCGATGTAACCGCGGATCCTGAGTACCAGATAACCGAGTTTCAGAGAATTGGTGGCTTTCGGACCGTGTTGGCGGTCCCGATGCTCAGAGAAGGGGTCCTTCTAGGAGTGTTCGGACTGCACAGGGACGAGGTCCAACCTTTCACCGAGAAGCAGATCCAGCTGGTGGCGACCTTTGCCGACCAAGCCGCGATCGCCATCGAAAACGTGCGCCTCTTCAAGGAGCTGGAGGTTCGCAACCGCGACCTTACAGAAGCTCTGGAGCAGCAGACCGCCACCGCCGAGGTCCTGCGGGTCATCAGCACCTCGCCAACGAATCTCCAGCCCGTCCTGGACACGCTGGCGGCCAGCGCCGCACGCTTCTGCGGATCCTACCACGGCTCCATCTTCCGCCTCGACGGCGATGCGCTGCGCCTGGGTGCCTACCACGGCCCGCTGTCCAGCCATCAGCTGAGTCGCGAGATCCCCGTGGTCCGAGGGTTCGTCATTGGTCGCTCGATTCTCGATCGAGAGGCCGTGCACGTGGCCGATCTCCAGGCAGAGACGGAGGAGTTTCCGGAAGGAAGCGCCGTTGCCCGGCGGCTGGGATTTCACACGCTGCTCTGCGTCCCCCTGCTCCGGCAGGGAGCGGCGATCGGTGCGATCGGGCTCCGGCGCATCGACGTGAGCCCGTTTACGGACAAGCAGATTGCCCTCGCCAAGATTTTCGCCGATCAGGCTGTCATCGCCATCGAGAACGTGCGACTGTTCAACGAGACGAAGGAGGCGCTCGAGCAGCAGACGGCCACGAGTGAGATCCTGCGGGTGATCGCGAGCTCGCCAACGGACATCCAGCCTGTGCTGGACGCAATGGCCGAGAGCGCCTCACTCCTCTGTGCCGCCGCCGACGCCAGCATCTTCAGGCTGGACGGCGACGTGCTCCGCGTGGTGGCCCATCATGGCCCCATCCCCCATCCTCTGGGGCATGTTGTTCCTGCGCTTCGCGGCACGGTCAACGGACGCGCGGTGCTTGATCGGCAGGCGATTCAGGTCGCGGATCTCCCCGAAGCGGAGGAGTTTCCGGAAGGCCGCGCATTCGGCAGCAATCTCGGCTTCCGAACTGTGCTGAGCGTGCCACTCCTGCGCGAAGGCGTGGCCATCGGTACGATCGCGCTCCGACGCACTGAGGTCCGGCTGTTCACCGACAAACAGATCGCGCTCCTTCAAACCTTCGCCGATCAGGCTGTCATCGCAATCGAGAATGTGCGGCTATTCACTGAGCTGGAGGAGAAGAACCGGGCGCTTACAACAACCCATGCTCAGATGAGCGAATCACTGGAACAGCAGACGGCGACGAGCGAGATCCTGCGTGTGATTTCGAGATCGCCGACGGACGTGCAGCCAGTTTTCGACGCGATTGTGCGGAGCGCCGTGCGCCTGTGTGACGGGTTGCACGGCGTCGTGGATCGCTTCGACGGGGAACTGATCCACTTCGCAGCTCAGTACAACTACACCCCCGAGGCGCTCCAGATGACGCTACGGATGTATCCGCGCCAGCCGGATCGAAAGCAGGCGGCCGGACGCGCGGTCCTGACGGGAGACGTCGTCAACATCGCGGATGTTCAGGCGGATCCCGAGTACGCGACAGACCTTGCCGTCGCAGGGGGTTGGCGGAGCATTCTCAACGTGCCGATGCTGCGCGAGGGCAAGCCGATCGGTACGATCGGCGTCATCCGGGGGCAGGCGGGGCGGTTCTCGGATGCCCAGGTCGAGTTGCTGAGGACGTTCGCCGAGCAGGCGGTGATCGCCATCGAGAATGCGCGGCTGTTCAAGGAACTGGAAGTGCGAAACCGTGACCTGACGGTGGCGCTTGAGCAGCAGACGGCCACTTCCGACGTGCTCCGCATCATCGCTGAGTCTCCGGCCGAGTTGCAGCCCATGCTGGATGCTATCGCGACCAGCACCCTGCGCCTCTGTGCCGCGAGCGATGTGGTGATCGAACGGCTAGAGGGCGATCGCTTCTACAATGCCGCCCACGCGGGCACTCAGATGAAGGGCCTCGTGGGGCACCCGCTCCCCCTCACGCGCGGTTTTCCTGGTGGGCGCGCGGTTCTGGATCGCCGACCGATCATCATCGACGACATCATGCTCGTCGCCGGGAGCGAGTACCCCGACACGCTCGAGCTGCTCAAGCTCAACACCGTCCACAGCTGCGCGGAGATACCCCTGCTGAGTGAGGGCCGGTCGCACGGTAATCTGGCCGTGCTGCGCGCCGAGGTGCGCCCCTTTACCGATGCAGAGATCGCGCTCCTCCAGACCTTCGCCGACCAAGCGGTCATTGCGATCGAAAATGTCCGACTCTTCAAGGAGCTCGAAGCACGCACCCAGGAGTTGACACGCTCGGTAGCGGAGCTCCGTGCGCTCGGGGAGGTATCCCAAGCGATCAGCTCGACGCTGGACCTCCAAGCGGTGTTGAGTACGATCGTTGCGCGGGCGACAGAGCTGGCCGGCACGGATGCCGGTGTGATCTACGAGTACGACGAGGAGCGCGAGGTCTTCCTGCCGCGTGCCATCGAGCATCTCGAACAGGAGATCGTCGAAACGATGCTCGCGACGCCGGTCCGCAGAGGAGAAGGCGCAACCGGGCAACTGGCGGACGTACAGGAGCCGATCCAGGTGCCGGACATCCTGACAGCACCCACTGAGAGCCGGGTACGTGCTGCTCTCGTGCACGCCGGCTACCGCGCCCTGCTCGCGGTGCCTCTCGTGAGCGAGCATCGCCTACTCGGCGGTCTCACCGTCATCCGCAAGGTCACGGGTGAGTTCGCCCCCGAGATCATCGAACTCCTGAAGACGTTCGCCACCCAATCCGCCCTGGCCATTCAGAACGCGCGCCTGTTCCGAGAGATCGCCGACAAGAGCCGCCAGTTGGAAGCGGCCAGCCGCCACAAATCCGAGTTCTTGGCGAACATGTCGCACGAGCTGCGGACCCCCCTCAACGCTGTCATCGGGTTCTCGGAAGTGCTCTCCGAGCGCATGTTCGGTGATCTCAACGAGAAGCAGGACGAGTACTTGAAAGACATCTACTCTTCCGGCCAGCACTTGCTGTCATTGATCAACGACATCCTCGATCTGTCCAAGATCGAAGCGGGACGGATGGAGCTGGAGGTAACCGACTTCGATCTGCCGGCCGCAATCGACAATGCGCTCATCCTCGTTCGTGAGCGGGCGAACCGCCGCGGGATCACCCTAGGGCGTGCGATCGACGACCGGGTGGGCACGGTCCGGGGCGACGAACGGAAGGTGAAGCAGGTCCTCTTGAACCTGCTCTCCAACGCCCTCAAGTTCACACCCGAGGGCGGTCGGATTGACGTCCGCGCCGCGATGAGCGACGGCATGGCCGAGATCTCCGTCGCCGACACCGGCGTAGGCATCGCGCCAGAGGATCAGGAAGCGATCTTCGAGGAGTTCCGGCAAGTGGGCACGGCGGACAAGAAAGTCGAGGGGACGGGGCTCGGGCTGGCCCTCTCCCGGAAGTTCATCGAGCTGCACGGCGGACGGATCTGGGTGCAGAGCGAGCCCGGCAAGGGGTCAACGTTCTCCTTTACGTTGCCCGCGTGAAGGTGTCGCGATCCGCGCGCACAGCCCGACGGCGGGTTACTCGATGACTGGTCTGCTCGTGCCAGCACCCACGGAAGGATTTTTATCCCGAGGCCTTGGCAGTCTTCAAGCTGATGACAAACTCGAAAATGGATGCCGAATCCGAAGGCGCGCGTCCCTTTCCGTGGCGAGCTATCCAGCCCGGCTCTCTCACCGCAGGGACCCCTGGGGGGTTGCCACGGGGATTCGTCAAAGCGGCTGCCCGGTGCTAGTCGCCCCGGCCGCGGCCCTCCTTCAAGTAGTAGTCCCAGACGGTCACGCGGTAGCTGGCCGCGGCAGGCAGACCGCGGACCTCGAAGTACGTCTGGCCATGGCCCGGGACGCCGCTGGGCACCCATTCGATGCGCTGGCCGATGATCTGGCCGTTGCCATTCACGGCCATGGCGAGGACGCGGAACGGCAGGGCGAACTCGCCGTAGTAGCTCGTGATGTGGCCATAGACGAGGCTCGTGCCCCCAGGCTCGGCCTGCACCTGCCACTGGATGGAATACTTCCGCTCCCACCCCGGCGTGAGGGTGTCATACTCGGTCTTCTGGGTGAGCGCATTGCCGGCGAGGGCGCAGGCCGGCACGGCAACAACGAGGAGCGCGAGCGCGATCCATTTGGTCACCGTTCGGCCCCACTTTTTCATCGCCGTCATCGTGCCAGAAAAGGGCCGAACCCGTCAAATCGGCGCACAGCCCCGGGCACCCGGGCCGCTGTGGCATTGGCTTCTAGAAGCTGGCTCCTAAGGCGGTGTCCGAGTCTGGCACCACGACGATCAACCCTCAAGCACCCGCAACGGCCCGGGCAGCGGCATGTGCTCGCAGGATACCTGAGGCGCCGCGCACGCACGCTGGCGCTGGTCCTAGCGCGCATGGGACCCGTCCAAGGGGGCCCCGGCAACCGGGTCGGGCGGTTTCAGATTCGCCGAAAGTCCTGAGCGCGCTGGCGAGTATTCGGTATCACTCGCGGCAACCATTGCCGTGATCGAGGCGGTCAGTATCCCCTCGCCGATACTTCCCGAAGGGAATCGTGTGTGATCTAAGGTTCCACGCAGGGGCGCTCGGCAGAACTGACTTATGGACGGCTCGCACGAGTGCTATTTTGCCGCGCGGGAGAGATCACGATTGCGAGAGCGAGCCTAGATGGCCCTGTGGGGCGCGTGTTGCCTCTAGAAGCGGCCAGGAAGACACAGAGGGCCATGGGGGTGCCGGGGATAAGCTACGCCCGGCCCCTTTGGAGGGGTACCGGCCCTTGGGGGGGTCCGCACAAGTCCAAGTTAAGTCCAAGTTCGAGGGCACACGCGGGCTCATTTGGGACTACTGCTGATCACGAGGGCACGAGTGGCGATTCGCTCCAACTCAGCGTCAGATGTGATCGTGAGTGGGCGGGAGTGATTCAGCGTGACACGTTCGGGGGCGATTTCGAGTCGGACGCCTTCAACCGGGCTCGGCCACCCCTCCGCGTCAGTCATCTTCTCCTTTGAAAGAACTCGCTCAGTATCGCACCACACTCCTGCTGCAGCACGCCTGCCGTCACCATCGCCCGGTGATTGAGGCGCCGGTCGTCCAGGAGCCGGTACAGCGATTGCGCGGCGCCGGCTTTCGGATCCGCCGCGCCGTACACGACACGTGCCAGTCGCGCGCTGACCGCGGCGCCGCAGCACATCGCGCACGGCTCCAGGGTCACGTACAGCGTGGCGCCCGTCAGCCGGTAGTTGCCCAGCGCCGCCGCTGCCTCCCGCAGGGCCAAGATCTCCGCGTGCGCCGTCGGATCGGATGCCGCGATGACCTGGTTGCGACCGCGGCCCACGATGCGGCCGTCGAGCACCAGCAGAGCGCCGATCGGTACTTCGCCGTCGGACTCGGCGCGCCTGGCCTCCTCGAGAGCCAGGGCCATCCACTCGGCGTCTTCCGCGTCCGCGCTGGTCACAATGGTCGTCGGCAGGGGGGTTGGTCCGCCCCCCTGCCCTCGATGGCGCGCCCTAGAGGAGTCGAACCTCTGACCTTTGGATTCGTAGTCCAACGCTCTATCCAACTGAGCTAAGGGCGCATCTGGCGGAGAGGCCGGGATTCGAACCCGGGACAGAGGTTTTGCCCCTGTAACCGCTTAGCAGGCGGCTGCCTTCGGCCGACTCGGCCACCTCTCCAGACAGTCAAGCCCACAGAGTATAAGGCATCCGCGCCCGGCCGACTACCCAGAAGGTGGGTGGTAGGCGATACTGGGCGCCATGAATACACACACTTCCGAGACCCAGCGCATGACCGACATCCGGCAGTTCCTCCGCGACACGTGGCGTCTCGCGAGGCCGTACTGGTCCTCGGAGGATCGCTGGGCAGCCCGGTCCCTGCTCGGCGTCGTGGTGGCCATGAACCTCGGCCTCGTCGGCATCAACGTGCTCGTGAACCGATGGCAAGCCGTCTTCTTCAATGCCATCCAGGAGAAGAACGCCGCCGTCTTCTTCCATCAGCTATGGGTCTTCTCGGGATTGGCCGCGGCCTTCATCACGGTGGCGGTGTACCAGCTCTATCTCAACCAGATGCTGCAGATCCGCTGGCGTCGCTGGCTGACCGACCGCTATCTCAACGCCTGGCTGAGCGATCGCACGTATTACCGCATGCAGCTCATGGCAGGCGACGCGGACAACCCCGATCAGCGCATCGCGGAAGACGTGCGGCTCTTCGTGTCGCGCACCCTGTCGCTGTCGCTGCAATTCCTCTCCGCCGCCGTCACCCTCGTGACCTTCGTGGGGATCTTGTGGACACTCTCCGGTCCCGTCACCATTCTCGGCTGGCGGATTCCCGGCTATATGGTGTGGGCAGCCCTCCTCTACTCCATCGTGGGCACGTGGCTCACCGAAAAGGTCGGCCGGCGCCTCGTGGGTCTGGAGTTCGATCAGCAGCGCTACGAAGCCGACTTCCGCTTCTCCCTCGTCCGTTTCCGTGAAAACACGGAGGGTGTCGCCCTCTACCGGGGTGAGAAGGACGAACTCGTCACTTTTCGCCAGCGGTTCGCCAATGTCGTCAGGAACTGGCGCGACATCATGAGCCTGCAGAAGCGCCTCACCGGGTTCACCGTGGGCTACGCGCAGCTTGCCAACATCTTTCCCTACGTGGTGCAGGGCCCTCGCTACTTCGCGGGAGAGATCGCGCTGGGAGGCCTGCAGCAGACCGCCGATGCCTTCGGTCAGGTCCAGAGCGCGCTGAGCCTGATCGTGGACTATCAGCTCTACCCGCAAATCGCGGAATGGCGCGCCGTGGTCAACCGCCTCACGGGCTTCGAGGCGGCCATGGCCCGCTCGCACCCGGTGCCGGGCTCCGAGCACATCGAGCGGCTCGCCGGGCCGGACGGCATCTCGCTCCAAGGCGTGGACCTGAACCTCCCCGACGGCCAGCCCTTGCTGAACGGTGTGGCAACGCACATCGGTAGCGGGGAGAGCGTACTGGTGACCGGACCGTCGGGCGCGGGCAAGAGCACGCTCTTCCGAGCGATCGCGGGCATCTGGCCCTTCGGCCGAGGGCGCATCACCATGCCACCAGACGCGCGCGTGCTGTTCCTGCCCCAGAAGCCCTATCTGCCCATCGGCACGCTGCGCGAGGTGGTGAGCTATCCGATGCGGGAGGCCGGAGCGACGGATGCGGAGCTTCGCGAAGCTCTTGAGACGGTGGGACTACCCAAGCTCGTCTCCCGCCTCGACGAGAGCGAGAATTGGGCGATGCAACTCTCGCCAGGCGAGCAGCAGCGGATCGCCTTCGCCCGCGCGCTGATCCAGAAGCCGGACTGGCTCTTCCTCGACGAGGCGACCTCCGCCGTGGATGAAGACACGGAGCAGCGGCTCTACGCGCTGGTCAAGGAACGCCTCGCCTCGACCACGGTGATCAGCGTCGGCCACCGCCCCACCCTGGGTGCCTTCCACAACCGCCGCCTCGTCGTGCGCCCCAACCGCGACCAGGCAGCATCTCTGGAGGAAGCCACCGCCACCACCTGACCGTCAGCCTCCAGAACGAGACCAACTACACGCGCGGATGCTCCAACTGTCTCGCCCACGACGATATGGGTATCAACGCGACGGCAAGCGTGGCTGGCCGTGGAGGAAGACACCGCCATCATCGCCTAACGACTGACCAAGTAGAGCCACCGCAGACTGCACGTAGCGGAATGCCCTAACCATCTCGCCCACGGTCAACATGGCTTCGCCATGTTGAGGATAAATTGGCGGAGGGGGAGGGATTCGAACCCCCGATCCCTTGCGGGATTCCGGTTTTCAAGACCGGCGCCTTCAACCAGACTCGGCCACCCCTCCGCGCCAGCTATCGCTTGGGCTCGATGCGCTCGAGCCCGCCCATGTAGGGCCGCACCACCTTCGGTATCGTCACCGACCCATCGGCTTCCTGATAGTTCTCGAGCACGGCGATCAAGGTCCGCCCCACGGCCAGCCCCGATCCATTGAGGGTATGACAGAACTCCGGCCGGCCGCCTCCCTCGGGTCGGAAGCGGATGTCCACGCGGCGGCCGCCGAAGTCCGCATAGTTCGAGCAGGAGGAGATCTCCGTGTAGCGCTCGATGGCGGGCCGCCACACCTCCACGTCGTAGCCCTTGGTTGCGCTGAAGCCGACGTCGCCCGTGCAGCGTTCCACCACGCGGTAGGGCAGCTCGAGTCGCTTCAAGACCTCCTCGGCGTTGGCGACCATGGATTCCAGTTCGTCGTAGGACTGCGACGGCTCGGTGATCTTCACCAGCTCCACCTTGTCGAACTGGTGCTGGCGATAAATGCCCTTCATGTCCTTGCCATAGGTGCCTGCCTCGCGTCGATAGCTGGGCGTGAGCGCGGTGTAACGCCGCGGCAGATCGGCCGCGCTCAGCACCTCGCCGCCATGGAGGGCCGTGAGCGGCACCTCGGCGGTCGGAATCAGGTAGAGGATGCGGTTGTCGTCAGCCTCCACGGTCTTGAAGAGCCCCTCCTCGAACTTGGGGAGCTGACCCGTCTGCAGCATGGTCTCGCCGTTCACGAGGTGCGGCAGCCACAACTCCGTGTAGCCGTGCTCGCGCACATGCAGATCCAGCATGAACTGCCCGAGTGCGCGCTCCAGCCGGGACAGGGCGCCCCACAGCACCACGAAGCGCGACTTGCTGATCTTGACGGCGCGGTCCAGGTCGAGCAGTTCGCGCGCCACGCCGACTTCCTCGTGTGGCTTCGGTGCGAAGTCGAAGACGCGCGGGGTGCCCCAGCGGCGCACCTCGACGTTGTCGGCATCGCTCGCTCCGCGCGGCACTGAGGGATGGGGAACGTTGGGAATCTCGAGCAGGAGCGCACGCACCTTCTCGTCGGCTTCCTTCACCTGGGCGTCCAGCCGCTTGATCTTGTCCGATCGCGCGCGCATCTCCTCACGCACCTCTGGGGGAATCGCGCCGCGGTACTTCTTGCCCGCCTCCTCCGAGCTGCGCCCGTGCGCGGCCTTGAGCTCCTCGCTCTCGTGGATCAGCTTGCGCCGCTCGACGTCGCAGGCCACGAGCTGGCCCACGAGTTCCGCGCCGCCCTTCTCGGCGACGGCACGCGCGATCTCCTCGGGTCGCTCTCTGATCAGCCTGATGTCGAGCACGCGGCTACCCCCTCATCCCTGCTCTCCCCCATCCGGGAAGAGGGAGAAAGCTGAAACAAAAGAGGCCGCCCGAAGGCGGCCGGCTCGTCCCCCGACGGGGTGACGCTATGACGACGGCTCGACGGACGGCTCCGCGGGCTGCTCGGCCTCGACGCGCGCCACGCTGCCCACGCGATCATCGGCGTCGAGCCCGATGATGCGCACACCCATGGTGTTGCGACCCTGGCTGGTGATCTCGCCTCCGTGAACGCGGATCATCTGGCCCTTGGTGGTCACGGCGAGGATGTCGTCGGTCTCCCGGATCTGGAGCATGCCGACCACGGAGCCGTTGCGTCCCTCCGTCTTGATGTCGATGATGCCCTTGCCTCCACGTCCCTGGAGCCGGTATTCCTCGAGGGGTGTGCGCTTGCCGAAGCCGCGCTCGGTGATGGTGAAGACGCTGACGCCCTCCTGCACTACCTCCGCCGCGATGACCTCGTCGCCCTCGTCCACGTCGATGCCGCGCACGCCCCCCGCCGTGCGCCCCATAGAGCGCACTTCCTCCTCGGGGAAGCGGATGATCATGCCCGCCTTCGTGGAGAGCAGGACCTCACGCTGGCCGTCGGTGCGCCGGGCCGCGATCACCTCGTCGCCCTCGTCGAGGCTGATGGCGAGGATACCGCCACTCCGCGGATGGGAGAACTGGCTCAGCTCCGTCTTCTTCACCGTGCCCTGCTTGGTGGCGAAGAGGACATAGCCTCCGGACTCGAAGTCGCGCACGGGGACGCAGGTGGCCACAGCCTCTCGCTCGGCGAGGGAGAGCACGTTGACGATGGCCTTGCCCTTGGCCAGGCGCCCGCCCTCCGGGATCTCGTGCACCTTGAGCCAGTGCACCTTGCCCTTGTTGGTGAAGAAGAGGAGGTAGGAGTGCGTGGAGGCGACGAAAAGGTCCTCCACGATGTCCTCTTCCTTCGTCTCCATTCCGGTGACGCCCTTTCCCCCGCGCTTCTGGCTGCGATACGACTCCACGTGCGTCCGCTTGATGTAGCCGGAGCGGGTGATCGTGACCACCATCTCCTCGTCGGCGAGCAGATCCTCGATGGTCAGGTCCGCCGTCTCCTCGAGGATCTCCGTGCGCCGCTCGTCGCCGAAGTCGTTCTTCAGCGTGGTGAGCTCGTCCTTGATGATCCCCATGAGCCGCTGCTCGGAGGCGAGGATCCCTTTGAGGTCGGCAATGAGGGCGAGGGTCTGTTCGTGCTCCTCCACGATCTTGTGCCGTTCGAGCTGCGTGAGGCGCTGGAGTCGCATGTCCAGGATGTGCTTGGCCTGGATCTCCGACAGCTCGAGCTGCCGGATGAGGGCTTCCTTAGCCGCCTCGGGATTCTCCGCCTGGCGGATGAGCCGGATGACCAGGTCGATCTGGTCCACCGCCTTGCGCAGGCCCTCGAGGATGTGGGCCTTCTCCTCCGCGCGCGCCAGGTCGTACTTCGTCCGCAGCGTCACCACCTCGCGGCGGAAGGCGATGAACTCCGTGAGCATCTGCTTCAGCGTTACCACCTGCGGGCGCAAGCCGACCAGGGCCAGCATGATGATGCCGAAGGTGGTCTGCATCTGGGTGTGCTTGTAGAGCTGGTTCATGGCGATCTGCGGGATCTCCCCGCGCCCCAGCTCCAACACGATGCGGATACCTTCACGGCTCGACTCATCGCGTCGCTCGCTGATGCCCTCGATCTTCTTGTCCCGGATCAGCTCGCCGATCTTCTCGATCAGCGTGGCCTTGTTCACCTGGTACGGTAGCTCGGTCACGATGATGGCTTCGCGGCCACCCCGCATCTTCTCCACGTGTGCCTTGGCGCGGAGGGTGATGATCCCACGGCCCGTGGTGTAGGCCTCACGGATGCCGGCCCGGCCGTATATGTACCCGCGCGTCGGGAAATCGGGCCCGGGGATCACCTTCATCAGCTCGTCGACAGTGGCCTCCGGATTGTCGATGAGCATGACCAGCGCGTCCACCACCTCGCTCAGGTTGTGCGGCGGAATGTTGGTCGCCATGCCCACCGCGATGCCCGCCGAGCCGTTGACGAGGAGGTTCGGCAGCTTCGTGGGGAGGACGGTCGGCTCCTGCTCCGACTCGTCGAAGTTGGGCACGAAGTTGACAGTGTCCTTATCGATGTCGGCCAGCATCTCGTGAGCGATCTTGGCCAGGCGCGCCTCGGTATAGCGATAGGCGGCAGGCGGATCGCCGTCGATCGAGCCGAAGTTCCCCTGCCCGTCCACGAGCGGGTAGCGGAGGGAGAACTCCTGAACCATCCGGACGAGGGCTTCGTACACCGGCGAGTCGCCGTGCGGATGGTACTTGCCGAGGACCTCGCCCACCACCTTGGCCGACTTGCGATAGGCGCGGTTCCAGGCGAGCCCGAGGCCGTGCATGGTGTAGAGGACGCGGCGATGCACGGGCTTGAGGCCGTCGCGCACGTCCGGCAGCGCCCGGCCCACGATGACGGACATGGCATAGTCGAGATACGACTTGCGCATCTCCTCTTCGATGGGAACGGGCATCTGACGTTCGGGACTCATGCGCTGACCTAGATGTCGAGATTCACGACGTCGAGGGCGTTCTTCTCGATGAACTCGCGACGAGGCT
>Ga0306926_10004887_pt1 | contig 14154 bp, 12 predicted proteins | sample flu12Cox44000178_FD_203759 | JGI IMG/M metagenome (GOLD analysis project Ga0306926, IMG submission 203759) | Lab enrichment of tropical soil microbial communities from Luquillo Experimental Forest, Puerto Rico - flux8day.12C.oxic.44.000.178 (v2)... | ecosystem: Environmental > Terrestrial >...
GTCGAGAGGAAGAACACCGGCATGAACGCCAGCAGCACGTAGTGACGAAAGCGGTCCATCTCCACCTGCTCGAACCACTCGGCGTCAGTCACCGCCCCGGAGAGAAACGCGCCCACCATGAAGTGGAGGCCCGACCAGTCGGCGCCCCAGCCGCACAGCAGCACCCATACGAGCGCAGCAAACCATCGATCGCGCTCCGGGAGTGCGCGCATGAGGCGGCGGAACAGGAAGCTGACCACCGCAAAAACCAGCAGGAAGCCCGCCTGCCTCCCGACGCGCGACCAATCCATGAGAATGACCGCGAGCACGCCCCAGATCGCGACGTCATCGAGGCTCGCGTAGCGCAGGATGCGCTGGCCGATCGGCTGGCGGAGGATCTCGAGCTTCTCCATCAGCAGGATCAGGATCGGAAGCGCAGTGACCGCGCAGGCCATCCCCACCCCGAGCACGAACTGCCAGCTCGATGCGCGCGGCCCGAGCCAGCCGGGATAGCGCAGGAAGCCGAGCGCAGCGACGCTGCCAAAGAGCAGCGGCACACCGAGCGCCAGCGCCGCGGCGGTCGCGGATTCCGACCGGTGGCGCCACGCCCTCTTCAGATCGAGCTCGACGCCGGCGATGAACACGTACAGCATCACCGCCCACGACGCGATGCCGTTCAGCAGCGAGATCACCTCCGGGCGGAACATGTACGCGTAGTACGCAGGGAAGATCCGGCCGAGGATCCCGGGGCCGAGCAGGATCCCGGCGATGATCTGCACCACGACGAGCGGCGCGTAGTAATCCGTGCGCAACGCGCGCCAGATCAGGTACGGCACCGTGAAGATGATGGCCATCGCGATCAGGAAGGTTTCGGTGGTCGTGATCGCGGCGGTCATCCGGTGAAGAATACCTTGGCAGGCGTGCGGCCAGAATGGAGAAACCTCATGCGATTTCTTTTTGGCGTCGGCCTCCTCTGCGCTACGGCGGCGGCGACAACGACACTCGCCGCGGAGGCGCAGAGCGCGGCCGCGCCGCAGACGCACCGGCTCGAGGCCACACCCACCACCGTGGCGTACGGCTACTACTGGTCGCAGGCCGCGCCGGTGCTGCGCATTCCCTCGGGCGAGATCATCGATGTCGATACGCTGCTGACCAACACGCCGGCCGGCCTCGCGAAAGCGGGCGTGTCGGAGGCTCAGATCCAGCCTTCACTGAAAGCGATCGTGGCCGAGGTCACGGGCGAGCGCCGCGGCCCCGGCGGTCACATCCTCACCGGCCCCGTGTACGTCGAGGGCGCGGAGCCCGGCGATGTGCTCGAGGTGAAAATCCTCTCGATCGATCTGGCGATCGGCTATGGCTACAACGGCTGCAGCGGCGTGCTGCCGGAGAACTGCGAGCCGGGGAAGCCGGTCCGCATCATCCCGCTCGACCGGCGCACGATGACCGCCGCGTTCGCACCGGGCATCGTGGTGCCGCTGCGCCCCTTCTTCGGCAGCATGGGGGTGGCGCCGCCGCCCGAAGCCGGCCGTGTCAGCAGCAATCCGCCGGGGCGGCACGCGGGCAATCTCGACAATCGCGAGCTCGTCGCGGGCAGCACACTCTACATTCCGGTGTTCACGCGCGGCGCGCTCTTCGAAGTGGGCGATGGACACGTGGCGCAGGGCGACGGCGAAGTCGATCAGACCGCCATCGAGACCTCCCTCCGCGGCCGCCTGCAGCTCACGGTGCGTAAGGATATGAAGCTCGTGTGGCCGCGCGCGGAAACGCCGACCGACTACATCAGCATGGCGACCGACCCGGACCTGTTCCTCGCCACGAGGCTCGCCATCGAGGAGATGGTGGACTTCCTCGTCAACGAGAAACATCTCGCGCGCCACGAGGCTTATCAGCTCGTCAGCGTCGCCGGCAATGTGGCCATCACGCAGCTCGTCGACAAGCCGAACGTCGGCGTGCACGTGCGGCTGCCGAAGAGCATCTTCGTCGGCAGCTGACTCGCGCCGCGCTTCAGTCCATCGGCCAGGGGAGCGTCTTCGGCAGGGTACCGCCCATCACGGACCCCAACCCACGCGGCCGCCGGCCTTCGGCCGCCGGGCGCCACCACGGCTCGAGCGGCTCGGCATGGCTCGGCTCCACCGGATACCCGAGACGCGGCATCACGAGCCGCGTGCCCGGAGGTGGCGCAAGTTGCAGCAGTGCTTCCGCCGGTTGGTCCCACGCATGCATACCGAGCGCAAAAGTCCCCCAGTGAATCGGCAGAAACGCACTGCTACCTAAGAGCGCGAGCGCCTTGAGCGCGTTCTCGGGACCCAAGTGCATGTCACCCCAGGCGGGATGGAACGCGCCCACCTCCAGCATCACCAGATCAAACGGCCCGAACCGCTTGCGGATCGTCTCGTATTCGGTGGTGAGTCCCGTGTCGCCGCTGAAGAACACGGTGTGACGCGGCGAGCGGATCACGAGTGAGGACCACAGCGTGCTGTTGCGGCTGCTGGGTGTACGTCCTGAGAAATGCTGCGAGGGGGCGGCGGTGACCGTCAGCTCCGCGCGCGGCAGCGTATACGACTCCCACCAGTCGAGCTCGATGATCCGCTCGCTCGGCACGCCCCATGACTCGAGGTGCGCGCCGACACCGAGGGAGGTCACGAACGGCATCCCGCGCCGCCGCAGCTGACGGATCGTCGGGTAATCGAGGTGATCGTAGTGATCGTGCGACACGATCACGAGGTCAAGCGGCGGGAGTGCGCGCAGCGACACCGGCACCGGTTGGAAGCGCCGCGGGCCCGCCACGCGCAGCGGCGATGCGCGCGGTCCCCACACCGGGTCGGTGAGCACGCGCAGGCCATCGATTTCGATGAGCACGGTCGAGTGACCGAGCCAGGTGACGCGCAGGCCGCTGCCGAAGGGCTTGCTCCAGCCCGCGAGCGGATCGACCGCGGGCAGCGGTGCCGGAGGCACGCGCCGGTCGCTCTTGCACAGAAAATCGCGCAGCGTCGGCAGCGGGACGTTGGGATCACGCAGCCCCGGGAGGATCGGGTGCCGGTTACGGAAGCTCTCGCCCGTCCACAGCGGCGACGCCCTCAGGCGCTCGAGCCGTGCGCCCTGGGGTCGCCGTCCGAGCGATTTCATTTGCTCGACTCCGTGGCCGCTCCCTGTGCCACCCGCCGCACGCGCCCGGGAATGCCGAGCGCGCACTCGAGCGCTGCGCGGTCCCAGTGCGCGGCCTCTGCCGCAGCGGCGTAGGTGCGTGTCAGGAAGTCGAGCAGGGTCGCTTCAGGGTCTGCAGCCTGACGCACCTGCTCGTACGGCAGGATGAACTCGCTGAGTCCCTTGTCGTACCAGGCGCCGGCCGTCACCGCGTGGCCGGAAAAACCCGCCGGCTGGGGGTAGGCGTACGAATAGAAGGCGGCGCGCGGGAAGGCGTCGTTGCCCGGCCAGAAGCCGGCGCTGCTCACCTCGTGAGAATAGGCTTCGCGGGTCACCTCATCCGACAGCCCCGGTATGCCACCGGGATGCGGCGGCGCGGGACGCCCGGAGAAGCGGGTCACGGCCAGATCGAAGCTGCCCCAGAAGAAATGCACCGGGCTCACCTTGCCGAGGAAGCCGCTGCGAAATTCCGTGAGGACGACGGAGGTCTTCATGAGCACGCGCCAGAAGCGCCCGGCGGCATCGGCGTCGTAGCTGCGGTGAGTGCGGTCCTGCGAAAAGCGGATCGGGTCGACGAGCTCGACCGGCCGCTCGTTGATCGTGACCCGCACTTCGAGCTCCTCGAGCAGTGCGCGCACGTGCGCGTAGAAGTCTGCGACCGTCCGCGGCTCGAGCGCGAAGCTGCGCTCCTCGGCGCGGCTCGTGCGCGCGAGCAGCCGATGGTGGATGAAGTCGAACTCGAGCTCGAGCACCTCGCCCGCGTACGGCATCGGTGAGGTCGTGAGCCCGCGCGCCGTGACATACAACGGCACCTGCCAGCTGTGGTTCACCCATGGTGTCAGTGACAGCCTCACCTTGCCGACGATCTGCATCCACAGCTGCAGTGTCGCGGCGGTGTCCCGCCAGGTTTCATAGGCGAGATCCGGCCAGATGTTGCGCTCCAATTCCATGCCCTTTCCTCCATCGCTTCGCCGCCTGCCGCGCAGGGAGTCGGCGAAAGCGTAGTGTAAAGTAAGCCCCGGTGACTCCGATGCGTTGCCCACGGTGGGGCGTCGCGAGAAAGGATATGAGCGAACAAGCGGGTCTCAATACGCTCTGCGTGCACGCCGCACACCAGCCGGACGCGGCGACCGGCGCCGTGGCCGAGCCGATTCACCTCAGCACGACCTTCGAGCGCGATGCGGATGGCGGCTACCCGCGAGGCTACCGCTACAGTCGCGAGGGCACCCCGAACCGTGCGGCGCTGGAAGCGTGCGTGGCGAGCCTCGAGGGGGGAGCGGGCGCGGCGGCCTTCGCCTCGGGGCTGGCGGCGAACATGGCGGTGCTCGAGCTTCTCAACGCGGGCGATCTGCTGGTGGCGTCGCAGGAAGGCTATTACGGCTCGCTGCGGCAATTCACGGTCTTCGTGGAGCGCCGCGGCGCCCGCATCGAGTTGGTGGACCTCTCTGATGTCGCGGCCGTCGATGCGACGCTCGCACGGCACGGGGGTCGCGCACGGCTCCTGTGGATCGAGACACCGACCAATCCGCTCCTCAATGTCATGGACCTGAAGTCGGTGACCGCACTCGGGCACGACGCCGGGGCGCTCGTCGTCTGCGACAACACCTTCGCGACACCCGTCTGTCAGCGGCCCTTCGACTTCGGTGTCGACCTCGTGGTGCACAGCGCCACCAAGTACCTCGGCGGCCACAGCGACGTGCTGAGCGGCGTGGTGGCGGTGCGCGAGAGCGGAGCATTGCTCGAGCGGCTGCAGGAGTGGCAGCGCATGGCGGGAGCGGCGCTCGCCCCGTTCGATTGCTGGCTGCTGCGACGCAGCCTCGCCACACTCGCGCTGCGCGTGCGCGCGCAGTGTGCCGGCGCGCTCGAGGTGGCGAGATTCCTCGCGCGGCATGAGGGCATCGAGCGGGTGTTCTATCCCGGTCTCCTCGAGCACCCGGGACACGCGATCGCAGCGGCACAGATGCCGGGCGGCTTCGGCGCCATGCTGTCGGTGTGCGTCGCAGGCGGTGAAGCCGCGGCAGTGCGCGTCGCCGCGCGCACGCGGCTCTTCACGCGCGCGACCAGCCTCGGCGGGGTCGAGAGCCTCATCGAGCACCGTGCCTCGATCGAGGGGGCGGGCTCGCGCGCGCCTGCGAATCTCCTGCGCCTGTCGGTCGGCATCGAGGAGCCTCCCGACCTCATCGCGGATCTCGCGCAGGCGCTCGGCTGAGTCGCATGCGCCACAACGACCCTCCACAGAACGCCGACTGCGATGTCATCGTCATCGGCGCGGGCGCGGCGGGACTGATCGCCGCCGGCGAGCTCGTCGAGGCCGGTCAGCGGGTGATGCTGCTCGAGGCGCGCGACCGGATCGGTGGGCGTATCTGGACGCGCCGTGAGACCGGCCTCGCGGTGCCGATCGAGCTCGGTGCCGAGTTCATCCACGGCCATGCACCCATCACCGAGGGGCTGCTCACGGCGACCGGCGCCACGGTGATCGAGGCCGCGGACTCTCACTTCGCTCGCGAGAACGGGCAGCTGCGGCCGCGGGGCGGATTGTTTCCGCACATCCGCGCGGCCATGAGAAAAAAGAGTGACGCGCTCGCGCGCCACGACATGAGCTTCGATGCATTCCTCGAACAGCTCGCGCACCTCCTGACTCCGGAGCAGCGCGACTATGCGCGCATGATGGCGGAAGGGTTCGACGCGGCGGACACCGCGCGCGCGAGCGCCCGCGCGCTCGTCGAGGAGTGGACCTCGGACGTCATCGGCAGCTCACCGCAAGCGCGACCGCGCGAGGGCTACGAGTCGCTGCTCGCGGCACTCATGGCGCGCCTCTCGGGCGAGCGCCTGCGCCTCTTGCTGCAGGCACCGGTGCAGAGCCTCCGCTGGTCGCGCGGCTCGGTCGAGGTGGCGGGAGAGTTCTGCGGCGCACCGTTTTCGTTCCACGCGCCGCGCGTGCTCATCACACTGCCGCTCGGAGTGTTGCAACACTCCGAGGGCGCCGCGGGTGCGGTGCGTTTCAGCCCCGCACTCACGGCCAAGCGCGCAGCGCTCGAGGGACTCGCCTCCGGCCCCATCATCAAGCTGATGTTGCGCTTCGCGAGCCCCTTCTGGGAGACGCTCCATGAGGGTCGCTATCGCGATGCCGGATTCTTCCACGTGCCCGAAGCCCCGTTCGCGACTTTCTGGACGCCGGCGCCGGCACGGGCACCCCTGCTCGTGGCATGGGCGGGCGGCCCACGGGCGGTGCGCCTCGCCGCAGGCGCCTCCCCGGCGCAGCTCGTGCGTCAGGCGCTCGCGAGTCTCGAGACGCTCTTCGGCGAGGAGCTCGATGTGACCGCGGAGCTCCGCGGCTACTACCACCACGACTGGCAGCAGGATCCTTTCGCGCGCGGCGCCTACAGCTACGTCACTGTCGGTGCGAGCGCGGCGCGGGCCGGGCTCGCGCAGCCGCTCGAAGACACGCTGTTCTTCGCCGGTGAGGCCACCGACGCCGCGGAAGGTACGGTGACCGGTGCGCTGCAGAGCGGTGTCCGCGCGGCACGCGAGGTGCTCGCCGCGGCGGGCGGCGCGCACTATCCCGGACGGGGTGCGGAACGCGCACGACCGACCAGGTAGCCGGCGGCGAAAGGAAGACCGAGCAGCACGAGCCCGAGCGCGATGACAAGCAGCACCGCCTCGCGAGTGAAGTGCCGTACCTCATCCCCCGCGCTCCGCACGAGCTGCTGTCCGATGCGATCGGCGTCGGCGGTGAGCGCTTTACGCTGTGCGTCCACGGCAAGGGCGAGCGCTTCACGCTCGGCCTGGATATCGATGAAGAGCTGCACGCGCTCGGTGCGAAACGCCGACGCCGCTGCGGCACCGGAAGCATCGAGCCGATTCAGGATCTCGCGCAGGCTCTCCCTCACTTCCTCCTCGGCGCCGCGCACCAGCTCCGGTGCCGACTCGGCCACCGTCGTCAACCGATCGAGTCGTTCATCGAGACGCGCCAGCGCCGCCCGTATATCGTCCGCCGTGTAGCCCGATTCCCGCAGCGCGAGCTGCGTGCGCCGCATGGTCTGCACCGGCATGGTATCGGCATAGATCTGCAGCCGCTGATGGGTATCGGCGAGTGCCTGGGGAATCGTGCCGACCTCATCGATCAGGTGCGACTCGGCGCCCTTGGCGCGGCCCCACTCCGTCACCACCGATGGCCGCGCAAACCTCAGGTCCTGCAGCGGATGCGCACGCACGTAGTCGTCGATGAAGCTCTGGTAGTCCGCGAACTCGCTGGGTGTCAGGAGGGAGCGCGCGAGGTTGTGTGCACCGTCCGCATAACTGTCGGTGAGCGCGCGCACCGCCGCCTGGTGCGTGCCGAAGAGCCTGGCACCCGCGCCGCCATCGCCGACGAACCCCTGCAGCTGCAGCGCGAGCGCCCAGATATCGAGCAGGCTCATGAGCGGCGCGAGCTGGGTTTCGGCACTGCGGCTGGTCACGATCACGCCCACCTCCCAGCGCAGAGCGTTGTTGACCACCAGCGGATCGACCTCGGTCGCGAGGATGCCGTCGGTGTTGCGTCCGTTGGCATCGATAAAGTTCGTCGTGAGCTCGCGCGAGAGGATGCGCGCATTCATGTCGCGCGCCGACAGCGGGCGCTCCGGGCTCTTGATTGAAATGAGCGAGCAGCTTGAGAGCCCGGCGAGCAGCAACGCCGCGGCGAGCCGCGCGAGCACGGCCCGCACCCGTGACGCGCGCGGCTGCGGATGGCGCGGTGCGAAAGAGGATGGCTCCATGCGCGCGGGCGGGGTCAAGCCGGCTGGCCGATGAGCCGCACCTCGCGCTGCGGCAGCGGCATGACGACTCCACGGGCACGCAACGCTGCAAGCACCGCGGCGTAGATCTCGCCGGTGGCTTGCACCTGGTCCTGCACCGCCACCCAGGGTTTGACCGCAATGCTGACGGAGGAATCGCCGAACTGCATCGGCTGCACGACCGGCGGCGGGTCCTGCAGCACGCGTGGGTTGGCCCGCAACACGCCGCCGATCAGCTCGATGACACCGCCGAGATCGCTTTCGTAGGCCACTCCGACGCTGACCTCCACCTGACGGATCCGGCCGTAATTGTGCAGAATCTCGCCGACCACCTTGCGGTTGGGTACGACAACCATCGAGCGATCGACGTGGCCGAGCTTCGTGTTGAAGAGCGTGATCGACTCGACCACGCCCTCGACGCCGGCGATGGCGATGTACTCGCCGACGCGGAACGGCTTGGAGAAGATAATCGTCAGTCCCGCAACCATGTTGCTCAGCACGCCCTGAGTGGCGAGTGCGACGCCCGCGCCCACGACGCCGAGGCCCGCGATCAGCGGCAACAGCTCGATGCCGAGATTCTGCAGTGCCATGAGGGCGAAGATCGCGAAGCAGAACGCCCAGGCGGTGCGCGAGAGCAGCAGCCGCACCGGCGGCTCGAGATCGCGGTGCCCGAGAAATTGCGTGACCCAGCGACTCACCCAGCCGCTCACGAACACCCCCACGATCAGGATCAGCGCCGCCGCGAGCAGCCGCGGACCGAAGCCGATCGCCAGGTCGATGAGGGTGTCTTTCGCGTGGCTGATGGTCGCCGCCTGATCGTTCATCGCGGGTGCCTCCACGACCCCGCGGGCAGTTTACCAAGGTGCCAAGACGACCCGCACAGTCGCAACGCCCCACCCCTGCGGCGGCACGGGGGCGGGGCTGCGCTCGAACTATGTTGGGACCCGGTTTCCTGGGAGCTCAGGTATCGCGGTCGATCCACCGTGGACGCTTGCGCACGACGCCGTCCCCTGCCGGCCGTGGACGCTCATGAGTGCCGCCTGGCTGCCCGACATGCGGCTCCGGTAACGGCTGGACGGGCGGTTGCCCGCGGGAGCGGCTGCCCGGAGCCGGCGAGCGCCTGCGCCAGCGTGAGCGCCCGAGGACCCATTGATTGTTGTAGGACGTGCTCACGGCTCGACCCTCTAGACCCGCGACCGGCCGACCAGGAATGTGATGATCGCGCCGATGAGGAACACGATAAAGAGGACCTTGGCGATGCCGGCAGCGCCGGCGGCAATGCCACCAAAGCCGAGCACCGCAGCGATGATCGCAATGACGAAGAAGACGACGGCGTAGTGCAGCATGATTCCCTCCGCTTGCGCCGATGGTTCCGTTGCAGGGTCAGCGCACTGTGGGCGCTCGCACCGGTGTTCGCACGGGGGCGGAGACTGAAGCGGCTGTAGGATCCGGGCTACGTCGCCTCGCGACGACGGCGGCGGCACGCCGAAGCCGCTTCTACCATCGTCTGGATTGACAGCCGTCTGCCCCTCCGCCATACCTGAGCCGACGTCCGCGCCAATCTCTGGATCACGGCCGGGGTTTGCGCTGCAGCATTGACGGGTCTGGAACCATCCACGGGGAGCTGATAGCCATGAACGCCAGTATCGAGAGCGGTATCAAGCGCATCACCTCGCATCATCCGGTCGCGACGACCCTCGAGCGGCTCGAGTCGCTCCTGAAGGAGAAGGGCGTGATGATTTTCGCGCGCATCGATTTCAGCGGTGACGCCGGGCGCGCGGGCCTGACGATGCGTCCTGAACAGATGTTGATTTTCGGTAATCCGAAAGCCGGCACGCCCCTCATGCAGAGCGCACCAACTGCGGGGCTCGACCTGCCGGTGAAGGCGCTCGTGTGGCAGGATGCCAATGGGCAGACGCAGGTCGCCTGGAACGATCCGCAATACGTCACCCGCCGACACGGGCTCGACCCCGCCCTGGCGGCAAACCTCGCGGCCGTGGTGCCGCTCATCGAGCGGGCGGCGGCGGAGTGAGCGCGGCTCGCGCAGGAATGCCGCGAGCGAGCCGGGCGGCCGTCAGGCCTTGGGCTTGAAGCTGAACTTCGCCCCTGAGACCGTCGCCTCGTACATCGCACCGCCCTTGACGATGGTGAAGACGGCCATGCCCTTGTAGTACTTGCCGGCCGTGACCGCGTCCTTCATCCCACCGCTCGCACCCGCACTCGCTCCCTTCGTGCCGGCACTCGCACCGGCCGCGGCGGTGATCGCGACCGCGCCGGCATCGGCGCCGAACTCGAAGCTGCCGCTGGTGAACTCTTTGAAGGCGCGCTCATCCTCGAAGAAGATGATCATGCTGTAGGCCTGACCACCGGCCTGCAAGCCGACGCTGACCTGCGTCATGGAGGAGTCGCCGACGTACACGCCCTTGCGAAACACGCGGCCGTTGCCATGAGCGCCGCCGACGATGAACCCGCCCTTACCGATGCCCGGAAACACGGCGTAGCCGTAGCTGTTGTGAAAGTACGCCTTGCTCTGGCCCGCGTTCTCGAACAGCTTTATCGTGTCGGTATAGTCATCCGCCCGGCTCGCGGTGGCGCACAACAGCAACAGGGCGCCGGCGACCGTCGCAACACTGCGCTTCATCATTGGCTCTCCAGGCGGGCCCTCAGGCCTTGGGCTTGTAGCTGAACTTCTGTCCGCCGACGGCCGCCTGGGCCATCGCGCCACCCTTCACGATCACGAACACGGCCATGCCCTTGTAGTACTTGCCGGCGGTCGTGGCGTCCTTCTGCCCGCCGCTCGCACCGGCGCTGGCCCCGGAGGTGCCGGCGGACGCTCCGGCTCCCGCAGTGATCGCGACCGCGTTGACGTCGCCGCTGAACTCGTAGCTGCCGTTGGTGAAGTCATCGAACGAGCGCTGATCCTGGAAGAAGATGATCTCGCGGTACGCCTCGCCGCCGATCTGGAAGCCGACGCTGACCTGCGTCATGGACGTATCACCGACGTAGACGCCTTTGCGGTACACCCTGCCGTTGCCATGGGCGCCGCCGACGATGAAACCGCCCTTGCCGATGCCGGGGAAGACGGCATAGCCGTAGGAGTCGTCGAAGAAGTGCTGGCTGGCTCCGGCGTCCTTGAAAAGCTGAATCGTCTCGGTGAAGTCGTCCGCCCGGCTCACGGCGGCGCACAACAGCAACACGGCTCCGGCGAGTATCCCAAGACTGCGCTTCATCTATCTGCTCTCCTTTGTCGTCCGTCAGCCCGAGCGGCGCTGCGGTGGATAATACGCCGGGCTCGGCCGCACCGGCGGTGGCACCTGCGGTGGGACCGGTGGCGGCGGCGGCAATGCCGAACCGGCCGCAGAGACCAATCCGATGATATCTTCGCTCGCGCCGCTCAAGGCCACGAGCTCCGGCGGCGGCGCCGTCTCCTCGGGTGTGAGGAGCAGGCCATGGCGCCTGAAGAGTCTGCCGGCGCTGACACGACTCGTCCAAACGGTGAGCGGAATGCCGAACAGCAGCCCCGCCAACACCGGCGTCAGCCACCAGAAGAACTGCGGCGCGAGCCGCAGCATCGCGGCACCCCACACCACCCCGAGCACCAGGTGCCACTTCTGCCGGCGGAAGGCCTCGCGCATCGTGACACCGCGTTCGGTGCGCTCCTGGGCATTCCACGACACCGAGCGGCCGAGCAGCGTCTGCGCGACGAAGGTCGAATGGAACAACATCATGGTCGGTGCGAGCAGCATGCTGAAGAGCTGCTCGACGAGAAGACTCAACGAAAGCCGCGCACTGCCGCCGTACTCGCGGCGCGCCACGCGGTCGCGCATCGCGAGGATCGCGCCGAGGATCTTCGGCAGGAGCAGCACGACGAGCGTCAGGGCCAACAGCACCCAGATCTCGCCGGTGCGGATCTGCGGCCAGTGCGGAAAGAGGCTCTGCAATCCCGGCCAGAAGTACTCCGGCTTCTTGGCCGCCTCGATGGCGGAGAGGAGCGAGGAGAGCAGCAGCAGCGCCAGCCACATCGGCGAGCTCACGTAGGCAACGATCCCGGTGAGGAAGTGCACGCGGCTCAAGGGGTGGAGGCCGGGGAAGAACAGTACGCGCGAATGCTGCAGGTTGCCCTGCGTCCAGCGCCGGTCGCGCGCGGCATAGTCGAGGACATTCGCCGGCACCTCTTCCCAGCTGCCGCTCACCTCGGGGACCTGCCGCACCTCGTAGCCGGCGCGGCGCATGAAGGCGGCTTCGACGAAGTCGTGGCTGAGGATATCGCCACCGAGCGGCGGCCGTCCCGAGAGACGCGGCAGCGTGCAGTACTGCGCGAAGGGCCGCAGGCGCACGGCGGCGTTGTGACCCCAGTAGTTGCTCTCACCCGCCTGCCAGTACGCGAGCCCGGCGGAGAGCATCGGGCTCTGCAGCCGTGAGCCGAACTGAATCAGACGCCCGAAAAGCGTCTCGCGACCGGCGGGCAGCGGCAGCGACTGCAGAATGCCGATCTGCGGATGCGCTTCCATCGCACGCGCCAGCGTGACGAGCGCATGGCCGCTCATGACGCTGTCGGCGTCGAGGACGATCATGGATTCGTAGTTGGCGCCCCAGCGCCGTACGAAGTCGAAGATGTTGCCCGCCTTGCGCTCGCTGCGGTCGCGGCGGCGGCGGTAAAAGACTCTTTTGGCTCCGAAGCGCTCGCTGAGTCCCTGCCACAGAGCCTCTTCGTCGGCCGCGATGCGCTCATCGCTCGTGTCGGAGAGGATGAAGAGATCGAACGCGTGCGCCTCGCTCTCGCGCGCGAGCGAAGACCACGTCGCGGTGAGTCCTGCCCCGACGCGTACCGGATCCTCGTTGTAGATGGGCATCACGACCGCGGTGCGGGTCTGCAACGGGCGCCCCGCCAGCTCGTGCACGTCGATCCCCTCGGGGTCACGGCCGGCGAGTTGCACTCCGAACCCCGCGATCGCGGTCCACAGCGCGCCCGCGATCCAGGTGAAGAGCGCAAAGAAGAGCACGAGGCCCACGACCTCGATCCAGGTCACGCCGTTGGCTTCGAGGACATCGAGCAGCACGGAGGTGGCGGCCGCGGAGGTCAGCAGCGTCAGCCCGAAGAACAGCGTACGCCGCAGGCGCAGCTGCCAGCTGGAGCCAGGAATGCTCACGGACTCCATTGATACACCATCGTTTCGGTCAGAACCTCACCATAGAGCGTCAGATAGCCGCGCAGATCCACCACCGGCTTCTTCGCCCGCGGCGTCACGACGAAGGCGACGCGCCAGACGCCACTCTGCGGCACGCGCTGCACGGTGAGGGCGTCGACCTGGCCGTTCTCGGCGGTCACTTCCGCTTTGACCGGTTGCGAGCCGTCGAGCCCATCGAGCTCGCCGCCGGCGAACTCGAAGACCATGCGCCGCGCGCCGGGCCCGAAGTGACCCTTGTTGTCGCCCGCCCCAGGATTGCCACTGCGGATGGCGACCACCCGTCCACCTGGCGGCCAGCGCGGGTTCTCGGCAAAAGCCGACAGCAGGTAGGCGAAGCTCAGGGGTTTGCCCCCGTTGACCGGTTGGTCGGGTACCCAGTACGCCACCATGTTGTCGTGGATCTCTTCATCGCTCGGTATCTCGACGAGCTCCACGCCCCCCTTGCCCCAGTTGCCGAGCGGCTGGACCCAGTAGCTCGGGCGCGTCTCGTACAGCGCTTCGACGTCCTGGTAGTGCGCAAACTTCCGATCGCGCTGGATCAGGCCGAAGGCGCGCGGGTTCTCGTCCATGAAGCGATTGACTCGCAGTTCGCGTGGATTGGCGAGCGGCCGCCAGATCCATTGCCCATGCCCCGTCTCCCCCAAAAAGCCGTCGCTGTCGTGCACCTGGGGGCGGAAGTCGTCGAAATGCCGCCCGGTACCATCCTCGCCGTAGAGGAACATCGAGGTGAGCGCCGCCACGCCGAGCTTGGCGATGGCGCGGCGTGGGAACAGATCGCAGTGTACCTCCACCTGCGTGATCTCACCCGGCCGGACTTCGAACTGGTAGGCGCCGGCGACACTGCGGCTGTCGAGCAGTGCGTAGAGGGTGAGGCTGCGGTCGCCGGGCTGCGGTCGCACCAGCCAGAAATCGGTGAAGGTCGGGAACTCCTCGCCGCTCTGCGAGCCGGTGTCGATCGCCAGCCCCCGGGCGGATGCGCCGTAGTGCTGGTTGCGGCCGAGAACGCGGAAATAAGAGGCGCCGAGGAACACGAGCAGCTCATCCTTGTAGCTCGGGGTCTGCAGCGGATA
>Ga0306926_10004889_pt1 | contig 14151 bp, 10 predicted proteins | sample flu12Cox44000178_FD_203759 | JGI IMG/M metagenome (GOLD analysis project Ga0306926, IMG submission 203759) | Lab enrichment of tropical soil microbial communities from Luquillo Experimental Forest, Puerto Rico - flux8day.12C.oxic.44.000.178 (v2)... | ecosystem: Environmental > Terrestrial >...
AGTTGCTCCTCCGCGTGCCGTCTCTCTCGGATATCTTCGACAATTCCCACCACCATGGGCGAATCGGTTTCCGTTTGGAGCAGAGAAACCGAAACCCGCGCCCAGATCCACTCACCGTTCTTGCTGAGGAACCTCTTGTCCACTTGGTAGGCAATTCTCCGGCCTTCCCGCAACTCGGTAAAAAGGGCCGCCTCAGCGATCTCGTCCTCGGGATGCGTGAACTCTGTGCAACGCATCTTCCGCAGCTCCTTCTCCGTGTAGCCCAGCATGCGGGAGAAGGCGGGATTCACGTGAAAAATCTCTCCCTCGATACTTTCAAGTGCGACACCAACGGACGCCTGGTCGACTAGTGCGCGAAATCGCTGTTCGCCGTCTACTCTTATGCTTGCAGACTGGCTTGGCTCGATTTGCTCTTCTAAAGGTTTATGGTTACGTGCGATTGTCATTAGGGCTATCCAAATCCTAGCGAGCAATAAATCCACGAAAATGATAGCAAATTTGAGCACTCACGCTGTGCGATTTACTCGCGCATTGCCCCGCACGCGGTCAACTCCTGACTAACGCGATAACTTCTCCAAGCGTTTCGGATATGGCAGAGGTTCTCAATCTTGAACTCGGGATTGGCCTTCCAGCGGGCTTACTTTCCTACAAGCCAGGCCGCCGTAATCAGGCACAAGCTAATTACAGCGGAGAGAATAACTGGCACGATGAACAAGTACATCCAGCTCAAAACCGTAAGGCCAACAAAAAGGATCGCCAGAGTCCAGGTGACCAAGGGCATGAGCCTCAATGTTTGTTGGCTCCAGCTCGCCACGCGTGCCTTTGTCTCTTGGAAGTATCCTGTCCCTTCGGTCAGTGGGCCGTTGGCTTTGCGAGAGTCAATGCGAACCTTCGCCCGAAACAGCCTCCTCGCGGCTATCCGGCAGATTCTTCAACGCAGCGAGATCTTCCTGAACCTGCGCCCACGCCTTCGGGTTGTTCTTCATGGCATACGGAGCGTCGGGTGAAGAAAAGAATTGCAGCAGTTCCCCGCGAATCTTCGGGTTAATGGCGTTGACCTTCTGTTCCAACAGTTTGTGCAGCAGCTTGGCTTGTGTTTCATCATTCAACCGGTACTTTCCCGGTTCGGCCAGCACCCCAAGGTCAAAATTGTCGTTCTTGAGCTGCAGGTGTCCCTTCGCTTCCTCCTTCAGCAGGAGCCGGTAGCGATCGAGCGTGGCGTTAAAACTGGCTTCGAACATATTTTCGGTCTGCGGCGTCGGGCTCTTGAACTGCAGAACCCGCAATGGACCAAACTTGGGAACAATCTGGTACAAAACCGCCAGGAATTGGTCCGTCGCGGAAGGCCGCACATACTCTTTGCCCCATTCTTTTTCATAGTTGGAGCGCGAGAGATTGTAGAGAAACTTTTTGCGCGTCATGTCGGGGATGTCTCCCTTGATTTCATCTTGCTTCAGGCTCCAGGCAATCTTCGTCGCGCGCGGAATCAGCTTACTGACATCCCGCCTGTAGGATTCCAGGGCCTTGTTCTCGTTCAGTAGGACTGCCTTCACCTCCAGACCGTAGGTCTCCTGAAAGGCCCGGTCCAGGAGAGGTTGCGAAACTTCAAACCCAATGAAGTCGTGATAGCTATCCGGGGCATAACGCTCGCGCGCCACCTGTAACACGTCAAATCCAAATTCGGTCTTTACGTGTGCCAATGGATCGTCTTCGTAAGTCACCTGATCGCCGAATTTCTTCTTTAGCTTCGGATAGAGTATGGGCACGGCCAGGTTCGTGGCCAGGCGATGTCCATCATTATCCGCGGCGTAGTGCGCCAAAGAGCCCAGCGCAAAGGCGTATTCATTCAAATCCTGAGCGTCGCGCAGCATCGCTTGGATGAAATCGCCGCCGCGCACATAGTGGGTGAGATTGCTGAAAAACGGGCTCCCATACGGATAATACCCCATGTCCTGGATGATGGAGCCGCCGTAGGCATAGGCTTGTGCCCCGCTCAACTCATCTTCGGTCGCCTTGGGAAACCGCTTTTTCAATAAGGGTTTGAGATTGGCTTCCCAAACAGCATCAATAATCGCTTGATGCGAAAGTACCGAATAGGCTTCGAGAGGAGGCGGACAAGCCAGGAGAAATAGAAGGAGGCACGCAAGGGCACGTTGCCAGGAAGGAGAAATTCTTAGCACTTGGCTGCGAATGGAAAAAGCATACATTTCAACAGCATACGCAATTCCAAAAGCCGATGCCATTCACAAGGGAAATTCTAATGTTTCAAGAGAGGCTGAGCGTAGCGGATAGGAATACCAAAATTGGAGCCGCCAAAGCCGCGCACCACGGCAAACGTCACGCCGATCACTTCACCGTTGCGAATCAGCAGCGGGCCGCCTGACCCACCGGAAGTGGTCTGCGCGTCGTAGACAATCTTGTCCGGCAGAACGTCGCCCACGTGCCCCTGGGTCACGAGCGGCCGGATCAACTTGCGGCGCGCCAGTTCGCCGAGCACCAGTTTTGGGTCGCCACCTGTCGTCTTCACGATCTGTTGCACCGTCTCGTCTCCCGCGCGGGCAAGAATTGCATCGAGTCCGGTGGCATACCCGACACTGATCAGCGATGCACCACTGACGGCTGCCACCTTCCCGGAATTGAGTTTGAGGGACGGGCGCGCCAGTTCCGAAAGGTCACCGTGAACCAGTGCCAGATCCGCTTCCTGCGAAATCTGGGAAATACCCAGCGAGATCCCGTTGATCGAACCGGGGAAATAGGCCACCATCTCGCCAATAACCGGTTCAAGCCCTTGCTGGATAGCGCCCGCCATCTCTTCATTTTCCCACCAGGGCTGGACAACGTGATGATTCGTCAGGATCTTTCCTTCGCCCGCAATGAATCCCGTCCCAAAAAAATCAGCGCGTACTTCCGGACCCCGGCCTTCCGTGGTGTAAAGCGGATTCCCGTCGCTATCCTTCAGAGGTGTCCCGTCGCTGCCGATTCCGCCGTACCGCAAGCGCCGCCCAGACTGCTTCTCATTGAACGCAACCGAGATATGTAGCAGACAGACGCTCGGCGCGTAGGAACGAATAACCCCCTCGGCCGCCAGCGAGTCTCCCTCAATCTTGCTGAGCCGGCCCGTCGTTTCCTCCAACTGGCGGCGCAGCTCCGTCACGTCCCCGCCATCCGGTTTTGAAAGTTTCTGGCTAAGCTGCTGCTTCTGCTGAAGCAAGGATTCCTTCTGCTGGAGAATGTCGGTATTCGTCGGGTCATCGCGCAAACGCCTCGCGGAAGCCAGCAGCTGCTCTTCCGATTGGACGCTGCGTTCCAACTGGGCAATCACTGTATAGGCGCGGCGCGTTTCCTTCTCGGCGCGGTGCGAATACAAAAAGAAAATTCCGGCGATCACCAGGGCGATGCCAAAGAGCGATAAGACTCCGATCCTCAGGATCCGATCCAGCGAGAAGGCGTCTCGCGTCATCTTTTCCGTTACGGCCAACGCTTGGAAAGCTGTCTGCGCTACTTCCCGGCTCTCTTCTGCGATCCGCGTCTTGGACTCCAGCTCCTCGTTGATGCCCTTCTGCCGCATCTGGTTTCGCAGGCGAGCCAGGAGTTCCTTTTCTTCAAAAGGAATGGCAAGCACGTCATCCGCGCCCAAATCCAACCAGCGGCTTCGTTGCGCCACGTCTTCAGGGCTGAGAACAAGGATGCGGGTTCGTGACCCCTGGAGGGCAGATCGGATTTGAGTCAGTGTCGTATCATTCCCAAACGAGGAAAAGCCGCCTGTCAGGAGAATCGCATCCAGTTTCGAGGCTCGAAGGATCCCGAGTGCTTCTTCAAAGGAAGGCCACGTCTTGACTACGTAGCCCGCTCCTTCTAACAGGTTCCGTAAGGAGTCTCCTACTACCGGATCGGCAGTTACGACGTGCACGCTCTCTACGGTCGGGGGCAACGGGAAGTCCTTCCACGGAGGATTTAGGCGGTTTCCCGTGGGAGCGAAGAGTTTAGCAAAACGCGGAAAGCTACGCTGAGGGAAAAATTAGTACTTGCGGAGGACGCCTATTACGCGGCCTTGAATTTTCACATCGGCTGCCGGAATGATGATCGGCGCCATCTCCGAGTTTGCCGGTTGCAGGCGGATTTTCCCGGAGCCTTCCCGGTAAAAACGCTTCAGCGTCGCGTCTTCTCCACCCACAAGAGCGACGACGATGTCGCCCCCATTGGCCACTTGCGTCTGCTCGCACACCACGAAATCGCCATCCATGATGTGGTCCTCGATCATCGAGCTGCCCTTCACCTGCAATACAAAGGAGTTGCCACCGCGAGCAAAATCCCCGAGGGAGATGGTTTCGCGTTCCTCGACCGCCTCCAGCGGGCGGCCAGCCGCGATCCGCCCCACCAACGGCAGTTCCTGGATCCGCCGTTCGATTACCTGTTCCTTGACCGGCTTGGGAAGCTGCACAATTTCAATCGAACGGCTCTGATTATAGCCGCGCCGGATAAATCCCTTTTTTTCCAGCGTGCTGATATGTTTGTGAACCGTCGCCAGGGACGTAAGTTTCATGCCGCGGCCAATTTCCTCGAAGCTGGGCGCGTAGCCGTGCTTCGTTTCAAAGGAGACCAGATAGTCCAGCACTTCTTTTTGGCGTTTGGTCAGAGCCATATCAGCCTCCGTGAATTTGTCTGCGTTCGGCAAACAACGCGATCCGTCTTAGACAATCTAGGCGAAAAGAAAGCGAACGTCAAGTGGTGTTTTGGATACTTGCTCCTTCGATTCGCCCTTTCCAGGACTTCTTCCGTGTGCTCTCATCTCCCTCGACATGGCTGACCTCAAGATTCGTTCTGCAGGAGTCACCGCAGCCGCAACCCTCGCCGTCCTGGGTAGTACGGCTCTCCTTCTCCTTTGGGGTTCGCTTTTCCGGGACCTGCTCAATCTGCCCCCGGACTCCGCCGGAAGGCGTGTCTATGAGACGCATCTCGGACTCTTCCTCTTGATCGCTCTGGTGCCGCCACTTCTTGCCGCTCTTGGCATTCGCACGGGACTCGGTCTTTTTCAATTGCGGCCATGGGCACGGCGAGCTGCTCTTCTTTGGGCTTCCATCGCCTTGCTTTTCTGCCTCGCCATGATCGCCCTTCGTCCTTACGAGACCTTTGCTATCCCTGAACGTCTTGTAAGCGAAGCCGAGTCCGTGAAGCAACTCCTGGCTGTTTCACTCGTGTTCCTGCTGATGCCTATTAGCATCTGGTGGCTCTTCTTTTTTCGCCTGGCAAGAGTAGTCCGCCAGTTCGAACCGCCAGCCGACGGCTCTATGTAGACTCCGGGCAGAACATGCCTGGCACCGCTGCCCGAGTGCTGATTGTGTTATTCTTCCTTTGCCGGCACCTGGCGGTCCGGCGCTCGCTCCCGCTAGATCCACCGTACCGCCCACTTGCAGCACGCCGCACTCCTTCTGGGTTCCACGAGGAGTTACTGTCTGAGGGGGTCAAAGCGCTACGATGTCCACACTCACGGATGTTCCACCAGGAAAAACGAAGCGCGAGGTCATCGAGCATGCGGTAGTCCGCTTTGCGGGAGACTCCGGCGACGGCATGCAGATTACGGGCAACCAATTCACCAACACGGTCGCGCTTTATGGAAATGATATTGCTACCTTCCCGGACTATCCCGCCGAAATCCGCGCCCCTGCCGGCACAGTTCCGGGAGTCAGTGGATTCCAACTGAATTTCTCTTCCGGCGAGGTTTACACTCCGGGCGACTCCGTGGACGTCCTGATCGCCATGAACCCCGCGGCGCTGAAGGTGAACGTCGGGGACCTCAAGGCAAATGGAATTCTGATTGTCAACGCGGATAGCTTTAAGGAAACCGATCTCCGGAAAGCTACCCTGACGACGAATCCGCTTGAGGATCACTCACTCGATAAGTTCCGTGTTTTTGCGGTCGAGTTGGAACGCCTCACGCGCTCGGCCCTGCAGCACCTTGGCCTCGATGCCAAGTCAATGAATCGTTGCAAGAATTTCTTCGCTCTGGGCATGTGCTATTGGCTTTATAACCGCTCGATGGACCCCACCATTCGCTGGGTGGAAGATAAGTTCAAGAAAAAGCCGCTCCTGGCGGAAGCAAATAAGCTGGCGATGAAAGCCGGCTATTCCTATTGCGAAGCCACCGAAGCATTCCAGATCAGCTACGAAATTCCGCCGGCGCAGTTAGGTCCAGGCCTATACCGCAACCTTAGCGGCAATCAGGCGCTCGCGCTTGGTTTTGTCACGGCCGCGAAGAAGGCCGGACTAAAACTTTTTCTTGGCAGTTATCCCATAACGCCAGCTTCCGACATTCTTCACGAGCTTTCTCAATACAAGGATTTCGGAGTCCTGACGTTTCAGGCGGAAGATGAAATTGCAGCCATAACCTCATCGATTGGCGCTTCCTACGCCGGTTCGCTCGCTATCACCACAACTTCGGGTCCCGGTATGGCGCTAAAAACGGAAGCTCTCGGCCTGGCCGTCGCCACCGAATTGCCGCTGGTCGTCTGCGATATCCAGCGGGGCGGCCCTTCCACCGGCCTGCCCACGAAAACCGAGCAGGCCGACCTTCTGCAGGCGATGTTTGGACGCAACTCCGAGGCCCCCATCCCCATTCTTGCTCCGGCTACACCGGGTGATTGTTTCTGGACCGCCGTGGAAGCCAGCCGCATCGCCCTCAAGTACATGGTTCCCGTCATTATTCTTTCAGACGGCTACCTCGCCAACGGCGCGGAGCCCTGGCGGATTCCCACCATGGATGAAATTCCTGGCATTCCCGTTCGCTTTGCTATTTCTCCGGAGGGCTTCCTGCCTTACAAGCGCGATCCTCAAACGCTCGCGCGCCCCTGGGCTGTTCCTGGAACCCCCGGCCTGGAACATCGCATTGGCGGCCTGGAAAAACAAGACGTCACCGGCAACATCAACTATGAACCGCTGAACCACGAAAAAATGGTTCGTATTCGCGCCGCGAAGATTGACGCCATCGTGCAGGATATTGCGAACGTCATGCCCAGTGGCGATCCCGATGGCGATCTCCTGATCGTTTCCTGGGGTTCCACGTACGGGGCCATCACCCAGTCCGTCAAGTCGCAACGTGAGCTGGGACGAAGGATCGGCCATTTACATCTGCGCAATCTGAACCCGCTTCCGGCAAACGTCGGCGACATCTTGAAGCGCTACAAAAAGGTTCTCGTTCCGGAGCTCAACATGGGGCAGCTCCTGTGGATTTTGCGTGCCAAGTTTCTTGTGAACGCGGTCGGCCTGAACAAAATCCAGGGCCGTCCCTTCAAACAAGCCGAACTCGATCAGAAGATCGAAGAGATGCTGGAAGTTTAGGAGACTCGACAATGAGTACGACGGCTCTGCCTCCCCTCACCAAAAAGGATTTCCAAACTGACCAGGAAGTTCGTTGGTGCCCCGGCTGCGGCGACTACGCCATTCTTGCGGCTGTTCAAGCTGTTTTTCCGGAACTCGGTCTCAAGCGTGAGAATTTTGTAGTTGTTTCCGGTATTGGCTGCTCCAGCCGGTTCCCGTATTACATGAATACCTACGGATTCCACACTATCCATGGACGGGCGCCGGCTGTGGCGTCCGGAATCAAAATCACCCATCCTGAACTCGAAGTCTGGGTCGCGACGGGAGACGGTGACGCACTGGCCATCGGTGGCAACCACACCATCCACATGCTGCGCCGCAATGTCGGCATCAAAGTGCTGCTCTTCAACAATAAAATTTACGGGCTGACCAAGGGCCAATATTCGCCGACCTCCGAATTTCAAAAAGTCACTAAATCCACGCCTTTTGGCTCACCCGATCGCCCGTTCAATCCTGTTTCCCTTGCGATTGGCGCCGAAGCCACTTTCGTCGCCCGTTCGGTTGATATCTTCCAGGCCCATTTGAAAGAGACGCTCAAGGCCGCCGCCGCTCATAAGGGCGCCGCCTTCGTCGAAATTCTTCAGAACTGCAACATCTTTAACGATGGCGCGTGGTTTGGACTCACCGAGAAAGACGCCCGCAGCGAGCATGTCCTACAGCTTGACCATGGCAAGCCTCTCATCTTCGGCAAGAATCGAGATAAGGGAATTCGCCGCAAGGCGGATGGCGACATTGAAGTGGTGCAATTGGGTAACGGCGTCTCGGAGTCCGACCTCATTGTTCACGATGCTCACCACCCGCGCCCCTCCTATGCGTTTCTGCTCTCCCACATGGAGCATCGCCCGGGCTTCCCCACGCCGCTGGGCGTTTTCCGCGCCTGGGACGACCTTCCGCGCTACGAAGATGTAATCAATAACCAGGTCAGCGAAGTCATTGCCAAGAAGGGTCCGGGAGACCTCAACAAGCTCCTCCGCGCCGGCGATACCTGGGAAGTGAAGTAGTCCTGGCAGCGTAACGCCTGGAAATCTTCCTTCCCTTTTCGGCCACCAATTTGGCCGCGCATGAAACCATCTTTATTCATTAACATCTAACCAGCAGCAGTTAGAATCCTTGTTCATGGACCAGACCTCCAATCTCATCCCGTTTTCCCTGTTTGGAGACGCGGATCCTGTACCCGCTTCTCTTTTCGTTAAAGAGCCGGGCCAGGCGCGAACTCTCTCGCTGCTTTACGACGTGAGCCACGACATCACGTCCATCCTCGACCGGGCCGAGCTTCTCCGCCGGATCGCGGAACACGTCAAGAAACTGGTCAACTATCACGTATTCACCGTCATGCTCTGGAATGAGTCGGCCCAAGTCCTCGAAAGCGTCTTCTCCATGCGCTATCAGGACGCTATCCCCTCGCGATTGCAGATGCCGCTGCACCAGGGCATTACGGGCGCGGCCGCGGGGGAGCGCCGCACCATTCGCGTGAACGATGTGCGCCTTGATCCGCGCTATCTGCAATGCGAGAACGGGGATGTTGAGGTACGCGCCGAACTTGTTGTGCCCCTCGTGCGACAGGACCGGCTTATCGGTGTCTTGGACCTCGAGAGCACCGAACCCAATGCCTTCACCGCGGAGCATGAGCGCCTCTTGAATATTCTGGGGTCCTATATCGCGATTGCTCTCGAGAATGCGCGTCTTTTTGAAGAGTCACGCGACAATCAGGCCCGTCTTCAGAACGATCTGGAAACCGCCCGGGAGATCCAGCGCCAGCTTCTGCCGAACGGTGCCCGCGAAGTTCCCGGTCTTGATCTCGCGACTGCTTACGTGCCCGCCCGCGAATTGGGCGGCGACTTCTACGACCTGCTCCCTTACGGTGTCGGCCGCCTCGCGATTGCCATCGGCGACGTCTCCGGAAAGGGCACCGCGGCGGCACTCTACGGTTCGCTGGCCATCGGTATCCTTCGCGAACTCGTAGTGGATCGCTCCGTTTCCGCGTCCGAAATGCTCACCTTGATGAATGACCGGCTGTTGGCCGCGCGTCTCGATGCCCGCTTTATCGCCATGCACTTTGCCATTTACGACGCGGCGCTTCGCGAACTGAGTATCGCCAACGCTGGCGGCACATTGCCTATGCTCCTTCGGGACGGCCAAGTCACGGAAATCGACGTCCGGGGTATGCCGCTCGGCTTGCTTCCCGAAGCCGAATACGAGGAGACCAGGCTCGCGCTGATTCCGGGCGACGTGGTTGTCTTTGCCTCTGATGGCATCCATGAATCCACGAATGCGACTCTGGAGGAATTTGGTTCGGACCGTTTGAAGGCCCTGCTCGAAGAAGTGGTTCTGGCCGACCCTGGCTACGTCATCGCGCAACGCATCGTAAAGGCTACGGATGAATACGCGGGAGTGGGCCGCCCTCCGCACGACGACCGTACACTTCTCATTCTGCGCGTCACCGAGGACACGGAAGCGGGGGACTTCTCGAAGCTGCCTATTATTTATTGACCGCGGTTGGGGGAGACCCGCGCTTCCAGCAACTCCGGCTTCTCGAGCACGGGCAACCATTTCTCTCGCACACTGGCAAATTCCGCCCAATTTTTCCTGGAGACCGGATCCGAGGGAGGCAATCCCAAGCGTTCGAAATTCTTGAACTGTCCGTTTTGGGAGATGCGGAAATCAAGGTGCGGCCCGGTGGAAAGCCCTGTGCTTCCCACGAGTCCGATCGTCTTGCCGATCTCCACGTGCTCGCCCGCATGCACAAACATTCTGGAAAGGTGCAGGTACATGGTCTCGTAGCCGCTTGTGTGCGCGATGCGCACCATGTTTCCGTCGCCAGCCTTCTGCCCCGCAAACACCACTCGCCCGCTCCCGATCGTTTGGACCGGAGTCCCCACCGGCGCGCCATAATCCGTTCCCAGATGCGGCCGGTAAGTCTTCAAGATGGGATGGAATCGCGCCTTGTTGTAGTGCGAGGTCACCGGTGCGGCAAATTTCAGCGGCGAGCGAAGAAACGCTTTCTGCAGACTCTTACCTTCACCGGTGTAATACGCAGCGCGCCCCTCGGGGTCATGGAAAAGCAAAGCCTGGTATTTCCTTCCGTTATTGTCATATTCAGCCGCCAAAATCTTTCCGTATCCTGCAGTCGCGCCGGAGGCGTACAACTTTTTCTCCAAGGCCACGCGGAAGGTATCGCCCTTTCGCGGATCGGTGTAGAAATCCATGTCGTATCCAAAGATCTGCGCCAGCCGCATGGCCAGTTCCGGGTTTTCGCCTGCTTCTTCCACGGCGTTAAACAGCGAGTCCTCCAGCCGCCCGCTCGCCGCGCTGACCTCGACGTGAACCGGGATATCCGTTACCGCCGCTGAGAAGCCCTCGGGTTGCGGCACGATTCGCAACATCCTCTCCGCATCAATCCGGTAATCGATTTGCCGCAAGCTTCCTTCCACGGACCGTTCGACGGTGACCGTGTTTCCCGCTCTCAGTTGCCGCAGATTAAACGCGTGTTGCGCGGCCGCGGTCGCATCAGTCGCCTCTTCCACTGACAACCCGAACTTCACCAGCATTCCGGCAAAGTTGTCTCCCGCGGACAACTTCCTTTCCGTCGGCAAGACCATCTGCGCCCGAAGTCGCTCCGTTTCCTTGTGTGTCACCGCGATCTGCTGTTGCAATTCCCTTTGAGCGGCGATCCTCTTGTAGATTGCATGGCCGTCCGTGAGAAAACCGGCGGCCACCAAAATACCCATTACGAGGAAGAAAAATCGGTTCACTATTCCCCCAATTCCGTCCTGGCTCCTATGTCTGATTAGCGGCTTGGGCCTTCAGCCTCTCAAACGATCACTATTTCTTACGCATCCCTTGTGTCTCAAACAACGGCCCGCGTCAAATCATTGTCACTCAGGTTGCGCTCAATTGACTACTGGAGCTAGCGCGTCTTTCGACCAACGGATTGCGGCAAATGACGCACGGTCAAGGAAAGGCCCTTGTCTAAGTCGTTTGAACTCAGCCGTTGCGTATCAGAGATTCTGGTAACTCTCGTGCACTCGTATCAAAGCGGGGCTCACTATGAATGTATTGGAAGTATGTCCTCAGGATAATGCTCGAGAGATTCGCGAGCGTCCGGCCTTTTCCACTTGTTATGAGTGTCACCGGAGTTTCCACGCGAAGAGCGAGGACCAGCTCTGCCTGGAACTATGCGACGATTGCTTTAATGACCTGCGCCAGTTGCGCGAGCCGGTCATCAGCGTTCACGTGAAGCCGCGTCCGTACCGTCCCTCCAATCTCCTCTAGAGACTCCAGGGCACGGAATAATTGCCGTTCTTCTCGGAGGCTATCTATCAGGATTGTTTACTTGCCGGACGTGAGAGCCTGCGGCACGTTTTTTGAGGCATCCGCGAAATAATTCTGCTCGCGCAGCTTCCGGTAGATATGTCCCGCGACTTGCGCGGCCGTCGGACCTTTCACGCGCCGCGTGTTCCCGCGGAGCAGCACGGCCAGGGCAATCTTCGGATGCGTTTCATCCGCGTAACTCAGGAACCAGCCGATGCGCGACGGAGTCGTGTGGTCGTCGCACGTGCCCGTCTTTCCCAGCGGCATCTCTTCTCCGCCCGCGTCGTAGCTCAAGCGTCCGGTGCCGTAGAGCACCGCGGCCAACATACCTTCGCGCACTTCCGGCAGCACATTCGCAATGTTCAAATCCCGCTTGATCTTTGGCTGGAAGGCGTCCGCTTCCTCTTGGTTGTGGGGGTATTGCAGATAATAGAGCGTCCCGCCATTCGCAAACGCTGCCGCTAGGGCCGCCAATTGCAACGGCGTAATCTGGATGCCCTCCCCAAAGCTGGACATTCTCGCCACACCACCAAAGGCCGGCGGCTGCATCGGGAAAGAGCCGGGATGCTCGTCCGGCAGATTGTAGCCGGCCAATTCGCCGAGCCCCAACAGTCGCCCGTACTTCGAGACCGTGTCGAATCCCATGCGCCGGCCGAGTTCCTCAAAAAACGGATTGTTCGAGTGCGCCAGCGCTTCCGTCAAATTCATGTACTTGCGGCGGCCTACCTTCAACATGGTGTCGCGCGTGATGACATTTTCTTCCAGCGCCGCGATCGCAATTGTGGGCTTGATCGTCGAGCAGGGAATGTAGCCGTCGCTGAACGCAATCTTCTGGTTCACGATCGTCAGGATGCGCCCGGTGTTTGGATCCACAGCCACAACCGAACCGTTGTAGCGCCCCAGGCCTTCCACCACGGCTTGCCGTACGATGGGATCGTCAAAAGTGGGATCATCAGCGCTCGAGGAATCCGCGTACGTCGGAACGCCTCGATAGTGCGCTGCCGCTTTTTTTGCGTGCGAACTCGATTTTGATTTCGACGGAGCGCTGACGATGGCTTTCGCCTCAAGCTCCGCGGCAGGGAGCGGGAATGCAAGCGCAACAACCAGCCATGCTGTTGCGATAATTTTCCCAATTTCCGTGATCATTCAGTCCTTAACCTTGGTCGACTCTCAGTAGTTCTAGGAGGTGAGGATTGGAATTTATCCCAATGCCTCCTCCAGGTCAACTAGCGCTTTCCCTATTGCACTTGCTCAACCAGTTTCTATTGCCTCATAACAAAGCACTTATCGCCACAAATAGGATACTTCTCATGCTCTCAACACTAATACACTTTCAAATTGAGACATAGTCTACGCACTCTGTTCCGCTCAGGCAATAGACAAGAAGGACCAGTACACATGTATGTGCTTTGTTTTGAACGTCTGACCGCCAGTTCAGGATAGCCCGGAATCCCTGCCCCTTTGGACTGCTAATTGAGCACGCCATCCAAGGCTATTACACAGGCGTCGCAAATTGAAACTCAACTAGAAAAAACGAAACAGGCGGGGTCTCTCCCGCCGCCTGTTTCACTCATGGGATTACTTGGGTTCAGTCTTACCGCGCCGGCCGTCCCTTCGCATCTCCGGCCGCGGCGGCTGCCGCCTTCAGCGGTGGCTTTTCCGGGGCAGCGCTTGCGTTTCCGTTTTGTCCTGGAGTCGCAACGCTCTGCCCGGGCATGGGAATTTCCAGCTTCTTGCGCAAGCCGTTTTCAATCTTGTCGCGAATATCCTTATTTTCCTTGAGGAAAATCCGCGCATTCTCCCGGCCCTGCCCCATGCGTTCGCCGCCAAAGCTCAGCCAGGTTCCGGACTTCTCAATGAAGCCCTTGTCCACGCCGAGATCGATCAGATCGCCTTCGCGCGAAATGCCTTCGCCGTAAACAATGTCAAATTCCGCTTCGCGGAACGGCGCCGCTACTTTGTTTTTTACCACTTTCGCGCGCGTGCGCGAGCCCACAACCCTGTCGCCTTCCTTGATCGCCTGGATGCGGCGGATATCCACGCGCATCGAGGCATAAAACTTCAGCGCGCGCCCGCCCGTCGTGGTTTCCGGATTACCGAACATCACGCCAATTTTTTCGCGAATCTGGTTGATGAAGATCAGACAGGTCTTCGACTTCGATACAATCGCCGTCAGCTTGCGCAGCGCTTGCGACATCAGCCGCGCCTGCAAGCCCATCTGCGGATCGCCCATTTCGCCTTCCAGTTCCGCCTTGGGCACCAGCGCCGCGACCGAGTCCACCACAACCACATCCACGCCGCCCGAACGGATCAGCGTTTCCGCGATTTCCAGCGCTTGTTCGCCGTGGTCCGGCTGCGACACCAGCAGATTGTCCACATCCACGCCGAGCTTCCGCGCGTACACCGGGTCCAGCGCGTGCTCCGCGTCAATGAACGCGGCCTGGCCGCCCAGCTTCTGCGCTTCGG
>Ga0306926_10004890_pt1 | contig 14151 bp, 23 predicted proteins | sample flu12Cox44000178_FD_203759 | JGI IMG/M metagenome (GOLD analysis project Ga0306926, IMG submission 203759) | Lab enrichment of tropical soil microbial communities from Luquillo Experimental Forest, Puerto Rico - flux8day.12C.oxic.44.000.178 (v2)... | ecosystem: Environmental > Terrestrial >...
AACAGGATGATGAAAGGGACTGCGACCAAGCCCCAGAAGAAAGCCCAGAAAGGGTGGAGCATCTGGTAGGTATGCGGATCCATCAGGTGACCGTTGCGATCAAAGAAGTCGAACATCAGCTTTTGGCCTCTTCCTCGGTGTAGCCTCTTGTCATATACGGCTCGATCCAGATCAGGTTCGACCGCTCGCTCCAGGCCGCTGGATCCTTGCCCAGACCCGCTTTGCGCCTCCAGTGGCCCCAGCGCATGTGAGCCGGCAAATGAGCGCCGGTTAACGGGCCCGGCACATAGTTGGGGCTCTGCTCGCGTCTGATCTGTTGCTGGCCGACAAACAGGGCGTCGGAGAGCTCGGGCTTAAGGTGTTTACCCTCCATCTTCAGCCGCCGGACTACACGTGACACATAGGTAAACTTGATACTGGAAAGGAAGGTCAGGGTGTTGACGCACAAGAGCTTCAAGCGCTCCAGAAAGGCTTCGTCGCTGGTGTCGCACTCTAGCGCCGTGTTCATGTTGCCCTCGTAGGAAACGAGCCTGCCAAGAGTCTGATCTTCCCAGGGGGCCGTGTAAGCGTACAGGGTCGGGCCGAAACCGTACTCGCTGTAGTCAATCGAAGTGACGGCCACTAAGAAGTCCTCGCCCATACAAACCTTCAAGACGTGCAAAGACTTGCGGTCGGGGTCAGCCGCGTAAGGGCCCTTGTCGATACTGGCCTCAATCTCGCGAGCGAAGGCCTCCGGCATCATCACGCCGCTAGCCGGGATCTTGGCGATATCCAGATACTGGGCGCTCTGGGGTTCGCCTCGGCGCTCAATGGTTAAGAGTCCGTGCGGCAGGATGATTCGCACCCCAGGGAAGCGCCAGTGAATGTCTTCGGTGCGCAGATCGGCTAGCATTTTGGTCTGCAAGAGCTTGCGGCCTAGCTCGCGTTCCATAAACAAGACCGGCCTGCCGTGGTGCAGGGCCGTGAACATCGCCCCGGCCTGGGCGTTGTGGACGTCGTCAGCGTAACCGAACATGCCCAAGGCCATGCAATGGAGCTGTTCGCTGAAGTTCTGGTTCAAGATGTCTTGGCTGGGGTAATCGTTCTGGCGGTGGTGAGGCAAGAGGAACCGCCGACCGTGAATGGCCCGGTAAAGCAGCGGACTCTTGCGAGCGTACTTGTCGAGAGCTTCGATCAGGCGCTTGGCCGGCAAGATCGTCTGTTCGCCTGGGCTGACCGCTTTGCCGCTTGAGACAAACTCAGCCATTGGGTGCTGGCTCGGATTCTCCTCCGCAGTCAGGTTGCCGGTTATATCGATGGGCACCGTCTTGCCAACTCCACCCATGATCTCGGTTCGGGTCGCTTCGTAATCGGCTTGGCTCTGCCTCGCCTTGGCGTAGAGCTCATCCATCTCGGCACTGATCCCTGGAACATACTTCTCCAGGCGCTCGTCTAAGCGCTTAGCCATCGCCCTCATCTTCTCGTCGGTCTCACCCTTGGACATGACAAGCTCGTGGATCGCCGCGCCCACCTCACTCTGTGGGCTGAAACTCTTGCCGGTTGCGGCCTCCAGCTTGTGGCGCGCATTCTCTTCCACGAGCCACTGATTGGCCGCGATCTTGGTCACCGGATCGTCCAGGAGCTCTTTAATGATCTCCCAGGGCGGTCGGTTGGGATCGAACTCCTTACCCGCCGCTGCGCACAGCGCGGGGGCAATCTCCGCGCACGCCGCTTGACTCTCGGTGGTGAAAGGCTCGGCTTTGCCTGCTCCTGGCTTGGGTTCGTTCATAAAGTTATTCACAAAAGGGTCGACTTATTCACATTGGGCGCTCCAGTTTGGAGCGCGGGATACCAGTACTTATGGTACACTTTCCACCTCGTTGCCAAGCTGGAACGAGCGCGGGGTAATGATCCAGGTCAGCGCGGCAAACGCGGTCACGGTCACAAAGGCGAGAAGCGCCATCTGGCGCAGGACGCGTTTTAATTGGGGATCGGCTATGGTGATACTGCCTCTAGCTGAAACGGGCCCTAGCGAGCTCCTAGGGGCCTCAGTGCGCCTGTAAATGGCTCTGCTCACCCGCAATAGTACGCACCCGGCCAGGGCCCAGGTCATGGTCATGTGCCACCAGTTGGTGGCCCAGGGCTGGGGATGGTTGCCTAAAACGATAAGGCCCAGGATCAGCAGCGTGATGCAGGCGCTGATTGCCCCCAGGTAAAGCCCGATGATGGCGGCGTAGGTTCTCATCTCATTAACAGTTCGGCCATCCAGGAGCTTGAGGTGGTGATCTCACTCATGTCGTCCGGGACCAGCTTGACGATCTTGCCCTCCCAATCGCGTTGGATCTCCCAGGTTCCATAGATGGCGCGGGTCTTATCAGCAGCCAGAGCCGTGACCACCTCGCGCCGGTTAGGCCGGTTGCGTGCCCGGAGCGCTTCCGGGATCTCGCCGGTCTCCGGGTCGTACTCGCCCGGATCGAGCCACGCGCTCCAGGCTTCGCAAACAAAGCTGTACGCCACCGTATGCTCCCGGCGCATCCGCAAGGCCAGCCTCTTGACCTGCCGCTCCTTGTCGCGCTCATCCTGCCAGGGCGTGCCCACGATATGGCAGGTGCCGTCTGAGTTGATCAGGAGCCAGCTCGGCAAGAGCTCTGGAAAGCCCATCTCAACTAAGACTATCCGGGCATGCTTGCCGGCCAGCTCCAAGAGTGATTCTAGGTTTGTGTTCATTAGTGTCCAGAGCATAGGAGCAACGCGATGAGCAACACTAGGGACAAGATCACTGAGAGCCACAGAGGCAGCTTCTCCAGCTTCTTGCCCACCCAGGCACCGATGTCTAAACAGATGATGATCCCGATGGCGGCTAGGAATCCGATATGCATTAGAGCACCTCTTTCCGGCTGAAGACTTCGAAGGCGAGCTGGTTGTCGACCCTGGCCTGCAGGACCGTGGCCACCTCGATGGCATGGCGCATGGCCATCTTATAGCCATCGAAGAAGTCCTGGTTGATCAGGCCTTGGCCGTAGCGCTCGCTGGTGGCGAGCAGGGTCTTAAGTGGTTGAACGATATCGATAGTCTGCATAGTGAATGTTGGTTAAGGTTCAGAGAGTGAAATACAGCTTACCGCTGCCCTTTACGCCGCTTCGGCGGGTAGAGAAGACTACTCGCGCTTCGCGCTCGGTGTAGATCTGGCCGCAGCCAGCGCACTGGACAAAGCCGGCGCAGAGTCGCGAAACATTGTCATTGCCGCTGTGGTTCTTCCCGCAGCGAAGGTGCCTGAGGGAGTGAGAGTTGATTCTTGTCTGCATAGTTGGGTTGGGTTGCGGGCCCGCCGGAGCGGGCCCTGGTTAAATCAGTCGTTGAGCGAAAGGGTGTCGGTCCACGCGTTGATCGGAGCCAGCACAGGCTCCAGGGACAGACCGTAGTCGGCTATCACGTCCCAACCGTCGTTGCCGTACACGAGGCACACAAAGCTGCGCTCCGGGCTCGCGCCGTGCTTGCGAGTGAGCAGCCACTCTTCATCGCAGGCAAAGAGGTTGCTGGTGACGGTCTTGAAGTCCTGGGACCAAGGATTGAACTCAGCGCCGTCATAGGTAACGGCCAACTCGTAGCCAGCGGCCAGCAGGTCGCGGACGAGTTTGCGCACGATGCGCTTTTCAAGGTTGATTCGTTTCTGAAGTTGAGTGGTGGTCTGCATAAGTGAATTCTATACTGGTTGCCAGAGGCTGTCAAGTGCGGATTTCTAGCGGTCGGCCCGAACTTTGAAGTCGATTGCCTGGGCCGTCCCTGCACCAGTGCCCAGGACCATGTCGGCGGTCAACTCCCGCAGGCTGGTGCCGTCCTGGTGCATGGTGTAGCCGGTCTTGTCCTCCAGCGCGATGTAGGACTGGAGCAGCTTAGGGTTGTGTTTGGCACCGTTGCGGCAGTCGTTGAGCGAACCCATGATGCAGAACACGCACGATAGGCGCTCGTTGCCTAGGTCGTAGGCGAAGTGGCGTTTGACACCGCTGCGGTCAATCAGTGCCCAGACTTCATCGACCAGCATCTTGTGGATCGGGAGCCATTCCCACACGTCCCGCTTCGAATTGGTCTCGCGAGTGTTGACCGAGAACTCAGGACGCAGCTTGCGGGCCGTGGACTCCTGGCCGCGCAGACCGAGGCAGTTGACGATCCGGGTGTAGCCGTGGGCGTCAGCGTAGTGCCTCATCACCTTGGCAATCGGGTCACGCTTGAGGTCGCTCGTGCATTGCCGGTTGCTGGCGGACGGCCAGGAGGGCGCATCAGGCCGGGTCTCGAACCGCCGGTTAACCATATCAAACAGAGTCTTGTTGGCCTTGGCCACGAAGAAGGGCAAGTCGTGCTTAGCCGCGTGCTCCTGGGCTTTCTCCAGCGCGCCTTCCCATTCCATCTCACCAAGCGAGGCGTGAACCACAATGAGCTGGCTCTTGGGCACGCGGCCCACCAGGGTCTCCAGGAGCGCCATACTGTCTTTGCCGCCGGAATGGTTGGCGACGAAGAGCGCGCCGTAGGCGATGAGTTGTTCGATTTGGTCTTCGGTGGAGATCGTCTGCATGTGTGGAATATGGACTGGCTCCCAGCACCTGTCAAGTGCTGAGAGCTACTTTTATTCAGTTTTTTTCAAAGGGTCAGGTGAGCTTCACCCAACCCAGGGGAGCGCATACCCAGTAGTCGCTGCCCAGGCGGGCCACGTCGCCCACCGACATCGAGCTGTGCGATCTGGCTACCAGTACCTGTCAAGTGCGGACTTTGGGCTTCTGACCTTTCTGCTTGGCAGGAGGCACAGGCACCCAGGTGATCGGCGGCTCCTCAAGCTCGGCTTGTGCCCCCAGTTCTTCGTAACGCCGCTCCCGGTAACGCTGCAGATTGGTTAAACGTTTCTTGCTGGGTGAGCGTTGATACTTGCGCCGGGTGGCCGGGTGATGGGTCTCAATCCAGATCCGCAGTCCGCTGGCCGGACGTTCGCCGCAGGCGTCGATCACGTCGCGGTCCAGCCAGATCGTAATGTTGGTCCTGCCGCTCCAGTGCCGGCCCTGGCCTGGGAGATGGTTGCTGATCTGTGGGAGCTCAAGCTCGTCAAGAGGTTCGTCCTGTGGCATAGAAAGTGTGTTTGAGTTGTTTGGGGGAAATGAGAGCGCCCTGGCTCAGACATCGCACTCACGAGCTGAGCCAGGGTCGCCTTGCAGACAAATTGGGTTTAGGCCGGCAGCGCGAGGTCGCTAGCAGCCCCGCCAAGGGCCTCAGCGGCTCTCCAGAGCGCTTTGTTGATCCGGACGGTCTCATCTATCGCCCTGATGCCTCTGGTCGTTCTGCGGCCATCCTCACGCGTTAGACCACCCTTAATCACGTTCTCCTGGATCCGCTGGTAAACGCTCCATAAGTCCTGGCCCTGGTCCTCAAAGCGCCGGATTACCAGTAGCTTATTGGGGTCAATCGGTGGCTTCTCGCCGAAGCGGATAAAGGCAGCGGCGATGGCAAAGGCGTGCCGCTCGTCCTCACTAGTCTGACGGCTCTTCCACTCGCCAAAGACCTCGACCACCTGGGGCGCGGTCTCGATGATCTCCTGGGCCCGCTCCTGGACCAGCTCGTAGGGCCGCGTGTGGCTGATCGCGAAGTCGGCAAACGAGCTGCCGACCATGATGCCGTTACTGCAGATGAAACGCCACGCCCCCAGCATCATCTCTAGCTTGGAGCTGGCGTTATGGCTGTTGCGGATGATCGCCTCCAGGCGTTCTTCGCCGAATTGGAGCTTCGGATGCGTAAGGCGCACCAGATGCTTGGCATAGGGGCTGGTGTTGCGTTTGCGGCCCACCTGGAAGGCCTGGGTAATCTCCCAGCGATCTTCAAGCAACGGCTCGATCAGCCTGGAGGTCGGATAGAATTCATATCGCTCCGAGCAGTTCGGAGCCGGGCCGGTCGCGTGTAGCGCCGGGATGTCAATTAGGCTTGGTGCATTCATTTGGAATAGGCCTCCGAACGAAGTTTGGCGTCTCTAAGCAGTTGGGCAGCGGCATCGACGGCTGAGGCCGGGCTGCAGTAAACGTAGGAGCTGGCCAAAGTGCTGGTGCCGGTGACATACAGCCGGTAGCGCCCAGTTGCTGGGCACAGGCCGATGTCGTAGCACCGGTGAGTGAGAACGATGATTGGTTTAGCTTGGTCTGTCATATTGGGTATTGGTACTGTGGTTCAGTTATTTCGTCAAGTTAGATTTGTCGGCCTTGGACCCACCCTTCATCGAGGGCGTCCTGGTAAGCGGCTCGGATATTGGCATCCTCCAGGAGCCGGAAGCCGTAGCGGTTCTTCCAGCTCTGGTAGCGCTCCTCATCGACCACTGGGCCGCTGGCCAGAGGGTATCTCAAGCTGCGCAAGACCGGGCACTTGGGGTCATGGGCATCCAGGGGTTGCAGGCAGATCTGGCAGTGTGGCATGGTCTCTTTCGCTTTCGCCGGTCGGCACCGGACATTCAGGGGTATGATTAGGCCAGGGCGTCTCACAAACCGGACACAAAGGTTTAGTCATATTGAAAGTTGAAGTAGAATCGGGGTGAGTGGGTGAATTCGACAGAACCCTTCTTGCCGGTGGCCTTCTCGCGGACGGCCACGTAGGGGGCCAGGAAGCCGATCACTTCGAAGTCCTCCCGGAGTTGTTCGGTGTCCCAGACGAGGCCGTACCATTTCTCCAGCTCGGCTCGGCGGGCGTCTTTGTTCTCGGTCAGATCGGTGTTGAGTTCACCGATGCGTTCACGTCTTGCGTTTTCAGTTTCGTCGTACATAAGTGTAAGGGTCAATAAGTTGGTTATAGCTTGTCGGCCCCCGCCTGTTTGCGGGGGCCAACGCTCTCTTCCAGGAACTCGCGGACCTCCTTGACCACGCCAGGGTTAGAGTATTCAAGCTGGCTTTCCAGCTCGTCATTGTACCGCCGGAGGGCTTTAAGCTGCCGGCGCAACTCAGTAAGCTCCTCCAGCCGTCTGCCGGCTAAGTCCATGTAACGGTCGCGCTCCTGCCGGAGTTCGTCCTCAAGAGGTGTTTCGTGAGGATTGTTCTTCCAAAGGGTTGAATCGGTATCGTCAAACATGAGTTTCGGATCCAGAGTTAAAGAGACATTGAGAACCCGGTCGGATCTCCAGCAAGGCATAGATCTCGTTCCGGAGCGCATCCGAGACTTGGTAAACCAGCTTACGCGGCTCGCCAGTTACGGCGCTGATGTATTCGATGGTGACAGTGTTCATATAATCTGTGTAGGGTTGGTAAGTAGTCGGTTTAAGGATCACAGCGGGCGGTTACAGGGGCCAGCGTGGTGCTGGCCCCCCGCCTAAGTTGGTTAGGCCTCCTGGTCGACAAAGGCCGCGTTGGACGGCCTCTTGAAGAAGGCGAAGGTTGGGTCATCGGCCTTGGGCTCCAGGGTGGCCCGGAAGGTAACTCGCGCCCCACGGTCAGCCGAGCCGATTGAGCTTGGCTGGGTGCCGAAACAGCGAAACCCTCGGTCGTCCTCGACCAGGATCTTATAGATGGTCTCGGTGCCACGGCCATAGAAGCTGTCGACCTCGTACTGTTTGACGGTCAGGATCTTGCCGGTGACCACCACGCGGCCTTGAGGAGCCGGTGCGCTCTTGCGGTTGGCGGCTTCGCGAGCGCGCTCTTCGACGGTGTCCAGGCCTTTGTTGAGCAGGCGCTTGATGGTCTCGGCCTGCTTCTCGCTGATCTCGCAGTAACGGTTGACCTTAAAGAGGACATCGACCAGGAAGGTCTGAAAATAAGCCCGGTTGGCTTCAAGCACTACCCGATGCAGCTCCTGGCGAAGCCCAGGGTACTTGGCGTCGACCTTGGCCAGTTTGCGGGCGCGCTCGATGCGTTCACCCAGCTTCTTGCGGATCAGGTGGCCCTTGTCAGGGAGCTCCAGCTCCTCGGCGCAAGTGGTGCCGGTGGTCACGTAGTGGCCGCTGCGCCGGTCGCGGAACAGTACGAACCAGTGAAGATGCTTGCCGCAGTGGAGGCACTTGCCGCCGTGGCCGTAGCGGTTGAGGCCGCTGTAAGGCTCCTGGCCGATGGCGTCGTTAATGGCGGTGCGCTGCTCCTCGCTGTAATCCTCAAAGAGAGCATCGAGTAATTCGGCGAAGTCCTCGCCGCACTCATAGTTATAGCCGCTGACAACGTAATCGTAATTGGCCGGATCAAAGTTCGCGGCCTCCGCTTTACCGTGTTCAAGATAAGTCTGCATACCCACTACTACGGCCTACCAGTACAGTAGTCAAGTGCGGAATTACAGATTCCTTCAGTATTTTTCAATCCCGTCCATAAGTTTCCTTGATGCGCCGGATCCGCTCACCGTGCCAGCGGCTATGTTCACCATTAGTCATCGGTAACAAGTGGGCTGGGTTGCAGCATCTCTTGTTGTGGCACCAATGATGCAGGGCATGGTTGTGCTCTATTGCGCCCATGAGCAGTCGGTAGATCAGCCGGTGAGCGTGGATCTCAGCTATTCCGAAGTGCTTGAGACCCAATCCGATATAGCCATAACCTGTCTTGGTTCGTTTACCGAGCCACTTCCAGCACCCGCTCTGGTAATCCTCGGCCAATTGCGCTCGCAACTCGTCAGGGAGCCTGGAGATATCCACTTCTTGCATAATGCAGCCTTCTTACGTAATTAGGTGTGTAAACGCTTGCCGCAAAGTACTGCATACCAGCATCTTATGCAAGTTGGAATTAAGAGGATGACTAGAATTTCTAGAATGCGCGATATGCCCCGCAAACGCTCCAGGATGCCCGTAGACGCGTTTTTCCAAAAGTAATATCAATACAGCGGAGGCAAAACAAAACGCGCCAGAAACGATCCTGGCGCGTTTTGCGCTGCTCAGCTAAGGTATGACGTGTCAGCCTAGGCTGCTGGAGCCGGTGGAGGCGCGGGTTGCGGTTTATCGCTCTTCGGCGGGAAGTACCCCCACCCGTAGTCCGGATGATATCCCCAACCCCCTTCGGGTGGCGGAGGCTTGGCACCATCTGGCGGTGGCGGCGGCACGATGACTATTGGATGGGCCGGATGATTACCCGAAGGCGGGATGACGATGGGGTGCTCGGGCTTGAGGCCGGAGTCTGGTGGCAGAGGGATGAAGATGGGCGGGCTCGGCCATGGTCCGGGTGGTCCCGAAACCTCCGGTGGGTAGAAGATTGGTGGCGCAACCGTGGGCGGCTGAGTTCCGCCACTGGGCGGTCTGGGTGGCCAGACCTCAGGCGGGTAATAGATGGGCGGGGCCACCGATACCGGCGGCTTAGGCGGCTGTGGTGGCCACACCTCTGGAGGATAATAGATGGGCGGTGCCACGACACCGGGAGGCTGGCTGGGGGGTTGCTGCGGGGGAATGATCGGGCCCCCGCCGATTTCGGGCAAGTGGATCTTGCCGACTATGACTGCGTCTAGAATAGGCATAGGACTTTAAGCTATCGGATGCTGGCCAGCAGTTGGCAAGCTCCCAATGAAAGTTTTGAACCCTCCGGCGATCGCCTCGGCCAGCAGGGTCAGGTAATCAGGACGCATCAGCTCTTTCTCGGTCTGGGGGTGGGAGATGAAACCCACTTCAACCAGACAGCAGGGCATTAGTGTGCCATTGAGAATATAGAGGTCTGTCCTATGCTTAAGCGACCGATCTCGGTCGCCGGTTGCCTTGACAAGAGCCGCCTGGATCGGGGTGGCAAGAGCTTTGCCTTTCTCGCTCTTGTACAACGTTTCGATGCCGACAGCGGTGGGGCCGTCACTGTTGCAATGGACACTGATACAGTAGGTAGCGCCCCAGTCGTTGGCGCTCTCACAGCGCTCGCCCAGGGCGACGTAGACCTCAGTCTTACGAGTTAAGTGTGTGTGGTAACCGTAGCCGTGGAGCAGCTCGGCCAGCTCCTGGCAAATGGTTAACACCGTGGGGGCTTCGGCTAACCCGTTCGGACCGACCGCGCCGGGATCTTTTCCACCATGTCCTGGGTCTAGGGCAACTTTCATGGGGTGCGTTTTTGGGTTGGGGTTGGGCTGGCCTTAGGGTTTAGGACAACGAAGGAGCCAAAGCTCTGCGGAGCGGGATCCGGAACGAAGTCCTTTGGGTCGCGGAACCAAATGGTACCCACGTTAACAAAGTGGGTGAGATCCGAAGGTTCTGCGGTGGCCCCGGAACGCCTTTTGTGAAAGCGAAAGGGGGCGCGCTGAATGTGCTCTCACCTCCAAAAACGTTGATCGCGGCAGCGTCGACTTGGTACTGGCCGTTGGGCAGGGTGGCCAGATCGTACTCCAGGATGATCGTGCCGTTGGAGAGCTGGGTGGCCCCAATCGTGATGTCACTGGCTCCCAGACCGTGAATCACGAAAGAGACCGGATTTAGATTGGGATCGCTCTGGATGGTGTAGGGATCGCTCACCAGGAAGGGAGCGCCATAGGCTTGGGAGGCAAGTACGATAACGAGCAGGGTTAGGAGCGTTTTCATTGGTTGAGTTGTTTCTTGCGTTGCTGAACAAAGGCGTGAATCTCCTGGATCATCTCGGTCTGATTGCGCATGATCTGGTTCTGATTGTTGAGAACCGCCAACTGTCGCGCCTCGAACCCCTCCAAGTCTTCCTTGAACTGCACAAGGATCTTCTTGTTCTGAGAACTGTCGGCGTTGCCCTGGTGAAACTCGCCTGTCGCCTCCCTCATCCAACTGTGGATTTCATCCACCTGCCGGATCAGCTCCGCTTTAAGCCGTTCCTGGCCTTCCCAGTTCACCCGGCGGCTGACTTCGATCTCTTGGCGGTTTTGATTACTGGAGTTCCAGGTCGCCACCCAGTTGCCCAGCCCGGCCAGCCCAACCAGTAACAGAGTCCCGAACTGGACCCAGGCGTGAGAGCTCTGGGCCAGAGTGGTCAGTAGGGCCGCATGACTGTTTGGCTTGTGGCCCGATGAAGATGGTTCGCCTGGAGTCGGCATGCCAGCCCCGGCTACTGCTCCCCAAGCGTGCAGGGCTCGAAGCGCCGACCCCAAAACCTATAAGAGGTTCTTAAGGAAAGAACAAGAACACTCTGGTCTCACACGCGCCCGCGCCTGCGCGTCACGTGCGCGCACAAGGGTGATAGAACCAACGCTTTACTAATTCTTCTTCTTTCTTTGGCGACAGCCAACCCTCTGGGGTGGCATGGGGGGATTGTAAGGGGGGAAAGGAGGGTAAGGTCAAGAATATTATTTCCTGTTATTTCTCATTGCTAAGCATTGTTACCAATCTGGATGCGTTGCTTTCCAGTGCGCTTCCAACTTTGTCCTCCAACCCTTTGGCGGTGGCCAGGGTATACCCCAAGTAGCCAGGGTTTGAGCAGTCCAGCCACCGCGACGACCTGTTCGAGCAGATTCGATCTCCTGTGGACTGGGCCAATGAATGGGAACGGGTTCAGGTACGAACTCCGGAAAGAGTTCAGCCTGCCCAGGAGCAGACTTTCGTTTCATAACGAAGAAGCTGGGGCCAGGGGATGTCAGACGAGGTATGACTCTTGGGAGTGATCCCCTGGCCCGGAGAGTGTTTAATCGGTGGAGCCGACTCGTTCAGCCACCACCACAAGCTTGCTACGTTTCTGGCCGGTCTGCCGATCATCCCAGACCTCAGTGCGCAGGAACCCCTCCACGTAGACCTTCGCTCCCTTGCGCATGACGCCCTCGCTTTGTTCGGCAATCGGCCCCCAGAACTTCACGTCAATAAAGTCGGTCTGCTTCTCGGCCTCAGCTTCCTTCTCCTCGTCACGCCGGAAACGCGTAATGGCGATCCCGGTGTTGCCCCAGGCTGTTCCCTGGCTGGTATAGCGCAGCTCCAGGTCGCGGGTGGCATTGCCCATCAGATAGACTTGGTTAACGTCAATCACGCCGCTGCCTCTTCGAGAAACAAGGGAATGGTTTCAAACGGCACCGGCTCGATGTCCGCGTAGAACATGATCCGGCCTCCGGTCTTCTCTTTCCATGCCTCAAAGAATCGATCCTTCCGTGAATCGACTAGACTGACCCTCTCATTACTGTCGTAGATGAGTATGCGCTTTCGTTTGGGCACGTTACCGCGCCAGCAGCGCCTCCAGGGATCTAAGCGTTTAGCAGCCATATCGAAGTACTGAGTATCAGGCGTTGCGCACGCCGTCAATAGTTATTCACAAAAAGGGCTAGTTATTCACATTTGACGCTCCAATTTGGAGCGCGTAAACTCAGCGCTGGATGTTGGTCCTGAGTGGGATTAACTTCGTCTGCATAGCCGCCTGGGGGTCACTCTCCAGGCGGTTTAGCGCCAATGTCGAGACAAGAGAGCGTATCTGCCGAAGAAGCTTCGCTTGCGAGGACGTAAGGCGTGAACGGGCTCCTGGGAGGGGTAACCCTCCCCTCGACGCCAATGTGGGGGAAGTTCCTGCGGATCCTTAATTTGCCTCAGGATCCCGTGGGTGGTCACCTGTGGGGGCGACCCCCCCACGCCATTCTAACCTTTGACTTTCTGCCATTCCTTGGCTTCGCCAGCGTGGCGCTTGACCCGCTCACTCTTCACCATGCGGCCAGTCCATCGAATGAACTTGGCGCTAGCCAACCCGTTAATCCAGGCCCCCACGGCATTCTGGGTGTTTGCCCCGCCATCGGCATTGGGCATTCCGCAGCTCCTGATCACGTCATCTAAGCTGAATACGGCACCCATTGGCAACTGGAAGAACCAGCGGCCTGCATCTTGCTGCCAGAGAATGGCCCCAGCCCCGCCTTTAGCCTTGTTCATCCCTTCCTTCTTGCGCCGGGTGCTCTCTCCAAAGTCGAACTCCTCAGTCATAAGCGATCCTCACGTACTTGTGCGGATCCCAGGGACTGGGCGGGACAGGAGGAGGCTTGCGGCGTTCAGCGATTCTTGTCAAACCCGGCATCGGTTGACGCTCTCTCGTGTTCATTCGACACCCATGAATAAACATGACGCAAGCATCGGCATAATCGGGGCTGACTCCTTTATTGGCAAGCTTGAAGTCTTTCTTTGACTCGATCTGGAGCCGAGCCAAGCCGTTTGGCCCTTTGGCACCCAATTTGTACTGGCGCTTGGTCAGCTCGGAGTAAAGCCTTCGGGTCTGCACATAAGGGCTGATTAAGAAGTAATGGAACTCCAGCCACCGCCGAAGCGCGAACCACATTTCAGTTGGCAGATCAGCGTAGAGGTCTTCCGGCATCTCCTTATCTTCCTGCAGGATCCGTTGCTGAGTCGCGCTTTCGCCCCAGTTAACGCCGCGCACCTCACTGTCCCAGCTTTCGCGTAAGGCGTCATGAACGCCGGTCGCGTTGCCCGTCCTGTCCACAGTGAACCAGCGGCCCGGTATCTCAAGGCGTTTGCATTCGCTTTTAAGCTGCTCGGTCTGCGCCAAGGTAAGCAGGTTTGGCAGCTCATATATGCCTTGCAACTCCGCGCAGTACACCGGCTCGGCAAAGCGGACCATTCGCTCGGCATTGGCCGGCAACCAGCCCTCGGCCAGTCCGTAGCGACCATTACAAAACACTACCCTGTCGCCGCCCTCGAAGGCGAGGTCGCAGCTCCCGGCATTCGTGGCGCTGCGCGTAAAGACGAAGTTGCCTCTGGCGGCATCCAAGAGAGAGAGCGGGATGATCGAGCGAACCGTGCCGGCCCTGAAATACATCCCCCTGCCGAAACAAAAGTACTCCTGGGAGTTGCCATCCCCTTTAAGGCGTAGGTTTTCGAACCCCTCCCAGGACATCAATCCAGGAAAGATCAACCGGCGGTTAATCACATTCTCACAGTGCTGGGCGGCGTCGATCCGGACCACTTCCCAGCGGTCTTTACTGATCCATTGCTGATCCACGTCCAGGTCGATAGTCGGCCATCCCTGAACGGGTTCGGCGTGATCGGCCAACTGCGAGAGCGGATCCTTCGGGTTCGTGGCGCAAACCACTTTCACGCTTCCGCTTGCATCCATGTTGGCTAACATGTTGTCGATACCGTCCCAGATACCGGGCGGGACTTCTTCGGCCTCATCCGCAAAGACCCTTACCCTTGTGTGCTTGCCCAGTGTCGGATGAGCCTCTGTCCTAGGCCGAGGATGGAACCCGCGCAACCGGCCTTTGCCGGTGTCGCCCTGGGGAATACTGATAAGCGCGATGCCCTGGTCAAGCTGCTTGGTGTCCAGCCCGATAAAC
>Ga0306926_10004891_pt1 | contig 14150 bp, 11 predicted proteins | sample flu12Cox44000178_FD_203759 | JGI IMG/M metagenome (GOLD analysis project Ga0306926, IMG submission 203759) | Lab enrichment of tropical soil microbial communities from Luquillo Experimental Forest, Puerto Rico - flux8day.12C.oxic.44.000.178 (v2)... | ecosystem: Environmental > Terrestrial >...
CCGGCCCCCCGGCCTGACCTGGTCCGGCCTGAGGAGCCGGGGGCCACGCCCCGGGATACACCGGTCGCGGCCAGCCTTGCGTGCCCTTGCGGACTGCTGTAACACACCCATGGGCATCAGGCCCGGGCGCCGGCAGTCTGTCCACCCGGTATTACGCCGGGCTAATCTGCGGACCGCGAACCGGGCCTCCCGCGGGGTGGCCAGCGGGCCGTCTCGCCATTCCAGCGCGGGCGAGGTCAGGTAGGCGAACGGGAAGCGGCGGAAGAACGCCTCGGTGTACTCCTCCATGGCGGCAAGGGTGAGTTCGTCACCCGGGCAGCGGTGCTGCCCCGGGCCGAATGCCAGCCACGCCCCGCCCCGGGGGTGACGGACCGCGGAAACCAGCGACGGCAGCACTAATGTCCCTTCCGGCACCGGGCACTGGCCTATCCGCGCGCCTTTGCCGGCGACCAGCGGCGGGGTGACGGGGAACAGCGCCTCCTGCACGATCGCTTCCCGCACGACCTGCGCCCAGGTGCGCTCCCCGAGGAACACCCCGGCGGCGATGCCGGGGTGCTGCAGCAGCCAGATCAGCGCCCGTTCCAGGACCGGCAGCAGCGCGGTGGCGCCGTTGCTGACGGTGGCGACCGCCCGGATGATTTCCTCGAGCGTGTACCCGGCTCGCTGCATGGCCATATACATCTGCGCCACCAGCCCGCCGTCGGGGCTGGCCTGCTTGGTGGCGATAACCTCCTCGTAGTAACCCCAGATGGCATGCCAGGCCGCCTGGGCTTTGATGACTCCGCCACCGGGCTGCACGACACCGAACGCGAACTCCCCGGCGGGCCGGATGATGGGCGCCCAGTCCGTGATGGGTACGCCGAGAGCGGCGCAGACGGTGGCGGCGGTGGCCGGCTCGGCGTAATCGATCCGCAGGTCGCCGATGCCGTGCAGGCCGATCTGGTCGAGCAGGCCGACCGCGGCCTGCCTCATCTGGGGACGCAGCGCATCGGCCGCGTCGCTGGTGAACAGGTGCCCGATCGTCTGGCGGAGCCTGCGGTGGGCCGGGCCGTCCATGCCGAGCAGGTGGCCGGGCGGATCATCGCCCGGGACTTCAGCGCCGGTCAGCGGGGTTTCCAGCCGGTTGGCCATCCGCCACGCCGGGGAGCTTTTCACGCTCAGCAGATCCTCGTACCGGTGGAGCACGCGCATGGGCTCGCCGCCGGCCGGGGCCGTGACCTCGGCATGGTCTTCGGTGAGCACGGCGGGGAAGCCGCCGGCTGGCTGGGCGGCGAATGTGAGGGAGGTTGCGGCGGCCCGGTCGGCCGGGGAGCTGGTGGTGGTCATGGGCACTCCTTCGGCCGCGCAGCTCTTCGCTGCCCAGAACTGAGCGCCAGCGGCTGCCCCAGCACCGAACGGGGCACGCCGGATGCTGGGACAACACGCCCGCCATCCAATTCCAAATCGGCTCTGTTGCGGTTACCTTGACGTGTGCCTTGCACCGCAGGTCAAAGGCCATATATCGGGGCGCAGGCACGGCAAATCCGTCGCGCCCGCCGGGCGCGTCGCCGGGCGGTGCCGCGCTAGGCCTTCCTGGCGACCCCGAGCCAGTAGTTGTAGATCCGAGCCGAATGCGCGTGCTCGGTGTCAAATCCCGGTACCCGGCCCGCGGCCAGGCGCACCCGCCGTTCCCGTCTGGTCGGACATGGGGTGATGTTAGCCCGCCGTCAGCGGACGGCCGTGGTCAGGCCGAGTTTGGCGGCCCGGTTCGCGGCCGCGCGCCGGGTTGGTGCGTCCAGCTTGGCCAGCACCGCCGACACGTGATGGTCGACGGTCTTGACCGAGATGAACAGCTTCCCGGCGATCTCCGCGTTGGTGTGCCTGGCGCAGATCAGGTCCAGGACCTCGCGCTCGCGCCTGGTCAGCCCGAGGGGGTGCTCCCGCGTCGCCGCACGGGGCCCGGCGGGGATCGACCGGATCGCGAGCCGGCGCATCTTCTGCCTGGTGAACCTGGCCGTGGCCGAGGCGCCGAGGTCGGTGAAGATCCACAGCGCCTTGCGCAGCGAAGCCTCGTCGGCCGCCCCGAGCAGGGCCATCCCGGCCTCGAAGGGGCAGCCCAGGTCCGTCCAGAGGCGGGCCGCGCCCACCCAGTCGCGGTCAAGCTGATGCTGGTAGGGCGCCGCGAGCTCACCGCGCGGCGGCCGGTCCGAGCCGGTGCGCCGCAGCCAGACCGCGACCGCGCCGCGGTCCCATCCGTCGCAGCCGCCGGCCGCGTCATCGGCAAGCTCGGCCTCGCGGCGGGCGTCCGCCAGGTTGCCTTCCAGCCAGAAGGCCTCGGCGCGGGCCAGCCGCACCGGGACGATCGCCTGCGCCTCGCCGGCCCCGTCGGCGTAGTCGATGGCCTCGTCGAGACAGTCCCAGGAGGCCGCGGCTTCGCCGCGCCGGGCCTGGATCAGGCCGAGCCGGTGCAGCGGGCAGAGCCGGATGTTCGGGGACGGTCCCCCGGTGCTCAGCAGCTCCGCGCAGAGGGCCAGGGCCTCGTCCCAGCGGCCCGTCCGCTCCAGGGCGCTGGTCCGCTCGCTGCGCGCGTAGATGGAGTAGATGGTGATGTCGTGGTCGTCGCAGTACGCGAGCCCCTTGGCGAAATATTGGCCGGCGGCGGCCCAGTCGCGCTCGGCGACGTAGCTGGCGTGCAGGTTCACGTAGGCGCGGCCCACCTCGGACTCATGCCGGCCGGCCAGCGCGATGTCCAGGGCCTGGCACAGCGTGCCCGCCCATTTCCCGCCGGTTACCCTGACCGCGCAGGCCTCGGTGTTCAGCGCGCTGCTGAGCACCTTGGTCAGGCCGAGCGGCCAGGCCACCCCCTGCGCCCGCCGGGCCAGCTCGATCGCCTCCGGGTTGGCGCCGCGCATCATCCACATCGAGCCCAGGGTGGCGTATGCCCAGGCCAGCTCCGGGGTTGGGCCCAGCGGCTCGAGCAGTTCTATTGCCGCCCGGGCGGCGGTGGCCGCGTCATCACCCCGGCTCAGTGAGCACATCGAGGAGGCCAGCCAGCGGAGCGTGTCGCCCTCCCGCAGCCGGTCACCCACCGCGCGCCACAAGGCGAGCGCCCGCTCCCATGCGCCGGCCGCCTCCTGCCAGCGGTCCAGCAGCGATGCCTCGTACGCGAAGCCGTCGTGCAAGGCGGCGGCCGTGGCGGGATCGGCCTGATCGGCGAAGCGCAGTGCCCGCTCGAACTGGGCGGCCGCCTCACGGTGCGAGCCCAGTGCGGCGGCACGGCGAGCGGCCGAGGCCGCGTACCGCAGTGCCGCCGGGCCATCGCCGGCCGCCTCTGCGTGGAACGCCATGCAGGCGTCGTCATCACGGCCGAGTGCCTGCAGCGACGCCAGGATCCGTGCGTGGATGGCGGGGGACCGATGGGCGGTCACCGCTCCCGCCACCGCGAGCCGCGCGATCTCATGACGGAACTGCAGCGCCACGCCGTCCGCGGTGAGCAGCCCGGATGCCAGCAGTTCGTCGATCACCGGCGGCGGGCAGCCCGCGACGGAATCAAGCAGCGCGACCTCGACCCTGGTGCCGATCAGCGCCGCCGCATCCAGCACCGCACGCGCGGCGGCGTCCAGGCGCGCCGCCCGGGCCAGCACCGCATCCCTGGCCGTGGCCGGCACGTCGCTCGTCCCCGCCTGCACGGCCTGGCTGACGTAGAACGGGTTGCCGCCGGTCAGCCGGTGCAGTGCGGCGGCGTCGAGGCCACTCCCGCCGGCCAGCACCGCCACCGCTTCCGCAGAGAGCGGCGGGAGGCCGATGCGCCGGACGCACCGATGGGTGGCCAGGTCGCCCAGGGCCAGGCGGAGCAGGTCCGTCGCGCCCAGAGCTTCGTTCCGGTAGGTAGCCAGCAGCAGGACCGGGAGGTCCCGGATCCGCCGGCCTAGGAAACGCAGCAGGTCGATGGTGGCTTCGTCGGCCCAGTGGACGTCCTCCACGACCAGCACGTGCAACTTGCCGCGCTCGCTGACCTGGCGCAGCAGCGCGCCGAACAACTCCTCGCGCGGCGCGTCGGCGCGGCACAACTCCAGCAACTCGCCGCCGAGCCCGCTGGCGATGTCGTAGAGGGGAGCGAGCGGCCGCGGGGTGAACAGGCCGTCGCAGGCTCCCCAGTGCCAGGCGGCCTCGGGCAGGTCGCGTTCTGCCCGCTCGACCAGTGCCGACTTGCCGACGCCCGCCTCGCCGGCGATGAGCACCAGCCGGCCATCCCCGCGGCGCGCCTCCTGCGCGTACTCCGCCAGCGAGGCGAGCTGTGATTCCCGTTCCAGCAACAGCACGACGTCTATACCCCCCGTATCAAGGCTTGGTCAACACCAGGCATAACGGCGCCTGCCAGGCAAAAGTTCAACCCCGGTGCCCGGGGCGGGAAATCTGGGGGGGCCGGAGGCGAAACTGGGCAGCCGCTCCCGATTCGGTGCGCAGGCCTGCCGCCATACGTTCGGGCTGGCTCGATAACCAGACCGAGGGAGGCGCAGTGCCGCTCTTCATGGACATCCACTCGTTCGGCCGCGGCGTGGCCGCGGCCGACATGGCCCAGGCGCACCTGGCGGACCTGCGGACGCAGGGCAAGCACGAGACCCGGTACCTGCGGTACTGGGTCGATGAGCAGCGGGGCAAGGTGTTCTGCCTCGTCGATGCGCCGTCCGTCGCGGCGGCCGAGACCGTCCACTACGAGGCCCATGGCCTGGTCGCCGACGAGATCTATCGAGTGCAGGAAGGCAGCGGGACCGGCAACGCGGGACCGGCCAAGCGATGAGGAGAAAAGGAAATGAGTTACCCCTACATGCACGCAGCGCTGGCCCGCGAGCGGCAGGACATGATGCTCGCGGAAGCCCAAGCCGCGCACCTGGCCAGGGAGGCGAGAGCGTATCGGCGCGGGCGTGCCGACGCGGCCACCCGCGGAGCACGCTTCCGCCGGGCCTCGGGCTGGCTGCCGTCGGCGTGGAACCGCCTGCTCACCTCACGGCCGGATTCTGCGTAAGGATGCGCGGCCTGTTGCCCGCTGCGGTAAATGGTTCGTCGCCGCAGCGGGCAAACGGCGGCGGCCTGCGCTTGGCGGCTTGGGGATCAGCGCCCTTTGCCCGTCGCGGCCTGGTACTGCTCCACGACGCTGGCCGGGATGCGCCCGCGCTCGCTAACGGCGATGCCGTTATCTTTTGCCCAGGCCCGGATATCGCCGCTGCGCTGACGGCTCGCCGCGGTACGCACCGGCCGCCGCAGCGGCCCGCGCCCGGCCTTGCGGGCGTGCTCGATAAATGGCGCGAGTTGCTTACGGAACGTATTGGCGTTCTTCTTGCTCAGGTCGATCTCGTAGTCCGAACCGCCGAATCCGAACCGCACAGTCTCGTCCGCCGGGCCGCCATCAAGGTCGTCTTCCAGCGCGACGGTTACTCTCTGGGCCATCTCAACCTCCACAACCGCGATGGTGCCTGTTACCGTACACAGGCGAGTGTCCTCTGCCACAGCCGCAACGCCGCAGATCAGAGACGGGTTCCACGAAACCAATCGCTTAGCCCGAGCAAATATTCCTTTTGGCCGGCCCGCTTTCGCCCTAGTCGACTCGTCACTCTCTGTCATCCAGCTCCGGAACGGCTTGCGCGCGGAGCCGTCTGAGCCAGATGCGGCGGGGCGGATAAGTGCCGGATGTGCCCTCTATACCCACATCTGCGCAATCTGCGCGTGATCAGCGCATTTGTGCTTAGCAAATTGAGTCCGCCCCATCCGTGACCCCGCTCGGGGAGAATGAGCCAATGGCCGACTCCACCCCGAGTGGGGAACGACCACGATACGGCCCCGGCTGCTGGCGTGGCTGCACACCTTCACCGGCCGGGCCGGCGACGGTACCCTGCCCCTGCTCCAGGCCACCGCCTCGGCCATGCTGGACCGGCTTACCGAGCGCTGGGCCGGAATCCGGATCCCGGATTACCCGTCCCTCGCGCGGGCCGGCTCGGCCCTGGCGCAGGTGCCCGGCGGGTGGCAGCCCCAGCCGTGACCGCCTGCGCCCGGCTACCAGGCGGCCGTGGCTAGCCCGCCGTGGCCAGGTGGAACCGCTGGCCGCCCACATCCACCTGCCCGTCGGCCACGAGCCAGGCCAGCGCCTCGTAGAGGGCCTCAAGCGAGCTGTACCGCGGCGCGTAGCCGAGTGTTTTGCTGGCCTTGCCAATGCTCGCCGCGATGCCGCGGAAGGTGTGCTCGCGGGTGGCCTCGGCGTGCTCGGGGCCGGCCTGGCGGCCGAACTCCGCCCAGTCCACGAACTCAAGTACCGGCTCGCGGCCGAACCAGGCCGCGACACCGGCCGCCAGGCCGCGCAGCGTCATGGCCTGCTCGGCCACCACGTGGAAGCTGGCCCCGGCCGCGTCCGGCCGGGACAGGGCCAGCTCGAATGCCTGCGCCACGTCGTCGGCGTGCACGTGGTTCAGCACGCCAAGGCCGTGATCGGGCAGCGCGAGCGGCTGGCCGGTGGCCAGCCTGGTCCAGACGGCCGGATCCAGGTTGCCCGCCGGGGTGATGACCGGCCAGCCCGGCCCACTGATGTGGCCCGGGTGCAGCACGATGGCGGGGACACCGCCCGCCCGCGTCTCGCGGTGCAGCAGCGCCTCGATCTCCGCCTTGCCGGTGCCGTAGTCGCCGTAGGCGGTCCGCGGCTCGTCCTCGGTGACCGGCACCCGAAGCGCCGGGCCGTGCACCCAGATCGTGCCGCAGTGCACGAGCAGCGGGCGGGACGGGCGCAGCGCGTCGACAAGCCGCTGGGCCGAGGCCGCGGTGAAGCAGATCAGGTCGATCACCACATCGGGCCGCAGCGCCGCCACCTGGGTACCGAAGGTTCCCCCGGCATCGGCCGCGTCCCGGTCCACCGTGATCGTGGTGACCGAGTCCCACTCCGGGCTCTGCAGGTAGGGGCCGCGGATGCCCCGGCTCATCGCGATCACCTCGTGACCGCCCCGCACCAGCCTGGGCACCAGGTAACTGCCGATATGCCCGGTAGCACCGATGATCACCACACGGCTCATCCCCGGCCTCCTTCCGGCACGTTCCACGGGGAGCGGCGAGCCACGCCATCCTCGCATGGCGGGCTGGCATCGCGGTCCGCGGCGCATCTGGCCTGCTCGGTCCCGGTCGGTCCCGGCCGGGCGGCTCTCGGGTCGTCCCTCCCCCGGGCGGTTCGTTAGCCTGCCCGCTGTGAAGAGGATCGCCCGGTTCTGGCGGCATCTGGTCATCGACCTGACGCCGCTGCGCAGATCCCGTGATCTGCGGCGCCTCACCGCCGGGCAGCTTTTCTCGGTGCTGGGGGCCCAGCTCACCACCGTCGCGGTGCCCTTTCAGGTCTATGAGCTGACGCATTCGTCGCTTGCCGTCGGGCTGGCCTCGCTCGCCCAACTGCTGCCGCTGATCGCCGGTGGCCTGTTCGGCGGATCGCTCGCCGACGCGGTCGACCGCCGCAAGCTGCTGCTGCTCACCCAGTTCCTGGCGGCCCTGTGCAGCGTCGGCCTGGCGGTCAACGCCGACCTCGGCCCCGCGCTGTGGCCGCTTTTCGTCCTGCCCGCGGCGGCCGCCGGGTTCAGCGCCGCCACCGAGGCCGGGCTGTCCGCGATCCTGCCGAATCTGGTCGGCCGGTCCGATGTGACCTCCGCCAACGCCATGTTCCAGGCACTGTTCCAGCTCGGCCTGGTGGTGGGACCGGCCATCGCCGGCCTGCTGCTCGCCGGGGTAGGGGTCCGCTTCATCTACTGGATCGACGCGGCCTGCCTCGTGGCGGCCGTCGTGGCGGCGTTCCTGATGCGCCCGCAGCGCCCGCAGGGCACCAGCCATCCGCCCGGGCTGCGCTCGATCGCGGCCGGCTTCGGGTACCTGCGCGGCCGGCAGGTCCTCCAGGGCGCCTACCTGCTCGACATCAACGCGATGGTGTTCGGCATGCCGCGCGCGCTGTTCCCCGCGCTCGCCGCCACGGTGTTCGGCGGCGGGGCGCGGACACTCGGGCTGCTCTACGCCGCTCCTGGCGCGGGCGCCCTGCTCGGCGCGCTCACCACGGGCTGGGTCCGCCGGGTCCGCCGGCAGGGCCGCACGGTCATCGTCGCGGTCATCGTCTGGGGGGCGGCGATCGCCGGCTTCGGGCTGGTGCACTGGCTGCCCGCGGCGCTCGCGCTACTGGCCGTCGCCGGGCTCGCCGACGTCATCTCGGCGGTGTTCCGCAACACCATCATCCAGCTCTCCGTGCCCGACGCGCTGCGCGGGCGCCTGATGGGCGTGCAGATGGCGGTCGTCACCGGCGGGCCCCGGATTGGAGACGCGGAATCGGGGGCGGTGGCCGCCGCCTTCGGCACGAGCGCGTCCGTGGTCTCCGGCGGTCTGGCCTGCATCGCGGGTGCCCTGGTCCTGGCACGCCTGCTCCCCGCCTTCACCCACCAGAAGGCACCGGCCGCCCAGCCCCCGGCCGAGACCGCTCCGGCCGCCGATGCCGCGTCCTGAGCAGGAGTGAGCGGAGCGCAACGCCTGGCGAGCCTCGGCCGCGGCTGCGCCCGCGGGCTCAGCCTGGCTGGTCGCCGAGGAACGCGAGCGTGACGGCGGCGAACAGCGGCGAGCTGAAGAGGTTGTAGTGGGTCAGCCCGGGCAGGATCGCCAGCGCATGACCGCCCTTCGGCCGGCCGTCGCCCATCCAGCCGCCGTCTCTGTGCCCGCCGTCGAGCAGGCCGAAGACCTCGACGTAATGGCTGGGCGGCGCCATGTCCGCATCGGCGGCGACGATCAGCGTGGGCACCTGAAGGCCGCGGACCTCCTCGGTGAAGTCGAAGTCCTTGGCCATGCCCGCGCCCATCTTGTCCAGCAGCCGGGGGAAGTCCTCCGGGCGCGGCGCGACCCGCTGGTAGAGCTGGTACATCGGGGTGTCCTTCATGAACTCGGCCGCGGCCGCGCCGACCTGGCCCTGCTGGGCGAGCATGTCCGGATAGATGGCGTTGCGCCGGATGTTGGCCGAGGCGCTGACCAGCCGCCGGACCTTGTCCGGGTACTTGATCGCGGTCAGCAGCGCCACCCCGCCGCCGAGGGAGTAGCCGACCACGTCGGGCTTGTCCAGCCCGAGGTGGGTGATGAGCGCGGCGATGTCGTCGGCCATCAGCCGTACGTCGATCGGCCGGTCGATGTCGGCGGTCCGGCCGTGCCCCTGCATGTCCACGGCGATGACCTGGTGCCCCTCGGTCAGCGCGGGAAGGATCGGCCAGAACATCTCGCCGGAACCGAGCCCGCCGTGCAGCAGGATCAGCGGCCGCCCCGCGCCGTGCGTCTCGTAATAGAGGTTGAGGCCGTTGACCTCGGCGTACTGCCCGGCGCCCGGCGCGCCGGATGCCCAATCGGTGGCGGTCACGGTGCTGCTCCTCACGTCGTCGCTGACTCAGCTGGTGCCGGTGCAGACCGTGCCCTGCCCCGGAACTCATCGGTGAGCCTGCTCCCCATGAGAACCTCGCTTCTTGGCCGTCAGCATTGTCGTCCCGCTACCCCTGCGGCGAAGGCCGGCCCGCCGCTGCCTATGCTGGCGCCGTGTATCTGGGCCTGGCCACCATCGTGGTGGACGACTACGACTCCGCCATCCGCTTCTTCGTGGATGCTCTGGACTTCGAGCTCGCCGAGGACTCCCCGGCCCTGACCAACGACGGGCGGCCCAAGCGGTGGGTAGTGGTCAAGCCACGGGGTGCCGTCACGGGCCTGCTGCTAGCTCAGGCCGATGGGGACGATCAGGCCGCCGCCGTCGGCAACCAAACAGCCGGCCGGGTGGGATTCTTTCTCCACGTCGAGGACTTCGGCGCCGCCTGCGCGCGGATGACCGCCGCGGGCGTGCAGTTCCTCACCGAGCCGCGCACCGAGCCGTACGGGCAGGTCGCTGTGTTCCGTGACATCGCGGGCAACAAGTGGGACCTGATCGGCCCGGTGCCCTAGCCGGGGGTGTCAGGCGCCGGACCTGGCCTCGGTCCGGGCGAGGAAGTCTTCGACCACCCGGAGGTAGGCCTCGCGTTCTTCGATGAAGGCCACGTGCGCGCTGTTCTCAAAGATCACCAGTTTGGCGTTGCGAAGGCCCTCGGCCAGGATGGCCAGATGCGCCGGGCGCGCCTCGTCGTAGCGGCCGCCGGTGACCAGCGCGGTGATGCCGATCTCGCCGAGCCGGCCGGTCACGTCCCAGTCGCGCAGGCGGCCGGTGACCGGGCCGAACTCGCTCGGCCCCCACATCGTCTCGTAGACGTTGGCGCCCATGCCCGCGAAGGTCCGCTCCAGGCACGCGGGCCAGGGGTCCTGCCGGCACAGATGCCGCCGGTAGAACTGGGTGATCGCCCACTGGTACTCGGGGCAGGAGAAGTAGCCGCCCGCCTCGTGGCTGTCGAGCACGTCACGGACCGGCGCGTCGAGTCCGGCCCGAAGCTCCGCGCAGTCGGCGATCCAGCGCGAAACGCTGGGCGGCGAACTGCTGAGGATCAGGCTCTCCAGTTCGGGCTTGCGGTCGAGCGCGTACTGCAGGGCGAGCCAGCCGCCCCAGGAGTTGCCGAACAGGTGCACGCGCCCGAGCCCGAGCGCGGCCCGGACCACGGCCAGTTCCTCGACAAACCGGTCGGTGGTCCACAGCGAGTCGTCGGCCGGCCGGTCCGACCGGCCGCAGCCGAGCTGATCGTAGAAGATCACCGGCCTGCTGGCGGCGAGGTCCGCCAGTGGCTCCAGGTAGTCGTGCGGCATGCCCGGGCCGCCATGCAGGCAGAGCAGCGGGACACCGGGCCGGTCCGCCCCGACGACCTGGTACCAGACGTGGCCGCCCGGGACCGTGACGTACCCCTCCGCCGTTGCCAGATCGCTCCTGGACATCGCTGCTCCTTCTCCGAGGCGGGTCAGCCGGCCTGGTCCAGCCAGCCCGCGATGCTGCGGGCCAGGGTCGGCATCGGCAGCGAGCCGTGATCCAGGACGGCGCCGTGGAAGGCGGGCAGGGAGAACGCCGGGCCCAGGCGCTTGCGAGCCTCCTCGCGGATCCGGAGGATCTCCAGCTGTCCGGTGAGGTAGGCGAGAGCCTGGCCGGGCATCACCACGTACCGGTCGGTCTCGGCAGCCATGAACTCCCGCGGCATGGGGACGTGCGCCATCAGGTAGCCGAGGGCCCGCTCGCGGCTCCAGCCGAAGGCGTGGATGCCGGTGTCCACGACCAGCCGGGCGGCGCGCATCAGCGACGTGCTGAACGAGCCGAGCAGGCCGCGGTCGTCGGCGTACAGCCCGGCCTCCTCGGCGAGTTGCTCGGCGTACAGGCCCCAGCCCTCGGAGAACACCGCGATGCTGCGCTGGCGCTGGAGATCAGGCAGGCCGGTGAGCAGCTGGAGGCGGGACAGTTGCAGGTGATGCCCGGGCACCGCCTCGTGAAAGGCCACCACGTCGGTGTCCCATCCGGTGCCCGCGGTGGGCCGCTTGGTGTTGAACCAGAACGTCCCCGGCCGCCCGCCGTCCAGGCGAGGCGGCGTGTAGTGCGGTGCCGCACCGCTCACGGCGACGACCTCCGGCATGGGCGTCACCTCGCACGGCGGTGGCAGCGGCTCAGGGAAGAACTCCGCCGCCCGCGCCTCGGCCCGCCGTACCGCGGCCACCGCCCGGCTGATGGACTCCTCCGGTGACACCTGCCCGGTCGAGTCCCGCAGCGCGGCGAAGACCTCGTCGAGCCCGGAAAGCCCGAGCCCGGCCCCTACCTCCAGGGCCCTGGCCTCCAGCGCCGCGACATGGTCCAGGCCGGTCTGATGCAGCTGTTGCGCAGACAACGGCAGGGTCGTGTAGATCCGGATGGCCCGCGCATAGTCCTCCTCGCCGCCGGGCAGATAGGCCAGTCCGGCCTGCTCGGCCGGCCGGGCCTGCGGCAGCAGCTCCTTGACGCATGCCACCCACCTGGCCAGCGCGGGGTGCACCACCTCCGCGGCGGCGGCCGCGCGCTGTTCCTCCCACGCGGCCGCCCCCTGCCATCCCTGCGGTGGCCGCGGGGAAAGCGCCGGGCTGGCCTCCGGAGCGGCGAGGACCCCCTCGGCCCAGCTGACGGCCTGTTCGGCCAGCGGGGCGACCGGCAGCCGTCCCTTGCGGGCCCCGGCCCGCAGCCGCTCGGTGAGCTGGTCAATCCAGCCGCCGCTGCGCCGCAGCCGGGTCACGTAGGCCTCGGCCGCGGCCTGATCGACCAGGACCGTCCGGGCCGTCACCCCCAGGAAGGCCGCCGGGCCCGAGTACTGCATCGCGGTGACCGTGTACTCCTCGCCCGCCAGATCGATGCCGTCCTGCTCCTGGGCGGCCGCCGCCCTGGCACAGTCGAGCGTGACCGCGTCCGCCTGCGTCAGCTGCCCGCGCGCGATCACGTCGGCCTCGGCGAGGAACCGCCCGGCCTCGGCGCGCCAGGCTTGCTGGCCCTCCTCGCTGTCATCAGGGACCAGATCGTCATACCCGGGGATGCCGTACATCGTGGCGCTGAACGGGTTCTCTTCCAGCCAGCGGCGGTGCAGCCGGTCGGCCAGGTCACGTGCTGAGCTCATGCAACCTTCCGCAAAATCGGTCATGGTTCTGCTGCCGGATTCCAATGTCCTGCCCTGCTGAAGCCTATGGCCCGGCCGCTTCGCACCCACCACCGGCCGCGCTCCGGCAGTGATCGACATGGCGTAGCGGCAGTTGCCTCTTGCGTAGTTCCGGCCCGCCGACCCCGGCCTGTGGTGCACGCTGGTTGGTCAACAGCACCCAGCGTGTGATTGCCCCCGCGATCCTGCCGCCCTGAACCCGCTCAGGATCCACACGCAGCTGGCAGCGGCGCCACCGGGTCAGCATCGGGTGAGGGCTGAGCGCGTTCCCCGCGCCTGACCGAAGGTCGATCGTGTCCCACGCGCACGCGCGGCACCGGAAGTCATCACGATCCACGCCTGACCGCCCTGACGTGGCTGTCCAACGATCCACGCCTGACCGCCCTGACGTGGCTGTCCGGCACCGGAGGTCCGCACCGCGTGCGCGGAACAAGGCCGCCCGGGTCACGATCGCGGCCGTTGCGGGCTCGGCTCTCATGGTCTCCGCCTGGCTCGGAACGGTCCGCTGGCTGACGGACCACCATTCCGCCGGCGCACTGAACCAGGCCGACGTGCTCGGCCTGCCGTCGGGAGGGGCCAACCAGGACCAGACCGGTAAGCGCCCGGTCTCGCCAGAGGCCCATGGCACCCAGCGCCTGGCCACGCCGCGTGCGCACGTCACCCTGCAGCCAAAGATCGTCAGCGTCGCGGTCAGCCGGCCGCGGCGGCCCTCCTACGTCAACCCGCTCCGCAGCGTCAGCGGCCTGGTCCCCGAGCGCATCGACGAGGGCGTCGACTTCGGCGGCTCGGGACCGGTCTATGCCCTCGGCGACGCCATCGTGACCAACGCGGGCGAGAACGCCGGATGGCCCGGCGGCGGGTGGATCACCTACCAGCTCACCGACGGCCCGGCCCAGGGGCTGATGGTCTACCTGGCCGAGGACGTCACACCGACCGTGCAGGTCGGCCAGCATGTGACACCCTCGACCGTGATCGCCAACATGTTCAACGGCGGCGACGGCATCGAGACCGGCTGGGCGCAGCCGACCGGCGTGTCCGCGGAATCGGAGCTTGCCGAAGCCGGCGGCATCGGCGGCGGCGGCCCGTTCCCGACCATGATCGGGAACAACTTCGACCAGCTGCTGGTGGTGCTGGGCGTACCGGCCGCGCCTAACGCTGGCGAAACCGCATACGGGACTCTTCCGGCCAACTACCCGGCCGTCTGGAAATAGCCTTCGGGCCCATCCGCTGGCAACGGCGAGATGCGAGGGAGCGGCCCGCCCTTTGTGTGGCGAGCCCGGGTTCCGTGCCAGCGGGCTTGCTGCCAGCATGAGGCTGTGTCTCGCAAACCACAGCCATACCAGCATGGCGAGCTGCTCGTCGTGATCGACTGCGCGGACCTGGCCCGCTCAGCGGACTTCTGGGCACAGCTGCTCGGCTATGTCCCTGATGGCCCGGCCGTGGGCCCCTACCAGGGCCTGATCCCGGCGGACGGCCAGGGCGTGCAGATCTTGCTCCAGCGGGTGCCTGAGCGCAAGCACGGCAAAAACCGGCTGCACCTCGACCTGCGCACACCCGACTTCG
>Ga0306926_10004894_pt1 | contig 14148 bp, 7 predicted proteins | sample flu12Cox44000178_FD_203759 | JGI IMG/M metagenome (GOLD analysis project Ga0306926, IMG submission 203759) | Lab enrichment of tropical soil microbial communities from Luquillo Experimental Forest, Puerto Rico - flux8day.12C.oxic.44.000.178 (v2)... | ecosystem: Environmental > Terrestrial > Soil...
CGATGGAAGCCAGGAAGCACTGCTGCGGTTCGTGTCGTCGGCGAATATAGCCTGCGGGGGCCACGCCGGCGATGCCGAGACCATGCGCAAGACGATCGAGCAAGCGGTGCACTGGAAGGTTGCGGTTGGCGCGCACCCCGGCTACGAAGATCGCGCAAATTTCGGGCGGGTGGCATTGCAGTGGAGCCGAGAGGAGATTGCGACGTCCGTTCATCGGCAGGTGGCGGCGCTCGACGGCTTTGCGCACGAGTGCGGGGCAACGGTCGTTCATGTGAAGGCGCACGGGGCGCTGTACAACCAGGCGGCGCGCGACGCGGGGGTTGCCCGGGCCATTGCACAAGGCGTGGGGCGGTGGAGCAGAGACGTTGTGCTAATGGGGCTCGCCGGATCCTTGATGCTCGATGAATTCCGAAAGGCGGGATTCGCGGTTGCGGCCGAGGCGTTTGCGGACCGGCGTTACGAGGCGGACGGAAGTCTGCGTTCGCGGAAATTGAAGGATGCGCTTGTGAGCGACCCGGAGTTGGCTGCGACACAGGCATTGCGCATCGTAGAACAAGAAAACGTGATCGCTACAAATGGAGGTGTCGTCCGGCTGCAGGCGGAGACGATCTGCGTTCATGGAGACACGCCGGGAGCGGTGGAAATTGTGTCGGCGGTTTATCGGCGGCTGGTGGGAGCTGGGATCAGGGTGAGAAGCTTGCGCACTGGGATATAGGGACCAGAACACAGTTACTGCACATGGTTATGTGTGTCGAGAGAATCGCCAGAGAATGAGGTAGGCGACGCGATTTTTGGGTCTGCGCAACTGCGGATGATTTCATTACTTCTCAGGTTCGGTATTCCAGCCACAAAATCACCAGCATCTACGCACACTTTGCGCGCGAAAAGAAGCGTGCTGTGGCAGAGAAATTGCTAGCTTACTCAAACGAACAATTTGTGCTCAACCGCGAACTGAGTTACCAAATTTACCAAATCTTGCCGTCGCCAAGCGACCCTCTGCATCAGCGGCTCCAGCGATTTCGTTGCCTCCCATCGCAATTCCGATTGCTATCGGGTGGAGCGAGCCAGTTCCCGGGCGGGACTTCACCCGCGGTGGACCAGCGCCTTTTCACGGCGCACGCGAAAGAGGGGCTAGCAGACAAACCCGTCAGCGTGCGAGTGATCAATCCGGTTCGGCAGGCGACTGTACGGCGTGACCTTCGGCGCTTTCATCGAGCGCAACGGGTTGATCTTCCACAGACCCTGGCGCACCAGGTAGTCGCCAAAGCCCCGCATCGTGCTCAGTGTCCCGTACAAGGTCGCCTTGGCTCGAAAACTCGAGCAGCTCGAGATGTAGCTTGTGATCATCTCGGCATCAATGTGTTCGATCCCAATCCGTGGTCGACGTCCCTTGAGCCAGCGTCTCCAGCGATCCAGCCGTGTCTGCGTGTACGCCGCTGACTGCGGACTAAGTCCTCCTGCTCAGTACTCTTCAACATACGCATCCAACAACCGATCCCATCTCCTCATCGCCGTCCTCCCGAACGTCAGCGCCAGCGAACTCACGATCGCTCGCCGAAACGTTACAGAAATAAACAATATGAACCTCCAATATGACTTCCTTGGAGGTCGCGATGAGCCCGGAACTGAACTAAAAATCCGTTTACCGCCTGGAGTGTGCAACGTCACATCCCCTTGTGACGAAAAAGCACTTGCATCTACCCCACCTTTTGTGTAGCGTTTGGCTCAAATTCTCCCTTTGGTCGGGGGGACGTAGTTCTTTCCTATTGCCCGTCGGGTACGAAAATTTGAGAGGTGGCACATGCGTAACGTTTGGGGGATGTTAGGCGTTGTCGCTATATTTTTGTGTGTGTTGGGGATGCCCGCTTCGCTCGCTGCGCAAACGGCGTCGAGTTCAACAATTGCAGGGACGGTCTTTGACAGCAATGGTGGGACCGTGCCGAATGCGAAAGTAGAACTCGTGAATACCGGAACCGGTGCGCAGGCCACGATGGTCACGAGCTCGAACGGCCAGTTCACCTTCCCCTCGGTGGAGCCCGGCGTCTACAAGGTTACGGTAGGCGCCTCCGGATTCCGCCAGGCACTCGTGACTGGTTTTAAGGTGGAGGTGGGCAAATCCGCCCTACTAAATGTAACCCTGGAAGTGGGCCAGTTGACGGAGACGGTGGAAGTCTCGGCTACAGCCGGCGTCGAACTGCAGACCATGAACGCCAGTGTGGGCAACGTCTTCGATTCAAACCTTCTCAGTGAGCTGCCATCGCTGAATCGTGACGCGACCTCACTGTTGCTGCTGCAGCCGATGGCCATACCCGGCTTCAACGGCCCCGGCGGAAGCGGCGAAGGGAACCTAGCTGGCGGATCGGTGTCCGGGGCCAGAGCCGACCAGAATACCTTCATGGTCGACGGTGGCGATGCGACCAGTAATATGGAAGGCGGCGGCGGATATAACACCGGTTTCATCGCAACGCCTCGAGCTGTGGTTCCCACGCCGGTGGAAAGCCTGGAAGAGTTCCGGGTAGCGACCAACAACACGGGCGCAGACTTTACCCGCTCGGCCGGGGCGGAAGTTCAGATGGTGACGAAACGTGGCACCAATAACTGGCACGGTTCCGGTTACTGGTATCACCAGAACGATGAATTGAATGCCAACGACTGGTTCCGCAACAACGGTTTTGGAAGTGGCGTACCCGTCCAAAACCCAGAATGGCGGGATAATCGCTATGGCGGCAAAATCGGCGGACCCATTTGGAAGAATCGAACCTTCTTCTTCCTGCATGAGGAGGAAAGGCACTTCTTCACCCAAGCGGTGTTTTCCCGTTTGTCTCCAACAGCCGCGTTGCGGGCTGGGATCATTGAGGTCGGGAACAGCTGTGCATCCGCTGTCAACGCCTACAATCTAAATCCAACGGCGGTCACCGACCCCGGAGCATGCCTACAGGATCCCTTCGCGGGAAAAGTGATCCAGCCGAGCGGCTTGGATAGTAGTGGAAACCTTTGTTCGGTAGGGTCAGCTGGTTGCACACCCCTCGATCCACGCGGAATTGGTGTCAGCCCAGCCATTGCAGCTGAGTGGGCTAAGATGCCGCTGCCCAACGACTTTTCCGGTGGGGATGGTTTGCGCAACGCAAACTTTACCGCACCGGAAGCCAACACAGCGAACGAACACTTCGTAGTTCTTCGCTTGGACCACAAGATTACCGACAAATGGGATTTCATGGGCTCGTTCCGTTGGAGCTCTTCGGCGATTGCGCCTCCCAACATTCAGGAGGACATTAGTGGGACGGCACCGGGCTGCAAATTTGGTACTGCATGCGCGCTGGCCAGCAGGCCGCTGCAGCCCCGATTCCTTGTCGCAGGGTTGACAGGGCAAATCAAACCCAACCTGATCAATGAATTTCACTTCAATTGGCTGCGCCACTGGTGGTCATGGGTTGCTCCCGGCGCGAGAATACCGGTAATCGACTCCACTCTGAGCGATGGGCCGCTTCAGATTTGGCAGGAGAGCAGAACCAACGGCATGGTACCCATCAACGTGAACACCCAGCAGGCTCGACAGCGCGTGTGGAACGGCCAAGACTACACCTTTATTGACAACCTGAGCTGGATCAAGGGGAAACACAATTTCCAATTCGGCGGGCGGGCACAAATTCAGCACTTCTTGCACGTTCGAGACGACAAAGTGACAGGCGGAATCACCACGCCAATCTACTATGTCGCGAAAGGGGGCATTTTTAGCAACCTCGGGGGCATTCCCGTCCCAAATGACGCCGACTCATCCACAGCCTTTAAGCGCGGCTATATCTCCGCTCTTGGTCTGGTGGACTCGGCCACTCAGGTGTTGACTCGGGACGGCAGCCTGAATCCCAATCCACCTTTTACAGATATAACGCAAAAGGGGAACGTGAACGCCTACGAATTACACTTCAGCGACACCTGGCGGATAACGCCTTCGCTTACTTTAAGTTACGGGCTGACCTGGGGCGTGCAGATGCCACCGTATGATCCGACTGGAAAAACCGCCCTGATGATTGACACGAGCAACGGCCAAGTCATCGACTCCGCATCCTACTTGAAGGCAAAGGAGACGGCGGCCCTGAACGGGACCGTCTTCAACCCCACAGTGGGCTATACCCCGATAAAAAATACCGGAAGGAAATATCCTTACGATCCCGACTATTCGAACGTTGGTCCGCGGCTTGCGCTTGCTTGGAATCCGTCATTCACTGGGGGGCTTCTCGGCGATGCGCTTGGTGATAAGAAGACCGTTATCCGGGTTGGTTATGGGCGGGTCTTCGACCGCATTAACGGTGTGGGGATTATTCTCACGCCGGCGCTCGGGATTGGCTTCGGCTCCCTCTCTGTATGCAGAACGCCCGCGGCTGGTGGAGCGGTGACACCTGGGGTTGCTGCCGGAACTTGTAACGGAGGTGGTGACCCCGCGACGAACTTCCGTATCGGGGTGGATGGAAACCATATCACGGTACCACCGTTGCCGACGATAAGCGGCGGGGTGGTCATCCCCGGACTCGGTGCGACCATCGCGCCGACGAATGCCAACAGCGTGTATGAAAACAGTGACTCCCGGCTCGATCCGCATAACCAGATCGGCAGTTCGGATCAAATTGACCTCAGCGTCCAACGCGAGTTGCCTGGCAAGATGCTCCTCGAAGTTGGTTACGTCGGCCGTATAGCGCGCAACTTGTTCATGAATATCGACTTGAATGCCGTGCCGTACATGTTTAAGCCGAAAGGGGTTAATCAGAGCTTCGCCCAGGCGTTCGATGCGGTGGCGAAACAGCTGCAAAATGGGGTCAACCCCAACAAGGTGACCGTACAACCCTGGTTTGAAAGCATGCTAGGCGGAACGGGAAGCACCTTCTGCACCGGATTCAGTTCGTGCACCGTGGCGGCTGTTCAGTACGACCAGGCCAACGGCAACCCATATTGGCCATCCCACGGGGCGGGAGCCCTCTGGTCGCTCATTGAACCGAACTTTGCCACCGGGCCGATGACTCTGGTCAACACGCAGGTCGGCGGGATCGACTGGACTGTCAACAAGGGCTACTCCAACTACCACGCGCTCTTCGCCACTTTGCGGAAGAACTTTTCGCATGGCCTGACCTTCGACCTGAACTACACCTTCTCCCATTCGCTGGACAATCTTGGGTTCACGCAGGAAAACACATGTGCCATAGCCGACGCCTATAACGTGGATCGCACGTACGCGCCGTCGCTGTTCGATCGACGCCATACCTTCAACATGCTGGTGACTTATGAGCTGCCTCTGGGCAAGGGCAAAGCCTGGGCAACCAGCGGGGTGGCAGACAAAGTGCTTGGCGGCTGGTCGGTCTCCAGCATCTATTCCATTGCCAGTGGCCTACCTATTGCCCTGGTTGACCTGAATGCCTGCGCCACCGAGTTCGGTTCTACTTCGAACAATGGGGCTCCCGTCGGGCTACTCAGTAACACCGGTGCCGCCATCGGTGCTTCCCGGCATAACAATCCCATTACCACGGGAACCTTTGGAGGGAATAGTTCGCCGGGAGGCGTGCCGAACGGGTTCCAAGACCCAGATACGGTTGTCGCGCATTTCCGCTACCCAACCTTTGCGGACGCGCGCTTGGGCATGGGAGCCATCCGAGGAATGACGCGCTGGAACGTGGACTTTGCGGTGGCGAAGAGCGTGCACATTACGGAGCGCTTCTCCACGCGTTTCGACGTGCAGTTCGTCAACGCTTTCAATCATCCCATGTTCGGAGCAACTACCTTTTTCGGCTGGAACAATGAGCCGAACACGGATATCTCCTCACCGCAGACGTTTGGCGTTCTCAGCCAAATGTTCAACTCGCCGCGCTATATTCAGATGGGCATACGGTTCGATTTCTAGCTGAAATAGCGGCGGAACTTATGGAGGGGTCAGGCCCGGCGCCTGGCCCCTTTTTCGTAAGCGATGCAACGATGGGAGGCTAGCGTACCACTTTGTCCTTTCGTTGTAGAATGAGACGTTCACAAAAATAGGCTTCCTGAAATCGTGACTGTTGGTCCCAAAGTGAGCGAACGGGTGAGTAGAGCAACCCGGAGACAATTCTTGCGGGCAACCACCCTGACCGCTGGCAGTATACTCGTGGGTCTTGAACAGTTGAGGGCGTTAGAGCCTTTCTGGCTACGCCCCAGTCCTGTTTTTCCCGAAGATAAGCTGCTCGGCACCGTTCCATTCGTGGGCGAAAGTAGCGCTCCACTCGACACTCTGATGGGAGACGGGTTGGACGCCCGGATGTACTCGGACCTATCCACATTGAGCGCGGAAACTCCTCTTTTACCAACGGAAGAGTTTTATCTGCGCACGCGCGCTTCCGAACTGCTCGACAGCGGAACTCCGTGGCGCGTAAAGATCGGCGGCCTCGTTGATAAACCTGCAGAACTGGAGCTGGCCGATTTGAAGTCACTGGCGCGGCCCATGGGATTACATTTAATGGAGTGTGCCGGCAACGCGCGTGCCACGCGATTCGGCCTGCTCAGCGTGGCGGATTGGACGGGTGCACCGATCGCCGACGTCCTCGACAGAATCCGTGCCAAGCCGGAGGCTCATCAAGTTATGGTCTCTGGTTTTGATACGTATCCGGGCAAGGCGGTCACTTCCCTGCCCGGAGCGGACTGGATTTTCACGCGGCAAGATCTCGAGACCTCTCAGGCCCTCCTAGCTACCGAGATGAACCACAAGCCACTGAGCAAAGATCATGGCGGTCCGGTCCGATTGGTTGTGCCCGGCTGGTATGGTTGTGTGTGCATCAAATGGGTCGACGCTATTACGTTCGTGGACAACGACGCCAGCGCGACTTCTCAAATGCAGGAATTTGCCGGCCGAACGCATCAGGCGGGGATACCCGCTTTGGCTAAGGAGTACCGCGCGGCTAAGATTGACCAAGCGGCGATGCCCATTCGGGTCGAAAAATGGTTGCTGAGCGGAAGCATCAAGTACCGAGTCGTCGGCATTCTATGGGGTGGTGCGAGCTTGATTCGCGTCCTCGAGATTCGCTTCAACCCGGAAGAAGAGTATGTGCCAGTGGATAGCTTCAAACAGAGCGCCAACGATCCGTGGAGCTTCTGGACTCATGGGTGGCTGCCGAAAACGCCGGGGCGGTACACGATTCGGCTTCGAGTGAAGGATCCTCCCGTAAGCACTCGGCGCCTGGATTCAGGTCATTATACGCGTTCGGTGGAAATCGACGAAGTTTGAAGAAAGGGAGTTCTCAAAGTGGAGAGAAATGCTCGCGTTCGTTGCGCAGCCTGGCGTTGGTTTTGCGCCCTCATTATGCTGGGAGTGCTGGGCCCGGCCGGCCGTGCTCAACATGAGGGGCATGACCTGGTTGGTTGGGTGCCACAGGAAATTTTGGAACGCCCGGTGTCTCTGCGCGGCGGCATTGGTAACTATCATGAGGAGGCGAGTGCCTCTTCGCATGGAGCACAAGCGTTCTACGACCAGGGTCTGAATTACCTGCATGGCTACGTATGGGTCGAAGCAGCTCGCTCGTTCAATCAGGCGCTGCGGGCCGCTCCCAACCTGGCCATGGCCTACATCGGACTCTGCGATGTCTTCGTGCATCTCCATGACCTCCCCGCGGCCCGTGCGGCTCTTGAGAAAGCCCTGGCTCTCGCCGAAAAGACCACGGAGTTGGAGCGGCAGAAGATTGACATTCGCTCCCGGCAGATGGACTTTCTCGACGACCGACAGAACATGGAGAAATTTATTGCCTATCGAAAGGCAATCTATGACGCCCTGATGAACCACCCGAACGACCCCGGACTCTGGATTCTCCGCGGGTTTGCAGATGAAGGACCCATGGCCGGCATGGGTCAAACAGGAGATGTAGATTCCGTGGCCTTCTATCAAACCGCTCTTGCGGTGTCCCCGGACAATTCAGCAGCTCATCATTATCTGGCACATACGTTCGAAAACATGGGGCGAACCGCGGACGCGCTGAAACAGAGCGAAGCGTACCTGCGATTGGCCCCATCGATTCCCCATGCCCATCACATGCGCGGCCACGAACTTCGCCGCGCCGGTCGCATCGAGGACGCCATCGAGGAGTTCCGCAAGGCCAACGAATTAGAAAATGCCTATTATCGCGCAGAGAAAATTCCGCCGCAGTACGACTGGCATCGTGCCCACAACCTCGGCTTGCTTGCTTTGTGTTACCAGCTCTTAGGACAAGTGAACGCCGCGGAGAAACTCCTTCGCGAATCTTTTTCTCTGCCCGGCTCCGACGAGCTGGCGGAGTTCAACCGCAAACAGTGGCCAGAGTTTTTGCTGGAACGTGGCCGGACCCAAGAAGCGTTTGATGCGGCACAGGTTTTGATCCAAAGCTCGTCGTCAATGGCTCGACTCGGGGGACACACAATCGCTGGCAGAGCTTTGTTGGCGATGAACCGCTTGGAAGAGGCCACAAACGAGCTTGCCGCTGCGAAACAGGAACTCGAGCAGGCCACCGACCCTGATCGCGTCCGTCCGTACGTGGAGACTTTGCGAGGAGAAGTTCTGCTGAGTGAGAAGAAATCCGCCGAGGGTTCGGCATTGATGAAAGAACTGGAAGAGGCTTTGCGGGGTGCACCCAGCCCGGATGCTCGGAGCCAATCGTTATTCCAGCTCGAATCAATCGCGCGGCGGGCGCGCGAAACAGAAGAATGGGCGCTCAGCGAGTTCACGGCCGAAGAGATGATCCAGCAGGACCCCAGCTACGCTGGCGGCTACTACGCACTTGGTCTTTCCGCCGAGCAACAAGGAGATCCGGCCAAGGCCAATCAACTGTTCATAGTCGCGGAACGACTTTGGAGCGAAGCCGATTCCGATCTTCCGGAATTGCTCGATGTCCGTCAGAAAATCGGAGAACGGGAATCCGAGGTCCGGCAGGGCCGCCGGGAGTTTCTAAAACGATTGCAATTGGGAAAGACGACGCCAGCATCGGATAAGACAGTTAAGGCGGACGTTACTTACAACCGGGCGCGGCTACGGGGAAGCCCGGAGGCGCCGGTAATCATCGTGGAGTTCTCGGATTTTCAGTGCCCGTTCTGCCGAAGCGTTCAGGAAACACTGAAAAGGCTGCTTGACAAATACGCTGGGCAAGTCAGCTTAGCATACCGTGATTTCCCCTTGCGGGAGCTGCATCCGGAATCGGATCTAGCGGCCGAAGCTTCCAACTGTGCCGGTGAACAGGGAAAATTCTGGGAATATCACGACCTTTTGTTCGGCAATCCTGGCAAACTCAACAGCGCCCGGACTACGGAGTTCGCTCGCAGCTTGGGGCTCGACATGGCGTCATTTGACTCCTGCGTTTCGAGCGCCAAATACAAGAAACAGATCGAGCGGGATATTCAAGATGGAATCAGAGCGGGTGTGACGGGGACTCCTGGAATATTTATCAATGGTCTTTTGATCAGTGGGGCTCAGCCACAATCGGTATTTGAAAAGGCTATTGCTGCAGAACTGGCTTCGTATAAGGACAAACACGCCCGCCGGTAACGGCCTTGTTTACCGAATTCGTGAGGCATCCTGCGTTTGGAGCTGCTGGATCTGCGCAGCGGTTTTGAACTCACGAGCGGCCGCATCAGCATTTCCCAGTTGGCGATAAAGCTGGCCTAGAAAATAGTGTGCGGTGTAATTACCTGGCTCCAGCGAAACGGCGCGTCGCAGTGTCCGCTCCGCCGTGCGCAGCTGTCCTTTGGCAATCAGGACTTTGCCAAGTACGACGTAGGACTTCGCGCTTGTCGAGTCAAGCCAAATCGAACCCTGCAAAACCCTTTGTGCGTCGTCGTAGCGCTTCAGTCTCCAGTACACATCGCCGAGATCGGTAGCTGCCGACGCATAACCGGGATTGATTTCCATCTCCTGCTCAAACTCCCGCGCCGCTTTCGCATAGTCCGCTTTATAAACGTAGAATTCTCCCAACGTGGAATGAGCCAGCGGCAGGTTCGGGGAAAGTGACAGCGCCTTAGACACTTCCTGTTCAGCGACCGGATCGAAGCCCTGGCGTAGCAAAATGCGCGCCAGCAGCAGATGAGCCGCTGCGGAATTGCGGTTCAGATGGTACAGTCGCGCAAAAGTCTCGAGGGCCTGCGAGTACTTCTTGGTGAGGACATAGCAAAGCCCAAGGACATAAATGGCATCTATATTTGCGTTCGGGTTTGCGCTCAAAAGTTTCTCAAGGGCGGGTATGGCCCTCGCGGGCTTGCCGACCGAGTAGTAGCACAGACCCAACAACTGTGCCGCATCAGTATCTTCAGGATTTTCGCGCCAAGCTTCTTCCAAATACTTCGCGGCTTCCATGTAATCCTCCTCGTTGTAATATGCGAATCCCTGCTCTCGCGCGATCCCCTGCAACCCAGGATGGCGCTCGGCCAACGCATTCAATTGAGCAATGGCCTCTCGATTCTTTCCTTTTTGTATAAGGGCACGAGCGGTAGCCAGGGCCTCGTCCGCCTCTTGGGCTGCCAACAAGTCAGGGTACAGGAAGGCTGCGGCCAAGATTCCCAAAATTAGGACCGGCAGGCCTGGTCGAGTTCGTATTTGCCTGGAGCCCATTGCCACTTTATGGTCTCGGATTCTGCGTGTTGTTTTTCGAAGTCTTATCCGGAGTTGTAACCAGCTGACCCGCTCCTTCGGTGACGGCTGTGATGTTGTCCACTGGAAGCCCTGGAAATCTCTCGACAAGGCCACTCGGCCAGCTCACTTCGAGGTACTCTATCTGAGCCGTTGCTCCCAACCCGAAGTGCACGCGCATATCGCTGTTAGAAATATAGCTGGACCCGCTACGAACTTCGTCCACCTGCTTGCGATTGGCTGTTTTTAGTACGAGCCGCGCACCGATCCCGTTACGATTCGAAGTCACACCCACTGTTGTAATTTCAATCCAATGGTTGGCGTATGTCTTTCGGTTCACCAGCAGGCTGGGAGGGGCGTTTCGGTTGACAATGACGGCTGCCAGACGTCCATCGTTCCACAGGTCCCCAACCGCTAGTCCGCGCGCCGGTGCAGGAGCAATGATTGCAGGACCTGCCGAGTTGGATATGTCGGTGAATGTGCCGTCGCCGTTGTTGTGGTAGAGCAATTTTCGCTCCGCGTAGGCAATGCCAAGCTTCAGGGTGTCCACCTCAGGGTAGACATGGCCGTTGACTTGTAGCAAATCTGGCCAACCATCATTGTCAAAATCAAAAAACACGGTGCCCCAACCGAGATACTGGGTGTTGAGCCCCAGGCCCGCGGGGTACGTCACATCCGTGAAGGTCCCGTCTCCGTTGTTGTTATAGAGAGTGGACGTGTCATCGGAGAAGTTGGTGCGGAACAGGTCCAGGTTTCCGTCGCCATCGTAGTCCGCGACTGTAGAGCCCATTCCGGCCTGCTCCCGGCCATCTATGTTGTAACCCACGCCCGAAAGAAGGCCTACATCAGTAAACGTGCCATCACGGTTGTTGTGGTAAAGAATGCTAGGGGTGCTGTCACAGGAGATGTAGATGTCCGGCCACCCATCGTTGTCGTAATCAAAGGGTGAAACACTGAAGCAGAAATGGCCCATGGTCTTATCGATCCCCGCTTTCTGCGTGACATCCTCGAAATGTCCATCGCCGAGATTGCGATAGAGGGTGTTTTTGTCACCCGGCAGTCCGCGAGGCCCGCAGAAAACCGCAATGCCTTTCCATAGGCAGGTTTGGTATTTTCCTGGGGGAGCGGCACGAGCTAAATCAAAGCGTGCGTAGTTTGCGACCATCAAGTCCAGCCGACCGTCACGATTGTAATCCACAAAGGCGCAGCCGCTGCCCCAGGTTTTCCCGTCGCCCTGCACACCGGCCTGCTCAGCTACGTCTTCGAAAGTGCCGTGCAGGTTGTGATAAAGGCGATTCTTCCCATAATACGTGACGTAGATATCGGCCCACCCGTCGTTGTCATAATCTCCTATGCAAACTCCTTGACCCCACCCTGTGGCGACTAGACCTGTTTTCTCAGTTACGTCGGTGAACGTACCGTCGTGATTGTTGTGATACAAGCGATTGGTAGGAACGTTCCCCAGTGGGACTCCCTCCAATGTGTTGCCGTTTACGAGCAAGATGTCCGGCCATCCGTCATTGTCGTAGTCAAAGACTGCTACGCCTGTTCCGGTGCTCTCCAGAATGTATGTGCTGCTCTCTTTGCCGCCAAACACGTTGGCCGCGGTCAGACCCGCTCGTTGTGCGATATCGATGAAATCGGCGACTGCGGGCAGCTTGCTCTGACCCGGCACCAGGTGATTCCCGGCGAGGGACAAGACGAGAAAACAGACCAAAAGCCTGCCCAGGGTTCTTGCCCTTTTGCGACTGATTGTTGGGTATGCGCCGTGAGGTCGCACACTCTTGCGCAGTACGCATTGCATCCATCCATTCCCGCTTCTGTATGCTCGCCCCATTGCTTTATCGCGGGCACGCCACGGTTCCCTTCTCCTTGTACACCATCCCTTCTTTCATCACGAACTCAACATTCTCCAGCAAGTTGATGTCTTTCAGCGGATCACCGCTGACCGCCACCATGTCTGCCGACTTCCCCTGCTTGATCGACCCGATCAGATCCGAATGACCAAGCAGGTCGGCTGCATTGGACGTCGCCGCTTGGATTGCTTGCATCGGTGTCATCCCGTACTTCACCATGAACGCAAACTGCTTCGGACTAGTTCCATACGCGCACACTCCCAGATCGGTGCCGAAGGCCATCTTCACTCCCGCGTCCACCGCCTTATGAAAGTTCTGCCGGTGCCTCTCGCCCATCTCGCGGTCATGCTCGAGGAAATCCAGCGGGATAGTTCCCTTCCTTCCCGCTTCCTGGATGCATTCTTCGTCGTAGATATCCATGTCCAAGTAGGTGCCATTCTTCCTCGCCAGCGCGATTCCTTCGTCGTCGATCAGTGTCGCGTGCTCCACCGACGCCACACCGGCCCGAATCGCATTCTTGATTCCCTCCGGATTGTGCGCATGCGCTTCCACTCGCAACCCGAAATTCCGCGCTTCCTCCACGGCCGCCTGTAGCTCCTCGGGTGTGAACTCCGTGGCCTTCGGGCTGCTCCCATGCGTCAGGACCGCCCCGGTCGACAGCACCTTGATATGATCTACCCCGTTATGCGCTAGCAGCCGCACCTTCTGCCGAACCTCCCACGGGCTGTTCGCTTCCCCGTAGTGCAGGTCCCATGGTAGCTGGATGTCGGGTGCCTGGCCGGTCATGGCCCCTGCGCCTCCCGTAATGGTGATGTACGCACCTGCTACGTACATGCGTGGACCGATGATTCCTCCGTCGGCGATCGCGTCCCGCAGCGCGACGTCATTCAAGGCCCGGTAGGTTCCCACATCCCGCACCGTGGTAAACCCGGAAAGCAGTGTCACCCGCGCGTTTGGCACCGACTCCAACACGATTTGCGATGCCGTCTTCTTGATCACGTTGAACGGATCGCCGCCTTCGAGCCCTTTTCCGTCCGCCAAGTGGGTATGGCAGTCGATAAACCCAGGCAACACCGTCTTGTCGGACAGATCGATAACCTTTGCCCCCGGCGGAATCGCCAAACCCATGCCCACGGCCTGAATCTTCCGGCCATCAATCACGATAACTTGGTTGTTGAGCACTGTGCCGGAATCCGGATCGACCAAACGCCCAGCGCGGACCGCCGTGACCTGTGCTGCTACCACGGATGGAAGCGCACAGATCAACACAGCCAGAACCGCATTTCGCATGATTGTCCCCTGTTCTCTTACGAGGAAGCAGTTTGAAAACCGCAACATTATAAGTTGTAACTCGCTTTGCCAAAAATTTCTTTCCTTTGGGCTGGTACAACCACCGTTTAGGGGATGTCAGGTCCGGTGGACGGCTAACAAAGGCGCGTCGGCGAAAATCGCTAGCCGCCAACTGCAACCCAACATGAGGCAGGGATGTGTCTAGTAGTGCCTCAGCAGGCAGCACTCGATGCAGGGCTGAGTGACCCGAAGGGCCTGGGCAAACAACACTGTCCGCGTCACGGCACAAGGTAACGGCCATCCGAAACGCCTTTTCTTGTACTCAATCTGTACTCAACTTTTTAGCGGTGTAGATCGTCAAAAACTACGGAAACGGAGCTTCGGTAGATACTGCATCAGCGAGATTAC
>Ga0306926_10004898_pt1 | contig 14138 bp, 16 predicted proteins | sample flu12Cox44000178_FD_203759 | JGI IMG/M metagenome (GOLD analysis project Ga0306926, IMG submission 203759) | Lab enrichment of tropical soil microbial communities from Luquillo Experimental Forest, Puerto Rico - flux8day.12C.oxic.44.000.178 (v2)... | ecosystem: Environmental > Terrestrial >...
AATGGGAGAGGCTTTTTCACCTGCTGCTTCCGTGCGCCGCCGCGGGAGGTCGCAATGTAGATGATGGCGCGGTGCCGATCCAGATTGCGCACGCGGCGCGCAGCACGGTGCATGCCATTGACGGAGGGAGTGCTTGCCGATTTGATCGTCCGGTGCAGCGTAATCGGCGTAAGGGCAACCATGAGAATCCGCGCGCCGAAGGATTTCTGGTCGGGCGTGATGTTCTGCGGCTTCGCCGCGGTCGCCATCCTTGCCGCGCGCGGATATTCCTTGGGCATGGCCGGCAAAATGGGGCCGGGCTATTTTCCGCTGCTGCTCGGCGGCCTGCTTGCAGCCCTAGGAGCGGTGCTCATCGGCCGCTCGCTCGCCCTGAGCGGTGAATCGGTTGCGCGCTTTCACGTCTTGCCGCTGACGATAATTGCCGCGGCGATATGCCTCTTCGGCGTGCTGATCGAGCCGCTCGGTCTCGTCGTTTCGCTCGTGGTGTTGACGCTGATGTCGGCCTCCGCCGGCGCACAATTTCGGCTGCTGGAAGCACTCGCACTGACAGCCCTGCTCATCGTCTTTTCCGTCGGCGTTTTTGTTTATGCGCTGGGCCTCCCGCTCAATATCTGGCCGAGCCTGTAGTTCCTCATGGACGTGATTTCAAATTAGGCCCGGCGGGTCCGCAAAGCCCTTGCGGCGTCGGCATTTCCCTCATGGCAGTGGAAGAAAGGCGCACCACGCCGCGCTTTCTCGTTGACAAGCCTGGACACGCTTTACCATATGTCGGACATGAAATACCGTCAAAGCGACGGATACATTTCGGACACGAAAGGGTGAAATGGCAACGAGGCTCAGCGACGCGAGCGTCAAGCGGCTCCCCACACCTGCCCAGGGTAGCAAGGTCCATTACGACGGCGACGTTCCAGGGTTCGGCTGCCGGGTCACCGCTGCGGGTGCTCGCAGCTACATCCTCAACTACGTCGTGAGGGGCACCGGCAGGGAACGGCGTTACACCATTGGCCAGTTTCCCGACTGGAGCACGACCGCAGCGCGCACCAGGGCGCGAGAGCTGCGCCGGGAGATCAGCGACGGAGGCGATCCGCTCGGCGCGCTTCAAGATGAGCGGGCGGCCCCGACCATGGCGGAGCTGTGCGACCGGTTTGAGGCCGAGCACGTGGTGCGCAAGCGCCCCAGTACGGAGTCCGAATACCGCACCGCGTTGCGGCTCCACATCAGGCCCCACTTCGGCCCGCACACCAAGGTGGCGGACATCCGCTTCGAGGACATCGACCGCCTGCACCGCAAGGTGACGAAGGGCGCGGGCCCCTATTCGGCCAATCGCGTTGTCTCGGTGTTGAGTAAGATGTTCACCCTGGCCATCCGCTGGGATATGCGCGGCGACAATCCCGCCAAGGGCATCGAGCGTAATGCCGAGTATAGCCGCCGCCGCTACCTATCCAGCGACGAGCTGGCGCGCCTGGTGAAGGCGCTGGCCGAGTATGAGGACCGACAGGCGGCCAACATCATCCGGCTGTTGCTGCTAACCGGCTGCCGCAGAGGCGAGGCACTCGCCGCAAGGTGGGCCGACATCGATCTCACTGCGGGCACCTGGTCGAAGCCGCCGTCGAGCACCAAGCAAAAGGAACATCACCAGGCGCCGCTGAGCGCACCTGCGCGGCAACTGCTGGCCGAGATCAGGGGCGAGCAGATCGGCAAGCGGCACGTCTTGCCCGAATACGTCTTCCCCAGTGGCAACGGGCACCGCATGAAGGTCTCGCACGACTGGGATCGGCTCTGCAAGGCCGCAGGCATCACCGGGCTTCGCGTTCATGATTTGCGCCATTCGTTTGCCAGTCAGTTGGCGAGCGGCGGCGCGTCCCTGCCGCTGATCGGGGCGCTGCTCGGGCATGCGCAGCCGAGCACGACAGCCAGATACAGCCATTTATTCGATGACCCGCAGCGCGCAGCCGTCGAGAAGCTCGGCGCGGTGATCGTCAATGCCGGGAAGACGATCACCGCGCCGGTGGTGAAGCTCAAGGGCGGTGCGTCATGAGCGGGAAGCCGATTCGCGCATTGAGCGACGCCGAGCTTGATGGCATCAATCTGCATTTCTTACTGAAGCCCTTCGAGAACCATGTCTCGGCTTGGGAGGGCTGTGCTTGGGAGAAAGTTGAAGACACCTATCGGCATCGTTTCGTTGATCTGCTGCGCAGCGACATTCCGTTGAGCCGGTTTACACGCGATTGGGCGGCAGGCGAGCTAGAGCGGGTATGGTGGCCGAACCCCGAGGCCGAGAAGCGCGCCCGCCGTTTGATCAAGGCGACAGTGGTGCGCAAGGACCTTGAGGCGGCCATAGCCGAGAACAAACGGAAGGGCGTCAAACGCCCGGTGACTGAGGCGAAGGAAGAGATAGCGAGGCATTGGGGTCACCACAGCGGCGAGGCGTTGCGCAAAGCCTTGCAAGCAAATCGCGTGAGCCGTCGCCCGCGCGGCTAAGAACCGGGACCAAAACCCCCGCAAAAATGTCCCTCACGATAGTCCCCTGTCGGGGATTATTAAAGTGCTGCCCTTTTTCAAACGGGAGCAGCACTTCCAATGTCCGAACTTGTCACAGGCAGAAAGCGCCGTGGCCCGCAGGCTCGGCGCCGCATCGAGTTGCCTAACGGCGACTATCTCGAGCCGCGCGACGTGTTTGCCGACGAGACGCTGGGCGTTTGCGATCGCACCGTCGCGAGGATGAAGTTGCCGACGACCTACATTGGTGCGATCGCATACGTCCCGCACAATGAAAGCCTGAACATCGTCGCCGCCGGCATCAGGCGCGCACCCGCACTGTCGAGGCGCAAGGCGGCGTCGCCTTAAAACCGAGCGCCCCGCAGCCCGCGAAGGGATCCGAGGCGCTTGTTGTTTGCAACCATCACCGCGTCGGCAAAACGCGGGCATCGAGAAGGCAAAATCGATTGCTCCCCCAAGATAAGAAATCAAACAGCGTCGTGCAAGCGCATTTCAGCGTAACCGACGGCCGTGACGCGCTCGGCACTGTCGACCTGATCGACGGCGCGTTCGTCGCGGTCGACGTCAACGGCGCGACCGTCGGTCGATACGCATCGCTGCGCCAGGCCGTGCGCGCCTTCGATGATGGGAACGCGCGATGAACGCTTTCAAAAACAGGGACGACTACCTCGCCTCCGAGACAAGTTTAAGCGCCGACGGAAATCCGCCGATTTTGAAAATGGCCGAGCGCGAGGACTGGACGATGTTCCGGTCCGTCGACGGGCTCCAACAGAAAGCGGGGGTGCCGGCGGCGCAGTTGCGGCGGCTCGTTCTCAAGGAGCTCGCCGACAACGCCCTTGATGCTGGCGGCAAGGTCGACGTCGGATTGACACCCGGCGACCCCGACCGGTTCTTCGTCAAGGATGATGGCCCCGGCCTTGACGGCACGCCCGAGGAGATCGCCGAGCTATTCAGCATCGCTCGCCCGATGCGCTCGACGAAGCTGCTGCGGCTCCCGCAACGTGGCGCACTCGGCAACGGCCTGCGCGTTGTCGCTGGCGCGGTTCTGGCGTCGGAGGGTTCGCTCGTCGTCATCACCCGCAACCGGCGCATCGTGCTGCGCCCGGAGGCCGATGGCTCGACCACGGTCGTCAAGGTGACGGCGGCGAAGCTCCCGCATGGCACCCGGATTGAAATCGGATTCGGCCCAGCGCTGCCGTGCGACCCGAACCCTTTCGAATGGGCGCAGGCCGCCGCAGCAGCGGCGCATGATGGTGCCGTTTACGAGGGGCGGTCCTCGCCGTTTTGGTATGACGCTCCCCAGTTCCACGAACTTATCCTTGCGTACGGGTCGCAACCTCTGCGCAGCCTGATCGCGCAGCTCGACGGCTGCAGCGGAGGAAAGGCTGGAGGGATCGTCGCCGCCGCCGGGCTCGACCGCATGGCTTGCGAGCGCGTCACCCGCAAGCAGGCAAAGACGTTGCTCATAATCGCACGCGAGCACGCCCGTCCGGTGAACCCAGAGCGCCTTGGTGCTGTCGGCCGGGGCGCCTTCGATCAGTGCTGGTACGCGATCGAGCGCAGCACCGCGAATCTTGGCAGCACTGAGCCAAAGGCCGAGGTCCCCTTCGTGGTCGAGGCGTGGGCTCATAAGATCAACGACAAGGGGGACCCCACGCTCACCATGATGGTGAACCGGACACCGGTCACCGGCGAAATCGATATCTATCGCAATGCCAACAAGGACCTCGTCGTCCATGGCTGCGGGGTGCGTCACTTCTTCGAGGGCGCGCCGACCAAGGGCGCATACGGCATCGTGGTGAACATCACGACACCGTATTGCCCGATTACGAGCGACGGCAAGGCCCCCAACCTGGAGCCGTTCGTCGAAGAGATCGGCGCTGTCATCGTACGGGCGACCAAAAAGGCCCAGCGAGCCGCGCCCAAGGACGGGCGCGTCTCGCAGAAGGACATCGTGTTCGAACATCTGAACGCGGCGATCGCGAGCGCGAGCGGCGACGGCGAGTACCGCTTCAACGAGCGCCAAATTTTCTATCAGTTGCGCCCGATTGTCCTGGAGAAGACCGGGCAGCCGCTGCTGATCGGGAACTTCAAGGCCATCTTGACCGACTACGAGAACGAGACCGGCGAGATCGACGGGATGTACCGCGAGCCGCGTGGCTCGATCTATCACCCGTATCGCCACGAGACCTTTCCACTCGGGACCCTCATGGTCGAGGACTACGAGCGGCCGATCTGGACCTTCAACAAATTCGTCTACATCGAGAAGGAGGGATTCTCCGAAGCGCTCAAGGAGTCTGGCTGGCCGGAACGCCACGATTGCGCGCTGATGTCGTCGAAGGGATTCACCACCCGTGCGGTTAAGGACCTCGTCGACAAGCTCGCCGAGCATGACGAGCCGGTCACCGTGTTCTGTGTGCATGACGCCGATGCTTACGGGACGATGATCTATCAGACGTTCCAGGAAGAAACGAAAGCGCGTGATGCCCGCAAGATCAAGATCATCAACCTCGGCCTTGAGCCGGAAGAGGCGATCGACATGGGATTGCCGGTCGAGGACGTAGAAGAGAAGGACCGGCGCAAGGCTGTCGCGGATTATGTGCCAGACGAATGGGCCGAATGGTTGCAGACCAAGCGCGTCGAACTCAACGCGATGACGACGCCGGAGTTCGTCGCTTGGCTCGATGACAAGATGGCCGATTACGACAAGCTGATCCCGCCCTCGGCCGTGCTTGATGCTGAGCTGGACGAGCGTGTTGAGACAAGGATTCGAGCGGCGCTCACCGAACAGATTCTGCGCGAGGCAGGATTTGAGGAACGGGTCGCTGCGGCTGTCGCTGCGGTCGAGAAACCCGACGCCGCAGCGCTGGAGAAGGGCGTCAAGAGGCTATTCAAGCGGCAACCAGATGCCGAGTGGCGAGATCACATCAAGGCCATCGCGGAGGCCGCCGAGGCTCGCTTCCGCAAGACAGGGAGCGCGCCATGACCCGCGAACGCGAACGTCTTGCAAACCGCCGCCTGGCAGAGACCTTCGACATCGAGGTCGGCGGCCTGAAATACACGGTAACGGTCGGCCGATTCAGCGACGGCCGTCTGTCGGAAATCTTCCTGACCAACGGAAAGGCAGGCTCTGACGCTGACGCCGCAGCGCGCGATTCTGGTGTGGTCGCTAGCATCGCTTTCCAGTTTGGCGTCCCGGCCAGAGTGATCCGCAAGGCGCTGCTGTGCGATGCGCGCGGCATCGCGTCCTCACCGCTTGGCGTCGCGCTCAACCTGCTGACGGAGGATGACGATGCGTAACCAAGCGCGCCTGGTTGTCACATTCGTGCCCGCACGCGGCGTCGATGGCACTCACGCTTTGTGTCGGTTACTCGAAAGCGTGCGTTTCCGGTACGGGCTTGTCGCGGTCGACGTGCGTGTTGATGAGGCATCCGGCGCCCTCAATCAGATCGCAAGCAGTTTCTTTCAGCTTCGCCACGATGTGGCAAGGCGTGTGGCGCGCAATTCGCCACACACACCCAGAGCAAAAGAGGAATCGAAAGATGAGTAAACTAGTGAAAGTGGAAGAGCTGCTCGACCAGCTGCATGACGAAGTCACGGAGCTGAAGGGCAACAACATCGGTACGCTGCTGAAGTACGACAACAAAAAGGAGAAATACTTCATCGGCGAAGACGAAGTGCCGCTCGGCCGCGAATATATCGCGCACTGTGATCAGTACGCGCGCGGCTGGATCAAGTTCGTCGACAAGGAACTGGTGGACCAGAAAGTGTTCAAAGTCAGCGAAGGCAAACCGCCCGAGCGAGAAGACCTGGACGATCTGGAGTTCGCCGGCGCCGAGGACGACCCATGGGTATTCCAGCGCTATCTCCCGCTCGAAGACCCCGAGACGGGCGAGATCGTAATCTTCGTCTCGAAGAGTATCGGCGGGAAAATCGCGCTCGGCGACCTGATGGAAATCTACGAGCGTACCTGGGATCGCGGCCTGCCCATGGTGAAGCTGGCGACGAGCACTTTCAAATCCAAGAAATATGGCCTGACACCGCGTCCAAGCTTTTCGGTTATCGGGCGCGACCGCAAGGTCATGAAAACTGTCACGTCGCCGGACGACCCCGGGCCGCCTGAGAGCGACCCGAGCGACCCCGGGTACGATCTACTCTATCCGCCTCGCTGACAAAACATGCGCAACTTGCGGGTTCTGCTGTGCCAAACAGCAGACCCGCCAACTTCTTCGGTGCCATTATGGCGGCACACAGCGACGAACTCTTGAACTTGCAACGGCTGGCGTGCGCGCTCGGCGGCGATATCAGCAACGGCCAAGTGTTGGCACCCGGCCCCGGCCACAGCGCCGCTGATCGCTCATTGGCGGTGAGGCCAAGCAAGGACGCGCCCGAAGGCTTCTTAGTACACAGCTTCGCTAGCGATGATCCGATCAAGTGTCGTGACTATGTGCGAAACAAAGCTGGGCTACCCACTTTTAAGGGTAATCACAAGCGCGCCACCGACACCGATATCGACAACGCCTTGCGCGTCGTATTCAAGGCGCAAGCCGCCGGCAAGAAACCCGCACGGGTGGTGGCGCGCTATGACTACGTCGACGAGAGTGGCGCGTTGCTTTACCAGGTGCAGCGGCACGAACCGAAGAGCTTCAGCCAGCGCAAGCCGAACGGCAATGGCGGCTGGGATTATCAGCTCGGCGACATCCGCCGCGTCCTATACCGCCTGGCAGACCTATTGAAGCACCCCGACGCTACTGTCTTTGTATGCGAAGGTGAAAAGGATGCTGACCGTGTCGCGTCACTCGGACACTGCGCAACGACCGTGGCAAGCGGCAAGTGGACCGCCGACTGCGTCAAGGCCCTCGCCGGCAGGGACGTTCTGATTCTCGCGGACATCGACGGGGCCGGCGAGAAGAAAGCCCTCGTCACGGCACAAGCCCTGCACGGCACAGCCGCCACCGTCCGCATTGTCCGGCTGCCTGGGCTCACCGGACACCCCAACAACAAGGACGTTAGCGACTGGTTGAACGGCGATCCTTGTCGCGCCGAGAAGCTCGTCGACGTTTGCTTCGACGTGCCGCTATGGGTACCGGCCGAGGCCGCCGCCGGCGACGCCGGCGACAACGGTGACGGTGCCACTGAGGATCGCGACGACGACGCCGAGGACGACGCGGTAGACACCAACAAGGCCACCCACAAGACCACTGACAAAATCGCCGCACCGCGCACGCCATGGACCGTCCCGGTGCTCACCTGGCGCGATCCGGCAACGATCCCGCGCCGTATCTTCCTTTACGGCCACTATTACGCACGCGGATTCGTATCGGCCACCATCGCCGACGGCGGCATGGGCAAGAGCTTATTGAAGATTGCCGAGCTTCTCGCGTGCGCGACTGGCCTCCCGCTGCTCGACATCATGCCGACTGAGCGCGTCCGTGTTTTGTATTGGAACGGTGACGATCCTTATGTCGAGGTCGAACGGCGCATCCATGCCGCTTGCCAACACTACAAGATCGACCTCAAGAAACTACTCGAAGAGCGCTGGCTATTCGTGGGCACGCGCGAGGCGCAGCCGCTCTGTCTCGCGGAAATGAAGGGCCGTGGTAGCGTTGCCATCAACCAAAACGCCATCGCCGACATCTGCGCCTTCGTCAAGGAAAACGACATCGGGCTTGCTTGCTTCGACCCGCTCAAGTCGGTGCACCGGGTGCCTGAAAACAGCAACGACGACATGGACATTATCGGCGACGCCTTTAACGTCATCGCCGCACACACCAATGCCGCAATCGGGCTCGACCACCACATTCGCAAGATGGCGTTCGGGCAGACCGAGGCGACCGCCGCCGACGCCCGCGGCGCTACCGCCCTAATCAACAAAGTTCGGCTTTCGCGTGTGCTCAACCTCATGACTCCCACGCTGGCGACACAAGCGCGCATTAAGGAGGACGACCGGAGACGCTATTTGCGCGCTGACGGCGGCAAGGCCAACATCGCGCCCCCTACCAAGGCAACTTGGTACAAGATCGTCGCCGTGCCCTGCGCCAACGGCGAGAGCACCCCCACCGTCGAGGCTTGGACCTATCCGAACGCCTTTGACGTCGTCACCCCTGAGCATATGCACCGGATGCGGAAAATGGCCGCCGAGGGCCACTACCGCAAGGATAGCCGGGCCGAGGACTGGATCGGCCGCGCCGTCGCCAAGGTGCTCGACCTCGACCTCGAAGACGAGGCCGACCGCAAGCAGGTGAAGAATATTCTCAAGACCTGGTTCGCCAACGGCGTGCTGGCCGTGAAGCTAGAAAAGGACGAAGGCCGACACAAGCGAGCCTATGTCGTACCCGGAAATTGGGCCGACGAGGGCTGCGACAGTTGAGTTTTTCGGACTGTCGCACGACTGTCGCAAGAGCCACGAGGCGGAAGTTGCGACAGTCGCTTCCCCCCTTTAGGGGAAGCGACTGTCGCACCGACGCAAACGAGGTGCGCTAGTGGCGCAAATGGAACTGGCGCAGAAGTGGCGCAGGCGCGAGACCAACCCCGAAGTAAACGGCAAAAGTCGGGGGCCCCGAGTCCGGCCGCGCACCCGCGTCGTGGGCGCGTTCCCTGACGGTCAATCCGCACTCAACCTCGCCGCCGCCAGGCTACGCCACATCGCCGGCACGGCGTAGTCTATGAAGGAGATCCAGGCCATTTCGGGGGCCTCCGAGGGGCAATGGGCGAAATCGCCTATAGCCAGTAAGGGGCAGAAATCGGCGGCCGCGGGCGACCATTGCAGGCCATGAGCGGCGCGAAGTTTTTTCGAGGGGGCGGGCGGGTGGGCGCTTCTACGAAGTCGGTCCCGCGCGGGATGGCCGCTCAAAGGCCGTCAATCTTCGCTTGCTTAACCCGTAGCGTTAGAATTGCCTCACTCCCGCCGCCAGCTCTTCGCGAATGCGTCATCGCGGCCTCGCGCGTCGGTTCGTAGCCATGCGTCGTCGTGCGATCCTCATGATGGCCAAAAGCCAGCGTCCACATCCAAGGCGAACCCTCCGGCGCGGCATGCACCTTCATGATGCGGCCGACGACGGCACCATCGGCGAGCACATCGTAGTCGTCGTCGTTCCACTCGCCGGATCGCGCGCGAGGTGTTACTCGCTAACGTAACCATCACTACCAGCGTGTAGCCGTCGGGCGCGGCCTTGGCGGCGGCGCGCGTACCGATCACACCACCTGCGCCGGGGCGGTTCTCGATGATGAACTGTTGGCCGAGCGCAAGCGAGAGTTTTTGCGCAACCATTCGGCCCATCGCGTCCACACCGCCGCCTGGCGGGTACGGCACGACCAGCGTGATGGGACGCGACGGATATGTCTGCGCCCGCGCCACGAGCGGCCACGCTGCTGCCGTGCCGCCAAGGAGCGTGATGAAGTCGCGCGCCTGTTCATTCAACGACCTCGTCGGCGATGGCGAGCAGCCCTGCCGGCACCGCGATGCCGAGCGATCGCGCAATTTGAAGGTTGATGACGAACTCAAATTTGGTCGATTGGAGTACGCGACCGACTTCACGGACTCGGCGGGCTTGGCGCCTTTGAGGATTGAACCGGTATAGACGCCGACTTGACGTAGCTCATCAGCCCGCCGGCTGCTACATAATCACGCAGCGCACTGTATGCTGCGTCGAACGCGGCACTGTCTGTTCCCGGCTCGCGCGCCGCCACAAACGTCGCCCAGCGTCGGCACACCTCGTGGCCGACCGCTACTTGCCGCCTTCCACAGGTCGGACCGGACCAGCGCCTTTGGGCAGTGCGGAAAGGCCTGTTCGACCGTCACCACCATCACTGTTGCGGGCTCCTTGCCGTTGACAGCGAACCGGCGCTTGAGGCCCGCATCCGCGCTGATCCGAGCGCGTCCGTTCACACGGTAGGTCTCGTTCACGCCGGATCGGCCATCAACTGCTCGCGCGTCTTCGGCTTGTCCGACGGCGCGGGCGATGCAGGAGCGGCCGCGACGGGCTCAGCGTCGGTAAGCTTCTTGGATTTGCGCATCCTCTTCACCATTCAGGCGTGAACGCCTCGCGCACGGGATTTTGAACCTCACCGACGAAAATCTCGACGATCGGTGGCTCGGGCGGCACACGTGAACCCTGCACCGCCGCATGCGCCGCCATCGCCAGCGCTACCACAACGTCAATCTTGTGCGACGCCTTGTCCTTCGCAATGCGCCAGCCGCGCGGCGTCTCAACGGCGACGGCGCGGCTGATCGCGAGCCGGATATCGGCGTCCGGATACACAACGAGCGAGCGCGACTTGACCAGCTCAAGCAACCCCGACCCGATCGCAGTGAGCCTGTCGGCCGTCTGTGGGAATTCATGCATCGGCACGCCAGCAGCTTGTAGACGCTGCGCCACAGCCGCCATTTGAAATGGATCGTAGTGCACGGAGCACACCGCGTAGCGCTGCATGAACTCGCACAGCGTAGCCTCGATCGTCGCTTCGAAATCCAGCGGCTCGCGCTTGCTCGGCTGGAAAATGCGATGGTTGACCATGCGCACGTGCTGATCCTCGCGGTCGAACGTGACCGCGACGATCGCCGTCGTGTCGTGCTTCACGCTGGCGTCAACGCCGACGTGCACCCGCAGCGCCTTCTCCTGCAGCACCGGCGCGACACCAGGATCAACGCACGCATCCCAGTCGTCCATCGCAATGAATGCATCCTCGCCGCCGACGAACTTGTTCTCACACATGCGCAGATATTGGTTCGGTCGTAGCGAACGGCGCATGTCCGCGAGCCATTTCTCGGTCTGCCACGGCGCGATCGGCGACGCGTGCCACGCCAGCAGCATGCCGTCGCCAGCGTGCAGGCTCGGCCCGACTTGCGGCAATGCCATGCCGCGGTCGTGCAGCTCCTTCAAGAGCTGCCCCTCGCCCTCGAAGCCGGCATGCGACACCACAAGCCGGCAACTGATCTTGCGCGTCGGCACCGGCACGAGCTCGTCGTACATCCGGCGCGCACGTTCGGACGTGTACGCCCACAATTCGTCGAATACCGAGATCACCGGGTGACCGCCAGCAATGCCCGCATAGTCGCTGGCCAGCGCCGTGATCGTCGCGCCGGTGGCCGGGAACGTGATCTTGTCGGCACCGATCCGAGCCTCACCGCGAAGCAACGGCGACGCCTCGACAATGCGGCAGCACACCGCGAACACACGATCTTGTGCCTGCTGATAATCGTTCGCCACGCAGTACGCTTCGGCATAAGGGCCGCCGAACAGCAGCAACACGATGAGCACGACGAGCGCGGCAAAGGCGCTCTTGCCGCTCTTCTTGATCGCGCCGAATACCAGCTCGGGGTAGAGCAGGCGACCGTCAGGACCGAGCGTCAGAGCGAGTCGGAGAAATTGCTTCTCGGCCTCAAGCAGCTTGAACAGCTTGCCGGTCTCCGGATTGACCAGGTGACGCTCGATGAACGCCACAGGATTGCGACGCCAGCGCAGAAGCGAACGAGGGTCGGACCGCGTGCTCATTGCACCGACCTCGTGCGATCGATCGGTGGCTTGTCCATCAAGCTGGGATCGTCACGCGCCAGCAGTAGCATACTGCCGTAAGTCGCGCGCCCCTTGGCGTCGATCTCGTAGCCGTTCTTGTGACACCACTCCGTCATCTTCGCCACGTCGATATCGATCCGCACGACCTGCGCACCGCGCGCGGCGTAGTCCCGCACGTTGCGCTCATAGGTGCGGACGAAGTCCTGGTATGACTTCTCGATCTTGGCCTCCGGCATGGCGGCGAGCAGCTTCCACTGCTCCGGTGAATACCAACTCACACCGACCGCACTGCACGGGTAACCCTCGATGTCGATCACGGCCGCGCCTCCAGCCGCTCAGCCCGCCGCCGGCGCTTGTTGATGTCGGCGCGCAACATGTCACCGAGCGTCGGGCCGACGTCCTTAGCCACGCGCTCCAGCCCGAGGCGGGTGCTCAACCGCACCGTGGTCGAGGCCAGCGTGCAGAGCGTCTGAATATCGACGGCCTCGCCGTTGACCATGCGCGCCTCCAGCAGCTCGGCCTGCACAGTGGTGGCGGCAAGCCGCCGCAAGAGCCCGAGCTTGATCTCGGAGCAGTTGTCGAGGCCGCCCATGTCGGCGACGAAGGCGCTCACGAGGTCGCGGAACCGCCGCGCCGCGCTCGACCTGCCGTCAAGATCGGGCAGCAAGTCGGCATGGTTCGTCACCCGCGAGCGAGCGGTTTTGCGGCGCGGATTGCACGCGTTTTTGTCAAGATCGGCCAAGCTCTCCGCCGGCATTCCCGGTGCATCCTTGACGACTTTGGACACGGTTCCGACCTCCCGATCTGCCTCAGTTGCTACGTTTCACCGCCTCGCGGTAGGCGCTCACGGCCTCGCACGCGCACCCAGCCGGGCATGCGTCGGACACGGTACGGCCAGAACCGCCATAAAGTCAACGGCTATGGGGCTTTCCGGCCAAGAGGCCCCTGATTGCTTATCACATCCAGCACCGATCGAGCCAAACCTCGGCCGCCCAGAGCAATAACCAGCGGCGGCGGGCAACTAGGATCCCCCGGCAAGCTGGGCTGGGGTTTTTTCGGGGTTGGTGGGAGGCCGGCCAAATGATCCCCCGGCAAGCTGGGCTGGGGTTTTTTCGGGGTTGGTGGGAGGCCGGCCAAATCTGCGATTTCGGCGACTTCGCCGGAGCCGGTCAGCTTATTCAGAACGCCTTCAACGGCCCGGGCCAATTTGAGGCCTACACGACCAGTTCTCCCGAATTCGCGATGATGGAGTCGATCGGCTGGAACCCATTCCCTGTCCCCGGCCCGATCGCCGGTGCTGGCCTTCCCGGCCTGATCTTCGCAGGTGGCGGCCTTCTCGGCTGGTGGCGATGGCGTCGTTCAATGCGCCTGCTAACCCTCGATACCCGCTAATTGACCTTCGCCACTTCGATATCCTGCAATCCGGCCCTGGCTGGCTGGACCGAATGCAATTCGATGATTGAAACGCCGCGCGTTCATTACGCTACGCTGCTCGGCGGCGGCGCGGCAGTGTGGCCACTCGCGGTGCTGGACGAGTCATGAGCGGGCTTCGGCGCTTCGCCCCGAGACCGTGCACTGCCGCTCACTGATCTCCCACAGCCGCCGCGCGGTCTCCGTGTCCTGTGCTTCGGGGCTCGGCAATCTTTGCTCCTGGTCAAAGAAGTATAGCCCGCTCACATTCGCAACGTCTGGCGAGGTGGCGAGCCACACAAGGGTTTCCGCACCCTTCTCGGGGCTGCGTGACACCGGCCTGAGGATCGTCATACCCAAGTCCATCAGCAGGCCGTTGCTGCGGTTGAATCCTGTTGCCACGAGCCCAGGGTGAACGCAGTTCGCCGTCACCCCGGTCCCATCGAGACGTCGCGCCAGCTCAATCGTGAACAGGATGTTGGCCAGCTTGGTTTCGCAGTAGCGGCCAAAGCCCCGATAGGAGCGCTCTGCGTTGAGATCGTCGAACGGGATGCGTGCTCCCTGATGCGCCTGGGATGCCGTGGTGATGATGCGGGCCGGCGCGCTCTCCTTCAGTCGCTGGAGGAGGAGCTTGCTGAGCAGAAACGGCGCCAGGTGGTTGACCGCCCACGTCAGTTCGATGCCGTCCTTCGTCAGTTGCCGTGTTTCGTGCAT
>Ga0306926_10004902_pt1 | contig 14135 bp, 10 predicted proteins | sample flu12Cox44000178_FD_203759 | JGI IMG/M metagenome (GOLD analysis project Ga0306926, IMG submission 203759) | Lab enrichment of tropical soil microbial communities from Luquillo Experimental Forest, Puerto Rico - flux8day.12C.oxic.44.000.178 (v2)... | ecosystem: Environmental > Terrestrial >...
AGGGCGGTTTCGTCACCCGCGAATGCACGCTGGACGAAGTCGGGATCGACAGGATCAAGGCCGTCTCCGACGTTTGGCGTCAGACCCGGACCATTCGCCATGGCGAAGTGGGATTTCTAAACCGGCCGCTCGTCCTGGCGGAGGAGCTCGATGTGCGCAGGTTCTTCACCTTCGATCGCTACGGCAAGCTGGTGGCATTTGCCTTCTTTGATCCGATCTATGAGTCGGGCAATCTGGTGGGCTATGCCAGCCAGCACAACCGCCATCTGCCCGAGGCAGATCACATGGTCAACTTTGGCGTCAAGCGGGTAGCGATCGAGACCTTCCAAAGAGAAGGCCTCAAGGTGCTCCATCTCGGAATTGCGCCGTTCGCCGACGTCCTGCAGGACAAAGAGTTCAAATTAAACAGAAGCTGGGCGACGGCACATATCATCAACTTCGCCTATAAGAACTGGCTGGTAAATCGCTTCATCTATCCCAACAAAGGCATCGCGGCTCATCGGAGGCTGTTTCGCGGCGTGCAGCGGCAGACCTATTATGCATCTTGCAACTGGTGTCCCAGTCTGCCGCTCATCGTCAAGTTCTTGCGGGCCTGCAACATCGTCTAGGTTTTCGTTAGCAGTGGGAACAGGTTTTTAATCGAGCAAAGCGATTCGAGCTGAACAACGATTCGCGACTGACCTGCGCCTCGCACACTGGCGCCAAGTGATCATTCAGCGAGCCTCTCCCAGCCATTAGGAAGGCCGCCCGTAGGGCCAGCGCTGCGCGCTGGCGTCGGATTACCGAGTTGAGCACAAGCAGGTCGACCTGAGGCGGCCCTGCGCGCTCGAAATGGACGGCCAGGCCGGCGGCGTTCATCACAGTCGACAATGGGTTGACTGGATCAAGACTTGCCAGGGTTGGCGGCCTTCGCATGGACAAAATCGACCGCCAGACGACATAATCGGCTACTCGTCCAATAGCTCGGGCGACCAGCATCTCTTCCGAAGTGAATGGCGGCGAGCACAATGAAGTAAGTATGCCCCCGGCAGGGGTCGGAATGTGGCGCGGTGGCAGTAGGCTGAACATATCTGTTGCCGCCCCTTTCGTCTGGCGGTGCCTTAGTGGTTCAGCCGTGGCTCCGTTTCCACATTCCGCTCATCGAACCGGACAGGCGGATCTCCCGCATATCGGCACGTCATCACGTACATGGAGCCACAAATAGTTGTAGTAGCCGCGCTTGCTTTTGCTTATGGCAATGGCATTTGCCAGCCGTTTCGACAGCTTCATCCTTCTTGCGCATAGCGGGCCGCTGCGACCGGCTACCGCCGACATTACTGAGAGGTGCCTCGGTCCGGCATCCTTCTGAATGACGATCACCTGTGCGACGCCGGGGTAGGCAAAGCTCTTTATCAAGCCTATTTGGACCGGGACGCCACCGCCGACAAATACGGTCGGGATTCTGTCTGTCGCTTTAGCAGCGGCGAGCGCCTGCGGTGGACCAATCGCGAAGATTACGTCTACGCCGCATTCGTCAAGCTCCTTAGTAAGCTGGGAAGGTGCTCTTGCCCTCTGCATACCGAGACACAATGAAGAAGTTTTGGCCGAGCCCCTCCTGGAATGCCGCGAGAAGATTCGGGCTGCTGGAGGGCAAACCAGATTCAAGGTGTCCGATTTTCGCGATCCGTAATGGTTACTGCGCGCGCGCCGCGAGCGGCCAAGCAAGGCGCCGCGCTACCAAGTTCACCAATGAATTCTCGCCGTCCGATGCGGGCGCTGCCGGCGAGCCTTAGGAACAGCTTCCTTCAAGAGCTAAATCCGTTTCGATGCGAGCTCCACGGTTATCACGTTGCCGCGATTGACATGGACCGAATGCGGTGTCATGCTGTCTGTATTCTATGATTTCGCAATTCGAGCGCATTTTCCAAAACCTTTACTGGTCAACTCTCCACGCGTTTGAACCGGGTGTAGCCTCTGCTCGATAACTGATGCAGTCGGATACAGAACAAATAGAAATTCGGGACGTTAGGAACCTTTCCCTGGAACAGCTTCGCGAAGCAACCGCGATGCTGGCGGACGCTTTTGACACGGAGCCATTACCACGAGCTGCATTTTCAAACCCCGCAGGCCGAGCCAAAGCTTTGCGCGCCCTATTCACTGTTATGCTCGAGGATGGCATGCGTTTTGGGCGAGTGCATTTCGCCTATAATCCGGCACTTGTGGGTGCCCTTGTCTGGTATCCGCCCGGCGCATACCCACTGCCACCGAGCCGTCACATTCGGTTGATGACGCAATATCTGCGTATGGCTGCGGCCGATATCCTTGGGTGCATTAAATTTCTGCGAGCGCTCGCGGTACTTAACCGTGTGCGGCCGAAGCAGCCACACTGCTACTGTTGTTGCCTTGCCGTCGCATTCAGCTACCAAGGGCGACGAGTGGGGCCCAAGCTAGTGGCTCATTTCCTGTATGAAGTCGATCGACTGCGACTTCCAAGCTACTGGGAAACTCAGAAACAAAGCAGCGTCTATTGGTATCGTCGTTTAGGAGGGTGTGTCCTCCACGAGGGACTCGAATTGTTCCACGGAGGGCCACGGACATGGACAGTGTGGCGTGAAGCACAGCAAGCGAATGCTGCTCCTTAATCGATTCTATTTACGCGTGGGAGCTTTGGATGCCCTCGTGCTCGCAATAAGCGCAATCTAACATAAGCCAGTGTTGTGCCTAGCAAACAAACCGGTTATAGATCGTGGTCGGAGGACCATATTCGGGCGGGCAATCGCACCAGCGGCAACCGCTCTTCAACACATGCACAATGCCGCTAATGACGCGCGCCGGTCATCCGCCCGCTCAACACCTCGCACATCTGTCGGCATGCTCTTCTAGGGCTTGGCATTATGTCGCGCTCCTAAGGCCTAATGTTGCCCCGACGGCCTCCTCGACTTTTATCGAGTTCGTCGGCCCGCGCCGCTGCCACGGTCGCTACCCCATCTGCCCTCGACATCCATCTCGACAAGACGCTTGCCAAGCTTGAGGGAATCCCATCCCGGCCATTTCCAGCGCCTGACGGGCGGCCTCCTCCGCGGGCGTGCTGAAAGTATGGGTCAGATTTCCGGTATCGGGGGCAACCGCGAAATATCGCGACACGATCCCGCCCAGCTCAAGTGCGGCCCTGGTTGTCGACTATTGACCTTCGGCGAATCGAGCGTGCTTCGAGTCGATCGTTCGACACCGGCGGTCCTGAAAGAAAGCTCCCGGTTCCGGCTACGCTTACGGCACGAAGAGACATGCAACCTCCACAGTTGTCAGATGACTGCCTTGAATTTTGCAGACGTAAATGGTCTGGTTCACATGTTCAGTGGGCGGTCCGCGCGACCCACTTCCTTGCGGATGAAGCGCTGCTTGAGCTTTGCAAAGGTCCAAGCCATGTACGCGAGCACGCCGAGGATTACGATCCAGGTGTCGGTCTCATAGGCGGGCGCGCCGTGCACAACACGGGCAACGAAGCCTTTCATGATCGGCGCCACGAGCTTCGGGGCGTGGCGATCGAGCAGGACCAGCACGATCACCAGTCCCAGTAACACGCATAGCTGCGTGAAATTCTGGAATAGTACCGCGAACATATTTGCGGCTTTGGTGGTCGCGCCCTCGAACACCTTGGCTTGCCGTCTTGCAAGCGAAGTATGATAGAACGCGAGTTCGGATGCCTTTTCAGGAAGCTTAGTGGCGATCGCGGCGTTCATCAGCATCTGCCTCATCGATCTGGATGTTCCGAAGCTCTTCAAGGCCCGCTGCTCGGCTTGACGGAAATACAGTCGTCCGAGGTTGGTGTAATTCACCTCCGGATATAAACGGGAAAGCGACGCATCGAGCGTTATGAACGCCCGCAGGATTCTGAGAATTTGCCACTGGAAGGTGCACTTGTACTTCACATATACCTTGTTGCATTCCTGCCAGACGTCCGCCACCGATTTGACCTTGTACGGCAGCTTCTTGACAAAAGTACGCGCGCCCCAGGCGCGCAGGGTGCGCACCAGGTCCTCCTTCATCGGCTCGAGGTCCTTCACGGGCAGGCTCGCGGAGAGGAGTAAGCTCAGGTCCGCGGCCTTGTCGTAATCGAGCTCGACCAGCGATTTGAGGAACAGCCGGAACTTCTCCAGATATTCGAGCTCCAGGAATCCGATCGCGCCGCAATCGATCAGAGCAATGCGGCTGTTGCGAAGCAGGACGATGTTCCCGGGGTGCAGATCGCCGTGGTACAGGTTGTCTTCCAAAGTCTGACGCATCATGGACAGGTGAAGCCGGCGGGCGATCCGCCTGCGATTGATGTTGTTTTTCTCCAGCCACGCCGCCAGACGGTCGGGATCGCTGCGGAGGATGCGAAGATAATCGGCCATCAGGACGCCGGTAACGAACTCCATCACCAGAATCCGCTGGGAGCTGTGGCGTTCGAATACCCTTGGCACGAAAATCCCGTGTCGGCGCAGCGTTCTGCGGATCCTCTGTATGTTGGAAGCTTCGAAACGGTAATCGATCTCCTCACGCAGGATATGCTCGACTTCCCAGTATGCCTCGCGCCAGCGCGCATGGGGCATGATGGAAAGCGCATCGAGCATGGAGGTAACCCGCTTGATGAAGAGCAGATTCTTGTTGATGGTGTGGGCAACGAATGGGCGCTGAATCTTCACCGCGACCCAAACCTTCTCGTAACGAAGATGCGCCCTATGGAGCTGTCCGATTGACGCGGCGGCGAACGGCTTTTCATCGAACGCATCGAATATCTGCGACAGTTCCCCTTCGAGCTCCGCCTCGGCGATGCGGCGAGCTGCCTCGAACGGGAAGCCCATCGCTAGGTCCTGAAGCCTCGACAGCTCTTCGCACAGCTCGGCCGAAAAGATGTCGTTACGTACTGACATCAATTGCCCCACCTTGACCCAGAATCCCCCGAGCTCCTCGAACAGACATCTGAGCCGGCGTGCCTGCTCGGTCCTGTACGCCCTCGGCGCAGAGACGCGCAGCCAAAGGGCATGCAGCGTCCAGCCAAGCAGCCGGAAGCAGGTTCGCGTAACCAGAAATCGCGGTGGCGGCAGCTCTTTCGCTATCCCGACCGTCAGACGTTCTGTCGGGTGCAGCAGCGGGGTGGGTATCAGGTTTGGATCGAGCATTCAGTGGTAAACCCGCCGCGAGGATTCATCCGGCGGACGCGGTAGCCAGCGCGGGACCTTCCCGCAATACTGCTCGTACGCCTCGCCGAAACGAGCGCGCAGGCGCGGTTCCTCGATCCTCATTGCCTGGTAATGCGCAAAGCGCCAAAAAAACATCAGCCAGACCGAGCAAAATACATAGGCGGCGAGGCCAATCGAGAAAATGGCCATCCCCAGCAGCATCTGAAACTGGGCCCAGAGCGTGTCAGGATTGCTCCTGCAGACAGTCCCGGACGCCACTCTCCCGCCAAATAGAAAATGGCCGGCACGAGCGTCAGCACGAGGACGAGAAAACCGGTTGTGAAGAAAGCGCTGCGTAACGCGTACGGGTGCGTCGGCCGCGGCGGGTTTGGGAAACGCTGCTTTCTCTAACAAGGATGCTTTCTCAATTAAGCATGCAATGCCCAGCCTGCGTCCGGCATCGCATTCAAGTACGCTCGATCGGGCAGATCAAACGGAACTTCCGAGGCAATCCGCCAAGGTGAGAAACTCGGAGGAACTTGCCCGATCGCGCTTTCGAATTAGCAGCAAGCCCGGCCGCTATCAAGGGTGCGCACGGCAGCTTGACGCAGGCGACGTGCCGAGGAAATGCTTGTTCACCCAAGTTCAATCGGGTAACCTTGCACGCTTGCTGTGGAAATGATTTTACGTTCATCCGCAGAGCAAGCGCCACACCAGGAGAGTCATGATGGAGCTCATCAGACGAATTACCGTTCTCAAGCGAAGCGGTAAGGCGACCGAAGCAACGGTGGTTTATCGAGAGCCACGCAGGCGTCGCAAGAGTTCGGCATTGATCAGTCCCATCGAGCGCGCGGCGCGTCGGCTCGTGCGGGCGCAGATCGTGTTCGGACAGGAGGCGCTTCGCCGGCACAACCAGTCCAATCGGCGTCGTCGTGACGGCTGGTTGCTCGATGGTCCCGCCAATCTCGCCGAATCCGGCCGCAAGGCGTTCAACGAAGCCCGCAAGGCGGTGCCTTTCCGGCTTCTGCCGAAGCTCTAAGTTTGACGCGCAATTGATCGGAGGACCGCAAAATGACGATGCAATCGAGCAGCTCAAAAGAACCCGCCAAGCCGGAACACAAAAAAAGCAGCGGTTCGCTGGTGGTGGTGGAGCTGGCCAAGCGACGCAGCCCCGAGCAGGTCAGGCGGCTGCGCAAAGGCCGCGGCAAGCTGGTGAGCGACATTGACGAGGTGGTCAATGAGCTCGTCGAAGCCGGCACCATCAAAGCCGATACTCCCCCCGTCGTGATCGTCGTGCGGGAGTCCAGTGCATCCTTGCTGTGGTCCGCGCTGGACGACGACGAGGACGATGACGAGGATGACGAGGACGATGACGACGAAGACGACGACGAGGACGAGGACGATTGAATCCGCATTGTCCGTCCTAAATATTGAACCTTCAGCCCCGCCGGGAACGGCGGAAGCCCCTCCATTGGTAAACCCCGCCCCTGCATGCTTTTCAGGCAAGGTGGAGAGCTGTAAGATTGTCATCGGCTCATTTAGAAAGTCGCGAGGTAAGCGATGATGTCTGCTTGCTTGCTCTCGTCGGGAACTCGGGAAAGGGCATACGATTGCCCGGCACTTGTTTCTGCGGATTTGAAGACGGCCGCTGCGCCTGCCTTGCATCTGACAAGCCTGAGTTGCCCTCGCCGCTCAGGCTATGGCAGGCAGAGCACACAGCAAAGGCAGCCTTGCCGCGCTGCTGACCGGGTCGGCGCTGGCGAATAGCGGCATCTGCCCGAGCAGCACCGCGGAGCTCACTCACAGAGCTGCCCCGATGCAGGGCGAAAATGCGAAGACGTCTGCGCGCGCTCGCTGGCATGCGAGCGCGGGAACGGCAACTTTCATGATTTTCTTTTTTCTGCCTGGGGATTTTAAGCGAGAGAGCTCTGAATGAGGGTTGCGCGACTTCGCTCAGGAGTGCCGACCACTGCAGGCCGGCAGACAAAGCATCGCGCCGCAGTTCAACGGCCGTGTCTCATCAAGCCGGCGACCGCACGCGCGATTGTCGTTTTGCCGCAATTTGAGAGGTTGCCTGGTTCGCGCGCACATTGATAAATGCGGATTGAGCTCGATGCGGAGCAGGCGGCACGAGGAGGGGTAATGGCGCTTAATGTTTCTGCCTGGTCGATACGGCAGCCGCTCCCTGCCATCGTGATCATGGCGATTCTGGTGGGCATCGGCTACGCCAGCCTGAAGAAGATGCCAATCACGAGAATGCCGAACGTCGACATTCCTGCGGTCTCGGTGATCGTCACACAATTCGGGGCCTCGCCCGCGGAGCTTGAAACGCAGGTCAGCCAGAAGATCGAAGACGCGGTAGCCGGCGTTGCCGGGGTGCATCACATCTACACGTCCATCTCGGACGGCATTGCAACGACCAGGATCGAATTTCGGCTGGACACCGATACCGACCGCGCGCTCAACGATGTCAAGGACGCGATCACGCGCATCCGGACCGATCTGCCGCGCGGCATCGACGAGCCCATGGTGCAACGCTTTGATGTCGTCGGCACGCCGATTCTCACCTATGCGGCAATCGCGCCGGGCAAGACTCCCGAGCAGCTCTCCTGGTTCGTGGAAAATGTGGTGGTGCGTAAGCTGCAGGGACTGCGCGGCGTCGGCAGCGTGGATCGCATCGGCAGCGTCGAGCGCGAGATCCGCGTCGGGCTCAATCCGCTGGCGCTGCAGGGGCTCGGCTTGACCGTGCTCGATGTGAGCCGGCAGCTGCGCGGCAGCAATGCGGACCTCGCCGGCGGCCGTTCTGAGATCGGCGGCCGCAATCAGGCCATTCGCACGCTTGCCGGAGCGAAGACGATTGCCGCGCTCAAGGCGACAAGGATCGCGCTGCCGACTGGCGGTGATGTACGGCTCGAAGATATCGGAGAGGTGAGCGATAGCATTGCCGAGCCGGTCACCTTTGCACGCTTCAACGGCAATCCGGTGGCGGGGTTCAGCATCCTGCGCGCGAAAGGGGCAAGCGATGTGGAGATCGCAAAGCTGGTGGCAGCGCAGGTTGAGACGATCAAGAAGGAGAATCCGGAAATCGACCTCAAGCTGATCGACAGCTCGGTCACGGTCACGCTTAGGAACTACGATGCCGCCGTGGAGACCCTCATCGAAGGGGCCGTGCTCGCAGTACTGGTCGTATTCCTGTTCCTACGTGACTGGCGCGCCACCGTGATCGCCGCCGTCACGCTGCCGCTCTCGATCCTGCCCTCGTTCTGGGTGATGCATGCCCTGGGCTTCTCGCTCAATCTGGTGAGCCTGCTGGCGATCGTGCTGAGCACTGGCATTCTGGTCGACGACGCGATTGTCGAGATCGAGAACATCATCCGGCATATCCGGATGGGCAAATCTCCATACGAGGCAGCGATGGAGGCGGCCGACGAGATCGGGATAGCGGTGATTGCCATAAGCCTGACCATCGTCGCGGTGTTCCTGCCCGCGAGCTTCATGACTTCCATACCCGGCCAGTTCTTCAAGCAGTTCGGCATCACGGTTTCAGTGCAGGTGCTGTTCTCGCTGCTGTGCGCGCGTCTGATCACACCGATGCTGGCCGCCTATTTCCTTACGGCACACCAGCACGAGGAGAAGGCCGGCGGGCCCGTCATGCGGCACTATACCCGACTGCTGACCTGGTCGGTGCGCTACCGATTCGTCACGATCGCAGCAGGCCTTGTGGTGTTCCTTGCCTCGCTGTGGGGAGCAACTCTGCTGCCTACGGGTTTTCTGCCTCCGCAGGATACCGGACGATCGGTGCTGGCGATCGAGCTGCCGCCCGGCTCGCAGCTTGCCGACACGCAGGCGCTCACCGATACCATCGCCAGACGCCTGCGCTCTTGGGGCGAGGTGGAGAGCGTGTTCGTCAACGGCGGGAAGATTCCGCCGGTCACCCAGGAAATCCGCAAGGCGACGCTGACCATCAACTACGTGCCGAGAACGCAGCGAAAGCTGAGCCAACAGCAGCTCGAGCAGACGATCACCCGCGATCTCGCGGATGTTCCCGATTTCCGATTCTGGTTCCTCGATGACAACGGCGAGCGCGAGGTCACCTTCATAGTCGCCGGGTCGAATGTCACCAGTGTTGCGAGTTTCGCCTCCGATCTTGCATTTCACATGCGGCAGCTTCCCGAGGTGGCGAATGTGGTGGCAACCTCCGCCTTGAACCGGCAGGAGCTGCGGATCTTCCCGCGGCGGGATCTCGCCACACGCCTGGGCGTATCGACCGAAAGTCTTTCGGAAATCATCCGGGTCGCGACTATCGGAGACGTGGGTCCCGCGCTGGCGCGGTACGATGCCGGCGACCGCATTGTGCCGATCAGGGTTCTGCTCGAGGAGCAGTCGCGCGGGGATCTGCAGGTTCTCGAGCAGCTGCGCGTGCCGACGCCGCGCGGGGAAAGTGTGCCGCTGTCCGCGCTCGCCGACATCAGCTTCGGGCAAGGGCCGATCAGCATCGACCGGTATGACCAGCAACGGCAAGCTCAGGTCGAGGCCGATCTCGCCGGCGGCGCGGCCCTCAGCAAGGCATCGGAAGCAGTGTGGGCGCTGCCGCTGATGCACAATCTGCCGCCGGGCATCAGCGTGCATCAGGTGGGCCAGGCCGAGTACCAGGCGGACCTGTTCCAGGAGTTCGGCGAGGCCATGCGCACCGGGCTGACCATGGTGTATGCGCTGCTCGCCGTGCTTTTCGGCAGCCTGCTGCAGCCGCTGACGATCTTGCTATCGCTTCCGTTGTCGATTGCCGGCGCCATCATGGCCCTGCTCGTCGCAAACCTGGCGATCACGACCCCGGTGCTCATCGGCATCCTCATGCTCATGGGCATCGTGTCAAAGAACGCGATCATGCTGGTCGATTTCGCGGCGGAGGCCATCCGCCACGGCATGGAGCACACAGCCGCAATCATCGACGCCGGACAGAAGCGCGCGCGCCCCATCATTATGACCACCATCGCCATGGTCGGCGGAATGGCTCCAAGCGCGCTGGGCATCGGATCCGGCGGCGAGTTCCGCTCGCCCATGGCCATTGCGGTGATCGGAGGCCTGCTGGTCGCCACGCTGCTGTCACTGCTGTTGGTGCCGGCGCTGTTCACGCTGATGGACGATCTCGGCGGGCTGAGCTGGCGTGTGTTCGGCCGGCTGCTCGGTAGCGCGCACGCCAGCAAGCCGCGCGGCAAGCCCATAGCGATCGGCAGCCACGACGGCGGGGCAGGGGGCTGAGCAGGCAGCAACACGCGCCGAGGTCTTTTGGATCGGTAGGGGCGAGGCATGCCACGCCTCTGGGCCGCCTATTGGAGGCGGTATTAGCCGTGAATTCTTGGCCGTTGATGACCTAGCCCGTAAAGGCGTTCAACCTCGATGATGAGCAGCGCAGCCGGCTCGTGGTGCAGGAGCGGGGCTGAAATCCAGCGCCACTGACGTTAGAAACCGAAGACGGAAACCGCTTCTAGTGCGGAAGCGACAGCAGAAAGCTCTATCGCGGAACAGCGTGTCTTAATTCGGTGGACGAGCCACTTGGTTGCTCGAATTATCCTGGCCATTGGGACTTCTCCCTTGTCGAACGTGGTAATCTTTTAACGCCACCGCGGGGCATGCGATGTGACGGCTATCACAAGACTTCGCTTTTTGATTGGGCCTTGGCTGGAATGTCGCCCCAACCCGAAGCCCGCTGTATTATCGGCTTCAGCACAATTAAATGCCGGTGATCGGCGTCATGTTCGGGGGCAAGCCCGAGGGCTACACCCAGGTCCAGTGCGCTAACCGCAAGGCGGAATTGTACGCGATCTTCCGTGAGCATTTGAATCTGTTGGCGCTGCCGTCTGACAAGGAGTTGCGCCAGCAGATGATCGCGGTGGAGGCGGAGCTGAATCGGCAAGGCCGCTTGCAGATTGAATCCAAGCAGGACCTCCGCCGGAGGGGATTGCCGTCACCGGACTTTCTTGAATCCCTGCCGCTGACCGTCGCGATGGGCATCAACAACGAAGCGTCGCGGGACGAAATGCTGGGGCAGCCGGGGCGGGCGCTTTGCGAGTGGGACCCGATGGATCCGGAAGGGGCCGAGAAGGCCACCCGCCGGGGCACAGGTCGCTACTATGCCGCCGGCTGGGCGAGGCTGCGTGAGGATGACGCCGCTTAAAGATTACCCCGCCGGGGGTGGTTCCTGGCCGGTGAAACGCGGGCGTCGGGCTTTCAGAAAAGTGCCTCGTGCAAGTGAGCGAAACCACAGCGCGTAACCTACACCCGCGCCGATGAGGCAGACGAGGCCAACCATCCCTTGAAGCCAATCTTGGCTTGGATCGGTGACCGCATAATAAATCGACCCGATACCCCACCACAGGGCGAGAATAACTCCTGCAGCGCACATCACGTCTCTCATTAACTGGTCCCCTTCCTCCTACCGCGATGCGCCGCGGTAATCAGGCCCTGGTGCCACTGCACAGTGATTTTGACAGGTTCAATCTTGGGTAAAAGTAGCTCGGGCAGGCATTTCGGATCAACGAGCACTTCGATGCTGCAGGCGACGCGGGGCTGTCGTCGGATGAAGCCTGCCCGTTCGAGCGTGAGCACCATCTGGTGAATCGAAGGTGGGCTGACGCGAAAATATTCCTGCATGGCCGCCTCGGCTGGCGGCCTACGGTGCAGGCGCGTGTAAAGGTGGATAAAAGCCAGATACTGGCCCTGCTTGGGCGTGAAGGCTTTTGCAGTGCGACTCACGCCCGCCATCCGATTCAGTTGTTCGTCCGTGCCTCGATCGAAGAGGAGGCACAGATGAATGTACGCTATCGGGTCGAACTGAGCCAAGCCGAGCGCACCGAACTGACCACGCCTCTGAGCGGAGGCAAGCACGCAGCCCGCAAGCTTAAACGAGCACCGATTTTGCTGGTTGCCGACGCGGGCACCAGCGATGACGACATCGCCACCAGCGTGGGCGTCGGTGGCTCCACCGTTTATCGGACCAAGCAGCGCTTTGTGCTCGGCAACTTGCGGGCAGCACTCAGCGAAATGCCGCGCCCGCGAGCGAGCCGTAAGCTCTCGGCAAAGAGGAAGCCCTACTGGTGGCAACAGCCTGTTCCAAGCCGCCGCTGGGCCGTGCCCGTTTGGACCTTAGCTGTTGGCTGGCAACTGGGCAGCCTTACCCAGCACGACAGCGTCTCGCGTGAGACCGTGCGCCGGCGGTTGGCCGAAAGCGACCTCAAGCCCTGGCGCAGGGACATGTGGCGCATTCCGCAGGTGGACGGCGAGTATGTCGCGCGCATGGAGAATGCGCTCGATGGATTGCGCCGCTGATTTCCTTGCCAGAAGTACTCCACGTGGCCTGTGCTGATTCCTTTGCGTCAGCACCGTCAGCATCGTCTGCGGCCGTACTGGGCACCCGCAGGGTTGGACGCGGGCTCAGTCGACGGCTGTCATCACAAGCGGCGCTTGCCCCACCCGAGGAATGTTGTTCTGAGCCGGTCCGGGCCCAGCGCGGACGCTGCTGACGGTGCTGACGGCATTTCCGAGAGACTTGTGCATCTTGATTACCCTGCTTCCGGCTCGGCCTTCACGACTGAAGATAATCTCGATGCCGAGCGCCCGAAGAAATGTCTGTGCCCGGCGCAGGTGGCCAGCGAGGGCGCGGGGATTTTTGGGCCAGCCGGTGTAGTCGGCTGTCTGGCTGGCGCGTTCAAAGCCGATCCGCAGAAGATCGGCGGCGCTGCCCGTCCAGCAGCTGCGCTCGCTCATGAGCTCTCGCACGCAAGCGGCGATCGGGTCGGCGTCGATCTTCCCCTCGATCGCGGCCTTGCAATTGGCTCCGTAGGCGCGCGTAAAAGTGCCCGCGGGCCAGAGGTCTGTTTCGCAGGCCGTTGCCCAGAGCGCGAAGTCGGCCATGCGCGGCAGCACAGTGAGATGAATGGAACCCGCAGCTCGTAAGCCGTGTGCCGCCGCATCAAGCAGGGCGCCCAGGATCCGCGGCCTCGCAAGTTCGAATTCCCGGCAAAGCTCGGTCTCGGAACGCCGCTGCTCCTCTCGAATTGGCCCCAAATTGAGAAAAATCGCACGGTCGGCCAAATCTGACCGCCCGATGACATCCTCGATCCCGTTCAAGAGGGTAGGCCGCGCCGCTTTAAACAGCACCTCTTCATCATCGGTGTAGAGCTGCCGGACCGCGAAACTGCCACCGCTCGCAAGCCGGCAGAGCGCATCGGAGAGCCAGGAGGGCAAGCCCGACAGATTATCGAAAGCGAGCACATGGCCATTATTGGCGGCAATCATCAGTTCGCGTTCCTCGCGCGGCAGCGCTCTGACTGCGCCCACATTGGGATCGACGAGCGCCCTGAGGAGCTTTGAAAGAACTGTCTTCGCCGAGCCCTGCTCGCCGGATATGGCGAGCAACGGATAGGGACCGCGTGGCCGCAACGCGGCCAGGAGCCATGCCACGACCAACACAAAGTCGTTCTCGTTCGAAAGATTGAGGAACGATCGCAAGGCTTCGATTGATCCGCCGCGCTCCGGTACCGGCAGTGGCAACATCCCGGGAGATCGGCGGAACCGCACTTGTGGACATTCAACCACTCGCCAGCCATCGGGTCCGATCTCAACCGCACGCCAGTGCTCATCGGCAAGATCGAGATAGAATCGGCCGGTATGCTCAGCGACGCGAATACTGACCGCCCGTTTGGGGGCATCAAATTGCGCGCGCGCCTCAAGCAGGTCGAGTGCCGAGCCGATCGCCGCCGGGCTCGCTGCAGCCCCGGTCGTTTGGTAGTAGCAGCGCCGCAGCCAAGTCCGGAAACGCTTGCTGCGAATGGGCCAAGTTTCTCGGTGGCCGTCTGTTATGAAATCGGCGTAGGGGACCCCACTGGCAGTGTGAAACAGCTCCTCACAGAACGTCATATCCTTGAGCATATCGGCCGCCGCTAAGCCGGCGGCTTCGAAGCTCGGTCAGGAGCTTCACTTTGCGTTGATGCCTTG
>Ga0306926_10004904_pt1 | contig 14134 bp, 9 predicted proteins | sample flu12Cox44000178_FD_203759 | JGI IMG/M metagenome (GOLD analysis project Ga0306926, IMG submission 203759) | Lab enrichment of tropical soil microbial communities from Luquillo Experimental Forest, Puerto Rico - flux8day.12C.oxic.44.000.178 (v2)... | ecosystem: Environmental > Terrestrial > Soil...
GGGGATGCCGCGGCTCACCTCCTCGGCGTGGCTCGGACCGGTCAGCACCACCACGTCGGTGCGACCCAGGCCCTCGGCCAGCACCTCGCTCATGCGCATCAGACTGCCGAGCTCGAGCCCCTTCGATGCGCAGACGATCAGGGCCCGCGGCGCCCGGCCGCCGATGCGCGCCGCCACTTTGCGCACCGCTTGCGAGGGCACCACGAACAGCACGACGTCGGCCCCGTCGAGCGCCGCCTCGAGTTCCGGCTGAACCTTAACCTGCTCGTGGAGCCTGATGCCAGGCAAAAACTTCCGGTTCTCGCCCTCGGCTGCGATGGCGGCCAGATCGTCGCGCTCGTTACCCCACAGACGCGCCTCGTGGCCGCCGCGGGCCAGCAGGTCGGCGAGGGTGGTGCCCCACGAGCCGGCGCCCAGCACCGCGATGGTCACACGGCTCCCCGGCGCCGGCCGCCGCCCAGCGAGAAGCGGCGTTCCTCGCCGCGCAGCAGACGGCGGATGTTGTCGCGATGGCGCGCGATCACCAGCACCGCGACGATGGTGCCGAACCACGCCGTCGGGGTGCTCATCCCGCCCGGTCCGGTGGCCAGCGCCAGCGCGAACGCCACCGCGCCGAGGATCGAGCCCAGGGAGATGAAGCGCGTCATCGCCACCACCGCCATGAACACCGCGACGAACACCGCGAAGGACAGCGGGCTCAGCGCCAGCAGCACGCCGGTGGTGGTCGCGACGCCCTTGCCGCCGCGGAATCCGGCGAACATCGTCCACACGTGGCCGATGATGGCGGCGAGCCCGACCGTGACGCGGCACCACTCGATCCCGCCCGGGAAGGCCGCCACCAGCGGCGAGCCGGGCAGCAGCCACACCGGCAGCGCCCCCTTCGCGATGTCGAGCACCAGGGTGAGCAGGCCGATCCCGGGGCCGAGCGTGCGGTAGACGTTGGTGGCGCCCAGGTTCCCGGAGCCGCGCTTGCGCACGTCGACGCCGCGCAGCCAGCGCCCCAGCCACAGTCCCCACGGCAGTGCGCCGCACACGTAGCCGACGGTGACCGCCACCAGCACGGCCCGCCACGCCGCGGCGCTCATTCGCTCTTCCGCACCCGCAGCCGGAGCGGCGTGCCGTGGAAGTCGAAGCGCGCGGCCAGCTCCCGCCACAGGAAGCGCCGGTAGTTGTCGTTGAGCCGTGACGGGGCGTTGACGAACAGCGTGAACTCGGGCGGCCCCACGCAGGTCTGGGTGATGTAGTAGATGTGCGGCGCGCGCCCCAGCCGCGTGCTGGGCGCGGCGCGGCGGCGCTGGACCTGGCGCAGCCACTCGTTGAGCCGCGGCGTGGGGATGCGGCGCCGATGCTCCTCGACGCGCTTGAGCAGCAGCGGCGCGAGCTTGCCGAGGTGGAGGCGCGCGGTGGCCGAGATCGGCGTCGCCGGCAGGTCGGCGAGGGTCGGATAGCGCGAGGCGCGCTCGGCGGTGAGCGCCTTCCAGGCCCGCTCGCGATCCGCGATCAGGTCCCACTTGTTGTAGACCAGCAGCACCGAGCAGCCGGCATCGAGCGCCTCCTGCGCGAGCCGCGCCTCCTGGCGCTGGAACCCCGCGGTGGCGTCGACCACCAGGCCGGCGACGTCGGCGCGCTCCAGGGCGTGGAGCGCCCGCACCGTGGCGTAGAACTCGGGCTGGTCCTGGTACTGAGCCTGGCGCCGGATGCCCGCGGTGTCGACGAGCGTGAGCTCGCCGACCTCGGTCTTCCAGCGCGCGTCGACCGCGTCCATCGTGGTGCCGGCCGCGGGCTCGACGATCATGCGCGGCTCGCCGAGCAGGGCGTTGACGATCGACGACTTGCCGACGTTGGGCCGCCCGATGATCGCGACCCGGCCCAGCGGCTCGCGCTCGGCGGCCCCCGGCGGCGGCAGGCGCGCGACCAGCTGGTCGAGCAAGTCCCCGCTGCCGGTGCCGCTCTCGGCCGCGACCGGGATCGGCGCACCGAGCCCCAGGCGGTGGAACTCGTGGACTACGGGGTCGCCCGCGCGGTCGACCTTGTTGACCACCACCAGCGCCGGCACACCGCGCTTGCGCAGGCTCTGCCCGATCGCGAGATCGAGGTCGGTGAGCCCACTCTTCGCGTCGACCATGAACAGCACCAGGTCGGCGAGCTCGATCGCGATCTCGGCCTGACGCCGCACCTCGGCGTCGCGCCCCTCGAGCGCCGCGGGCAGGAAGCCACCGGTGTCGACCAGGACGAAGGCGCGCCCCGCCCACTCGGCGCGCGCGGTGTTGCGGTCGCGGGTGATGCCGGGGCGGTCGTGGACCACCGCGCGGCGCTCGCCCAGCACCCGGTTGAAGAACGTCGACTTGCCGACGTTGGGGCGACCGATGATGGCGACGACGGGCGTGGACATGCGGGCCGCCGCCACGCGCCCGGGGGCTCCGGTCGCGGCCGACGCGGTCACCGGAACACCCGGAAGCGTGGTCAAGATGGAGCGGGCAACGGGGTTCGAACCCGCGACCTCAAGCTTGGGAAGCTCGCGCTCTACCAACTGAGCTATGCCCGCGTCGGGAAGGTGGCTTCAATCGCCTTCGAAGCTAGTGCCTCCCACCCATGGGTGTCAACGGCTCCGCGCCGGCCGGTGGTCGGCCGGCGGCCTGACGCGCGCGTGAGGGCGCGGCGTGGCCGGGCGGGCGGTGTTCGGGTAGAGTCGCCGACGTGCATACGATCGCCGATGTCGCGCGGGCGCTGGAGCTGGACCCCGCGCACCTCGAACCCTACGGGCACGACAAGGCCAAGGTGGCGCTGGCGGCGCTCGACGGGCGGCCGGCGCGCGGGCGGCTCATCCTGGTCTCGGCCATCACCCCCACCCCGGCGGGCGAAGGCAAGACCACCACCTCGATCGGGCTCGCCCAGGGCCTGGCGAAGATCGGGGTGCGCGCCGCGGTGGCGCTGCGCGAGCCCTCGCTGGGTCCCAACTTCGGCGCCAAGGGCGGCGGCACCGGCGGCGGCCGCTCGCAGCTTCAGCCCGCCGACGACATCAACCTCCACTTCACCGGCGACATCCACGCGGTCTCGACCGCTCACAACCTGCTGGCCGCGATCGTCGACAACCACCTCTACCACGGCAACGACCACGGCCTCGATTCGCGCCGCGTGCTGTGGCGGCGGGTGCTGGACATGAACGATCGGGCGCTGCGCTCGATCGTGATCGGGCTGGGCGGCCACCGCGAAGGCGTGCCGCGCGAGACCGGCTTCGACATCGCGGCGGCCAGCGAGGTGATGGCGATCCTATGCCTGTCGTCGGACATCGACGACCTCAAACGCCGGCTGGGGGCGATCGTGGTCGGCTACCGGCGCGACGGCAGCGCGGTGCGGGCCTCCGATCTCCAGGCGGTGGGCGCGATGGCGGTGCTGCTGCGCGACGCGCTCAAGCCCAATCTGGTCCAGACCACCGAGGGCGTGCCGGCGCTGGTCCACGGCGGCCCGTTCGCCAACATCGCCCACGGCACCAGCTCGATCACCGCGACCCGGCTGGCGCTCGCCCATGCCGATGCGGTGGTGACCGAGGCGGGTTTCGCCTTCGAGCTCGGGGCCGAGAAGTTCTTCGACATCAACTGCCGCTACGGCGGCTTCGCCCCGGTGTGCACGGTGCTGGTCGCCACGCTGCGCGCCCTCAAGCTGCACGGCGGCGTGCCGCTGTCCGACGTCGCGCGCCCCGATCCGGCGGCGGTGGCGCGCGGGCTCGCCAACCTCGACAAGCACGTCGAGAACATCCGCAAGTTCGAGCAGAAATGCGTGGTGGCGATCAACCACTTCCCGACCGACACCGAGGAGGAGATCGCGGTGGTGCGCGAGCACGGCGAGATCCTGGGGCTGGCGGCGGTGGTGGCGCGGCCGTTCAGCGACGGCGGCGACGGCTGCCGCGAGCTGGCCGAGACGGTGTGGGCGGTGGCGCGCCGCGGGCGCGCGCACTTCAAGCCGCTCTACGAGTGGAGCGATCCGATCGAGAAGAAGATCCTGACCGTCGCCTCCGAGATGTACGGCGCCGAGGCGGTCGACTACCAGCTGCGCGCGCGCCGCGACAAGGCGCAGCTCGAGCAGCTCGGCTACGCCCGCCTGCCGGTGTGCATCGCCAAGACCCAGTCGTCGCTGTCCGACAACCCCGGCCTGCTGGGCCGGCCCAAGGACTTCCTGGTCACGGTGCGCGAGATCCAGCTCGCCGCCGGCGCCGGCTACATCGTGCCGATCACCGGCGAGATCCTGCGGATGCCGGGCCTGCCGCGCGAGCCGCTCGCCGAGCGGTTCGATCTCTCGAGCGACGGGGCGATCGTGTTCGGACCCGCAGCGCCACCGTCCGCGCCCGAGTCCACGCCCCGCCCCGCGCCGGCCGCCCCGGCGCGCGCCGCGGCCTCCTCATCCGTGGAGTAGATCGAGCGCCGCGGCGGTCAGGCCCTCGAGGCCGGCGGCGCAGACATCCAGTCGGGCCGCCTCGACCCGATGCCGGAACCAGGTGCGCTGGCGCTTGGCGAGCTGGCGCGTGCGCTGGTCGACGCGCGCCTCGGCCGCGGCGCGCGCCAGCCTGCCGTCGATCAGCGCCAGCGCCTCGTCGTAGCCCACCGCGCGCAGCCGCTCGAGCGCCGGCCCCGAGCCGCCGGCGATCAGGGCGCGCGTCTCCTCGATCAGCCCGTGCTCGAACATCCAGCGGGTGCGGCGCTCGATGCGCGGGGCCAGCGATCGCGGCGCGCTGGTGAGCTCGATCACCCGCCAGGTGCCGGGGACCGCGCCGCCGCGGCCGGCGGCCTGCCAGTCGGAGAGCGTTCGTCCGCTCGCCTCCAGCACCTCGAGCGCGCGGGTGATGCGCTGGGCGTCGCCGGGCGCGAGCCGCGCCGCGGTGGGTGGATCGGCGGCGGCGAGACGGCGGTGGAGCATCGCCGCGCCGTGGCGCTCGAGCTCGGCGCGCAGCCGTGCGCGGATCGCCGGGTCGTGCGGGGGCTCGTCGGCCAGGCCGCGGCGCGCGGCCTCGAGGTAGAGCCCCGAGCCGCCCACCAGCACCGGCACGCGGCCGCGCGCGGCGATCGTGGCACAGGCGCTGCGCGCTGCCGTGGCGTACCCGCCCGCCGAGGCGCGCTCGCCGAGCGCCAGCGCGTCGAACAGGTGGTGGGGCCGCGCGGCGCGCTCCCGCGGCGTCGGCTTCCCGGTTCCGACCTCGAGCTCGCGGTACAGCTGGCGCGAATCCACGCACACCACCTCGCCGCCCAGAACCTCGGCCAGCGCCTCGCCGAGCGCGGTCTTTCCGGTCGCAGTGGCGCCGACGATCGCGACGATCAGGTCGCGGGGCGTGCGCAAACCAGACCTAGGCGCGTCCGAAGCGCCGGTGCAGCTCGTCGAGGTCGAGGCGCACGAAGGTGGCGCGGCCGTGGGGATCCCCGTGGGGCCGCGTGGTCCCGAACAGACGGTCGACCAGGGCGCGCATCTGCGGTGTCGAGAGCGGATCGCCGGCCTTGATGGCGGCGTGGCAGGCGAACGAGCGTGCCAGGTGCTCGGCGATCTGCTCCGGCGTCACGCCGCTCCCGCTCTCCCCCACGCCGTCGAGCAGGTCCTGGAGCAACCGCCCCGGGCGATCGGTCTTGAGCCCGGCCGGCGCGCCGTTGATCACCACCGTGGGCGGTCCGAGCGGGCGCAGGTCCCAGCCCAGCTGCCGGAGCGAGGGGCCGAGCTCGAGCAGCAGCTCGAACTGGTCGCGGCTCAGGTCGACCAGCACCGGGAACATGAGCTGCTGCGCCAGCGCCGGCGCGCCGTGCATCCGCGCCAGCGCCTCCTCGAACAGGATGCGCTCGTGCGCCGCGTGCTGATCGATGATGACGAGCCCGCCGCGCACCGGCGCGAGGATGTAGGTGCGGTGGAGCTGCCACAGCTCCGGCTCCACCGCCCCCGGGTCCACCGCGGTCTCGCCCAGCGCGGAGAACGGCTCGGTCGCCTGCGGCCCGGGCTGCTGCCCACCTGCCGCGCCCGCGGGTGGGCCGAAGCCCAGCGAGGTCTGTCCCGGCTTCTCGCGCACCCGGTCGGCCCAGCGCGGCTCCGCCGGCTCGGGCGTCCCGCCCTGCACTACCGAGAACGGCGGCTGAAGCGTGGCGAGCGGCAGTGCGCAGGTGCCGGCCACGAGCTTGAACACCAGACCTTCATCCGCAAAGCGCACCTCGCGCTTGGTGGGGTGAACGTTGACGTCGAGCCGCGCCGGCGGCACGGTGATCCACACCGTGGCCGCGGGGAAGCGACCGGGCGGCAGCAGGTTGCCGTAGGCCTGGCGGATCGCCGCGCCGATCGACGGACTCTGGATCCAGCGCCGGTTGACGATCACCACCTGGCCCTCGCGCGTCGCGCGCGCATGCTCCGGAAGCCCGAGCAGCGCCTCGACCACCACCTGGTCGCGCTCGCCGCGCGCTTCGAGCAGCTGGCCGGCGTGGCGCGCGCCCCACAGCGCCGCGGCGCGCTCCCTCGCTCCCGCCGCCGCCGGCCAGTCGAAGCGCTCGCGGCCGTCGACCAGCAGCCGCAGCGCCACGTCGGGGCGGGCCAGCGCGTAGGCCTCGAGCATGCGGATCGCGGCGCGCAGCTCGCCCGCCGCGGAGCTCAGGAACTTGCGGCGGGCCGGGGTGTTGAAGAACAGGTCGCGGACCGCAACCGTGGTCCCGGGCGCCCGGGCGGCGGCGCCGCGCTCCAGCACCGCGCCGCCCTCGGTGCGCAGGAAGGTCGCGTCGTCGGCGGCGCGCGGGCGGCTCGACAGCTCGAGGCGGCTCACCGCCGCAATGCTGGGCAGCGCCTCGCCGCGGAAGCCCAGCGAGTCGAGCCGGTCGAGGTCCTCGAGCGAGCCGATCTTGCTGGTGGCGTGACGCTCGAGCGCCAGCGCGAGCTCGTCCGGCTCGATGCCCTCGCCGTCGTCGGCCACCTGGAAGAACTGGTCGAGCGCCCCCTCGACCCGCACCTCGATCGCCCGCGCTCCGGCATCGAGCGCGTTCTCGAGCAGCTCCTTGAGCGCCGACAGCGGCCGCTCGATCACCTCGCCGGCGGCGATGCGCGATGCGGTCGCGGGCGGAAGCCGTCGGATCGGGTGGTGCGGCGGGTGGGCCATCGCGAGGCCCGAAGCATTACACGACCGCTCGCGCGACGGTCAAGAAACACGGCGGAGGACGCGCCCCGCGCCTCGCGCGCACCCGGGCGGGCGCGCGGCGCCGCGCTCAGGAGCTGGTCAGCCAGGCTCCGACCTGCGCCAGGAACGCGGGCGCATCGTCGGGCTTCGCCAGCACCCGCGACTCCTCGGTCGGCAGGTGCGCGGGCTCGGGATGCCCGGCGTCGCGCCACACGCGCTCGAACAGCGCGCGCAGGCGGCCGCGCAGCACCTCGAACGCGCCGGGCGCGTCGGGGGTGAGGATCAGCATCTCGAAGAACGCCGGGCGGCAGATGCTGTCGGTGTCGCGCAGCTGCGCGGGCAGGATGTGGCAGAACTGCTCGACCACGTCCTGCACCTGCGGCAGGGACAGACGGTGGACCGCGAAGCGCAGCCCGTCGCGGCGATGGCGATGGACCGCCAGCTCGGCGCGCTGGCTGAACTCCTCACGATCGAGCCAGCCCGGCTGGCGCTCCGGCACCAGCGGAAAGGCGTGCTGAACCTGCTCGCGATCGCGCAGATCCCAGGTCGAGCGCAGTTCGGCGACCGTCCTCTCCCACATGGTCCAGCCCTCGGCCGGGTCGATCGCCGCCGCCGCCAGCACGCCCTGGCGCTTGCCGGCTTTGAAGGGCCAGGCTCCCCACGCCTTGCCCTCGTCGGGGCCGGCCAGGCGCTTGACGACCTGCGGCTCCTCGGACTCGAGCGCCAGGTCGACCAGGCCCTTGAGCAGCGGGTCCTGCTCTCCGACCTGCGCCACCACCACGACGTCGCCCGAGCGCCCGGCGTGCAGCTCGGCCGCGCTCGCGCCGGTGTCGGTCATCAGGCCGTGCAGCGCATGCTCGAGTCCCCGGCGATCCTCGGGCGATGGAAAGTCCTCGAGGTTCGAGACCAGCGGCCCCGCGGTGTGATGATGCCCGGTGGCCTCGGGCGGCCGCACCGCGGCGTCCTGGGTCATGTCGGGCAGCGCCTGATCGACGATCTCGTTCATCGAGCCGCCGCCCAGCGCGCTCTCCAGCGCGGCGGCATGGACCGCCAGCGTGGTATCGATCGCCGGCGCGGCGGCCTCGGGCGTCTCGCGGCCGTCGAGGAACGACTCCGGCGTCACGCACGGGGTGCCGAGCACCCGCAGCAAGCCCTCGATCTGGGTGCGGCGCGTGCTGCGCTCGCTGACCAGGGCGAGGTCGAAGATCTCGCGGGTCAGGTCGCCGAGATCGACGGTGCGCGGCAGCCCGCACAGCTCGGCGACCTTGATCCCGGGGTCGTCGTTCTGCGCTCCCGCGACCAGACGGATCGACAGCTCCGGGCGCTTGCACAGGACCGGCAGCAAGTCGGCATCCTGCCAATCGAAGTCGATCAGCACGACGCGGCGGGCCGAGCCCGGCTGGTTATTGGAGGGCATGGTCATGATGTGGGGGGATCCCCCGCCGGAGGGAACGCATGGAGCATACCACTGCTCCCAAGTTCATCCGGGCAGCCGGTTTGGGGGTTGGGCGCGCCGGCACGTGGGGCGCGGGCGGGCGGACTGCACGCTTTGGCGGCCGGGGCGTGCAGGATGCGCCGTCCGGGCGGCCGGGGCGCGCCCGCCACGCGGAGTCTAGGACGAGTCGTCCTCGGGAATCGGCGGCAGCACCACCTCGCGCATCTCGGCATCGAGGATGCGCACCGGGAAGCGCTGCTTGAGCCGGGCGAAGTAGTCGTCGAGCGCCCGCGCCTCGGCGAGCTTGCGCAAGGATTCGACCCGGGCCGCGAGCTGGCCGGGGTTGGGGTCCGGACGCTCGATGACCCGCAGGCGCGCCTGCCCGGCCGGGAACACGATCCAATGGCTGTCCTCCCCGATCTTGAGCCGCCCCGGCGTGCGGAACACCAGCGTGTCGAGGTCGCGCGGTCCCAGGAACGGCAGGTTCGCGACGATGCCGACATCGGTGGCGTGCTCGAGCCCGCCGCGCAGCGCCGCCAGACTGTCGAGCGTCCAGCCCTGGGCGCTCATCGAATCGAGCTCGGCGCGCTTGGCCTCGAGGGCGCGCTGACTGGCGCCGCGCTGATAGCGCTCGATGGCGCGCGAGCGCGCCTCCTCCCAGGTCGGCGCCACCGGGGCGGTGACGCTGTCCATCCAGGTCACGTAGTAGCCGGAGCCCTTTTCGTAGAACACGCCCGGGTAGAGCTGGCCGGGCTTCAGGGTTTCGAGCTTGCGGACATAGGCCTCGAGGTGCGGATCGCCACCGGTCTCGGCGCCGATCGGGCGCGTAAACGGCAGGATGTCGATCCCCAGCTTCTGGGCGGCGCGGCGCGCCTGCGCCGGGGAGCGGATGGCGCGGAACAGGCTGTCGGCACGGCGCGCGGACACGCTGTCGGCCTTGTCGAGGGCGAGGTCCGAGCTGACATTCGAGTACATGAGCGGGAGCGGCTGGACCGCCGCCGGCAGGTGCTCGTGGCAGCGGATGATGTGGTAGCCGGCCTCGGACTCGACCACGCCACTCATCTCCCCGGGCCCGAGCGCGAACGCGGCGCGCTCGAACTCGGCCAGCATCGCGCCGCGGCCGAACTCGCCCAGGTCGCCGCCCTGGTCGCGGGTCGCCTCGTCGTCGCTGAAGCGGCGGGCCAGCCGCGCGAAGTTCTCCCCCGCCTTGAGCGCCCGCAGCAGGCTGTCGGCACGGGCGCGCGCGCGCGCGTCGGCCTCGGGGCTCGAATCGTCGGGGCTCACCAGGATGTGGCTGGCGTGCACCAGCTCGGGCGCCCCGTAGCGGTCGAGATGGCGACGCTGGTACTCCTCGACCTCACGATGGGTCATCTTCATCGTCAAGTAGTCGGGGATCGGAATCAGCAGGCTCGACCAGAACATCGACTTGCCGATCGCGAGCGAGCGCGGATCGCGCTCGTAGAGCGCCTGCCCGCCGGCCGCGTCGGCGCGCGCCCGCTCGGCGTCGCGCCACCCCAGCAGCGTGGCACGCGCCTGCTCGAAGGTCGGGTCGTAGTTGACGACCTTCACGAACAGGTTGAACACCACGGTGCCAAAGCCGCCACGAATCACGCCCACCCCCAGGGCGCCCTGTCGCGCCGCCACCGAGTCGGTGACGGCGGCCGCCGCCGCCCCCGAGTCGACCGGCGCGCCCAGGGGTGCCGGGCCGGGCTCGCGCAGCGCCACCACCCCCGGTGAGCGCTCCAGCTTCTCGTCGCGGCGGCCGGCGCTCCAGGTGTCGGCGATCCGCTCCGCCAGCGCCCGCGCCAGCTCGAGGCGGCGCTCGGCGATCCAGCGCAGGCGCACGCTCCCCTTGACCGCCGCGAACGGCTGCGACTCGACGCTGCCGGTCTGGTTGTTGAAGGTCGAGTAGTCGGCGAGGTGGCCGCGGTAGTAGTGATCGAGATCGGCGGCGTTCGGCTCGCCGACCGCGATCGGACCGGTGTCGATCACCGCGTAGCGCACCCGGTAGGCGGTGCCGCGCAGCTCGGCGCGCCGCGCCTCGTAGAGCGCGCGCAGCTCACGCTCGTCGCGGGTCGCGACCCGCTGCCGCCGGAGGATGCCGCGGATCTCGGGTGCCGCCTCGGACAGGCGCGCCGGATGCGCGCGCTCCACCGCGTCGACGCGCACGACCAGCCAGCCGGGATTCGAGGGCACGATCGACGGCAGGATGGTGCCGGGCGTGGCGGCGAACACCGCCTCGCTCTGACGGGGGTCACCGCGCCAGTAGCTGGGGAAGTTGCCGGGCAGCGCCACCACGTGGGTCTTGAGGCCGCCGAACTGCTTCCCGATCTCCTCCATCCGGGTGCCGGCACGCACCGCCGCCAGCACGCTGTCGGCCCGGCGGTGCTGGGCCTCCTCCCACGCCGCGAGGCGCTGCGAGGAGGCGGTGGTCGAGTCGGAGAGCGCCTGCTGGATCCACAGCAGGCTGAGCTCGGCCCGATCCGGACGCTTGAGCTCGGCGGCGTGGGTGCGATAGAAGTCGAGCACCTCGGATTCGCGCGGCTCCGCCCCGGGCTCGTTGAAGTCGCTGCGCCGCAGCGCGAGGTAATCGAACGACGCGCGCTGGAGTCCGCGGCTTGCCCGCGCCCGGATCGCGCGGTCGTCGACCCCGGCCCGCGCCAGCGCCTGATCGGTGAGCTTGCGGATGGTGGCCGCGCTGCGCGCCTGCTCGAGGGCCGCGCGGTACTGGGGCGAGTTGCCGCCCTTGACCGCCTGGTACTTGGCGGTGTTGAAGGCCCCGCCCTCGTTGAAGAACGGATCGCGCTGCAGCACCTGCTCGGCCTCGGCGTCGCTGGCGGTCATGCCCAGCCGCTTGGCCTCGAGGGTGAGGAGCTGATGCTGGATGAGGCGCTCGAGGATCTGGCGCTTGACCACCGGCTTGAGCTCGGCCGGAACGTCGCTGTTCGAATGGCTCTGATACTCGGCCAGGGCCTGGGTGGTTCGCTGGTCAAGCTCGGTGCCCGAGATGCCGACACCGCCCACGGTCGCCACGTTGTCGGTGGCCGGGGTGGTCGCCCCGGGTTTCGGGGTCGCGGTCGCCGCTTTCGGCTTCGCGGACGGGCCGGCGGCCGGGATCGCGGCCGGCGCCGCGAGCAGCGCGAGCAGCGGCACGATCAGGAGCGCGCGGGATCGTGGCGCGGCGCTGCGACGACCTGGCTCACGACCTTGACCCGCGCGTGGACGATTCACTAGCGTGCCGCCTCCCATGTGGTCCCTCGATCTCTGGAATTCCCCGCCGCTGTGGCGGCCCGGCGAAGCCGGCGAGGCCATCCTCGCCTTCACCACCCGCCTCGGCGGCGTCAGCGCCACGCCCTACGACTCACTGAACCTCGGCCGCTCGACCGGCGACCTGGCCGCGACGGTGAGCGAGAATCGCCGTCGCGTGCTGGCCGCCCTCGGCCTCGATCCCGGCCGGCTCGCCACCGCCGGCCAGGTCCACGGCGCCGGCGTCGCCAGTGTCAGCGCCCCGGGCCACACCGAGGGCTGCGACGTGCTGGTCACCCGCACCCCCGCGCTCGCCGTTGCCGTCACCAGCGCCGATTGCCTGCCCATCCTGTTCGTCTCCAGGGACGCGGTCGCCGCCGCGCACGCCGGCTGGCGCGGCATCCTCGCGGGCGCCCCGCGCGCGGCGCTGGCCGCGCTGTGCGCGGCCGGCGGCGTGCCGCCCGAGGGCGTCCAGGCGCACTTCGGGCCCTGCATCCGCCCGTGTTGCTATGAAGTCGGTATCGAGGTTGCCAGTCAATTTCCGGATGCGGCCCTGTCATTGGTGGGAGGCGCCCTGCGCCTCGATCTCGCCGTGGCGGCCCGGCTGCAGCTGCTCGAGGCCGGCCTGCCCGCGGGCGCGCTGTCCGATACCGGAGTCTGCACCGCGTGCGAAGTCAGCCGCTACTACTCCCATCGCCGCGATGCCGGCCGCACCGGCCGTCACTGGGGAATCGTGGCGCTGCGCGCCCGAGCATGATGCATCGATCGGCCGCGAAGCGACGCGCGAGTATAGCAAAGAGCGCGTGGCGTGCGTCAGCGGCCGGGCGGCCGGCGGCCACGACTTTGCAAGCCGTGAACTTGCCGTCGCCCCGGGGCCGGTCTAGACTGGCGGGCCGCGCGCGTGCGTGTCGCCCGCGCCAGTCCCAAGGAGGAGACGGATGGTTCGCTTGATCGTGGCCGCGGTGGCGCTGCTCGGCCTCACGGCCGGAATGGCGGGGGCGCAGACGGATTCGACCGCGAAGAAGCCAGCCGCCCCCACGGGCACCAAGCCCGCCGGAGCGCCCGCGACCGGGGCCAGCCACGCCCACGACGCGGTGGTGCTCGAGACCGTGCAGGGCGAGATCGTGCTCAAGCTCGCCGACGCGGACGCGCCGAAGACCTGCGCCAACTTCCGCAAGCTGGTGGCGAGCAAGTTCTACGATGGCACCTGCTTCCACCGCGTGATTCCCGGCTTCATGATCCAGGGCGGCGATCCCAACTCGAAGGACGAGAATCCCGACAACGACGGTCTCGGCGGCGCCACCGGGCCCGACGGCAAGCAGTACACGGTGCCCGCGGAGATCAAGCTCCAGCACCAGCGCGGCTCGCTCGCCACCGCGCGCCAGGGCGACGGGGTGAATCCCGCCAAGGCGTCGAGCAGCAGCCAGTTCTTCATCGATCTGGCGCCCCAGCCGTCGCTGGACGCGGGCGGTTACACCGTGTTCGGTGAGGTCATCTCCGGCATGGAGACGGTCGACAAGATCGCGGCGCTGGCCAACGACCCCAGCCTCCCGAACGCCGGCGGCGGGGGCAAGAATCCGATGAAGAAGGCGATGATCAAGCACGCCTACTTCGCGCCGCTCAGCAAGTACACGAAGCCCGCGACGTCGGCCGCCACGACCCCGACCGAGGGCACGGTCGCCCCGAAGTCGATGGCCAAGGCTCCGGCCGACACCACGAAGCACTAGCACGCAGGCCGGTCCGTGAAACGGCCCGCCGTACCGGTGGCCCGCGTCGCGGGCAAACGATGCGTGCGGGCCGTTGCTGTGTCGGGCACCGGTCAGCCCTACCGATAAGCGGCCTTCACCCGTCCCCAGGTCGCGCGCAGCGCAGGCGTCGACGACGGCGCAAACTTGAGGATCTGGTCATCGAGGTCCGAAACGAAGATGTTCCCGGCCCCATCGACCGCGATGCCAGCCGGAAGGCTGAGCAGTCCGCCCTGCGAAGGCGCGCCCCACTCGACGAGCAACGTGCCATTGGGGTCGAATTTGGCCACCCGGGAGAGATCGGGCTTCACGAGGTACACATTGCCGCCCGAGTCCGTCGCCAGCCCGCCGGGGTTGGCGCATTCGACATAGCCCGCCATCCCGCAGTCCCCGATGAACACCCCTTCATCAGTGAACCTCGTGACGACATAGCAGGGCTCCGCGACGAAGACGTGGTGACTCAAGTCCGTCGCGATGCCGGCCGGCGAGGCGTTCGAGCCCCAGCTCGTTATGAAAACGCCGTCCGCCGTGAACCTATCAACGCGAAGATTACCGCGGTCCATCACGTAGACCTTACCGCTA
>Ga0306926_10004907_pt1 | contig 14128 bp, 13 predicted proteins | sample flu12Cox44000178_FD_203759 | JGI IMG/M metagenome (GOLD analysis project Ga0306926, IMG submission 203759) | Lab enrichment of tropical soil microbial communities from Luquillo Experimental Forest, Puerto Rico - flux8day.12C.oxic.44.000.178 (v2)... | ecosystem: Environmental > Terrestrial >...
TCCATTACTCGCTCGACGTTTTCGACCACGACGATCGCATCGTCGACGACAATGCCGATGGCGAGGACGACAGCGAGGAGTGAGACCGTGTTGGCGGAATACCCGATCGCGTTCAGCACGATAAATGTGCCGATCAGACTGACGGGTATTGCGAAAGTCGGGACCAAGGTCGCCCGAACGCTGCCGAGGAACAGATAAACGACGAGAACGACGAGAACGAAAGCCTCGATCAGTGTTTTCACCACCTCGTCTATTGTTGCGCTGACAAAGGCCGTCGGATCGTAAGTGACCTTCCAGGCGAGATCGTCGGGAAAGCGCTTTTGCAACTCGCCGAGCCGGTCGCGCACGGCTTGCAAGGTCTTGACCGCATTGGCTCCAGGCGATTGATAGATCGCAATCGCCGCGGCAGGCCCGCCGTTGAAATGGGTCTCGCGATCGAGATTGGCGGCGCCCAGTTCGAGCCGCGCAACGTCGCCGAGCCGGAGAACCGAGCCGTCCGGATTCGTACGGATGACGATATTGGCGAACTCGTCCACGGTCGTCAGCCGTCCTTTGGTCTGCAGGTTGAGCTGCAGTTGCTGATCGTTCGAGATCGGTCGGGCGCCGATGCGGCCGACCGCGGCCTGGACGTTCTGCGACTGAATTGCGTTGATGACATCGCTGGGGGTCAGGTTGAGGCCGGTCAACTGGTCGATCTGCACCCAGGCGCGCATCGCGTAATCCTGGGGCCCCCACAAAAGCGCGTCGCCCACCCCCGGAGTGCTTTTGATTGGGTCGAGCAGGTTGATTGTAACGTAGTTGGACAGGAATAACGGATCGTAAGTGTGTTTTGGTGAGTAGACGGCGATGACGCCGAGCAGAGCGGAAGACTTTTTCTTGACGGTTACCCCCTGCCGCTGCACCTCTGGGGGCAGGCTCGGCAATGCGATTTGCACGCGGTTGTTGACGTTGACGGTGTTGATATCGGGATTGGTGCCCAGCTCAAACGAACAGATCAGCGTGTAGCTGCCATCGTCACCGCTGACGCTCTTCATGTAGATCATTTTGTCGACGCCGACGACTTGCGCTTCGATCGGCTGGGCAACCGTCGCATCGACCACGCCGGAATTTGCACCCGGGAAGGTGGTCGTGACCTGTACCTGGGGCGGGACGATGTCGGGGTACTGCGCGAGCGGAATGACCAACAGTGACACCAGCCCTGCGATCGAGATGACCAAGGCGATGACAATGGCAAACCGCGGCCGGTCGACAAAAATCGCGGACAGCATCGGCTTAGCTTCGGTTGAGTGCGGCAGGGACCGGCGTAGCCCGTACCGCCATTCCGGGCCGCAACGATTCGAGGCCCTGGACGACGACAAGCTCGTCGCCCGACAGGCCCTCGGTGACGATTATATCTTCGCCGCTGGCGCCGCCGGTCTTGATACGCCGGACCGCCACCTTTCCATCTTCGACGATAAACACGTAAACGCCCTGCTGATCGGTGAGCAAGGCAGCCTGGGGCACCACGACCTGCTCCTCGGCCTTGCCGGCCTCGAGATTGACCTCCCATAATTGTCCGTCGATCAGAGCACCTGACGGGTTCGGGAAAACCGCGCGCACTTGCACGGTGTCGGTCGCGCGCTCGACCGTTACGTCGACAAAGTCGATCTTGCCCACCGATCCGTAGCTCTTCCTGTCGGCAAAGCGCAAAGTCACCTTGATGCCTTCAATGTCGAGACCTGTGTCCCGCGCGTGCGAGATGTCGGCCTGACTCACCGGAAACAGCACATACATCGGGTCTTGACTGACGATCGTTGTCAGGGTTCCGCTTTGCGGGCTGACCACATTGCCTTTGGTGATATTGGTGCGACCGATTTTGCCCGCGATCGGCGATACGATGTCGGTGTAGCCGAGATTGATGTTTGCCGTGTCGAGTTTGCCCTGGGCGATCAAAATCTTGGCATCGGCGTCCCGGTCCGCAGTCAGCGCCTTGTCGCGCGCCTCGAGCGTGCCCGCGCTCGTCTTGGCCAACGTTTCCGCACGCTGGTATTCGACCGCGGTCAGCAGCTTTTTTGCCTTGTCTTCGGCGAGTTCCCCGGCAGCCTGGTCAACCGCGGCCTGGAACAGATCCTTCTCGATATGGTAAAGATGCTGACCTTCCTTGACAAGCTCGCCCTCTTTGAACTGTACGTCTTCCAAGTAGCCGGTCACTCGCGCATGAACTTCGACTTTATTGATCGCCTCGACCCGCCCAACAAAATTTTTGGTTTTGGCAATCGGCTTGTGCTCGGCCTTGACCGTGCCGACCGGAACTGCAGCAGGGGCTTGCTGTTGCGCCGACGACGAAACAATGGAGGCGCTTATCACAAGAAAAGAGCCGAGAGCAGACAGCAGCCGAACAGTCCAAAAACCAGGAAAACCCGGCGCCACAAAAGATGGCGTAGCGGGTACGACTGTCGGTGCCTTGATCGGAATCACGATAGCCTCCCATTTTTTTGTGATCGCAGGCGATACGCGTGTACCGTAGACCTGTATAAGCTTGGCGACAAGCTCGGGTCCTGATATCAGATAATGTAGCATTCGGCGAGGCAAGAGTTCCATCACGCTTTTCTCGACTTCGCAATCGATTGGGATACCGCTTCGACCGGCGTTCTCGCCAAATTTTCTTAGGGAATCTACAGTAGATTTCTCCGTTAATGTTCGAGCATTCGGAGCGACGAAGTGAGCCGCCGCATCGTGTGAGGGCAAAGCCCGGTTACTAATGTTTCTGCGCAGCCGGCTCCCTGCAGGCGCGTTTTGAGAGCAGGCTGACCATCGCGCCGCAAAGAGCCGAGACCAACCGGGACGCACTCAGAATTGCATTTCAGGGTGCTCGCGCAATCCGGCTCACAATATCGACTAATTGACTATGCGCGGTGGTGGCCGGATCATTGAACTCGTCGATCGAGTGAGCATCGGCAAGCTTGCTCAACCGGACGAGCTCGAAGATCCGTTGCCGCCGGTTCAGCGACAACTCGGATGCCCGGCTGGTGACCAGTAGATGCCAGAGCTCGCCTTTACCAAACAGGTGATTGAGTTCGGTCGCCGTCTCATAAATCACGAACACAACCAATATCCAGAGCTGGATGGCGATGAAGTGATGCCAATCAAACGTCGCAACCATGTAAGGCAGGAATGTCCCAAGTGGATGGTGTTCGACCAGCCAGAACCGGATCCAGTGTTCGAGCAGGCGTGCGACAAGCACGACGGCCCAGTAGAAAGCCGCTTTGAACAGGATCGGCCGGATCAGTGGCGCGCGATCGTAGCGGCGGATCGATTGCGTCGCGTTGGCAACCAACACGGCTTTTCCGACCACGAGCGCCCCGCCGGTGACAAGCATGAAGCTGCCGAATGCCGCACCGTAATTGGCAACGAGAAGGTTCGTCGTCAGCAAGATCAGGTTAAAGGCGATGAAAAAGAAGATCGTCGGCGGCAACATTTCGCGCAGTTCGCACAGCAAGAAGGCACCGACCCGGCGCGCAATCCCGACAGGTGCCTGGGTTGCCTCAACGGAAGGCTCGCTTGGGATCTTATCGATCTCCAGAACAGACGCGCTCTTCATTCGCCTCCTCCTCGGCGCACGCCTTATGTGCGATCGAACGAACGACTGGCGCGATCGAACCTAGAGTGTCGAGGGGAACTCGCCACTCGTCCTTTCCGCAGTTCCTGCAATCGGATCGATAGCACTGGCGATATAGGAGAGAATGGCCGGAGGCTAGCCTCTGGGGCCGCCTGGGTCTAGCAGTAGTAGACGCCCACTGCACACCGTCGCGCGGTCCGTCGCGCGACGCCGGCATAACTCATCGGCGTTAGGGGACGGCCGATGATAGCTTCTGCGGTAGAGACAAAGCTGTGCACGCCCGGGATCTCGAAGCGCTCACCGATCTCCAAGCAGATACCGTAGATGATGATCGCCAGTAGACCAACAATGATGCGCTTTGACATGATCACTTTGCTCCTTTAGCAGCAGTGAAAAGGGCCGGTATGTCATTAAGCTCGGGGACCTCGTCCGGTGTCAATTTCTTGGCACCGGCGGGAATCTCCAATTTGAAACTGTCGGAAGCGACTTCGGCACCCGTTTTCCATCCCCAGGTATCGAGAGTATATTGCGGCCACCCAGTAACCTTCTTGCTCGTTATGACATAGCGGCACGGGTAAGGGCGGGCTCCTTGCGCGATCCAGATCTGCCAATCGACGTCCTTCGTCCTAAACGCAAGGTGATCGCATTCGACGCCACGGATCACACCGGCTCCCAGATCCTTGACATCGGTGACCTCCGACATCAGCTCCTTATAAGGATCCGATATCAGCATATCGGCTCCTGGGACGGGCCGGTGGTACTTGTTCCGCAATACGTCTTCCAATTGATCGATCGTGCCGGGCGCCTCGATTTGAGTATATAAGTTGCTGTTCTTGCCCAACAATGTCAGCGTCTTCCCGTCAAAGACCATCTCGACATTCGCAAATCCGCCGGTGCGGGTCAAATGAAGCTTATCGGGGCGATTGAGCGACAACGTGCCGGAACTCACCAACGCTATTTTTTGCTGTTGTGTGCTGACGAGTTCGAGGTTCACATCATAATCGAACGACATTGCCTTTTGCGCGCCAAGATAGTCAGACATGGCCTTTAGCAGCCTTTTGGCGTCTGCTTCATCGGCGCGTCCGGCCGACATATTGGCGACCCCCGCCGCGACTACTAGAGTCAGAACAGCGGCCCATTTCTGTAAGGTTCTCGTGGCCTTGCTAAAGCTGCGCGGCATAGGCTCCTCCGTTGTTTAGCCCGGGGAGATCGTCCCGGGCGGCGTGTTACTCATCTGTTGCTGCTTCTCGACCATATCGAGCGACAGTGGCGCAGCGCCAGGACGGCGGCGCGATTGCGATCATCTCTCGCGCCGCTTTTAAGCGCGTCCTGATACAAGCCCCGGTTAAAATGCCTGGATCCGGGTCCAACTCGCGTCGTAGAGGCAGTTTGGACCTGCCGCTCGACCCGTCAGCACAAAATTGGGATCGATTTGTCCCTGGAACGTCTGACCACCCGTCTGGCTGACCATCGCCAATCCACCTTGTGGATTGACATAGCCCTGAAAATTAAGAGTACCCGTGCCAGGAATTCCGGTACCGGTGGCAGGAGCTGCGCTCTGGAAGGTGGCAAGACCGTTGCGAATGGTCAAATTTTGACCGGTGACAAAATCGGGACAGCCGGGGTTCACGTTTCTGGCGACAGCATTACCGTAATATCCGTCAAAGGCCCTGGTCGTGTTCGTCGCCGATCCGGCCGCGAAGCCGGTCGCGGCAAGTGGTGGCGCCGCTGGTTGAGGGACTTGAGGGACACAAGCCGAAACTGCTAGCAATGGAATCCCTAATAGGTAGAGCCGTTTCATCTGGTCCTCCTTAGGAAAGTGCGCGGACGATTCTCCGGATTGGTTCATTCGGCGCTCTAGCGAGCCCTGCCCGCCGGCACAAGACTAAACCCTGGGTTTCTTCGCTGACTATGCAAAAATTGGGAATCCTACGCGCCGATGAGCGGCACTCGCGGGGTACGCTGGAGAGTGGTCGATGGGGTCTCGCCAAATGTCGCCCGATATGTCCCGGCGAAGCGCCCCAGCTGCGTGAAACCGAAACGGTCGGCAACTTCCGCGACCTTAACCTTGTTAGGGTGGGCGTCGCGCAGCGCGAGACGGACTTCCTTCAACCGGCGCAACAGCACATATTGGCCGGGGGTCATGCCGATAAATTCGGCGCAGCACGACCGAAGGGTCCGGTCGCTCACGACAATCCGGTCGCAAAGTTCCAGCATGTGCAGCGGTCGGCTGAGATATTCTGCCAAGACCTCTTCGAACCTGACCATGATGCTGGCATGATGGCGCTTGGCGTACCCCTCGGTACGGGCGCTGGCGGTGGTCAAACAGGTGACCAACGCCTGGATCAGACCCTGTTCAATGGCTCGCGCAACCTCGGGATGCGACAAGATCTTGGACTTTGTCTCGGCGAGGCGACAGGCTTGCGTGTGCAGGCGTCGCAGGCGAGCCGCAAGACGCGCGGAAGGCTGCAGAGCTCGCCCCTCCGGTGGCAAAGAGAAGGGCGCGCCGGAGAGTGCCCGGCCATAATGTTCGAGCTGCGCCGGGTCCATCGCGATCACGTTCCAGACGGAGTGTCCCGGCATTGACTGATGCAGCCGTTCCCCGCGGCTGTGGAACATGATGTCACCCGCCTGCATTTCTCTGCCGCGCCATACCGGCAACGGTTCCGAACCCGCAGGAAACGTTACAAAGGCCAGCTCGGGGGTCAGCTGCACATAGGCTATCCGCGGGGAATCTTCCTCGCACCGCAACACCTGCGAATGGTGCAGCTCCACCCACGTGATGCGGGCTCTAAACTTGGCTTGGGGCACGATAACGGCTTCGATTTGTGCCTGGCGAAGGCTCGCCTCGTAGTAATCGGGCTCCAGGAACGTGCGCGTGCCACCGCCCGGCATTTGTCGTCCTGCAGAATCAAGGGCGCATAATGCAGCCTATGGCGCAGCGTAGATCAGCCGAACCAGCACGACTATGCAGTTTTTGGCGATTCCGAAACCAACCGACCCCTATCGCTGAAGGCCGTCAGGCGGGCCGTCGCAGCGCTGCTGAAGGCGATTCACCAAACAGCGAGCGGTAGGCAACCGAGAAGCGGCCCAATTCCCAGAACCCGTAATCGGAGGCTATCTCGGTGACCGTCTTCGTTTCCGCGTCCGCACGCCGCAGTGCCCGGCGCGCCAAATGCATTCGCCGCAGCCAGAGGTAGCGCTTTGGGCTCATGCCCAGGTACTCCAGGCAACAGTCGCGCAGTGTCCAATAGGAGGTGCCGACCTGTGCGGCGAGTTCCGCCATGTATAAGGGTTCGTCAGGGTTCGCCATCAGCGCGTCCTCCAGGCGACGCATAACTCTCGCGCGATGGCGCTGGACATTGCGCACATGGTCCGAATGCGCATCTGCTATACAGAAAACCATCGCTTCTACTAACGCCTGTTCAATCGCTCGCGCCACCTCTGGCTTCGCGAGGATGTCCGGGGCGGTTTTGGCAAGATGGCCCGCCGCTTCGTGCAGCTTCCGCAACCGCGACAGTCGGCGGGCCGGAGGCATCAGGCTGCGGGCGAAAGTCGCCGGCACCAACTCGAGCCCGATAATCGCCTCGCTTACGGCGGCAAGATCCTCGGGGGTCAATGACATCGAACCCCACCTACAGGGCGCCGACGATAGGAGGTACCATTCCCAATCCAGCCCGGTTCTGGAAATTTGACCGTCCGCTATCTCGATGCCATTGATCTGCATCGCTGGCTGGCCGGGGTTGACTGCGAAGAGAATCCCCGCCCGTCCCCCGCTGGGCGAAACTTTCATGATCCGAGGCAGATTCTCGTCAAAGCGGCACAAAAATAACCGGTGCAGGTCGATACGGGTCGACTCGGCACGGAACTCGCCGCGCTGCAGGACGAGCCCTTCTATCTGCAGGTTCCGTATCCCCGCAAAATATTCGTCTGGGTCGGTGAATGTGCGGACCGCGCTCGAAGGCATCCCCTACCTCCGTGAGCCAAGCTCCAACCCAGCGATTATCTTTCGCCAGAGACCTTCAAAAATCGATCATCGACGAAAACACCGCTAATCGGGTCAGCGTCAAATCAATTTTTGTTCGGTATGTTGTGCGTGAAATTGATTTAAATCAAGAGCGAATTGTCATTTAGACCCGATGTTCGCTGAGTGATCGGCGGCCCGTCTCTCGCCGTGCAGAATGTCGAGGGTTGTGCCGAATGAGCGGCACAGAGCCTCATGGATGGGAGACGGGCCAGATGGATGATATCACCTATGTTGGGTTGGATGTGCACAAGGCGACGGTTTGCGTCGCGCTTGCCGAGAGTGGCCGCGGCGGTGAGGTGCGCCAGATCGGGGTGTTCGAGAACCGTTCCGAGATTCTCGTCAAGCTGGCGGCGCGACTGAGCAAAGGGGGACGGCGGCTGAGCTTTTGCTACGAGGCCGGTCCTTGTGGTTATGGGCTGCACCGGCTGCTGACCGGCTGTGGGCATGACTGCGTTGTCGTGGCCCCGTCGCTGATCCCGGTCAAGGCGGGCGACCGGGTGAAGACCGATCGTCGCGACGCGGTGATGCTGGCCAAGCTGCACCGTGCGGGCGAGCTGACATCGATCTGGATCCCGGACGCGGCGCATGAAGCCATGCGCGACCTGGTGCGGGCGCGGGCGACGGCGGCCCGAGTATTGTCCAAGGCACGCCAGCATCTGCAAAGCTTCTTGCTGCGCCACGACCAGATTTATCGCGGGGCTCGGGCCTGGACACTGGCCTATCGGCGCTGGCTGACCACGGTACGGTTTGCCCATCCGGCGCAGCAGATCGTGCTGCAGGACTCATTCACGCCGTCCAGGACGCCGAAGCTCGGGTCGACCGGCTGACGCGGCAAATCGAGGAGCTGCTGCCGAACTGGTCGATGTCGCCGGTGGTCACGGCGCTGCAGGCGATGCGCGGGGTCGCCCTGGTCGTTGCGGTCACCGTCGTGGCCGAGGTCGGAGACTTTCGCCGCTTCGCCAATGCACGACAGCTGATGGCCTATCTCGGCCTGGTACCTTCCGAACATTCCTCCGGCGCCACCGTCAGGCGCGGCGGCATCACCAAGGCCGGCAATACACTGGCACGGCGCGTGCTGATCGAAGGCGCCTGGACCTACCGCATGCCGGCACGCGTCAGCCGCAAACTGCACGACCGCAACGAGAAGCTGCCGCTGGCGATCCGCGACATCGCTTGGAAAGGCCAGATGCGGTTGTGCTCGCGCTATCGCCGTCTGGCCGCGACCGGCAAGCCGAAGGTTGTGGTCACCACGGCGATCGCCCGTGAGATGGTCGGTTTTATCTGGGCGATCGCCGGTATCGCCCAGCCGAACCTGGGCTGACCAAGACCGCTTCGCACGACCCTGGCCAGCCGACCAGCTCAATTGGCAAACGTGACAGTCACGATTCCCAGGGGGGTGAGAGGATGCCTAGACCCCGCATCTTCGGCCGAGCGATGACCCCGGCCGAACGCCAGGCGCGACGGCGTGCCCGGCTGCGCCGGGACAACTGCGCCTCATCCGCGCGGCCGGCGCGGCGCACCCCGCCGCGATCCCAGCGCTGGGCCGCGGCGGTCGCGGCATTGATCGACCTCCAGGACCAATACCGGGCTTGGCTCGACAATCTGCCGGCCAGTCTTGATGGGTCGAGACTGGCGGACAAGCTGCAGGCCATCGTCGAGCTCGATCTCGAGGAACTGTACGCCATCGACATACCGCGCGGCTACGGCCGCGACTGACCGCGGCGCTTCATCACCACAACCACCAGACCCGCCTACTGCAATCCGGGAGGTCGACAACCAAAGACATACCGCTGATGCGCATCGCCGGCCACAGGACCGCGGTGGGGAACCCTCCTGCCCTGTTATGAGCCGGTCCCTGGACCGACGCTCGTCCTTTAGAGCGAGGCAGCCCCGAGACGAAACCACGGTCATGCGGTAGCCAACCCGCGCATGAGAGCTTGTTCAACCGGCGTCTTCGGGTCCTGTCTCCGGCCGTGCGCACCTCCGAGCCGGCCCCCTCCGCCGCTGCGGAACAAATTGTTGCATCCGGACCCTTGAAAGCGAACATGAGAGCAGGCTGCGGAAAAAGTCCCGCGTCAGTCTCTTTGGAACAATGCGTAGTGCCGTCGTAGCCAAATGGGCCACTATATCTTGTCTGGCTTGGCCGCAGAGCCGACTTTTTCCGCAGCCTGTTAGAGGCTCCCGGCAGGAAACAGGCTGGCCGATGGAGGCCGAACAAGGCCGGGTGAGGCGGATGATCAAGATGATCGAGGCAAGGTTAGCATCTCCCAGCCCGCCTTGGGTCGGTGCCTCGATTGCGTGCAGGGTACCGGACCTGTGAATGTCGGCAATTGGCACTGAACCGCCGACCGACGATACCCGCGCATCAGTCGGTGATCGGGGGTAAACCGGACCTATCGAAAACACCGCAGAATCGACGCGAATGACCCACAACCAACGTTACGAGGCGCGCGGGACCGGACAGGTGTCTGGGCTCGGAGCTTTCAAACACATCCGAAAGCCAAAGGATCGAGTATAGCTCGACTAAGCCCACGTGACCGCTGGTCGCGAAGGCACGGAAACACAAGATATTGAACCCTTGTGGAGCGCCACAACAACTGTGCCGAAGTAATTACCCTCCGCAAAACGCCATGATGGCATTTTGCAACCCCGACACACCGGAAACCCCCAAAGCTGCGGTCGCGGCATTGAGACCTCCAAACCGCCGGCCCAGCGCCGCGACAGTCTGGCCGTGACAGTTGGAAAACCCGGGGATGCCGGCAAAGTCTGGCGGAATGATGAAGACGCCGAAGGCGTCAGGCGCGGTGAATCCGGTGATCGTATCCGTCACAGTATCCGTCGCTGTGGCGATCGCAGACACGGTTCTGGAGGCGAGGTTCGCCACGTAGACCTTGCTGCCGTCCGGCGTCACCGCCACGCCCCGGGGGGAGTTGCCGACGGTGATCGTAGCGGTCACCGTATTCGTCGCCGTGTCGATCACCGATACGGTGCCCGGTGAGGAGAACCTGTTCGCGACGTAGACCTTTCTGCCGTCCGGGGTCACCGCCACGCCGCCGGGGAAGAACTTGCCGACGGTGATCGTGGCGGTGACCGCATGCGTCGCCGTATCGATCACCGACACGGTGCCGGGTGTGGTGAAGTTCGTGACGTAGGCGTTTTGTGCGAGAGTTTGGGCGCTGCCGAAAAAGCAGGAAACAAAGGCCGCGATCGCGAGTAGCAGGCAAATGCGCGGTTTCATAGCATCCTCCCGTACGGCGGATTGGGGGTCTGTTCCCTGCGCGAACAGCCGATCCGTCAATGTTTGATCGATATAGTATCGGTCGCCTCTTAAGGGATGCAATGGCCAAAACTTTCGATCTGCTCGCGTGCTCACGGAATGCCGCATGCACACCGGCGGGGTTGGGCGCGCCATGCGCCGAACTGAGTGGCGACCCCGCGCGTGTGCGAGTGCCTGAAAACGTCGTTGTGCGGACTGTGCGACGCGCGACAACGCACCGTGCCTTGTGCAGCCGAAACGTTCAGCGGGCAGGCTGAGAGGCCGTATTGCCTCAGCGGAGAATGTTCCCCAGCAAGCACCCGTTGCCTCATCGAGATGCTCCCGTTGCCTTATGCTCCCGGTACGGGATTGCCGACACCTTCTTTTCCAATAAAAAGCTTGTTTGTTGTTGTGGACCCTGTGGAGTTGTGGGCGACGCGTCGGCGTCGTCCAAGCGCGGCGCCAAACCCACAGGGTCATTGCCGGCCACCTATCGCCATAGCCGGGCATTCTTTCTCGCCGTCTAGATTGATAACGTCGGCGGGCGCGGTCCCGAATGTAGTCCATCTTTCTTACATATCTCCTCTGCCTATCACCGAACTTCCCAGTCCCTCAGCATGGGAATGTCGTGTTGAGCTTGAGGAGTTCCCCAATATCGATGCGTCAGTCCGACCTTGGTTTCGACAAAGCGAGCGCAACCCAATGACTGCGGAGGAAATTGTCAAAGCACGCGTCCTGGCAATTGAATTGGCCAAAACTACTGGTCCGCAGCCGAAGCAGGTGCCGCTATAGCAGACGCAGAGAAGACAGAGGCATACTCCTGCGACGAAGATAATTTATGAGCCCTGAGGCCCTGAGGAGCAAGAACTCACTCGCCTGCAAGCTGAGCAAGCTGAGCTAGAAAAATCGCGTCGCCGCAGCGGGGCTATTGCTTGTGAACAACGCTATTATCAAACTGTCGGTCGGCTTTATGTCAAACTGGATCAACTTACGGCGCAGATTGCCGCCTTGCGGGCGGAGCGACATCCAGAATAAAGGCGTACTCAGCGGCAATTCGCCGGACGACATCTTCGGCAGTCCAATATTGGTGCCATCTGCCGCCACCCTGACACGCGCATGACTGCATGAGATGCAATCTTTAAGAGTTTCTTGCAGAGGCGAGCTGGCCGATACGATATCAATGTCCATCGAGCCGCTCGCCGCAAGGGTCAAGAGCCGAACTTGGCCCGCAAGCGGCGCCAGCCTCTTCGAGAAATCGAAACGGCCCGCTAACCCGAGCTCAGCTGCGCTTCAATTCTTGGAGGAGCTTCTCCGCATCGGCTTTGTCGGCGAAGGAAGCACCCGAGCCGAGCAAGGTCTCGAGCATCGCTTGAGCGTCGGTCGGCCGGCCGACGCGCTGGAGCGCTACCGCGAGATGATATTGGATGTCCGGGTTGCGAGGTGCTGCAAAATTGGCCGCGCTGAGGTGTGTGAGGGCCTTGTCGGCTTCACCCTGCGCCAACAAGATCCAACCCAGGGTATCGTCAATCTGGGCAGCCGCGGGATCGGCGGCGAAAGCGCGCTCGGCCAGTTCTCGAGCTTTCGGCAAATCATTCTGTCGCTGGTACAGCCAAGCGAGGTTGTTCAGCGCGGTAGGATCGGTCGGGTGCTCGGCGAGAAGGCGCGTATATTCGGTGATCGCTGCGTCGTATTTCTTTTGCTCCAAATAAAAGGCCCCCAAGGCCGAGCGGATGGTAAAGTCCTTCGAATCGGCCTTCAGTCGGGCGGAAAGCACCCCCTCGGCCTCCTTGAGATCGTCAACACGACTATACAGGTGAAAGAGCGCAAGCGTGACGTTATCGTCTGACGGTTGGGTCGCGGCGACCTGATCTGCTAACAAGATGGCTTCGCGCTTGCGCCCACCATTTGCGTAGAGCTCCGCCGAAACCACGTCGTACAGCCTGTTGCCTGGGTCGTCGTTTGCGAATCCGCGCGCCTTTGCCAAGCCGGCCTCCAAACCGCCAATTTCCGCTTCCACTCGGATCAGGTCGCCTTTCAAAGATGCATCTTTAGGATCGCGATCGAGCGCGGCTTGCAACACAGTTCGCACCTCTACGAATTTCTTCGCGTCCCGGAGTAAAGCGAGGTAGCGAGAGAAAATCGGTCTGGATTCGGGCGCAAGTTCGTGTGCGCGCCTGTAGGTCGACAGTGCGCCGACCGTATCGCCGGCTGCGCTCTGCACCCAGCCTTGTGCGTTGAGAACCTCGATATTTCCCGGGAATTGGGCGACAAGCTCGGCTGCGGCCGATGTCGCATGCTTCCAGTCTTGCTGCGACCCGTACATATTGACGAGTAACAACCCGGGTGCCGGGTTGTTCGGCGCGGCGGTGCGGGCGCGGGTGAGATAGTCGGTAGCCTCCGGCCACTTCCTTTGCGCGACAGCGACTTCCGCGAGGCCGAGAAGGGCGGTGACGTCGCTTGGGCTCTCGGACAGGAGCTCGTCGTAGCTCTTCTTGGCGTCATCGGTGCGCCCCGTCGTCGAGTATAGCTGCGCCAGAGCCGCGCGCGCGTCGGCGTTTCCCTGGTCCGCCGCCTTACGGTACCAAACCATCGCCTGGGCATAGTCCTGAGTAACACCGAAGCCGTAGTAGTAAAGGTCGCCGATTTTGGCTTGGGCGTTGGCATTTCCCTGCTCCGCCGCTTTGCGGTACCAATCCATCGCCCGGGCATAATCGCGAGCCACACTTCGGCCGTAATAGTAAAGGTCGCCGAGTGTTGCTTGAGCGTGGGCATTTCCTTGGTCGGCGGCCTTGCGGTACCAATCCATCGCCTGGGCATAGTCCTGAGCTACACCCTGGCCGTTGTAATAGAGATCGCCGATACGGGTTTGAGCTAAGGCATTCCCCTGGTTGGCCGCCTTGCGGTACCAATCCATCGCCTGTGCGTAATCTTTCCGCTGTTCCGCCAACGAGCCATTTCTCGCAGCCTCGACAGCCGACGGACTCTGCATTAGGTAAATGATCACGCAAGTGACCAGGGCTAGCGGAATACCGGCTATCAGTAACCAACGGTTCCAAGCCTTCCGTCGGACCTTAGCGGCCCTCTGTTCCTCGGCGCGCTCGGCCTTGCGTCGCGCCTCCGTCGTGCGCTCCTCCTCCTCGGCCTTGCGCCGCGCCTCCGTCGCGCGCTCCTCCTCCTCGGCCTTGCGTCGCGCCTCCGTCGCGCGCTCCTCCTCCTCGGCCTTGCGTCGCGCCTCCGTCGCGCGCTC
>Ga0306926_10004911_pt1 | contig 14125 bp, 13 predicted proteins | sample flu12Cox44000178_FD_203759 | JGI IMG/M metagenome (GOLD analysis project Ga0306926, IMG submission 203759) | Lab enrichment of tropical soil microbial communities from Luquillo Experimental Forest, Puerto Rico - flux8day.12C.oxic.44.000.178 (v2)... | ecosystem: Environmental > Terrestrial >...
CGCATCAACGATGCGCATGGCACCGCACCGCGGCATGCGGGCCGGGTGATCTACGGGGGCAATCACATGAAAGAATTGCGGGCAGAGCTGACGGTGCGAGGGTTGATCCTCGGCATACTGATCACGCTCGTCTTCACCGCCGCCAACGTCTATTTCGGACTGAAGGCGGGGCTCACCTTCGCGACCTCGATACCGGCGGCGGTGATCTCGATGGCGGTGCTGCGGACGGTCCGCGGGGCGACGGTCCAGGAGAACAACATCGTGCAGACGGTCGCCTCGGCCGCCGGCACGCTGTCCTCGATCATCTTCGTGCTGCCCGGCATGGTCATGATCGGCTGGTGGAGCGGGTTTCCGTACTGGGTGTCCTGCGCCATCTGCGTCTTCGGCGGAACGCTCGGGGTCATGTACTCGATTCCGCTGCGCCGCGCGCTGGTCACGCAGTCCGACCTTCCGTACCCCGAGGGGGTGGCATGCGCCGAGGTGCTCAAGTGCGGCAGCGGCGAGCAGGGTGCGGGGGTGGAAGAGAGCCGCGCCGGGCTCGCGGCGCTCGTGTGGGGATCGGTGATCTCCGGAGCCTTTGCGCTCATCACCGCGACACGCGTCTTCGCGAGCGATGTGACGCGCAACTTCCGTGTCGGCGAGCGCGGTGTCTCGGGCTTCGACTTCTTCCTTTCCTTTGCGCTCTTTGGGATCGGGCACCTGGTCGGGCTGTGGGTCGGGATCGCGATGCTCGTCGGCGCGCTCATCGCCTGGGGGTGGGGCGTGCCGCACTTCTCGGCGCTGCCGGGCGCGGCGGCCAACCTCTCGCTCGATGCCCTCGCCCATGACACCTGGAGCCATAAGGTGCGGTTCGTCGGTGCGGGCACCATCGGTGTGGCGGCGATCTGGACCCTCGCCAAGCTGGTAACGCCGGTCGTCGGCGGGCTGCGCTCGGCCATGGTGGCGGCGAGAACCCGCGCCGCGGGCAACGCCGCGCTCATGCCGCGCACCGAGCAGGACATCCCGATCGGGGTGGTGGGCGTCGTATCGCTGGTGTGCGTGCTGCCGGTCGGAGTGCTGCTGGCGCAGTTCGTGAGCGGCGCCGGGCTCGGCGACCACCTCGCCTTCCTCGTGGTGAGCGGCGTGCTGTACGTCGCCATCATGAGCTTCCTCGTGTCTGCGGTCGTCGGCTACATGGCAGGGCTCATCGGGTCATCCAACAGTCCGCTCTCCGGTATCGGCATCCTCGCCGTCATCGGCTTCGCGCTGATCATGATCTTCCACGTCCCGGCCTCCGCCGACACCGGCAAGGCGATGGTCGCCTACGCGCTGTTCGTCACGGCGGTGGTGTTCGCGGCCGCCGCCATCGCCAACAACAACCTGCAGGATCTGAAGACCGGCCAGCTGGTCGATGCCACGCCCTGGAAGCAGCAGGTCGCGCTCGTCATCGGAGTGGTCGCCGGTGCGGTGATCATCCCGCCGGTACTCGATCTCCTGAACCGCGCCTACGGCTTCGCGGGCGCCCCGGGACCGCATCACGAGCATCCGCTGCCGGCGCCCCAGGCGGGCCTGATCTCGGCGCTCGCGCAGGGAGTCATACAGAACAACGTCGACTGGAGCCTGATCGAGACCGGCGGCCTCATCGGCGTGGGCATCATCGTCGCCGATGCGCTGCTGCGCCGCTTGCGGCCCGGGGCGCACCTCTCGCCGCTCGCGGTCGGGCTCGGCATCTACCTGCCGACACAAAGCACTTTGATGGTGGTGGTGGGCGCAGTCGCCGGCTGGATCTTCGAGCGGAGTGCCGAGGCGCGTCCGCGCCCCGAAGCAACCAAGCAGCTCGGCGTGCTGCTCGCCTCCGGCATGATCGTCGGTGAGGGGCTGATCGGGGTGCTGGTCGCATCGCTCGTCGCCTTCTCGGGGCAGGATTTCCCGCTCTCGCTGGTGAGCGATGCTTTCGCGAGCGGCCCGGCCGTCTGGATCGGCGGCCTCGCGTTCGCGGGTGTGATCTACGCGCTCTATCGCTGGGTAGGCCGCGCGCTCATCGCCGAGCCGTCACCGCCTGCGGGGCGCGGCGTGCCGACGAGCTAGGGAGCCGCCCTTAGCGCCCGGAGAGAATCAGCTCGGCCGCCTTCTCCGCGATCATCTGAGTCGGCGCATGGGTGTTGCCGCCGATGAGGCGCGGCATGACCGAGGCGTCCACGACCCGCAGCCGCTCGAGCCCCTGGACGCGCAACTCGCTGTCGACCACCGCTGCGCCATCGCGCCCCATGCGGCAGGTGCCCACGGGGTGATAGATGGTCTCGGCCTTGCGCCTGAGAATTGCTTCGAGCTCCGCGCGCGTGCCGAGCCCCTCGCCCGGGAAGATCTCGCGGCCGCGAAAGCGCCCGAAGGGCGCGGCGGCGATGATGGCGCGCGAGACGCGCATCCCTTCGAGCAGTACCTCGAGGTCGCCGGGCTCGCTCAGGTAGCGCGGCTGGATTCGCGGCGGATCCGTGGCGAGCGCCGAGCGCAGCGTGATCGCGCCGCGGCTGGCGGGCCGCAGTACACAGGCGTGAACCGTGAAGCCATGCCCGGGCAGGCGGTTGCGGCCGTGCTCATCGAGTTGCGCCGGCACGAAGTGGAGCTGCACGTCCGGGCGCTCGTCGGGCGCGAGCGCGCTGCGCACGAAGGCACCCGCCTCCGCGACGTTGCTCACGCCCGGTCCCGAGCGGGTGAGGAAGTAGCGCAGCCCGACGGTGAGCGCCTGCGAGCGCGTGAAGTCATAGGTGACGGGCAGCGGGCACTGGGTGAGCGTGCAGAAATCGAGATGGTCCTGAAGGTTCCGTCCGACCTCATTGCTTCCCGCAGTCACGTCGATGCCGAGCGCCTCGAGCTCCGCGGCCGGGCCGATGCCGGAGAGCAGCAACAGCTGCGGCGAGCCGATCGTGCCGGCGCACAGCAGCACTTCGCGCGCCGCCTGTGCCGCCTCGAGCTGCTCCGCGTGGCGGAATTCGACGCCGGTCGCCTTGCCCCCGGCGATGAGGATGCGCATTGCGAGGCACTCGGTGCGGATCGTGAGGTTGGCCCGGTGCCGCGCTGGCGCAAGATAGGCGGTCGCGGCGCTGCAGCGGCGTCCGTTGCGCTGTGTGACCTGGTAGAAGCCGACGCCCTCCTGTCGAGCGCCGTTGAAATCGTGGTTGCGCGGGAGACCCGCGGCGACGCCGGCCTCGACGAACACCGGCGTGAGTGGATTGCGGAACTTCAGATCCTCCACCGACAGAGGTCCACCGTGGCCGTGGTACGCCTCCTCGCCGCTCCCGTGATGATCCTCGCCGCGCAGGAAGTACGGCAGGACGCCCGCATAGCTCCACGCCGCCGTCGTGAGCGCGGCCCATTCGTCGTAATCGCGCGCATGACCGCGCGTGTAGCACATGGCGTTGATCGAGCTGCTGCCGCCGAGCACCTTGCCGCGCGGCCAGTACAGCCGCCGGCCGCCTAGCTCGGGCTCGCTCTCGGTGCGGTAGCGCCAGTTGATGCGGCGGTTGCCGGCGAGCAGTGCGATGCCCGCCGGCATGTGGATCATGGGGTGCCGATCGGCGCCTCCCGCCTCGATGAGCAGCACACGCAGCTCCCGATGCGCCGAGAGCCGGTGCGCCAGCACACAGCCGGCGGAGCCGGCGCCCACGATGATGTAGTCGTATGCCGCTGTGCGGCTCATGAGATGGCGCGCGAAGCCAGCTGCGCTCTGCGCGTCGTTGTCCGCGCGCCGGATGGCGGCTCAGCGCCGCGCGTAGCGCTCGAAGCCGCGGTGCCCGATGAGCCAGGATCCGACCCAGCCGGTGAGCCACACGATGAGGGAAGTGAGGAAGGCCGGCGTGAACCACGGCGCATGGAAACCCGGCAGGATCGCCGCGACGAGCCACACCATGGCGGCATTCAGCACGAAGAGAAACAGCCCGAGGGTGAGGATGGTGATGGGCAGCGTGAGGATGAAAGCGATCGGTCGGATGATGGCGTTCACCAACCCGAGCAGCAGCCCCGCGAGAATCAACGTGCCGGTGCTGTCAACGTGCACACCCTGAACCCACTGAGTCGCAAGCCACAGGCCGATGGCCGTGATCACGACGCGCAATGCAAAACCCATCATGGAGGTGCTCCCGTCCGGTTCTGTTTCTCGACGTAGACCTTGAGGCGGGTCATGGCCTGTTGCCAGCTCGTGCGTAGCCGCCAGTACTGAGTATCCCACTCGGGAGCGCCCGGCACACCCGAGCCGAGCAGCCGTACGATCGTCCCGCCCTTGACGCGATCGAGAATGAAATCATCCACCATGACCGTGTCGGCGCGCGGCAGCTTGCTCGAGGGCAGATACAGCAGCCGCAGCCGCCGTTCCGGCTCGAACACATCGATCTGCGCCTCGAACTCGGTGACGCGATCGACGCTCGCGCGAAACAACCCGCCCGGCCGCGCGCTGATCACCGCCCCAGGGGAGCACCAGCGGCCGAGTTGCGCCGGGTCGGTGAGCGCGCGCCACACGAGGCTCGCGTCCGCCACAATGTCGACGCGGTGTGCGTAGCCTCGCTCCCTGTCCCCCATGGAGACATTGTGCCATTCTCGGGCACAAACCCGGAGGCCCCATGGCGTACGTTCAACTGGTGATCGTGCTCGCGCTGATCGAGTTCGCCGTGTTTGGCTACGCCGTCGGACAGGCCCGTACGCGCTACAGCGTGCCGGCCCCCGCGACCAGCGGCCACGAGGCGTTCGAGCGCTGCTTCCGCGCGCACATGAACACCCTCGAGCAGCTCGTGGTGTTCCTGCCCTCGATCTGGCTGTTCGCACACTACATCAACGCCTGGATCGCGGTGGCGCTGGGGGCGCTCTTTATCGTCGGGCGGGCGTTGTACTTCCGCGGCTACGTCCAATCCGCCCAGACCCGCCATGCCGGCTTCATGATCTCCGTCATCCCGAACGTGACGCTGCTCGTCGGTGCGCTCATCGGAGTGATCCGCGCGGTGATGGTGGAGTGACGCCGCAGCATTGACACCGGCGGGCGGCCGGGGCGCCGCTCAGGCGGGCGGGCGCCGCGAGCCACGCAGCGTCGCGATCAGCGGCACCAGCGAGACCGCGATGATGGCGAGCGTCACGAGCCCGAAATTCCGCCTGACCAAGGGGATGTTGCCGAAGAGGTAGCCGCCCCACACGAATAGCAGCACCCACGCAAATCCGCCCGCCACGTTATAGGCGCAAAAGCGCCCGAAGGGCATGCGGCCGACCCCGGCAACGAAGGGCGCGCAGGTGCGCACGATCGGCACGAAGCGCGAGAGGGTGACCGCCATGCCGCCGTGCCGGCGGAAGAACTCCTCGGTGCGGCGCAGGTACTCGACCTTCAGCCAGCGGTATCGCCCGGAGAACGCCGGCGGTCCGATGGCGCGCCCGATACCGTAGTTGACGGTGTTGCCGAGCACGGCCGCGATGCCGAGCGCGACGCTCGCGAGCGGCGCCCGCAGCGTGCCGCTCGTGTCGACCGCGGCCAGCGCTCCGACGGCGAAGAGCAGCGAGTCCCCGGGCAGGAACGGCGTCACCACCAGCCCCGTCTCGGCGAAGATCACCGCGAACAGGATCGGATAGATCCACAGGTCATAACGGGCCAGCAGCTCGACCAGGTGTCGGTCGAGATGCAGCACGAGATCGATGAGCCACGCCAGCATGGCGCGGGAGGATATCGGTAAGGCGGCGAGGGTGCTGCTTTTAAGGAACGAATGCGCGGCTCACGAGCGCTGGCGTGACGTGCGCGGTCTGCAGGCGTTCCTTGAGCACGGCGAGGCCCAGCCGTACATCGGCATCGCGCTCGGTGAGCGGCTGCTCGTCCTTGGCCCCGGTGAGCTCGGCGGGAGGCTCCCCGGGTCCGGTCTCGAGGATGTCCGGGACGATGCCCTTGCCGTGGATCGAGGCACCCGAGGGCGTGAAATAGCGCGAGGTGGTGAGCTTCACCGCTCCCCCGCGCGACAGCGGCATCACCGTCTGCACCGAGCCCTTGCCGTAGGTCCTGCGTCCGATGAGGAGTGCGCGCCCGTGATCCTTGAGCGCCCCCGCGACGATCTCGGAGGCCGAGGCAGTTCCCCCGTTGACGAGCACCACGAGCGCCGGACCGTTGATCAGATCCCCGCGCGTCGCGTCCATCTCGAAGCGTGCCTCGGGGGTCCGCCCATCGGCCGTCACGATCACACCGGAGTCGAGGAAGGCATCGGCCACCGCGACACCCGCTTCCAGGACACCGCCGGGATTGTTTCGCAGATCGAGCACCAGACCCATGATTCCCTCAGGATTGTCGCGTTTCAGGTGCAAAATCGTCCGGCTTACGTCCTGGGATGTGGTCTCACTGAAGGTCGTGATGCGGACGTAGCCAAAGCCCGGCTCGAGATTTTCCCCGAGCACGCTGTGCACCTCGACCTGCTCGCGCTTCAGCGCGAACTCGAGCAGCTCGGCGCTCCCCACACGGCGGACGCTGAGCGTGACCAGACTTCCCGAGCTGCCGCGCATGTGGGCAATGGCTCCGGCGAGGTCGGCGCCGATGTCGCTGCCATCGATGCGCACGATCTGGTCGCCGGCGCGCAGCCCCGCCCGCTGTGCGGGGGAGCCATCGATCGGACGGAGAATCTTCACGACCCCATCGCTCGCCACCACCTCGATCCCGACCCCGGGGTAGGAGCCCATGGTCGAGAGGCGGATCTCGTCGAACTCCTGGCTGTCGAGGTAGGCGGAGTGGGGATCGAGCGCCGCCACCATGCCGCGGATCGCCTTCTCCATCAGCGCGTGGTCGTCGACCTCGTCGACGTAATCGCGCTTGATGCGCTCGTAGACCTCCGCGAAAAGGCTCGCCTCCTGCCAGGGAGGCGCGTTGTGATTGGTCTTCGCCTCGCCCGCCGGCCAGGTGGTCGGCCGGTCGGCAAGGACTCCGCTGGTCAGCGCCCCGCAGAAGCCGAGGAAGGTCCCCGCGGTGAGGGCGATCAGCGTGCGTGAGGACGTCGACATGATGCGGAGACCTCAGTTTCAGCGTTCGAGTGCTTGCGAGCTCGTGTGATCGGAGGGAAGCGCCCGGGGTTCAGGCGGCGCGATCAGCGTGCGGCTCCTGCGAACCACGTGATCTGCTCACGCTCGCCGGTGGCGTCGGGATCATCCGCCGCCGCTACGTTCGGCAGCGGCAGCTCGGTGAGGAGGTCGGCGAGCGGAATGGGCCTACCGATCGCGAAGCCCTGCCCGTAGTCGACGCCGAGCTCCGCGATACGCGCGCTGATCGCCTCGGTCTCGATGTACTCGGCCACCGTCGTGATCGACATGCTGCGGGCGAGCTGCGCGATGGCCCGCACCATGGATTCGGCGCGCGCATCCTTCAGCACATCGCGCACGAAGCTGCCGTCGATCTTCAGCATGGTCACCGGCAGCTGGCGCAGGCACGAGAGCGAGGAGAGCCCGGTGCCGAAATCATCGAGCGCCACACCGCACCCGAGCTGGCGCAAGCGCCGCATGAGCGCCTCGGTGCGCGCGAGATTCGACACGGTGGCGTTCTCGGTGAGCTCGAAGCAGAAGAGCTCGGGATCGAGGCCGCTCGCGCCGATGCTCTTGATCAGGTAGTCGGCGAAGCCGTCGTCGTTCAATGACTGCCCGGAGAAGTTGATGGCAAAGCCGAGCGCCTTGCCCTCGAGAATCCCGGCGCGCGGCTGAAGTGCCTGGATGACGTGCGCGACTACCCAGCGGTCGATGACCGGCATCAGCTGGTAGCGGGTCGCCGCCGAGAGGAAATTGTCGGGTCCCATCGTGCGGCCGCTCTCATCGGTCATGCGCAGCAGCAGCTCGTAGTGCGGGCGCGCGCTCTCGGCGGCGGCGAAGGGCAGGATCAGCTGCGCATCGAGGTGCAGCCGTCCGGTCTCGATGGCTTCGCGCACCTGCCCCGCCATGCCGATGTCGGCGTGGCGGCGCACGATGCTGGCGTCGCTCGGCTGGTAGACTTCGACGCGGTTGCGGCCGCGGTCCTTGGCCGCCTTGCAGGCGGTCTCGGCGGGTGCGAGCACCTGCGCGAGATCGTTCGCCTGGGAGTCGACCGGGGCGACCCCGGCGCTGATCGACACCGGCAGCCGCGCCTCGGCGCTCACCACCGCGAGCCGCTCGGTCCCCTCGCGGAGTGCCTCGGCGAAAGCTTCCGCATCGTGCACCCGTGCGGGCAGCATGAGCGCAAAGCGATCCCCCGAGATCCGCGCCCCGAACGCGCCGGGCGGCAGGCGCTGACGAATCAACTCGCCGAGCTGCCCGAGGAGTGCATCCCCGACGTGCATGCCGGAGTTCTCGTTGATCGCGTGCAGCTGGTCGACATCGATGTAGAGCGCACTCCAGGGGGTGGTCTTCACATCGGCGACCACCGCCTTCACACGCCGCTCGAACGAGGGGCGCGTATAGAGACCGCTCAGGGGGTCGTAGTTGCTCTCGATGGCGCTCATCGCCTTGCGGGCGAGGATCTCCCCGACGTGCGCATCGCGCGCGCCGAAGTGCTCGGCGAGCGGTTCGCGCAACAGCGCGAGCACCCCGACGGTGCGGCCGGTGCGCGAGCGCAGCGAGCAGCACAGCACCCGGAAGGGGAACGCCTCGGGCGCCTCGATCGACTGGGTCTCGTTCAGGATGAGGGGCTCACGCTGCGCCTGCGCGAGTGGCATCAGGCGGCGGTGCGCGCGCATCCAGAACTGCGTGTCCGGCGGGCGGGCGTCCGCCGACCGCACCAGCATGACGTTCTTTTCCGGCACGAGCAGTGCGCCGGTGCTCGCCCGCAGGTGCTCGATGGTCTGCTGCAGCAGCTGCTGCAGATCGCCGGCGCCGGACTCCGCGGTGGGCAACTCTGCGCTGTCCTGCGTCAGGAGCAGGTTCAGGTCCTTGTCGAGCCCCCCGACCGTGTGGGTGAGCTCATCGATTGCCGCCCGCGCGATCAGCTCGCGCCGCAGGCACTCGACCGCCGGCGCGAGCAGTTGGCAGACGAAAGAAAAATCGTGGCTGCGCCGGTCGTTCAGGTCGTTCCCGCGGCCGACGACCGCGAGCAGCGACAGCAGCTGCCGTTCCTCATCGCGCAGTGCCCACACGTACACCGGGACGTTGCCATCGAGCAGCCGCACCTGCCCGGCGCTCTCGGGGTTCGCGCGCGTGGAAAGGAGCGCATCGTCGACGATATTGATCAGGTCGGGACCCGCCACGGCTTCGGTCGTCCAGAGCAGCTCGCCCGCCGGCCCGAACATCGCCACGCAGGAGGTGCGGGGCAGGAGCGACCGGATCAGCCGTACGTAGGGATCGAAGCGCTCACCGGGCTGGCCCGGAACGTAATCGCTGAACGGAAGCGCACTCATGGCACTTGAGACGATTGCGCTTCCGGCCGCGGCAGTCCTTGCGCAATTTGGCGAATCCGCGCACTCCCGAGCCCGGGAGCCCGCAAATATTGACCCCAATCACACCCGGGGGATGGCGGCCCGAATCAGCCCTCTTCTAGCGGGGTCCCCGCCAGATTTCGGGGGGTGCGCGGCGGGGTCCCCATGAAATTGCGCGTCTTGCCGGTCACCGTGTGCCTGCCCAGCACGGTGAGCGCAATTTCATGGGGTGCCCTAGGGGTCGGAGGCCTTGAACCAGGGCCTCGGATCGACCGGTTTCCCGGCCTTGCGGATCTCGAAATACAGCTCCGGGCGGGCGCTCCCGCCGCTATCCCCCGCGGCGGCGATGGTGTCGCCGGCCGCGACCTGCTCGCCGGCGGCCTTGTAGAGCCGCTCGTTGTGCCCGTAAAGGCTCAGATAGCCATCGCCGTGGTCGACGATCGTCAGGAGGCCGAGGCCCGGCAGCCAGTCGGCGTAGATCACCCGGCCCTGGCAGACGGCCTTGACCGGCGCCCCGCGCTCGGTGGCCACCAGCACCCCATCCCAGCGCACCCCGCCCGCGCGGGAATCGCCGAAACGGGCGACCAGCCGCCCGCTCACGGGCCAGGCGAGCTTGCCGCGCAGCCGCGTGAAGGCATCGTTTCCTTCGACCGGAAAGCGCTCCATGGCGGCGCGTAACTCGCGCACCAGCTTCTCCAGTCCCGACTGCTGTGCGCGCAGCCGCTCGAGATTCTGCGCACGGGAGCGGGACTGGGCTTCGAGGCTCACCAGCACGTGGCTGCGACGCTCGCGCGCCTGCTCGAGTTGATTGAGCTGAGCGCGTTGCTGCTCTTCGAGCTGCGCGAGCTTCGCGTCCTCAGCCTCGAGTTGCGCATCGAGCTCGGCGAGGCGCCGCACATCATCCTCGATGAGGCGGATCTGTCCGGCACGCGCGCGGCCGAAGTAGCTGTAGTAGGCAAACATGCGCCCGGCGAGCGCGGGATCCTTCTGGTTGAGCAGCAGCTTCACCGGCTCCTGCCGGCCGATGAGATAGGCGGCGCGCATCTGCCCGGCGAGCGCGGCACGGTTCTGATCGAGCTGTGTCTCGCGCGCACGCTTCTCGCCGGCGAGCGCGGCACGCCGCGCGGCATCCTCGGCACGCTCGTGCCGCACATCGGCGAGCGCATCGCGCGCCTGGGCCACGGAGAGCTCGGCCCCGCGCAGCTCGCGCGTCAGCCGATCGCGCTCGACCTGCTCCGTGCTCACCTCGCGCGTCACCCGCTCGATTTCCGCTTTGACCGCCTGCAGTTGCTCCTCCGCCTTGCGGGCGTCCGACTCCGCGTGCGGGGCGGGGGCGGCGGCGAGGGGGGCGAGGCAGCCCGCAGCAAGGGCCAGCGCCGTCACCGCCAGGGCCTGCGCCCGGAGGATGAGGCACACACCTGAGCAGAGTGACCCCAGCCACCCCGCCAGCCGCTTGCGGCCCTGCTGCGGGATGCCGCGGGGCGTTGGGACGCTATAATGCGCGCCCTTTTGCGCCCGGGGCCTGCCCTGCCTACGCATGGATCGTATCCTCGAGTTCGCCAGCCATCACCCCTGGCTCGCCACTGCGACCGCCGTGCTGGCGATCGCCGTCGTTGTATACGAAATGCGCATGCGCTCGGAAGGCCTGCGTGCGGTGTCCCCCCAGGAGCTCATCCGCCTCATGAACCAGGGCGCGCTGGTGCTCGACCTGCGTCCGCTCGAGCAGTACCAGTCCGGCCACCTGAACGGCGCCCGGCAGATGAGCAGCGACCAGATCGTGAGCGCCGGCGACACGCTGAAGAAGCATAAGGAAAAGACAGTCGTCGTGTACGATGACAGCGGCTCGCTCGGCGCGGCGGCGGTGCGCCAGCTCGCCGCCCAGGGCTTCACCCGGGTGTTCGCGCTGCGCGGCGGACTTGCCGCGTGGCGCGCGGACAACCTGCCCGTGTCGCGCGCCTGAAGCTGCTCTCGAGAGCCGATGAGTGCCCCAAAGGTCCTCATGTATGTCACCGACTGGTGCCCGTACTGTTTCCGCGCGCGCAGCCTGCTCGCGGAGAAGGGGGTGGCGGTCGAGGAGATCGACGTGGAAGCGGACCCCGCCGCGCGCGAGGAGATGCGCGCGCGCTGCGGCCGCGATACCGTACCCCAGATTTTCATCGGTGAGACCCACGTGGGCGGATCCGATGACCTGGAGGCGCTCGATGCGGACGGGCGCCTCGATGCCCTGTTGAAGTAACCGGAGTCTTGAGACCATGAATGAGACAGCCGACGGCCTGCCGCTTTCCACGCCCCCCGAGTCCACCGCGGTGCTGGCGCTGCAGAATGTCTACTTGAAGGACTGCTCGTACGAGTCGCCGAACGGGCCGCGTATCGAGGGCAACTGGAACCCGCAGATCAACCTGGACCTGCAGACCACCTCCACCGCGCTCGGTCCCGAGGTGCGGGAGGTGGTGTTGACGGTCACCGTGTCCGCAAAGCACGGCGAGGCCACCATCTTCCTCGTCGAGGTCAAGCAGGCGGGCCTGTTCGTCATCCGTAACCTCGGCGAAGCGGATCTCAAGCGTGCCGTCAGCACCATCTGCCCGGGGGTGCTCTTTCCCTTCGCCCGAGCGGCCGTTTCGCAGCTCGTGAGCCAGGGCGGTTTCCCGCAGTTTCTTCTGCCGCCCGTCAACTTCGACGCGCTGTACGCCGCCAACCAGGCGCAGCCGGCCGTCACCAACTGACGCGCGAGCGCATGAGCGCACGTTCCACGGGCCTGCCGGTCGCCGTGCTCGGCGCCGGCTCGTGGGGCACGGCGCTCGCGATCCAGTTCGCGCGCAGCGGGCGCCCCGTGCGGCTCTGGGGGCGCAGTCCCGAGCGGCTCGCGGCCCTGGCCGAGAGCCGCTCCAACCCGCGTTATCTCCCGGGTGTGCCCTTCCCGCCCTCACTGCAAGTGGAGCCGCAGCTGCGTGCCGCGGTCGCCGGGGCGCGCGATCTGCTCGTCGTCGTTCCGAGCCCGGCGCTGCGCGAGCTGCTCGGCGAGCTCGCCCCGCACCTCACTCCGCCGATGCACGTCGCCTGGGCGACGAAAGGCTTCGAGCAGGGCAGCGGCAAGCTCCCGCACCAAATCGCACGCGAAGTGCTGGGTGCCGAGCGGCGCGTGGCCGTGCTCTCGGGGCCGACCTTCGCGCGCGAGGTCGGCGCGGGGCTGCCGACCGCCATGACGGTCGCCTCGCCCGATGCCGCCTATGCGCAGGCGCTGGCACGCGAGCTGTCGTCGGAGAATTTCCGCGCCTACACCTCGACTGACATCATGGGCGTCGAGATCGGTGGTGCGGTGAAGAACGCTCTGGCGGTGGGCGCCGGACTCTCCGACGGGCTCGGGTTCGGCGCCAACACGCGCGTCGCGCTCATCACGCGAGGACTGAAGGAGATGACCCGTCTCGGAGTGGCGCTCGGCGCGCGTGCGGACACGTTCATGGGCCTCGCGGGCCTCGGGGATCTGGTGCTCACCTGCACCGACGATCAGTCACGCAACCGCCGTTTCGGGCTGCTGCTCGCCGCCGGCCGCACCCCGGAGGCGGCACTCGCCGAGATTGGCCAGGCGGTGGAGGGCTATGCCGCCGCGCGCGCCATCGAGGTGGTCGCGGCGCGCGCCGCCGTGGAGATGCCACTGTGCGCCATGGTCTATCGCGTGTTGTACGAGAAGCTGCCCGCGAGGGATGCGGTGCGGGCGCTCATGAGCCGTCCGATCAAGGCCGAAGCCGAGTAAGCCCGCGCCGCGCTCCGGCTGCGGCATCGGCTGAGACGCTCTGCTGCTCGCTCTGCAGCCAGCGCTCTGCGGCCATGACCGTCGGAAACACGCGCACCGGAAAGGCGCGGTTGACCGCCACGTTCTCGGCAAACTGCATCATCTCCTGGCTGCGCGCGTTGGCATCCACGTACGCCATCGCCTTCGGTGCCCGCAGGAAGCGCGTGCTGCCGGCGGAAACCATCTCGAAGACATCCAGCGTTCCGAGCCGCGGGCCCTGCAGCCGCTCCTCGATCAAAGCACGGAAACACTGGCGCAGCGTGCACTCGCGCACTACCTCTTCCATGTAACGCAGCACGTTCTCGCGGGTGTTATCGCCGGTCACGACGAAGTGCAGGTACCCCGGCTTCGCTTCGATGCTCAGGTGGTAGCTCACGCTTTGTCTCCTTGACCGCGTGCGCGCGTGGCGCCCCGCTGGTGATACGCACGACGGTTGGTGCGCTCCCAACTCTCGATGCCGCCCGGGACGATGCGAAAGAGCGGGTGCGGGTCGGGTGAGCGCTCGCGGCGCCGTTGCCGGTAAAGGGTTGGGTTGCGCTTTCTCACTTGTCCACAACCGCATGGTGCGCTCGGGCGCCGCCGTGCGAGCCTCAGCGCTCGCGCCGCAGGTAGAGGTGCGTCGCCCGCTCCCCGGCAACGCTCCGGGTGCACGCGTAGCCGAGGGCGCGCAGGTCGATGCCCTGGAGGAGATGCTCGCCGCATCCGAGCAGCACCGGCGGCATCACGAGATGCAACTCATCGATGAGGCCCTCGCGCAGGTACTGCCGGATCGTGGCAACACCGCCGCCGACCCGCACGTCGCGGCCGCCTGCGGCGCTGCGCGCCTGCTCGAGCGCCGCGTGGATGCCGGCGGTGATGAAATGAAATTGGGTACCACCCGCCATCGTGAGCGGCGCGCGCGGGTGGTGCGTGAGCACGAACACCGGCGTGTGATAGGGCGGCTCTTCGCCCCACCAGCCCCGCCAGCTCTCATCCGGCC
>Ga0306926_10004913_pt1 | contig 14124 bp, 13 predicted proteins | sample flu12Cox44000178_FD_203759 | JGI IMG/M metagenome (GOLD analysis project Ga0306926, IMG submission 203759) | Lab enrichment of tropical soil microbial communities from Luquillo Experimental Forest, Puerto Rico - flux8day.12C.oxic.44.000.178 (v2)... | ecosystem: Environmental > Terrestrial >...
GAGAAGGCATTCCGGTGTGGCATACAAGGAGCCATCGTCTTAGCCATCACAATGGTTGTCGCGCCGGCTATATCGCAGATTGCATCAACTTGCCCGTTAGCGTAGGTGCCTTCCTGGCCGGATTGGCAGTTAACGCGGCGGTAAAGAGCAAACCTGCGAAGGAGAAGACTTGTTGTGCCTGCGCTGCAACAACGGAAAACGGCAGAAGCAAGGCGGGCAAGACGGAAGCTGGCAATCTTAAGGCGGGCCCAAGCAGGCCGCTTTCATGCATAGAGTATTGCACATTTCGTATCTCAAAACCCTGCAAACATGAGTGCTTGACTAGGGCGTGACCGGCACTATTGCAAAGCGCGCTATCGAAGAGTTCGACTGGGAAGAGGCGAACGGGGAATCGATGTCGGAAGACAAGCCGAAATCCTGAAACCGTAGCGCCCGGCACCTCGCCGCGGCATTCACCGTGTACCGCTGTCGGTACCCACTACCGCATCGTCGCTTCGATTTCCTCCGCCGAATACGGCACGCCCGGTGTCAGCAGTTCAGCGCCATCCTTGGTGATCCAGTACATATCTTCGAGAAAAAAACCTTGTCCATCAACCGAAGCGATCGGTTCGAAGTTGATGGTAACTCCATCTCGCAGCGGCACCGAAGGATAGGCGGCGACCATGTTCGTCGTGTGCACCTGCCAGAACGGCACATTCTTGCGATCGGACCAGGAATCGATGGCATGCTGCGCCAGTGCGCTCGTTACCGACGCGCGATGACTCACCAGTTCCTTCTGCCAGGCCTCGAAAACCTGGTCCACGGTCACTCCGGCACGAAGCATCTTCGCGCCAGCCTGATACGCAGCGACGAATATCTTCCACGTCTCGCGCTGGGCGTCGTCGTAGTGACCTGAAACCGGTACCGTCCGTCCCAAGTCTCCTTGATAGTGGTCCCATTCACATCCCACATCCAGCCGCACTAGTTCTCCCGAAAGCATGGTCCGGTTCAGATGGTCGTAACGAGCTTCGGAGAAGAAGGGACGCGGAAACACCGCATTTTCTCCTGCCATAGCCCAGGGCCAAAAAGCTCCTCCATGCGCACCTTCCTTCCAACAGGTGTCGATGACCGCGACCTCGACCGCGCGCTGCGAAACGTTGGGCCGAATCGCGCGCATTTCCCGCCATATAGGCCGCCACAGTTGGCTTGGCGGCTCCCCGTAGCGCGGCCATCTCGTCTACGCTCTGGGCCTCCATCAAGCCGTCGACGCGGCGGCTCACCTCCGTGGCGCTCAGCGCGGGCCAACGCTGCAGAATCATCTGCAGCCACGAAGGAGCTTCGCGAGCTTTCGAGTTGAGGAGGTTATCGGGCAACTCAGGCCGTTTCGATGTGTCCGCCGCGTAGTACAGGTTCGCAGACAGCGCGGCTCGCGACGCGAGGAAGCTCTCCAGCTCAGCCCAATCCACAACGTGGTCGATCCCGAGTCGTTTTGCGGCTTGTGCTCCCGGCAACACATCCGGCTGCAAGCCCCTTTTCGAATAAGGCTGGTTCGGTGGAAGAAAAAGCCACGACTCGCCCCCTTTACCATCGATCACCAGAATGGCTCCAATGGTATTCTCCAGCCCGGTGAAGTAATAAAAGTATGGATCCTGATGAAAACCGTCGACGATTAAGTCCAGCGTCGAATTGGCATGCAACAAAAGCACACCGTCGTGAAACTCGTTCGCAGCTCGTTGTCGCCGTTGCAACTGTACATTGGCTTGCGCAACAGCCGAAAGCATCGAACCAACGAGGACGATTGGCAGAATCCATCTTAAGGTTCGCATAGGCAAGTAATTATCACGCAAACCCGTCTGCGGCTTCGAGATTCACTGTTCTAAAGTAACAAATAGGTTTTCTGCCAGTGCGCATAAGGTTCGTCACGAGAGGTTTGAAAGGAACTTCCCTCTCATTCACTGCCGCAGGGACCTCCAGACTCTCGCTGGACGTCAGCGCCTTCGCCACACCAAAATCGAGAATACCGGACTAAGCCCATGGCTCCCTGTCGAGCAGCACAAAAAGACCGGAAGACCAATGTCCTCCGGCCCTAAGGGGTGGTGATTCCTTATATCAATCGGCGGCGAATCAATCCGGCCATTCCAAGCACACCTGCACCAAAAAGCGCCATGCTGCCTGGTTCCGGCGTCGGAGTCGGCGACATCGTTGCAGACGACATCGTTGCAATGGAGGGAGGCGTACATGAGGGTTTGCTTCCCACCAGCGCCGTGAAGCACGAATGGGAGACCGACTTGATCACGAGTCCACCCATGCTGGTGTTGAATGAATCCTTAGTAGGGGGTAAACTCAGTCCCGAGACCGGCCCGAAGGTCTTGTCCAGTTCGTAGTAATCAAACCGGACGCTTTCAGTCGCCATTATGCTCTCGTAAAAACCCTTAATACGACCATGCGTATCGACCAAAGGTTCGCCCAGACCGCCGAAACAGGCCAACTTCCCGGGGGGCCTGCACTCGATGTTGTCGAAGGCCACCAAGCCGACAGGCACCTTGAATGCTGCCGCCACGATGTGCAATGCGGGTATCGTCACCGTGCCAGTTACCCTCTGCAGATAGTAGTACGGCCTTTCGAACTCGACCGGGGTCGTCGTGCTTGTCTGGAAATTGAACGTAACAAAGTCATTGGTAAAGGTCCTGGTCCCGATCCTCCCGCTCACACCGTCAGCCGAAACCGTGTAGTAGATCGTGGACGCCTGCGCAGTCCTGGCCGCACACGCGGCGATTGCGATGCTCAGGAGTAAGATCGCATTTCTCCTCATAGCTCCTCCGGTTTATCGGATTCACAAAGCCTCGCGAGCCCCCTGGTAGTGTTCGACGCCGGCGGCAAAAGCCATCTGGCGCGCCCCCATAAGGGCGAAGGCCGAACGCCGTCCTGCCGGCGCTCTCGCTAATCGTTGTCCGGGGCCGATCCGCACCGAGGCACCCGAGCGACGCTTACCCGCAAGGTGGGCCGCCCGCAGGCGCTCATGCCGAGTGACCGCTCCTTCCAGGAAGTCCATTGGCCAGAAACGCGCCAAGAATACGGTGAGGAAGAATGGAGTAGATTGCGGAAGCGCAAATTTCTCAAAAAATCGGGCGGCCACTTGCCAATCACGCCATCGCTCAGCAAACCGGTCTCTCTCCACCGCGATTGCCGTGCCGCCGGGCCTTTGGCCGCGCTGGGTCGAGGGCATTCGGCGGCCTCTCGGTCGAGCGGGGAAAGATGTCCCAGTACCGTGCCGTTCGCCTTTAACAGGGGACGCCGGCATAGCTGACAGCGTTTAGCCTAACCAGGTCAGGATCATCGGGAAACAGCTCGATGACACGATCCGGATAATGGACGAGACATGCATTTTCGATAACTTGTTCGCATGGTGTCCCGTGGATTACGTATTGATAGTCTTCGACATATTGCCCATTCATCCAGAATGGGCCGCATCCTACGTTATTTCCGCTAACGGGACCTTGCACGATCGCGGTAAGCTCTTATCACCGAAACTCATCCGTTTCGAACGAATTTCGTTCAAAAAATCGCGTCAGGATTCGCTAGGACGCGTCGCCACGCATCGAGTGATGTTCAATACGTCGGAATTGTCCGCACCCTGCGGCGTTACAATGGCGATCGACAAAGAGAACGGTCTGAGTCAAAACAAAGACCCGCGCGGATACCTGCCGCGCGTGTCGTGAACGAGGGATTATTTAATCTCTTGACCAAAGGGACGCATAGTCCCGGTTAAAACCGTCTTGGGATAAGCGCCTGTTCCGCAGAGTTTGAACGAGCCGAAATCTTTGTACCAGTCACCTTTAGGCGCTTCCGGTTCGGTTCTTACCCATCGACGCAAACGATCAAGTTCGGCCAACTTAATTTTTCGTTGACGGATGCGGGGAGTAAGGTGTCGGCCAATTTCACGGGGCAGATTGTCGAACTCGATCTTAGGAACGCTTTGCCCGGCTTGAACTTGACCGTCCTCTTAATTCCTTCGTCTTGGCAGAGGCGGACTTTTTGACGTATTCACTCAGCGAGTCGCATTCTTCCTCCCTAAGCAATTGCTCCAGTTTCACGTCACTGCGGCGACCGCGAGCAAATCCGGGGCCATGCGTCTCTGTCATTTCGCGGTGGGGTCCGAAAATCGCCTCCACCAGCTCGTCCTCGTAACGTACTGCTGCTGCTTCTTCCTCGGTGAGTGCGGCTTGGATTTTCCGCACCACTAAGCGCAATTTCTCGAGCGCGCGCTGCTCCTCGTAAATTCCACGGCGAGCATAATCGACGAGCGCTTTGCTAAAGGTCTCATGTCTGCGCTTTGCGCCTCGTGCAATCTTCCGAGCGAGTTCATCGGGAACGGTCACGCTTTGACGTATCGATTTCGCCATGCCTTCATGTTACCCACAGTGGTGCATCAGGGCCGTTGCGATTCGAGGCGATGCGTCGCCAACACCAATTTGTAAGCGATGCTGCACAACGCACAACAGCGCCTGAAACATGCGGCCGTAGAATGAGCGCACATTTCATTAGTTGGGTCAAAGTAGTTCTCCAGGCGTCGAAGCACTATATATTAGTGACACGGTTGCCATTTCCAAGGCAGCCGGAAAAGTGAACAGTAAGGATCGGCATCAGAAAGAGGGAGCTACCTTCGGATGTTGTCCCTCGAATGAGGGCGCTAGATCACTCTTCGACGGAACCCCCGGTAAATATGCACCAACTATAATAACTGCGCAAATCATATCGGTTGACGCATGGCGATTTGTCACACCGTTGTAAGGGAGCGTGATTTTCTCGCTTCGCACTTAGCCGGGTAACCGGCCAAGCTCTGACTGTCACGTCAGCGAGCCCGCCCCTGGCTCGGCGTTCTCCCGTAGAGTCTTCGCCAGGCTCGACGTCGTTGCCGGGTTGACCTGAAGCCTGCGCGTTCGGCCACGTGCTCGATATCCAGTTGCTTCTGGCTGACCAGCTCATGGGCCAGCGTGACACGTGTCGGTTTCGGTAATCCGTAATGCTCACACACCCGCCACAATGTGACATAAGGGCCATCGGTCGCTTGCGGCCAGGCCCCGAACACACCCCCTCAAAGCGATGTGCATGAATGTGGATAACATGTACATCTGTAATCTATACTTGTACTAACGGGGGAGTAATTTCATGGCGACAGCGACCAAGCGAGCCCACAAACATTTTCAGTTGGACTCTGCCAAATTAAGCGCGCCCAAAGAGCTTTGCATGCCCAAACGGAGACTGAGGCCATTGAGCGGGCTCTGGATTTCGCGATTGCAGAACACGAGAAGAACCCCCTGGCCCTTCACGCTACGGAGCGTTTCATCAAGAGCGGTATTGAGATCAAGGACGTCTACGGCCCCATGGTTGGCTAGATGCAGCCGGCACTCTTTGATACCTCCATATATATATAGCCGCGCTCGGCCGCGGACGTGAAGCAGCGCTCGCCATCAGGCGGATGGCCGCCGATGCACCACTGTGGTTGAGTGCGGTTGTGCTTGAAGAGCTGTACGCCGGAGCTGCGGAACGGGAGCGGCGCGCAGTTGAGCGACTGGAGCGAGACTTCGACAAGGTGAAACGGATCCTGGTGCCCAATCTCAGCGACTGGACTCAAACTGGCCGTGTGCTTGCTCGGTTGGCGACTAAGTACGGTTATAAACAAATCGGACAGGGGCGGCTCACCAACGATGCGCTGATTGCGATGAGCGCCGGGCGTCTTGGCATACAGGTGCTCACCGCCAATGAACGCGATTACCGACGACTAGCTGAATTCCGTGCATTTCTGTGGCGGGTGATCGCCATTTAATCCGGCAGCGGCCAAAAACGCATCGTCTTGACAGCCCCCTGGCGTGCGTGTCAGGCAAGCCCTTTCGTTAGACCCGGGTTGATGTCATCGCGGCAAAGTAACGACAATGGACTTCGGCCCTGATCTGCCTGTATTAGGCGATACCCGAAAATCTGTAAAAAAATGGCCTTGACCTTTTGCGGTCGAGGCGGAGAGAGGCAGAAAGGCAAGGGGCCAGGCTCGAGCAGTGAGCCTAGGCGGCCTGGCGAAGAGCTGGCTTTAACTGTCTTCGAAGGCGGTTAGTGGCGTCCTGCAGGGCCTTAACGATGAACTCCGGGGGGCAGTTGAAGACTTCGGCCAGCGTCTTGACCTTCAGGTTTTGGAAGTGCCTTAGCAGAAGAACCATGTGCTCAGTTGGCGGAAGCGTTGCCAGCAAAGCTGACGGGCTTTTCGGTGACGAGTCGGCTTCGGTGTAACTCGGCCTCGCACTCCGACGGCGCCGGCAATACTCCAGGCAATGTTTGACCAGGATCCGGTATAGCCAAATGAACACCGAGCTGCTGGAATCGACTTGCTTCACGGAGACGAACGCCTCGCGGAACACCCGGCAATAGATTTGCTGCGCCGCAGCTTGGGAAGACGTAAGCATGAGCGCAACCCGCATCACCATGGCATCGTAATCCTGCATGAGTTCGCGAAAGGCCCGCGTATCGCCGCGCTGGGCGGCGATCACCAACGGGGACAAGCCCGGGCGACCCTGGAAATCGAGTCCGAACCTCTCGCAACTGCTTCCCTGTGCCAATTACAAAAACTCCCCAAGCTTATCGGGAAAAATTCGAGATCCGTCTTCAGTGGCGTTGAACCACTGTCAGGCTCATGTCGTCCGACAGCGGGTTGCCGTTGGCGAAGTCCTGCACGGTGGCAAGAATCGTCAGCAGCGTGCTCGTGGCACTCGACTGCCTCGCCCGTTGCAAAGCAGCCAGCAAGCGAGCGGAGCCGAACTCCTCACCGGCAGCATTCCGGCACTCCAACACGCCGTCGGAGTAAGCGATCAAGGTGTCACCGGGTTCGATGACCGCATGGCCTGACTCGAACGGCGCATCCTCCACGGCGCCGAGCAGCGGGCCGCCGCTTTCCAGCAATTCCGTTTGTCCATCGGCATGGAGCAGTATCGGAGCGAAATGACCGGCATTGCAGTACGTCACTTCCCCTCCCCGGCAGTCGATCTGCGCGAGAAACGCTGTCACGAATGGCGCTGCCGGCCGCAGATAGCACAGGTGACGGTTAATCTCGCTAACGATTTCTGCCGGGTCCGAATCCGGATGGCCGTAACTCTGCAAAAGTCCAGCCAGATTGGTGAACCACATCCCCGCTGCGAAGCCTTTACCGGCGATGTCTCCCAGGGTCGCCAGCACCTGGGTACCATTTTGCGCCAGCATGGCAAAGTCTCCGGAGAGATATCGCGCCGCAAAGACTTCGCTGGCAAACTCCATGCTTCCACAATGTATCGCCCGCGGGCCACTCAACTTGCGCTGAATCTGCGCCGCTTCGAAGAGCTGCGCGTACAGGTCCAGTCTCTCCCGCACCAGCGAATCCATCTCCTCCAGCAGGGGGACGTTGACCGCGACGGTGGCAGCGTCCAATGGCTTTGACACGTCCCGATTGCGAAGGTGGATGCCCTCGCGCAGCTTGACTCGATTCCTCGGCATGCAACTCTCCCTGTTCAAAGCGCCCCTATCTGCCGCTTATTTATTTATTGCGTCCTTCATCCACCGGGGGCTAACCAACAAACCGGTAGCCTGTTCCGTGCACTGTGAGAAAGTACTGCGGCTGCTCCGGATCGGGTTCCAGCTTTTGCCGCAGTCGCACCAAGTGCGTATCCACGGTGCGAGTAGTGGGATAGTTGTCATATCCCCAAACGTCTTCCAGCAGACGGTCGCGGCTCAAGGTCTCGCCGGAGTGGCAGATGAAATACTTCAATAGCTCGAACTCTTTCGACGAAACGTCGATGGGCTTACCTGATTTGAGGACCCGGCATTTTCGCAGATCCACTTCCACTTCCCCGAAGCTGCGGCGATCCTGGTCTTTAGGAACCACAGCGGTGCGACGCAGAACCGCCTTGACTCGTGCCAGGAGCTCCCGAATGGAAAAAGGTTTGGTCACGTAATCATCCGCCCCCAGCTCGAGGCCCACCACCTTGTCGACCTCCTGGCCGCGCGCGGTAAGCATGATGATGGGAATCGAACCTCGCTTAGCGCGTAACTGCCTGCAGACCTCCAGGCCGCTCATCCGGGGCATCATGACGTCGAGCACCACCAAGTCGGGTGACTCTTCCAGCGCACGCTCGAGACCTTCAACTCCGTCGCGCGCGGTGATCACCTGGTAGCCCTCGAACTCAAAGTTGTCACGCAGCCCAGCCACCATGTTGGGTTCATCTTCCACCACCAGAATTTTGGCAGCGGGTTGTGCCGGACCCAAGTTGCCCTGCCTTTCCGACTTCATGCTGGCTCCTGTCTTGTCTGTTGAACCGCTGAACCTGGTACCGGCAGCGTGATAACGAACTTGCTGCCTTTGCCCGGGGTGCTCTCCACCGCGACCTCACCCCCATGAGCCTGCACAATGTGCTGCACCAGGGAGAGTCCCAACCCACTTCCCTTCGTGTTGTGCACCAGTGGGTCGCCCACGCGATAGAACTTATCGAAGATCTTGGACTGCTCGTTGGCGGGAATGCCGATCCCGTGATCGACGACCTCCAGATTGACGCTTCCATTCTGGCGATAGAGGTGTATGCCGAGATACTTTTCGCCGTTGGAGTACTTCACGGCATTGTTGACCAGGTTCAGAAGCGAACGGGCGATGGCCTCGCGGTCCACCTGCAGGGGCGGCAGATTGTTCTCAATGGTTTCCTCGTAGCGGAATCCATTCTGCTCGATTTCGAAGCGATAGGACTCCAGCGTGCTTCGCACCAAGTCGGCTAAGTCGGTTTCGCGGAAGGTATATTCCTTCTTCCCCGCTTCGATACGAGAGAAATCCAGGATGTTGTTGATCAGTCCCGTAAGCCGCTCACTCTCTTTGCGAATGATCTCGTGGTACTCGTGTTGCTTGGCGGGATTGGTAAGCCGCCGCAGCTCGAGGGTCTCGGCATAAAGGCGGATCAGTGCCAGAGGCGTTCGCAGCTCGTGCGAGACGTTCGATACGAAGTCTGACTTCAGCTTGGCCAGGGCAAGCTCACGGGACACGTTGCGATAAGTGAGCCACATGCCGCCAGCCATCAGCAGGGACAGGCCCCCCAGGATCAGAAAGCTGGTCCTGAGAAACTTGGCGCTTATGCTTTCGATCGTCGCTCCGCGGGTCTTCATCCCCAGAACCAATCCGGGAAAGACGGTTTCGAAGCCCCGCTCGACTTCCGGCGCGCCCCCATCCCAACAGATGGAGCTTGCCAAGGGACTTTGGTCTCTGGCTGTCCGCACCATGATCGCCGGTTGCGGATGCGATGTGTCATTGGGATCCTGGTTGGGCAGCACGGTGTTGAGAGCTTGGGGAAAGAATGTATTCGCCAGGTAATCCGAATCGTAAGCGAATCCCGCCAGGGCGGGACGGTCGGGGGTGGTGCCGCGAGGTACGAACAATACCAGCGACTGGTATTGCCACTTGTCACCCCTGGGCACCCAGTTCGAGGTGATGTAAACCTTACGGCCCTCGCTGGCTTCGAACTTCTTCAATTTAAGCGCATATTCTTTGGACCCGATGTCGAACCAGTTCTCCACGCTGGATGCCAGCTTTTTGCCTTCCTCGCGAAATTCAGGATCGCCCGTCCGCCGCGGTTGGGACAAAAAGGCCAATTTGCCCTCGCCTGTCCAGAGAAACGCGTGGGCAACGTCTGCATGCGTTACCAGGAAGCTCTCCAGTTGCTGCGGATGATCGATGTCCGGGAACTTCGCCATGGCTGCTTCGGTCATTTCAAAAGCACGCTCGGCAATGCGTTTTTCCGCAATGGCCAGGACGTGCTGATAGTCCCTTTGGATCACAGCCTCGACCCCTTTTTCGCGCTGAATCGATCGGAGATGCTGCGCACTCAGGAAGATGAGGGCCGCTGCCGGCAGCACCACGGCCAGCATGAGGACCACCATGCGTGGCCGTTCGGACCAGCGTCGAATTTGCAGTTTCACCATACGAAACTTCTCAGAAGGGTATTTGGGGCCCATTGGCCGTGAGCATAAAGCAGCGCCTTGGTAAGTGTGTCAAAGCCAAGCAACAAATTGCAACAAATTGTGAACTCGGTTGCCCGTAGGCCGAGTGCACAACGCAAGATGCCCCCTCCCGCCATTAAGGCTGAACCCCGGCATAGGCAGGAATCGCACCTCGGGCAACGTTCTTGTAAACCACTCCGCCTTTCATGACAAAAACCACGCGCCGCACCGCTGTAATGTCCTGTAATGGATTTCCATCGAGTGCAATGATGTCCGCCTCGAGACCGGGGACGATGGATCCGATTTGATCGACCAGGCCCACCGCCTGGGCGGCCATCGAGTTGGCGGAGACCATCGCAGCCATGGGGTCCACACCGCAGTCGCGCACGCGATCGATGAACTCCTCGGCATTGCGCCCGTGCGCGCCCGCAACCGCGTCCGTGCCGAAAACGATCTTCAGTCCGGGAGTTCTTGCCGCGTGTTGCACCAACTCGTGATTCATGGGAAGGATTTTCTCCATCGCGGCAAATCCCTCCTCCGTGTAGCCGGGCGTGCCCAAGTACCTTTCCTTGTTTAGCAGGTAATTCTCGATGACCAGCCCGGCTTGGGGATCGAGGTAGGCGCCTTTTTCCGCCATCAACTTTAAGTCGTCGTCTGTGGCTAGGGTACCGTGCTCAATTTCGGTGCACCCCGCAAGAGTTGCCGCCCGGACCGCCTCCTTGTAAGCGTGCACCAGCGTGCGCAGCCCCTGCTTCTGTGCTTCGTCGCAAGCAGCCTTCAATTGTTCCTGCGAGAGGGTCATGGCACCGCCCTGGCGGATGGACTGTGACGCGAAGATCTTGATCACATCCGCGCCTGCCGCTTTTTGCTTCCTCACAAAGGCGCGGATTTCCTCGGGGGTGCCGGTCGCCTCGCCTCGTCCTTCCAGCGGCTCGACGGCGGTCAGGATACGGGGGCCGGGAAGGGACCCTTTTGCGATGGCGTCGCGCAGCGGAATGTCATTTGGTGAACCCACGCTTTGTAAGGTCGTAAAGCCTGCCATCAAGGTCACCCACGCGTTCGACGCGGTGCGATAGGCGTCCTCTGGCGTCGTCCCTCCCATACCCGCATTCTTCCCGTCCTTGCCGAAGCTCCAGGTAATGTGAGCGTGGGAATCGATCCAGCCAGGCAGCACCGTCGATCCGCGCAGGTCGTAGTCTGCCGGCCCGGAGCCAGGGCCTATGGAGACAATCTTGGAACCTTCGACCACGATCTGAACATCCCGCAGCGTGCCGCCCTGGCCGTCGAGCACGGTGCCGGCGGAAATCACGATGTGTTCACTCGCGGCAAGCGTCCGCGGGGTGAGGACACAGACAGCCAGCATGCTGAGAACGCCCGGAATGACCTTCACAGGTCGCATCATCGCTCCTCCTGCGTCTCGCCTTATCGTGATTGTAATGTCGATCGGTGGTATTTCCTTTTCTCTACTGCAGCAGCCGACACGGGCTATGGTTCCAGGGCTTGGTCTTACCGCAATGACGCTCAGGGTATTGTCTTGATGAAAGCAACCTTGCTACCGTCCGCCGACGCCGAGGGCTGCCCGCAATTGGCCAGCTCGCAACGCGAGACGTTGACGGGATCATGGCCTGCCTGCTTCCAAAATACATTGCTTCGCTCAACCGTTCCTGACATGGCTGCGGCCGCTTCACGTTTTACGTACACCGTGCCGCTGGGATAGGTACGTTCCCATCCTTGCAGATCTTCGAGCATCCGACGGTCCCGGTCTGACTGCGGATCGTAAGGAAGCTGCACTAGCTCGCCGCTGTTCACCGAGAGCAGCTCGACCTTCGGCCGGCCGTTATCATCCTCCGCCAGCAATAGGACCTGAGAGGGGTCGTCGCGTCCGAACCCCACCAGCTTCGTGGTGCCCCTCACCGTGGCTACCTTCTGCTGGGTCTGAGACGCAACCGAAAGCCGTATGACCTCTTCATGCTTTATCACCAGGATGTCGACATTGTCGGGAAAGAAAACCGGCGAGCGATAGCCTGCGTCAGCCGTGACTTGTCGCTGTGTATCGGCTTTCAGATCCGTCAACCACACCTGGCCGGTGACGACCTCATCATCGGCGCCCTTTAACGTACTTGGCGTGGCAGAGACTCCGGTGAAACGTAACACCCATTCCCAAAAGGAAGCGGATTTCTTTGGCGGTGGTGCAGCGCTCTTCTGTGCTTGAGGAACGCCGGTAGCCGCCTGCAGGACGGCGATCAGGAAGACAAGGCAGCGGAATCGTCGGCTCGTCATGTTGATACTCGCATTCACCGGCAAGAGGGCTGGCCGGCGAAGATAAGCTGGAATATCGGGTCGTTCCCTACAACGGTGATTCGACTGTCCTTGCGCGGAACCGTAACCAGTCTGCGACCGCCGTTGTTATCGAGGATGAAATATGTCAGCACGTCCTTGTCATCCCAGACCAGCCAGGCGTTGTCGTCTTGCAATTTGTCCAGGTTAACTTGCGCGACGCGCGGCAGCCAGCGGCTGCCAATCAGCATACCGAAGTTGATCGGCAACAGCAGGCATTCGATTGCGAAGAGAAACAACAGCAGCGCGTTGAGCACGCGGGTGCCGGCGGCCCTGGTCGGGCTCTGCAGGGCATACACCAGAAGGGCGGCAGTGGCTGCAATGCCAGCCACCAGCGCCGAGAAATAGAGGGCTTGCGCGGTGTCGCCGGCCAGAAGCACCTTGCCGATCCAACTCGCCGGCAGGCATGTGGCCAGCAGCAAATTATTCAGGAACAGGCACTGTCGCAGCAGGAACTGAATCATGATCAGGGCGACGATGCAGCCGGTGAGCTGCGCACGATAGGGCTGGGCAAGCCAGCTCCGCAGCGCTCTCCAGGGTCGCTCCCGGACCGGACCGGGCATGAGCCGGAAAGGAATCGCGAGTAGCAGGGCGACGATTGCCGCAATGAACAAGAGATTGGGCAGGGTCATGCCGAGGTAGACAAGAAACCTGGACCCGGCAAAGAGATATTTCTCGTCGAACACGCCGAGGTTGGTGGCGACCCCATAGGTGTTGAGCTGGAATCGAAGCGTCAGGTAGCCGAACAGGTACAGCATGAAGGTGCCGAACCCGGCGTAGGCGGGCCATTTACCGGCAACCGAAGCAACTCTCTCGACGAATTCGCTGGTCGCATCAGCCACGGTTATTGACCTGTGAGCACGAAGGGCGCCCAATAGAACGGGTGCTGGTACTCCGGTACTTTCTTCACCGCAAGCAGCGCCAGCTGCGCCGCGTCGCTGGGAGGCCTGGTTTGCGCCTCGCGATAGAACGTCTCCATCCACAGGGCGGTCGAGTTGGCGTCCACCTGCCACGATGACAGCACCACGCTGCTGGCACCGGCATAGAGCAGGCTGCGAACCATGCCCAGCACTTCATTGGAGTGGGTAACCTCCACCCGTCCCGTTTCACAAGCGCTCAGCACAACCATGCTGTCTTTCGGCAATCGCAAGCCGAACATCTCCGCGGTGGTGAGGTGGCCGTCATCGATAGACGTGGGCCTCAACTTCAGGTACGAAAGCAGAGGATCAGTGCTGTTGAAGAAACCGTGCACGGAGAGGTGCAGCAGGTTGTAGTCCGGGCTCCAGTTCTTCACATCCTGCTTGCGGACAAGAGGATCGGTTACGACTTTGCCGCGGTCCCCGGGATAAAGTTCTCCCAGCGCCTTTACTTCCCTGGCCGCATTGCTAATTGCGGGATCGGCTAGCGCCAGAAGACGCCCATGTGAGAAGTCAGGACGACCGCCCAGATCGGCCAGAACGGTAGCGCTAGGAGCATAGGAGATCTGGAAACGCTCCCCGAGGTAGCTGCCATCTTCGGGATTCTGCAGCACCTGGAAAGGAACGATGTTCAGATCTTCGTGGGGAATGATCACCAGGTGCTTGGTTTTGACATCCGGCAAAACCGGGTTCACCAGTACCAGGAAAAACTCCTTCGCCGTAGCCTGGTCGAAGCTGGCGTGCGAATCGGAGAGACTCTTATACAAACTCGCCACCCGCGGGATAAGGCTGGAACGGGTGTAATAGACCTTCACGACATGTTGGGAGTCCCCGCCGATGTGCCAAATGACGATGCCATCTTCGAGCGCGAGGTAGTACAGCATGTCGTAGCCGC
>Ga0306926_10004916_pt1 | contig 14119 bp, 17 predicted proteins | sample flu12Cox44000178_FD_203759 | JGI IMG/M metagenome (GOLD analysis project Ga0306926, IMG submission 203759) | Lab enrichment of tropical soil microbial communities from Luquillo Experimental Forest, Puerto Rico - flux8day.12C.oxic.44.000.178 (v2)... | ecosystem: Environmental > Terrestrial >...
GACGGTGGACGCCGTCATCGTTAATCGCATTCTCCCGAGCGGAGTGAGCGACAGCTTTTTCAGCGCCTGGCGCGAAACCCAGGAGCGATGGATCCAGGCCATCGAAGAGTTCTTCTCCCCGGTTGAGGTGTGGCGGGTCCCGCTCTTCCGAGACGAAGTGCTGGGCACGGAGCGGCTGCGGGCCCTCAGCAAGGCTCTCTTCGCCGGGCGCGACCCGGCGCAATCGTTCTACCACGAGGCTCCCTACCGTTTCCGCAAGGTGGACGGCACTTACCAGCTCCATCTGCGACTACCCTTCGTCTCCGGCAAAGACATCAACCTTCACAAGAAGCTGGACGAGCTCGTCATCCGGATCGGGCCGGTGAAGCGGCACGTCTCGCTGCCCCAGCGGATGGCTCGCCTGGAACCACTCAGCGCCCGTGTGAAAGACGGCGAACTGGTGGTAGTTTTAGGGAGGAACCATGCCCAGAGCGAAACAAGCGCGAAGAAACAACGCCAGGCGTGAGGTGGAGCTTCCGCCCCTGGCCTTCTGGTTCATGCGGGAATTTCTTCCCCTCCTCCGCCGCCGGCGGCGATCGGCCTCCCGCTCGGTGCGGCATCTCAGAAACGCCGGCATTGAGGTGCTCGAGGCGATGCGCGCCTTTCTCGACGAAGCCATCGAATGCCTGCGCGAAGAGGAGCGCTCTTCGCCCATGAAGCGCGTTCGGGTGGAAGATTAAGGGCGGGAATCGGTGTGGCACGGTGACGGCTTGCGGCAAGAGGCAAGCCCCCGACCTGTCGTAGCTTCGCCAGCACTCGCGAGGCCGAAAGCATCGGGCTTGTCCGGGCGGATGCTAAGATGACACCAATGAAGATCCGAGTGCTTTTCTTTGGCCTGGCGCACGATGTGACAGGCTTCGAAGAGGAGCAAATCGAAGTTCCCGACGGCAAGGCGCTCGGCGATCTCCGGCGCTCGTACGAGGCTAGATTTCCGCGTCTGGCCGACATTGGTGAGTCGCTCCTTGCTGCCGTGAACCAGGAGGTCCGTCAGAGTTCGTGGCCTCTCGCGGACGGGGACGAAGTGGCCTTCCTGCCCCCGGTGAGCGGCGGCAGCGACGATGGCCGGGCTTGCGGCGATTTCTTCCTCTTGACCCGCGATCTGATTCCCACCCCTGAACTCGCCGAGCGGCTCAAGGCGCCTGAAGACGGCGCAGTGGTCGTATTTGAAGGCATCGTTCGCAATCATCTGGGCGGCCGCCGGACCCTATACCTCGAGTACGAGGGTTACGAGCCGATGGCCATCCGCAAGATGGAAGAAATCGGTCAGGAGGCGCGAAGCAAGTTTGCGATCGACCACATTGGCATCATGCATCGCCTCGGCCGCATCGAAATTAGCGAGACGAGCGTTGCGATTATTGTCACTGCTGCCCACCGTCGCGCCGCTTTTGAAGCGTGCCACTACGCCATCGACCGCTTGAAGCAGATGGTGCCCATCTGGAAGAAGGAGTATTTCGAAGACGGCGCCATCTGGGCGGAAGGCGAAGGCACTCGACGGGTTCTCGTCGAATCAACCGGCCACTGAACAGCTACGAGGCACTGTCGGCGTGCCAGGAACCTTATGGAAAGCTACCTTAACAACGCTGTGGAGATCGCCCGCGAAGCCGGTGGCTTGCTTGCCCAGCTCTTCAAGCGTCCGCACGAGATTTCATACAAGCAGCCGTCCGATCTTGTCACCGACGCTGACCGGCGCTCCGAGGCCCTGATCATCGAGCGGTTGCGCAGCCGATTTCCGAAGCACAGCGTGGTGGCAGAGGAGGGCGGCGGGCAAGAGACGAGCTCGGACTATTGCTGGTACGTCGATCCGCTCGACGGCACCACTAATTTCGCCCACGGCTTTCCCGTGTTCTGTGCTACGCTCGGGTTGACCTATCGGGGCGAGGTGGTGGCCGGGGTAGCGTACGATCCCACTCGCGACGAGCTGTTCACGGCCGAGCGTGGAGCCGGGGCTTACCTCAACAACCAGCGAATTCACGTCTCGAAGAACGCTAACCTCGGCGAGTGTCTTGTGGCCACGGGCTTCCCGCCCTTCGCACAAGATCATGAATTGAACATACAGTTCTATCACCGCTTCACACGCCTTAGTCATGGAGTGAGACGCGCAGGCTCCGCCGCGCTTGATCTCTCCTACGTGGCTGCGGGCCGCTTTGACGGTTTCTGGGAGATGAAACTTCATCCCTGGGATAAGGCCGCCGGATCTTTGATGGTGACCGAAGCTGGGGGGAGGGTGACGAACCTGTCGGGCGGTCCCTTTGATCTTCAGGCCGATGAAATCTTTGCGTCCAATAGCCTGGTGCACGACCAGATGGGAAGCATTTTTGCCGAGTACTTGCCCGAGCCCGCGAGAACGGTTCCGCAAACCACCGCCCGCTAAGAGCGACGCACGCATCGATCTGGGTCGGGTGGGCCCGCGTGCGGAGTCGGGTTGCTGAATCCATGGTTGGCCAGTTGACAACGCGAGCGCGGCTTCGCGAACGCAGACGGCTTGTTACGCTGCTTGGCGCCGAGGGCGACCCCCGAAGCGCAGCGAAGGGTAGCCGGTTTGATGATACAGCCCCACGTACATCGCTGCTCGACCGGTCGGCGACTACCTGGCGGGCGAGGCGCCGGTCCCGGAAGCGTGGGCTCACCCTGCTTTCACTGAACCGCGCCGAACCCGAGGCGCCGCCTTCGGTGTGGGCGCCCGATCCGGAGATCACGAAGACGTCGATCTGGCTGCACCGGCTGCCGAGTGTCTTGGACGGCCTCAAGATTGTCCACTTGACCGACATCCATCACAGCCTCTTCACCCCCATCGAAGACGTCGAACGCGTCGTGCATCTGGCCAACCGGCTCGAACCGGACGTGGTAGCCTTGACGGGCGACTATGTGACGCTGTCGCCTGCTTACATTGGTCCTGTCGCCCGTGTACTCGGCAAGCTGCGGGCCCGCCGTGGCATCTTCGCCGTGCTGGGGAACCATGATTTCCAGGTCGATGCCCGCGAGATGACGCGCGCGCTGCGGGCGGCTCGGATCCGCGTTTTACGAAATTCGCGGTATCCGATCCGAGCCGGCGGAAAGACGTTATGGTTTCTCGGGGTTGACGATCTGTGGTGGCAGTCAGACGATTTGCCGGCGGCGCTGCGGGCCATACCGACGCGTGATCCGAAGGTGCTCCTCTGCCACAATCCGCGCGGGATCTGGCAGGCCTCCGAGCACGGCATTGATCTGGTTCTCTCGGGGCACACCCACGGAGGGCAGGTGCGCCTTCCCGGTCTCGGTTCGCTCTATCGCTCGAAGCTCGGCGAGCGGTTCCTCGAAGGCTGGAACCATCTCAATGGCACTCAGATTTACGTCAGCCGCGGAATTGGCAAGGTGGTCGTTCCTCTGCGCCTCGGCTGCCCGCCTGAAATCGCTTGCCTGCGCCTGCACCGCGCGAGCTAGATAAGCGCCCCCCGGCCGCGGGGCGATTGCATCAGGATCAGCACATACTGTTAGTGGGAGGGACAGCTTTTTGGTATAAATGCCTTCGGCCTCATCATGCACGCTGACCGGCTGATCCGGAAGAAGCGCGACGGCCAGCTCCTGGACCGCGCGGAGATCTTCGAGTTCGTCGAGCACTACACGCGCGGCGATATTCCCGACTATCAAACTTCTGCGCTCCTGATGGCCGTCTTCTTCCGCGGCCTGAACGCCCGAGAGACCGCCGACCTCACCGAAGCCATGATGCGGTCCGGCCAGGTAATCGACCTCTCCGATTTTCCCCAGCCTAAGGTTGACAAGCACTCGACGGGCGGCGTGGGCGACAAGACGTCGCTGGTGATCGCTCCGGTGGCGGCGGCGGGTGGGCTGCTCGTTCCCATGATTTCGGGCCGCGGCCTGGGCCACACGGGCGGGACGCTCGACAAGCTCGAGGCGATCCCGGGCTTCCGCACCCGCCTCACGCTCGCGGAGTTCCGGCAAGCGCTCCGTCGCACCGGCGCCGCCCTCATCGGCCAGACTGAGCAACTGGCGCCGGCAGAGCGCAAGCTGTATGCGTTGCGTGATGTCACCGCGACGGTGGAATCCATCCCGCTCATCAGCGCCTCGATTATGAGCAAGAAGCTGGCGGAAGGCATCGACGCGCTGGTGCTCGACGTCAAGACAGGCTCCGGTGCCTTCATGAAGACCCCGGAGTCAGCCCGGGAACTCGCCACCCGCATGGTCGAGATCGGCACTGCCTGTGGCAAGCGTGTTGAAGCGTTGATCACGGGAATGAGCCAGCCCCTGGGCTCCGCTGTAGGCAACACGCTCGAGGTGATTGAATCCATTGAGACCCTGAAGGGCCGCGGGCCGCAAGATCTGCTCGACGTGTCGCGCGAGCTGACGGCCCGCATGTTCGTGCTGGGCGGCCTCGACGCTTCGCTCGACGCGGCCCGAACGCGATTCGATCAGATTCTCTCGAGCGGGGCGGCTCTCCAGAAGTTCGCTGAGATTATCGAGTTTCAAGGCGGGGATCCGAGGGTCCTCGAAGACTACTCCCGACTTCCGAGCGCCGGGCACGAGGAGTCCGTGGTAGCGTGGCAGGAAGGCTACGTTGCGGCGCTCGAAGCTGAAGCGCTGGGACGGGCCTCGATGCGGCTCGGCGCCGGCCGGGAGCGGATGGACTCGGTTATTGACCGTGCCGTCGGTTTGGTCTTCGAGAAGAAGGTTGGCGACGCCGTCAACACTGGAGATCGAATCTGCACCATTTACGCCAATGAGCGGTCGTTCTTGCCCGAGGTGCGCGAAGCTATTCGTTCGGCCACCCGCATTGGCGCGGACCCTGTCAAGCCGTCTGCGCTCGTGCTCGGTCACGTGCCGTAAGCGAGGCAGCGGCAAGCCCCGCAAGGGCGTTACGCTCTGGGTGGCACCGCTCGAGCTGGGCTGAGGTGGACCGCAACGACGCCGGGAAACGATCTGCAATCCCGACCCGGGGGGCTGGAGTTGAACCGTCGCCAACGATGCTGACTCACGTCATTCCACTTCTCGGGATCGTCTTCATTCTCGCAACCGCCGCGTTGTTCTCAACCAACCGCGCAGCCATCAGCCTTAGAGTTGTGGGCTGGGGGCTTGGCCTGCAGCTCCTGATCGCGCTCTTTGTACTGCGCACCCGGATCGGATATTCGATGCTCGACGGGGCTTCGCGAGGTGCGGTCTGGCTGCTGAATTTTGCCTTCGCGGGCTCCAAGTTCCTGTTCGGGTCACTCGGCGATCCCCAAGGGAATCTTGGGCTCATCTTCGCCTTTCAGGTTTTGCCCTTGATCATCTACGTCGCCTGCCTGTTCGCGATTCTGTACTACCTGCGAATCCTGCCCTTGCTGGTGATGATGATGGGCCGGGCGATGTCGAAAGTGATGCGGACGAGCGGGGCGGAGTCGCTGGAGGTGGCGGCGAGCATTCTGCTGGGACAGACCGAGGCGCCGCTCGTGATCCGGCCTTACCTGGACGATCTGACCGAGTCCGAACTCATGACCATCATGACTGCCGGCATGGCGCACGTTTCCGGCGCCACGCTTGGGGCCTATATTCTGTTCGGAGCCGAGGCCCGCCACCTGCTCACGGCGGTATTCATGACCGCGCCCGGGACGATCCTGCTCTCGAAAATTCTGATCCCGGAAACGGCGGTGCCCAAGACGGCCGGGCGCACCAGCCTCGCGCTAGAGCAGCGCGATGTGAACTTGCTTGACGCCGCCTCGCACGGCGTTACTGATGGTCTCTTTCTGGCTCTTAACGTGGGCGCCATGCTGATCGCCTTCATCGCGCTGATTTACCTTAGCAACGGTTTTTTCAGCGTTCTGCATACCAACATCAACCTGCAGTGGATCTTTGGGCACCTCCTGGCTCCGGCAGCCTGGCTGCTCGGCGTTCCCTGGCACGACGCCCTCGCTGTGGGCAACTTGATGGGCACAAAAATTGTTCTCAACGAGTTCGTAGCGTTTTCAATGTTGGGGCCCCTCAAGAGCACAATTACCCCGCGATCCTTCACTATCGCCACTTATGCGCTTTGCGGGTTCTCGAATTTTTCCTCGATCGGCATTCAGATCGGTGGCATCGGCTCGCTTGCCCCCTCGCGCAAGAAGGATCTGGCGCGTCTCGGCGTCCGCGCTCTGCTGGCGGGTACGCTCGCCAATTACTTAGCCGCCGCCATCGCCGGCCTGCTGCTCACCTGAAGGCCTAGATTTTGAGTGGACGCTTGGGTGAATCGTGAAAGTGCCTCCGCCGCAAGGAAAGCTGGCTGCCGCTGAGTCGCCCGCGCGCGTCCCCGTTCACCGTCCCGGCAACGATGAAGCCCGAGCTGCCGCCGACCATATCCTCGCGCAGGGCAAGGTCCGGCCCCGCCTTGGGGTAATCCTTGGCTCGGGCCTCGGCAACGTCGTGGACCGCCTGGAGCGATCGCGAGCGCTTCCCTACGGTTCGATCCCACACTTTCCGCGTTCTACAGTCGTCGGACACGCCGGGGAACTGAATCTCGGTAGCTGGCGAGGCGTGCCGGCCGCGATCCTCTCAGGCCGTATGCACCTCTATGAGGGTTACACACCCGAGGAAGTCGTTCTCCCCACGCGGGCGCTTGCCCTTGCCGGCATCGAGTTCCTGTTCGTCACCTGCGCGGCCGGTGGAATTGCTACGCGCGCGAAGCCGGGCAGCCTGATGATCGTAGCCGATCACCTGAACTACCAGGGTGTGAATCCTCTGGCGGGCCCCGAGGACGAGCGGCTGGGTCCGCGGTTCATCGACATGACAGAGGCGTATGATGCAGGGTTGCGGGCGCTCGCCGGCCGCGCTGCTCGCAAGCTCAAGCTCAGATTTTCGGACGGGGTCTACGCCGGCCTTCTCGGACCCAGTTTCGAAACTCCGGCTGAAATTCGGGCCCTGAAGCGCCTCGGCGCGGACGCGGTCGGAATGTCGACGGTGCCGGAGGTCATCGCCGCCCGGCAGCGCGGAGTGCGTGTGCTGGCTGTCGCCTCGATTACGAACCGGGCGGCGGGTTTGAGCCCGCGGCGCCTCAGCCATCAGGAAGTACTGGAGGCCGGCCGCCTCGGCGCCCAGAATCTGGCCAGCCTATTCGATCAAGTCGTGGCTTGTCTTCCGGAGGTCCCCTCATGACTGCCGATCAACTAGTGGAAGCGGCACTTCAAGCCCGCTTGAAGGCCTTCGCGCCTTACTCGAACTACAAAGTGGGCGCGGCGCTGCTCACAGGAAGCGGCAAAATCTACACGGGTTGCAATGTGGAGAACGCTACCTATGGACTTTCAGTGTGCGCGGAGCGCGTCGCGCTGCTGAAGGCGATCTCGGAGGGTGAGCGCCATTTCACCCGCATCGCAGTTTCGAGCGAGAGCGATCCCCCGGCCACTCCCTGTGGCTCCTGCCGTCAGCTTCTGTGGGAGTTCGCGGGCGACATCGAGGTGATCCTGGTCAATCCGCAGGGCCATCGGGCCACCCACCAGCTCAAGAGCCTCTTCCCCGAAGCATTCGACCACAGTTTTCTCAACATACCCTAAGCAGGACCGTCAACGCGGAGGCCGGGTTCGGCACCGCGAGCTGCTGGGTGCGTGTGTTAAGGTTGTGAATATGGGCTCGGCGTCGACCCTGATTCCATCCAAGGCCACATCCCGGATTGAAGCCCGGTTTCGCGAACTCCGCGAACGAGGCGACAAGGGACTCGTGGTGTATTTGACGGCGGGCGATCCCTCGCTCGAAGCCACCGGCGGACTGCTCGAGGCCGTGGAGCAGGGCGGCGCGGACGTGATCGAACTCGGGATCCCGTTCTCGGATCCGCTGGCTGACGGCCCAGTGATTCAGCGGGCTTCGGAGCGCGCGCTACGGGCGGGCACCACCCTCCGAAAGGTGCTCGACCACTTGCCCCGGTGGCGCGAGAAGCTGAGCGTACCCGTCGTGCTTTTCACTTATTTCAACCCGGTGCTGCAGTATGGCCTGGAGGCATTCGCGCGGGAGTCGAGGCGCGCGGGAGCGGATGCAGGGCTCATTGTGGACCTCACGCCGGAGGAGGCTGGAGGCTACATCCCTGCCATGCGTGGCCACCATCTGGACACCGTGTTCCTCGCCTCGCCGACTTCCACCGACGAGCGCCTGGAGCGCGTGGCCTCGCTCTCCACCGGTTTTCTCTATCTGATTTCGCGCACCGGCGTCACCGGCGAGCGCCAGGAGCTCTCGAAGTCGGTGCGGCCTCTCGTCGAGCGGGTGCGCCGTTTCACGAGCTTGCCGCGGGCCGTCGGATTTGGCATTTCCACCGCGGCTCAGGTTCGCGAGATTCAGAACCTGGCTGAGGCGGCCGTGGTAGGGAGCGCCGTGGTCCACGCCATCGAGGATCGCTATCCTCTGGGTGGTCCGGAGGCGGTGGGGGACTTTGTGCGCGAACTGAAAGGCGGACGTTGAAGGGTCCCGGAATCGCAGCCCTCGGACTTGGCAGCAATCGAGAGGTTGACAGCATGGATGACATCGAGCACTGGCGCAAACGCATCGACGAGATCGATGAGCAATTGCTCAAGCTCTTGAACGAGCGCTCCCAGTGCGCAGTCGAGATCGGACACCTAAAAAAGAAGATGAACCAGCCCGCGTGGCAGCCCGACCGGGAGCTGCAAATTTTACGCCACGTAGAGCAGTCGAATCGCGGGCCCCTGGACGACGACGCCATTCGCCGGCTTTTCGAGCGCATCATCGACGAAGCGCGATCCCTCGAGCGCCACGTGATGGAGAACACGCCGCTGAAGCGGTCCGGCCCAAGGATCGGAAGGAGTGAACGCGGATGATTGTGGTGATGCAGGAAGGCGCGAACGAGGAACAGATCCAGGCCGTCATTCACAGGCTGATGGATATGGGGTTTGACGTTCATCGTTCGACGGGTGCCATACAGACGGTGCTGGGCGGCGTGGGCGCGAAGGCGGATTTCGACACCCGCGAAGTGGAGTTGATGGACGGCGTGCAGGAAGTGCACCCCGTCATCGCGCCCTATAAGCTGGCCAGCCGCCATTTTCGCCCCGAGGGGACGGTGGTCGACGTCGGCCGGGGCGTCGTGGTGGGCGGCAAGCAGGTGGTGGTGATGGCCGGGCCTTGCAGCGTGGAAAGCCTGGAGCAGATGGAGGCCGTCGCGGGATTGGTCTCGAGGCTCGGCGTTCGCGTCATGCGGGGCGGCGCGTTCAAACCGCGCACCTCGCCCTACTCGTTTCAGGGTCTCGGACGAAAAGGTTTGGAGTACTTTCGCCAGGTGGCAGACAAGTACGACATGGTGGTGGTCTCCGAGGTGATGGATCAAACGCAGATCTCGCTGATGCTCGAATACGTCGACGTGCTGCAAGTGGGCGCGCGCAACATGCAGAATTACAACCTGCTCAAGGAGCTGGCCAAGGCGCCGAAGCCAGTGCTGCTGAAGCGGGGAATTGCAGCCACGATCGAAGAGCTATTGCTCTCGGCTGAATACCTCATGTCCGGCGGCAACTACAACGTGATTCTGTGCGAGCGCGGAATCCGCACTTTCGAAAGCGCGACTCGCAACACTCTGGACGTCTCTGCAGTTCCCGTCATCAAGAAGCTGTCACATTTGCCCATCATTGCCGATCCGTCGCATGCCACGGGCCGCCGGGATCAGGTGCTTCCCATGGCGAGGGCCGCGGTAGCGGCGGGCGCGGATGGGATCCTGGTGGAGGTCCACAATGACCCGGAGAAAGCGTTGAGCGACGGTCCCCAGGCGCTCTATCCCGCGCAGTTTGAGCAACTGATGAAGCAGCTGCATCCGATCGTCGCCGCCGTCGATCGCGCTCTGTAGTGGCCGTCATCCGAGCGGCAACTCCGGCGGGCAAAAGCCGGCTTCGCATCTTGCGCATTCAAACCGGACCTTGTATGGCCTCTCTCACAAGCTCCTTTCGCCACATCGCCATTATCGGTACAGGCCTGATCGGCGGATCCTGGGGACTGGCGCTGAAGCGGCGAGGCTTCACGGGCCGAATCACCGGTTGCGACCGGCCGGAGGTTCTTGCGCGGGCCTGCGAACTCGGCGCCATCGACGAGGGTGAGGAGGACATGGCTGAGGCGGTCCGTACGGCTGACCTCGTCCTTGTGGCGACACCTGTCGGAGCGGCCCTCAAGCTTCTGCTGCAATTGAAACTGTCCGTGGCTGCGAAGGCCTTGGTGACCGACACGGGTAGCACGAAGCGGGCGATCCTGAAGCGGGCCGGCGAGGTTTTCGACCAAAATCCATTGTTCCTGGGAGGACACCCGCTTGCCGGCAAGGAGCAGTCGGAGATCGAGAATGCCAACGCCAGCCTGTTCGAAGGCGCCGGTTACGTCCTAACGCTATCTTCGCCGAAGCACGAGAAGGATGAGCGCGTCCGGTCGTTTGCGGCTCTCATCGAAGCCGTGGGTGCCCGCGTACTTGTGAGTGACGCGGAGACCCACGACCGAGCCCTGGCCCATCTCAGCCACCTGCCCCAGTTGCTCTCCACCGGCCTTGCCAGCGTGATTGAGGAGGAAGACAGCCGGAATCCGATGCCGCTCGAGTTCGCCGCCTCCGGATTCCGCGATATGACTCGTCTCGCCGAGAGCTCGGAAGCGGTCTGGCGCGATGTCTGGGTGACGAACGCGGACAATGTCGGCTCCGCCCTGGACGCCCTGATTCGAAAACTCCAAGGGATGAAGGCTCATCTCGATGACGGCAACCTCCGGCGGGAGTTCGAGCAAGCACTCCAGCTCCGCGAGCGTTGGCGGCGGCTTCGTTAGTGACCTAGCCTGTGCAGTTCCAGCCTACGCCCTTGGAAAATCGAGCAATGAGCTCAGCTCAAATTTCAGCCACCGCCTCGCCTCCGTGGTATCTTCGTACATCAGCCGACCGGAACAGGATCAGCCAAGGTTGTAGGGCGGGTGGACTTCCACGGTTCGGCGACGTCCCAACCCAGCGAGCACGCGATCCGTGTTGGAAAATGTCTTTGCCATTCTCGCCTCGACGCCGGAAAAGCTGAGGCGTGAACTCCGAGATGTGCCGGTTCGGGACCTGAAGAAGCGGCCGGCGCCAGGCAAGTGGTCCATCCAGGAGATTCTGGCGCATCTGGCCGATGTCGAGCAGGTTGGCATGAGGGGAAGGGTGGAGGCCATCGTCACCGAGGACCGGCCGGTGCTCGAGCCCTTTGACCAGGAGAAGCGAGCGGCTGAGCTGCACTACAGCCGCATCGATCCCAACACGTCTCTGGCATCACTCGCGAGACAGCGCAGGGCCAATGTGAAGTGGCTGCGAAAGCTCAAGCCAGCGCAACTGCGGCGCGTCGGGAGTCACCGATCAGTGGGAGAAGTAAGCGTTCTCGATTTTCTTCACGAATGGGCTTTTCATGATCTCGGCCATCTTAAACAGATCCTGGAAGTGAACCGCTACGCGCTTTTCCCACGAATGGGCAACATGCGGAAGTTTTATCAGTTTGGCCCCTGACGCTACCGGTGTTTTTGGCACCATCGGCGAGGACTTCCTGAAAGGGGATTTAAGCGGAGAGAACCCGTGACCAAAGTCTTTCCCAGCGCGGACGCCGCGGTCGCAGACATGAAGGACGGCGCGTCGATCCTGGTGGGCGGTTTCGGTCTATGTGGCATCCCCGAGAACCTAATCGCAGCGGTGCGCCGCAAGGGCATCCGCAATCTTACCGTAATCAGCAACAACGCCGGCGTCGGAGATTTTGGCCTCGGGATTCTGCTCGGAACCCGCCAGGTCAGCCAGGTGATCGGCAGCTATGTCGGAGAGAACAAACGGCTGGAGGAACAGGCGCTGAAGGGCGAAATCGATCTGCAGCTGAATCCCCAGGGGACGCTGGCCGAGCGCATCCGGGCAGGCGGAGCGGGCATCGCCGCGTTTTATACGCCCACCGGGGTCGGCACCCTGGTGGCCGAGGGCAAAGAAGTGCGTGAGTTTGACGGCCGCAAGTATGTGCTCGAGCGCGGTCTCACCGCCGACTTTGCCTTCATCAAGGCCTGGAAGGGCGATCGCTGGGGCAACCTGGTCTACCGCAAGACGGCGCGCAACTTCAACCCGGTGATGGCCACCGCCGCGCGGGTAACCATCGCCGAGGTCGAAGAACTAGTGGATCTTGGCGAACTTAATCCGAACAGCGTCGTCACTCCCGGCATTTATGTGAAGCGGATTCTACAGGGAACGAATTACGAACGGCGGATTGAAAAAAGAACACTCAGAACCCCAGAATAGTCAGGGGTGGAAACTGAGAGGCTTTCGATGGATAAACGCGAACAGATCGCACGGCGGATCGCTCAGGAACTGCAGGACGGATACTACGTCAACCTCGGCATCGGCATCCCGACGCTGGTGTCCAATTTTATTCCGCCCGGCATCGAGGTGATTTTGCAGTCTGAGAACGGCATGCTCGGCGTCGGACCCTTTCCTTACCCGGGCGAGGAAGACCCGGACCTGATCAACGCCGGCAAGGAAACCGTCACTGAGGTCCTGGGCACGTCGTACTTTTCGAGCGCCGACTCCTTCGCCATGATTCGTGGCGGCCACGTCGACCTGACCGTGCTCGGCGCGATGGAGGTCGACGAGCTCGGAAATCTGGCGAGCTGGATGATTCCCGGCAAGATGGTGAAGGGCATGGGCGGCAGCATGGACCTGGTGGCGGGCGCCAACCGCGTGATCGTGGCCATGGAGCATACGACCAAAGATGGAAGGCCAAAGATCCTGAAGCAGTGCGCGCTCCCGCTCACTGGTGAAGGAGTGGTGGATACCATCGTTACCGAACTGGCCGTGATCGACGTAACGCCCGACGGCTTGTTGCTCAGGGAAGTTGCGCCGGGCGCGAGTGTGGAATCCGTGCAGGATGTTACCGAGCCAACTTTGAAGGTCAGCGCCGATCTGCACGCTTACGCAATCTGATTTTCCTCCGCGAAGCGCCCGTCGCTGGAAGTACCGTTATCCGGCGCTTTCATGGCCGTCCTCGGGTGGGATCGTGCGGCTCCGCGAGCGCCGGATTTCCCCCGAGGTCAGCCTCCATAAAGAGAGCACCCTCGACAGGATTGAGGCGATAGGGGCCGATCTCCCGAAAGTTGAGCGACCGGTAGAGTGCAATCGCTTCCTTCATGACTGGCAGGGTATCGAGGCGCATTCGCCGGTAGCCGATCCCCTGGCCCTGGCGCATGATTTCGAGGGCCAGACGCCGGCCCAGCCCGGTGCCGCGAAACTCCGGGCGCACGTAGAGCCGCTTCATTTCGCAGACCCCGGTCGAGATGGGACGCAAGGCCACGCAGCCCGCAACGCGACCCGCGTCAACGGCTAGTAATAATCGTCCCTGGGGCGGCGCGTAATCGCCAGGCAGGCCAGCGAGCTCCTGCTCGAAGCCCTGGAAGCAGAGATCGACACCCAGTCGATCGGCATATTCCCGAAAGATCCGCCGCGCCTCGGCGATCTCGGCCGCTGATTCAGCCTGGGCCATTGTCAATCGAGTCTGGGCCGGTTCCATCATCGGACTCTTGAGAAGCAGCGCTCACCAACAGATTACCAATCTTTTGCGGAGGACCATCGCCATGGCAACACTAGGACTGATCGAATACGCCGACAGCAGTCCGGAGGTACGCGCGGTTTACGACGACATCATGACGACGCGCAGGGTCGACTGGATCAACAATTTCTGGAAGGCTCTGGCCCACGACCCGATGACGCTTCGCCGCACCTGGGAGAGCGTCAAGCAAATCATGGCACCGGGAGCCTTGGACGCCTGCACGAAGGAGATGATCTACCTCGCCGTCAGTGTCACCAACCAGTGCGGCTACTGCATCGCCTCGCATACCGCAAGTGCCCGCAAGGCGGGCATGACCGACGCGATGTTCGCCGAGGTGATGGCCGTGGTGGGCATGGCGAACGAAACCAACCGGCTGGTCGCCGGGTATCAGGTGGAGATCGACGAGCAATTCAAGACTTCATAGCGCGATCAGTCGTCTGATTTTTCGCCGGATCCGCAACGCTGCTCGCAGGTATTATCGCCCTACGCATCCTCGGTGATTACTCAAACTGTTTGCGGAAGTCCGCGAGCTGCTGCTTCAGGTCTGCTACCTCCGCCCGCAGGCTCGCAAGGTCGCCTTCGAG
>Ga0306926_10004918_pt1 | contig 14117 bp, 14 predicted proteins | sample flu12Cox44000178_FD_203759 | JGI IMG/M metagenome (GOLD analysis project Ga0306926, IMG submission 203759) | Lab enrichment of tropical soil microbial communities from Luquillo Experimental Forest, Puerto Rico - flux8day.12C.oxic.44.000.178 (v2)... | ecosystem: Environmental > Terrestrial >...
ATGTTGGATGTTCGCCCTCGAATGCCATCGTTTTCCGCACAGCAGACAAACACCAAGAGGCCGCGCCATTGATCCGATCGGCCGGGTCGTCATCGAGAAGCTGATTCACGGGCGGGAAGAATCGCGAGAATGGTCGACCGCGCGGAGGTTGGTTTGCGCCAACTTCCGGGACGGAGCCACCCGACAGCAAGCTAGAAAGCGCTATTGTCGAAATAGCGGGCGTCCGTACGGTTCCCCCATGCACCGCCCCCATGCCCTCCGACATAAAATCCTTGCCAGGGCGCCAGTGCGACCGGTGGCAGCGCTTTGGTCGGCATGTTCTTGCCCGCCGCAACAGGGGCGGGAAAAAGCCAACTCGCGCCAGCGGAGACCACCTGAAATTGCCCGCGCGCGTTGACGTTCTGACTCAGCACTCCGCCGGGCGACGAGGCGGCCAGGCTGGTCGATCCGAGATCGACGTACTGGTAGCTGAGATTCAGTGTCAGGTTCGGACGCAACAGATATTCCACGCCAAAACCCGCAACCCAGCCGGTCTTCACCGACGAGGACTGCAGACCAAGCGAGGTCGGCTGGGCATTGTCGCGAAGCGTGCTGTCAATACCGACCCTGCCATAGGCGAAGCCGGCGGTGCCGTAGAACAACACCGGGCCTGTCGCCCAGCCGAGCCGACCGCGGACGGTTCCGTACCAGTCAATATTCGAAACGGTGTTGGCGGTGGGCTGGGGAGCATTGGGAAGGAATGGAATATTACGGCTCAGGGTCGTGTTCATCTCGGACTTGAGGTCCATCCCCGCAATATCCGCTTCAATGCCGTAGACGGCAGAGCCGCTCTGCCAGTTGTAGCCGGTTTGGGCACCACCCAGCCAACTGCTTGCACTGGCGGAATTAAAGGCGGATGTGGGAAACGGGGCTGGGGGGGCGCCTGCAGCAGCATTTTCACAGGAGAGGCCGAGTGAAAGACCAAGTGAAAGGCCGAGTATTGCGGCCACTTTGCCGACCACAGCCAAGTCAAACGACGCCAATTTTTTCATCTGAGGCCCCCAATAGCCCAGCAGGTATAATTTTCCGCCGGGAGCTATAGCCGAAGTTCCAAATCGGAACTGTGGCAAAGTAGCAACTCTCGGTAGAATAAGTTGGTGGGGATCCCTGGAGGACGCAGGAAGGCAAGCAGCGGATCGCCAGCCTCTACGCGCATCGAAAGAACACCGCGGAGCATTCGGAACGCATTGGGCGGCTGCACGCCGCTATGTTCGTCTTCGGGTCGATTTAAAGACAGGAGCTGACATCGGCGAGGTGTCAATCGATCGCCTCATCGGCGGTCGCAAGGATCGCTTCCGGAGTGCCCGGACCAAGCGCCTTTTGCCTCTTCAGATTGACCTTCAACTCGAACTTGACCGCGCTTGCACCGGCATTCGCCTGGTTTCTCGCGCCGGAGCGAGGGACTTGCTGCCATAGCAGGAAGCCTGCGATTTGGCTAAGATTGAGCCTCATCGTGACCCACCCGAGGGGAGCGAAATGCGGCGAGGTGGTAGAAGCGAGCGGCCTGCGAAGGGTCGGCGCGCGATTAAGCCCAAGGCTCGCACGATTCCAGCCTCATCCGTCACCGACCTGCAAAACCAGGTAGGCATTCTCACCCGCGAGCTGCAGGAAGCGCACGAACAGCAGACCGCAACTTCGGATGTGCTGCGGGTCGTCAGCTCGTCTCCGGGCGATCTGGCTCCCGTGTTCGAGAATATGCTGGCGAACGCGACGCGCATTTGCGGCGCAAAATTTGGCCAGATGAATCTCTACGAGGAAGGAAGCTTCCGTCCGGTAGCGCACTACAACGTGCCACCCGCCTACGCCGCCTCGCTGGCGAGCACGCCATTCAAACCGCACGCGCAAAGTGGTCTCGGCATCGTGGCGCGAACCCGCCAGGTGGTGCACGTCGAAGATATTCGAGCCCTGGCGCCCTATCTGGAGGGCGATCCATCCGTCGTCAAAATAGCCGATCTTGCCGGAGCCCGGACCTATTTCGTCGTGCCGATGGTCAAGGAAAACGAATTGATCGGCGCCATCACGATTTACCGCCAGGAGGTTAAGCCGTTCACCGTCAGGCAAATTGAGCTCGTCACCAACTTCGCTGCCCAGGCGGTCATCGCCATCGAGAATACCCGACTGCTCAACGAACTGCGCGAACGCACCGAAGACCTGCACGATTCCCTGCAACAGCAGACTGCGACCGCCGACGTGCTCAAGGTCATCAGCCGCTCGGCCTTCGACCTGCAGACGGTGTTGCAGACGCTCGTCGAATCTGCAGCCAGGCTGTGCGAGGCGGACGTGGCGAACATCTGGAGGCCCGATGGCACCGTGTTCCGTCTTGCCGCAAGCTTTGGCATTCCCGGCAAAGACAAGGAGAAGCTGGAAAATGTAAAATATCTCGAGAGCATCGAGATCAAGCCGGGCAGGGGGTCGATGGTTGGTCGAGTTCTGCTGGAAAGGCGACCGGTCCAAATCCATGACATTCAGGCCGATTCCGAATACGAGCTGAGCGGAATCGTACGCATCGGGAACTATCGGACGGCGCTCGGTGTGCCACTCCTGCGCGAGGGCATCCCGATTGGCGTCATTTTCCTCTCGCGCTGCAGGGTCGAACCTTTCACCGACAAACATATCGAGTTGGTCACTACCTTCGCCGACCAGGCGGTCATCGCCATTGAAAACGGCCGCCTGTTCGACGAGGTGCAGGCGCGCACGCACGAACTGGCAGAATCCCTGCAGCAGCAGACCGCAACGTCCGAAGTACTGCAGATCATCAGTTCTTCTCCTGGCGACCTGGCCCCGGTGTTCGAGACGATTCTGGAAAAGGCGCACAGCCTTTGCGAGGTCGCGGTCGGCACCTTGCTGCTTTATGACGGCGAGAAGTTCCGTGCCGTCGCGGTGCGCGGATTTCCCGAGGCGTTTGCGGCTTACCTGCGCCGGGGGTTTGTCCCGGGTCCGAACCTGCCGCACCGTCGCTTGCTGGAGGGCGCCCGCTTTGCACAAGTCACGGACTGGGCCGAGATCGACGATCCGATGGGCCGTGCCTCGCTCGATGCCGGCGTCCGAACCACGTTGTTTATCCCCCTGCGCAGGGAGGAAACGCTGCTCGGCTACATCGCTGCTTCCCGAGCCGAGGTGAGGCCCTTCAGCGAGAAGGAGATCGCGCTTCTCGAAAGTTTCGCTTCGCAAGCAGTCATTGCGATGGAAAATGCGCGGCTCCTGGGTGAATTGCGCCAGCGCACCGCCGACCTCGCACGCTCGGTGGATGAGCTCACGGCGACCGGCGACGTGCTCAAGATCATCAGCCGCTCGTCCGTCGATCTGGAGAAGGTGCTCGATACGCTGGTGGAGACGGTGGCGCACCTCTGCCGAGCCGACCAGGTACATATGTATGGCCGGCGGGATGATAAGTATCACATGCTCGCGGCGTGCGGCCTTACCAAGGAGACGAGGGATTTCATCCGCACACATCCACTTGCGGTTGACCGCGGCACCATCAGCGGCCGGGTGGTGTTGGAGCTCCGGGTGATCCACGTCCCCGATGTCCTGCAGGATCCCGAATACACTTATTGGGAAGGACAGAAGCTTTCCGGCATTCGCACGATGCTCGGCATCCCGCTTCTTCGCGAGGACGCGCTGATCGGCATATTCATCATTAGCCGCACGCGGGTCGAGCCTTTTACGGCCAAGGAAATCGAGCTTGCAACCACCTTCGCCGACCAGGCGGTGATTGCGATCGAGAATGCCAGGCTGTTCGAGGAATTGCGCGATCGGCAGGCCGAGCTTCGCGTTACCTTCGACAACATGGGCGATGGTGTCGCGATGTTCGACAGCGAGCTGAGGCTCACCGCGTGGAACCGCAATTTCCAGGAAATCCTCGATCTGCCCGAGACCTTCCTCGACCAGCGGCCGAGTTACATCGAGTATTTCCACTATCTCGCCGAGCGCGGCGAGTACTCGGCCGACGTCGAAGCCGAATTGAGCCGGCGCCTCCATGAAACCGATCGGGAACAGCGCATCGAGCGCACGCGACCCGATGGCCGGGTCATCGAGGTGCGTCGCAATCCGGTGCCGGGCGGCGGCTTCGTGCTGATCTATGCCGACGTCACCGAACGCAAGCGGGCCGAGCAGGCCGTTCGTGCGGCGCGCGATGCCGCCGAGAAGGCGTTGCGCGATTTGCAGGCGGCGCAGTCGAGCCTGGTCCACGCACAGAAGATGGCGGCGCTTGGACAGCTCACCGCCGGCATCGCGCACGAGATCAAGAACCCGCTCAATTTCGTCAACAACTTCGCCGGTCTCTCGGTCGAGTTGCTGGACGAACTGAAGGAAGCATCTGCGCAGGCGATCGGCGCGCTGGATGATGGCAAGCGCGTCGAGATTCTCGACACAATCGGGATGCTCACCGGCAATCTTCAAAAGATCACCGAACACGGTCGTCGCGCCGACGGCATTGTTCGAAGCATGCTGCAGCACTCACGAGGCGCAAGCGGCGACTGGCAAGTCACCGATTTGAACGCGCTCGTCGAGGAGAGTTTGAACCTCGCCTATCACGGTGCCCGGGCGCAGGATCAGAGCTTCGATATCGCTTTGGATCGCGACTTCGACAGCGATCTCGCACCGGTTGACGTCGTGCCGCAGGAGATTACTCGCGTGCTCCTCAACCTCATAGGCAATGGCTTCTATGCGGCCAATAAACGCAGCCGCGAGGGCAACGGCGCATTCCGCCCGGCGCTGACGATCTCGACGCGCGAGTTTGGCGAAGGCGTCGAGGTCCGGGTGCGCGACAACGGGATCGGCATTCCGCCGGAGGATCACGAGAAACTGTTTCAGCCGTTTTTCACTACCAAACCGACCGGCGAAGGTACGGGGCTTGGATTGTCGATAAGCTACGAGATCATAACCCAGCAGCACGGCGGCACTATCACAGTCGAGAGCAAGGTCGATGACTTTACCGAGTTCACGGTGCGACTGCCGCGACGCGGTGTCCGAAGCTGAAGGGCCAGACCCGAACAGTAAAAAAAACGATTCTACTCGATCACCTCGTCGGCGCGGCCGATCACGGTTGCAGGCAGCTCGAGTCCAATGTCCCTGGCTGCTTTCAGGTTGACGACGACCTCGTACTTGTTGGGTGCCTGAACGGGCAGGTCGGCGGGTTTTTCACCCTTCAGGATACGGTCTACGTAGCCGGCGGCGCGTCGCGTGGAGGCGATCGTATCGGACCCGTAGGAGATCAGACCGCCATGCTCGACAAAAGCCCGGTTGGCATAGACTGCGGGTAGCCTGTAGCTGACCGCCAATCCGAGAATGAGATCGCGATGTCCGTTCACGGCCGCGCCAAAGGTGGCGATCAGGCCGCCCTGAGCAGAGCGCGCAAGTTTCGCAATTCCGCTCTCGATCTCGCCGGCATCGCGCGTGCCGATCGGAACGATATCGGCACCGAGCGAACCAGCAACCGACTCAATGACGGCGAACTGCCCGATACCGGAGGGCACGGTCGGGTCTCGAATTACCCCAACGCGGGCTGTCGCCGGCGCTACCTGTTTGAGCAGTTCGAGCCATTTGCCGCTCAGGCTGTAATCGAACTGCATGAAACCTGTTACGTTGCCGCCGGGATGCGCGAGGCTCTCGACGAAGCCGCTGCCCACCGGATCGACGGCCGTCGTGAACACAACGGGTATTTTGCTGGTTGCCTGCAGCACGGGCGGGGTGGTGGTGCCCCCGCCCGAGACGATGACATCCGGCGTCTCGGCCAGCAGTTCAGCGACGCCTTTGCGGAGATCGGCGGCATTCGGCCTGACACGGTGGATGGAGAGCTTGAGGTTCTGGCCATCGACCCAGCCGAGACCCCGCAATTGCTCCTTGAAAACTGAAATGCGTTTCTCGTATTCGGGATCATCTTCGGTAGCCTCGCCGATAAGTAGCGCGACGCGGCGAACCTGGCCCGACTGCTGCGCGCCTGCTGCCCCTGGGAAGGCCGCCGCGGCGAGCACTGCAATGAATTCCCGGCGTCTCATGATTGCCGCCCCTGCCTGGCGCCATCTTAGACGCGCCAAATTTGCACCGGAAGAGCGAAAAGTCGCACCAGGGGCCCTTGGGCGGCAGGCCGATCACTCTCACATGGCATCGCAGGCCTCGTAAAGCAGAGCTGCAACCGATCTTCGTTTGTGTCTGAAGGGCGGCCAGGCCGCCGCAGCCGGGCAGCGCCAGCCAAAAGCGAGCCGCACGGTGGCTACAAAATTGCCTCAAGCCAGTCATCGTTTCGGTCGGAGCGCCGACGACCATTGGTTCCACATTTAGTGTCGCGTGGAGTGGTGCCGTGCCGAACGATCTTCAAGCCAAACTAGAGAAGTACGAGCGCAAGGCGGCGCATTACCAGAAGGTGGCTCAACAGGCCTCCGAAGGGCCACAGCGCGCGTTTTATGAGGGGCTGGCTCATTACTGCGACGAACTCGCGGCGAAATTCCGGGAAGTCATCGCAAAGCGGTCCGGCGCGTCGCTGGCGGCCGAATGATGTTGTCTTGCCTCTACCGGGCTGCCCAATAGGGCGGCCCCATGTTGGCGTCGATCGTGCCCGGGTATTCGCCGTCGCCATACGGGCCTCCCCAACCCGAGTGATAGGTTGAACGGGCGATGCCGAGGTCGAAATGGTCAAAGTCTTGCGCTGGCATTCCGTAAGTTGTCAGGCCATGGACCTGGCGATGTACGCTGTGGATTGCATGGCCGCCGCTGGCTGCCATGGCCGGCCCCGCGAGTGTGAGCGAAAGTGCGACCGCTCCAGTTGATCCGAGATTTGTCATCATCGTTCTCCTTTTGGCCCGTGGCGCCATCGGCCGTCACGGCGATCGATTGGGTGAGGCGCCTGCGCCCAATACCACTGCCGGCAACGCTGCGATTTGCGGGAACCTTGCAGTTCGGTTGCCTTGCAACCGGCAGGCGGCCCAGCTTTGATCGACGGCTGTGAATGCGTTCACACACTCCTTCGTCGTTTCCTGTAAGCTCGCAGGCGCTACAATGCAGGCTCCTCGACCAGTGGCGGGTTCGCATGCGGCATTCGCACAGTTTCGAACGGGCATTGGTCTGGCCGGCACATTCGTTTTCGCTCCACTGAGTTCAACGGGAGAACGAGCATGCAAGCACAAGCAATCGGTCTGATTTTGCTCCTCGCAGGTACAACTGGTGCGCTTGCAGAGGACACGAAGATGCCCGTCAACGCTTCGCAATTGAAATGGGGGCCAGCACCGGACGCCATGCCGAAGGGTGCGCAGATCGCGGTGCTTTCGGGCGACCCGACGACGGACGGTCCTTATGTCGTTCGAGTTCGACTGCCCAGCGGATACAAGATTCCGGCGCATAATCACCCGACCGCCGAGATGCTCACGGTCCTGAACGGGAAATTCAACATCGGGATGGGCGACAAGCTGGACCAGAAGAAGGGAATGCTTCTGACCAATGGCGGCTATGCCGAGGCGCCGGCGAAGATGAACCACTATGCCTGGACCACAAGCCCGACACTGCTGCAAATCCACGGTCAAGGTCCGTTCGCCATCAACTATGTGAACCCGGCAGACGATCCGCGGAATAAACCTCAGGCATCGAGGTAAGCCGGCATCACCAATGACGGTCCCGATCAGTCGGTCGGGGCCGACCGGCAAATTTTCGTGTCGCAGCCGCACCTCCCAACGGAAAAAAATTTTGACGCAGATCAACGCACGCGCGGCGCAGACTTGCGTCAATGCCCGCAGATATTCGGGAGGGGCCGATGACGTCTATTTCCGGCAAGGTCGATCCGGTGGTGCGCCGCATTGGCCCCGGCGATATCGCCGAAGCGCTGGTGCGGGGCTTGCGCGATTTCCAGGCCGCGCCGCTTTATGGGCTGGCCATCGGCGGGTTTTACGCTGCGGGCGGCATCGCAATCCTGCTCTGCCTGACAGCATTCGGGATGATCTATTTCGCCTATCCGCTCGCGGCCGGTTTTGCGTTGATCGGTCCGTTTGTTGCAATCGGTCTCTACGAGGTGAGCCGCCGGCTTGAAGCCAAACAGCCGCTCTCGGTCCGCGATATCTGGAAAACGGTGACCTCGCGCAGCGAGATCGGCTGGATGGCGTTCGTCACACTGTTCATTTTCGTGATCTGGATGTATCAGGTGCGTCTATTGATCGCGCTGTTGATCGGCCTCAACGCCTCGTTCTCCAGCCTGCGCGAATTCCTCACCGTGGTGTTGACCACCAATGAGGGGCTGGTGTTCCTTCTCGCCGGCAACCTCGTCGGCGCGGCGCTGTCGCTGATCCTGTTTTCGCTGACCGTGGTGTCGTTCCCGCTGCTGCTCGACCGCGATGTCGATTTCGTCACCGCGATGGTGACGAGCGTTCGTTCGGTGGTAACGAGCCCGTTGCCGATGATCGGATGGGCCGCTGTGATCGTGATGCTGCTGATCGTCTCGGCGCTGCCTTACTTCCTCGGCCTGGTGGTCACGCTGCCCGTGCTTGGTCATGCGACCTGGCATCTCTATCGGTGCATCGTCGCGCCGGTGACGGTCTGACCGTCATTCCGGAGCGCGCGCCAGCGCGAACCCGGAATCTCGCTGTGACTAATTTGCTGGATTCCGGGTCGACGCGAGAACGCGTGTCCCGGAACGACGTGTGTGGCAAGAGTATCTCACGGCGTCTCGATGCCCATTTTTCTCAACGCCGCCAGCATCCGTTGCGGCGGCGCCATCTTGATGGTGAGCACCTGTCCGGTTTCGAGCAGGCTTTTGAGGCTCGACAGAATCGCGGGCCAACCCTGTCGCCCGCCGGAGAGGATGTCGTCGTCGAGGGCGCGGTCGTGGGACTCCGTCATGGTGAGCCGGACCGCTTCGCCGGCCTCCTCGATTTCGTAAGTGACCAGCGTCGGGCCGAGCTTTTCGATCAGCTCCGGCCAGTTGACGTTGAACGTCACCGTGAGCTTGCGCGGCGCGACGCATTCGATCACTTCGCCCGAGATGTGCAGCGCGCCTTCCGGCGTCCGCACGATATAGGCGCCGCCGACTCTCAGATCGATCTCGACCGAATTGCCGAAAAAATATTTTCGGCTGAATTCGCTCCTCGTCAGCGCCTCCCACACCTTTTCCGGCTTGGAAGCGATGTAGATGGTGTAGACCGTCATCGGCTTGAAATCGTCGATCTTCATCGTCGTGCTCAATTCTCGAATTTGAGGGCAGCGTAGGGAATTTCGAGCGGCTGCCCGGTCTCGAGCAGGCTTTTGAGGCTCGACAGGATGGCGGGCCATCCCTTCGAGATTCCCGAGTAGAATTTGCTGTCTTCGGCAAAACCCTCATGTGTCAGCGTCAGCTTGACGAGCTTGCCATAGGGTTCGAGCACGAAGGTCGCGAGCGCAGGGAATTCGTTCCTGTATTTGTCCGACAGGTTCACGAACGTATAGGCGAGCCGTCGCGGCGGGTCGACTTCGACGACCTTGCCGGCGTCGGAGACGGTGCCGTCGCTCCGCACCATTTCGAATGACGACCCCACCTTCCAGTCCGATCTCAGACGCGCGCCGAACCAGTAGCGCTCGGTGAAATTGCCGTCGGTCAGCGCATGCCAGAGTTTTTCGGGCGTGGTCTCGATATAGGTCACGTAAATGAATTCCGGCCTGGGCATGGGCTTGCTCCTTATGCGGCGTGGGACTGAATCTCGGCAGGCATCGGCCGCCCGGTCTCCAGAAAGCTCTTGAGACTAGCCAGCACCATCGGCCAGCCCTCGGAAATGCCGCGGAAGGTTTTGCCGCCTTCGTCGAGATTGTCGTGCGTCACGGTCAGCTTGACGACGTTGCCGCGCGGCTCGATGTCGAAGGTTACGCGCGAGGGGCCCTCGCGTTTGGTCTCGTCCGAGCAGCCGTTCCAGGTGTAAGCAAGCTTTTTTGGCGGCTCAGAGACGAGCACCTTGCCCTCGGGAGACGACTTGCCCGGGTGGGTGAAGCGGTAGGGCGATCCGACCTTCCAGTTCGAGGCGACGCGGTGGCCGAACCAGTAGCGCTCGGTAAAGTCGCCGTCGGTCAGTGCATGCCAGAGTTTCTCCGGCGTGGTCTCGATGTAGGTCGTGTAGACGAATTCCGGCTTACTCATCGCGCTTCTCCAGTTGCCGTTTCAATTCGCTGAGCGCGGCGAGCTTGCCGCGCTCGAATTTTTTGATCCAACGCTCGCCGATCTGATGGATCGGAACCGGGTTGAGGTAGTGCAGCTTCTCGCGGCCGTGCCTGAACGTCGTGACGAGGTTGGCCGCCTCGAGAATCGCAAGGTGCTTGGTCACGGCCTGCCGCGTCATGGCGAGGCCTTCGCAGAGTTCGTTCAGCGTCTGTCCATTCCTGGCGTGAAGCCGGTCGAGCAGGGATCGTCTCGATGCATCGGCCAGCGCCTTGAAAACGTCGTCCATGGGCTAGTGGTCCGATTCTAACATTCGCATCCCTTCTCAGCGGCCAGTTTTGCGAATGTTAGAATCATGGGGCCACTAGCGAGCATTGGATTCTGGTGGAGCTTTGGATTTGACATTCGCTTTGCAAGCGCGCGGCCAGCCGGGGAGCGAATATCAAATCCGCTCCACCAGCGCCGCCGATCTGAAGTCCCTGCGGTGCAACCGGCAAATTCGATCAGGGACTTCAAATCGAAAAGCGGCTTTAGTTTGCTTATTTTTGCTCGTGCCCATTGCCCTTCCGAACTTTGCTTAAGTGCCCGCTGAGCCGGAGTGCAAACTTCGGAAAGTGGGCATGAGGAATATTAGGCAACCAAATGGTTGCATGTCAAGAGGGTGTTTTGGCGCCTTCAAGCCGCTGTGCTAGGGGGTTGGAACAGCCAACTCAGATTGGTGTTGAAGGCCTGGGTGGAAAAACATGAAACGTTACGTCGTGCCGGCAATCTTCTTCTCGCTGTTTCTCGTGCTCTGCGGCAGCGCGTTTGCGCAGAGCCAGGTGATCGGGGCCCCGCCCGAGGCCTCCAACATGAAGCTTGTCGGCTACAATGACTTGCAGGCGAGAAGCACCTATCAGCCGACCATTCATCATCAGGGCGAGCGCTGGATCGCCTATATCGGCCATCACGGTGGCACCGAGGAAATTCCAAACCCGGTCAATCCGATGACCGGTAAAGCCGAGCCGAGCGGTACTTCGATCGTCGACGTCACCGATCCGAAAAATCCGAAATATCTGCACCATATTCCCGGTCAGGAGGGGAAGTACGAAGGCGGCGGCGCGCAAATGGTGCGCGTCTGCGACGGCAAGCAATTGCCCAAGGGCGATCCGAACGCTGTCTACATGCTGCGTGCGGTCGGCAGCTCTGGACATGAGATCTGGAATGTCGCCGATCCTTCCAGCCCCGCGCTTGTCACCCATATCGGTGAGGGCCTGAAGGACACGCACAAGAACTGGTGGGAATGCAACACCGGCATTGCCTATCTCGTGTCGGGCAAGCCCGATTGGCGCACCCGCCGGATGACCATGATTTACGATCTCAGCGATCCTGCCCATCCGGTAAAAATCCGGGATTTCGGACTTCCCGGTCAGGAGCCCGGCTCAAGCGGCCCGGTGCCTACCGAAGTGCACGGGCCGATCTCGACGGGCCCGGAAGGCAACCGCGTCTATTTCGGGTATGGCACCGACAAGGGCGGCTTCCTGCAGATCGTGGATCGCGAGAAGCTGCTAACGGGTGCAAAGGAGCCGACGCCGGAAAATCTTCGCTATCCGGAAGTCTCGCGGCTGGCGATGTCGGCCTTCAACGGCGCCCATACCACGTTCCCGATGCTGAAGATGCCGGTCGCCGAATTCGCCCGTGACAAGGAGCCGAACCGCGACATCGTCATGATCGTGGACGAGGAGATCGTGAACGAATGCGCCGAGCCGCGGCAAATGGTGTGGTTCGCCGACGTCACGGTGGAAAATCGTCCGATGATGATTTCGAGCTACACCGCAAAGGAATCGAGCGGTTCGTTCTGCGAGCGAGGAGGGCGGTTCGGCGCGCATTCCTCCAACGAGAGCATGGCGCCGGTGTTCTACAAGAAGATGGCGTTCATTTCCTACTTCAATGCCGGCGTGCGCGCGATCGACGTCCGCGATCCCTATCACCCGACCGAAATCGGCTACTTCATTCCGGCGATCACGGCGGCAACCGACAAGCGCTGTGTCAAGATCGACGGCAAGGATCGCTGCAAGGTCGCGATCCAGACCAACAACGTCGAAACCGACGAGCGCGGCTATATCTACATCGTCGACCGCGCCAATACCGGCCTCCACATCCTGGAATTGACCGGCGAGGCCCGTAAGATTGCCGGGCTTCCGTAAGCTGCTCAACCTCGCCCCGCTTGCGGGGAGAGGTCGCCGCGCGCTTCGCGCGGCGGATGAGGGGTGCTATCTTATGGTCAGTGCTCATGGATGTGTGCCCCTCACCCCAACCCTCTCCCCGCGGGAGTGGGGAGAGAGAGAAACGCACCACTTCCACCGCCGCTGCGAGCCAGCATGATCAGGAGCAATCGCACGACTACCAAGCGAGTTCATTCATGTCCCTCCAACTTTATCTCGCCTTCGTCGCCGCCTGCATTGCGTTGGCGCTTCTGCCCGGACCGATCGTCACGCTTGTCATCGCCAATGGCCTGCGCCACGGCACGCGCGCCGCGTTGACCAATATCGCGGGCGTGCAGGCGGGACTGGCAATCGTGATCGGCATTGTCGCTGTCGGGCTGACCTCGCTGATGGCGACCATGGGCTACTGGTTCGACTGGGTGCGCTTTGCAGGTGCGGCCTATCTGGTCTGGCTCGGCATCAGGCTCATTCGCGAACCGGTCGCGGGCGTCGAAGCGGACGCACCGTCGCCGCCCCGCGGCGGATTTTTCCTGCAGGGGTTTCTGGTGGCGTTGAGCAATCCCAAGCTGCTGGTGTTCTTCGGCGCATTCATTCCGCAGTTCGTGGATTTGAGCCAGGATCACCTGTCGCAGGTGATCCTGCTCGGGGTGACGTTCATGGTGATCGCGGCGCTGACGGATGCGACCTACGCGCTGCTCGCCGGACGCGTGCGGCGCTTCTTTTCGGCGCGGCGCGCGCGCAGTCTGTCGCGCATCTCCGGCAGTTTCATGATCGGTGGCGGCATCTGGCTCGCGCTGACGCGGGCAAGGTGAGCGCGATCTGACTCAAAGAGCGTGTCAGATGTGACCACTACCTCGTCCCGAGGAGGCCGCTATGCCGGCCGTCTTAAGGGATGAGAGGCGGCCTCATGGTTCGAGACGGCGCTTCGCACCTCCTCACCATGAGGGTCTTGCCGCGCAGAGAGGGATGAGTCGTCGCCGCCTAAGCCCGCAGCAGCGCCTGCGCGCGTAATTGCGCTTCGATGTCGATGAGAATATTCGCCAGCCGATCCGCCCATTCGCGCTGGCCGGCCTCTGCTGCAATCAGATCCTGACGGATCTCGATGCCTGAGTTCAAAAGCCCGCGCGCTTCGCCGTGAACGGGGATGGTGTAATCGGTCTCCTCGCTCACCGCATAGGGCTCGTTGTCGCCGACCGCGAGTTCGCCTTGCGCGCGGAAGCACTCGAGCAGCAGCGACGGCAGGCCGCTGTCGCGCCGGTAGAGCGTGCCGACATGCCAGGGCCGTGCGATCCCGGCATAAAGCGGCGTAAAACTGTGCAGCGCGACCAGCACGGTCGGGATGCCCTCGCGCTGCCGGCGATCGATCACCTCGCGGATGCGGCGATGATAGGGATCGAACACCTCGCGCCGTCTGGCCTCGGCCGCTTCGCGGCTGAGCGCCTCATTGCCGGGAATGACGGTGCTTTCGCTGATGTGTGGAATCGAGTTCGGCGAAGACGGCGGCCGATTGCAGTCGATCACGAGCCGCGAGTAGCGCTGCGCGACCAGATGCGCGTCAAGATGCCTTGCGAGCGCGTGCGCCACGCCGGCAATACCGATGTCCCAGGCGATGTGGCGCTGAAGCTCGCTTTCGCTAAGCCCGAGATCGCCGAGTGCGCGCGGTATTGCGCGGCCGTAATGATCCGAAATCAGAAGGAACGGCGAGCGGCCAAAGGCATTCTCTTCGAGCACGGGCGCAGGATCGTCCCCGGTCGTAAGCAATGATGTGTCGC
>Ga0306926_10004920_pt1 | contig 14115 bp, 12 predicted proteins | sample flu12Cox44000178_FD_203759 | JGI IMG/M metagenome (GOLD analysis project Ga0306926, IMG submission 203759) | Lab enrichment of tropical soil microbial communities from Luquillo Experimental Forest, Puerto Rico - flux8day.12C.oxic.44.000.178 (v2)... | ecosystem: Environmental > Terrestrial >...
TCGGGTAACACCGGATGGGTAACAGTATGGGCACCGCACTCGATCAACGTCGTTCGACTCAATTGCCTCGCTTCGTCGACAGAAATCGGGCGATAGGTAGATCGCATCAGCGGTTTCAATTCGGCCCACTCGAGGAGCTCGTCGAGAAGCGAACGTTTCGCGTCTTGCGGAATCGCATACAGCCGCTTCCACAGGTCTGAATAGATTGAATGCCTTGCCGTCGGTGGGGTTTCCCACGCCCGCCACGAGCGAAATCTCGCCGACGTGACATCACGATGGGCGGGTTCATCGAGCTCACGCTGGTAGGTCCAGTCGGCCCCTCGAAGGTCCAGGACGTCCGGAAGCGTACGGGTGTCCAGGAGTACGCGTTCCAATTCATCCCACCAGAACTCCCGGCTGCTGCCAATCGCTCCGGTGGCCAGAAAGATCGCTGCAGGAATGCCATAGCGTTCCAGGAGCGGTTTCGCCGTGTCCACGTTGTCGCCGTATCCGTCGTCGAACGTGACCACGATCGGCTGGCGGGGCGTGTCCGTTGTTCCGAGGTCGCTCGCGAACTGATTCAGAGGCATCACGGACCTGCTGGCGTGCAGAACCTCCAACTGCTCGGCGAAGTGAGCCGGCGACACTGCGAGGCCCCACGGATCGTTGTTGAGCTCCGCGATCCGGTGATACATGAGGATCACTCCACGACGTGCGAATCTACGCCGTACGCGTTTGATCAGTCGACCGGCAGCTTGGCGTGACCGCAGTTTCATGCCGATTGGCACGGTTTCACAGCCCGAGCGGCGACGATCACCTGATACGCAGGATCCCGGTAATCGAGCGCGGCGGTCGACACTTCGTGGAGCGCCAGTCCATGGAGGAAGGAGACGGCCGCGAACACGTTGCCGTGGGTTTCGACGTCAACTGCTGATGGTGGAAACAACGCCTCCAGCATCAAGCGAACCGATGCATCGGTAAACGTCCAGAACCACTGGTTTCCGCGGACGCCGTGTTCGACCTGCGTGATACCCGGCACGGTCATCAACAACACGCCTCCCGGTTTCAGGATGCGATGCAGTGTCCGGAGCGCCGCATTCGTATCGAAGATGAGGTGAAGCGTCTGCGTCAGGATGATGCAATCGAAACCGTTGTCCGGGAGATGTGGAGCGTCGGCCAGGTCGCCGACCAGCGTGGCCTTGGGATTGTCGTGATTCACATGGAGCACGTCGCTGTGTCTTACAGCCGCGCCGCCGAATCTGACCGTGTAGTCGTTGTCGGCGATCTCCAACACGTCACCGGCGATATCGTCCGCGTGGCGAAACAGGAACCCTTCGATGTAGTAGCGATCGATCGGCAGGCCGCGGTCGAAGCCGAATCGCCGGCTCACTGGTGTCACGCGCTGAAGATCGCCCATGTCCACCTGCCCGGGAGGCGGCGGGTCGGGACGAAACACCCGCAGGCGTTGAAGGTGTCGGACAATCTGCTCGGGAAGAAGGGTCCTGGCTCTTCGAGCGGCGCTCCTGCTGCGCCAGCCGATCGATCTCACCGTTCTTCTGCCTGCCAGCCCCGGCGCGAGTCGAAGCAGCGCCATCGAGGCGTCAAGCGCGCGGCGCGGCCGGTTCGTCCGCGCGGCCTGCTTGATCTGCTGAACGAGCTCGAGGCCGTAATACGACTTCCAGAAACGCAGCCCCGCGAAGTACGCCTCGCGGTAACGCACGTGGCTCTTCACGTACGGCCACTGGGAGCGAAGGACGCGCAACGCTGTCTTCAGCATCTTCGCGCTGTCGCTCGAGACGTTTGAGCCGTGCCTGCGATACTCCGCGACGACTGCGCCATGACAGCTGACGGGGTGCTCGCGCACGATACGCAGGTAGAGGTCGAAGTCCTCACACACGCGCAACGTGTTGTCGAAGCCGCCGACGCGGTCGAGAATCTCCCGACGAAACATCACCGTCGCGTGCATGGCGATGTAGCTGCAGCGCAACATCTCGATGTAGTGGTTGTTGACGACGTGCGGAATCACGGGATCGCCGGTGGCCGTGCCTTCAGAATCGATGTATCGAAACCCTCCGGACACAAAAGCGCACGCCGGATGGGCGTGAAACGCCTTGAGGCCGGCCTCCAACGCATTCGGCAACAACCTGTCGTCGGCGTCGAGAAACACCAGAAAGGGGCTGCTCGTGCTGCGAATCCCGGTGTTGCGCGCCGCGGCCAGTCCCATGTTCTCCTGGCGTACATACATTACGTCCGGATAACGAGACGCGACTTCACGCGTGTCGTCTGGCGAGCCGTCATCGACGACGACGATCTCGACGGCGGGACTGGTCTGCGCGAGAACGCTCTCGATGGCGTCAGCGAGAAAGTGTGCGTGCTTGTAGCACGCGATGGCGACAGAAACCGACGGCTTATTGCTCGCGTCGATCATTTGCCATTGCGGCCGGTCCGCATGGTCTCCGCGGCGTACTCGTGGAGAAGCTGTTCGCCAATCGTGTGTCCGATCAGGTGGGCGTCACTCGTTCGTCGGCCCCGGTCGTCGGCGCAGGACGCTCGCGCGCGGCGAGCTTCTCCATCGCGGGCGGCGGCTCCTGGGCTTCGGCCGGCGGCGAGACGGGCTTGGGCAATTCGCCGGCCACCACCTTGTCAATCAGACCGTAGTCGAGCGCGTTCTGCGCGTCGAGATAGAAGTCGGTGCGCTTCGTGTCGCGGATGATCTGGCGCAGCGGCTTGCCTGAGCGCGACGACAGGATGCGATAGATCTGATCCTGCATCTGCTTCAACCGTTCGAGGTGCTGTGCGGCGGCGCTCGTGGATTGCCAGCCGGCCCACTTCGCGGGCTCGTGAATCATGATCCAGGAGTGCGGGAACGCGAAGCGCTGTCCGTCGCTGGCCGCCTGCAGCACGATCGAGCCCATCGAGTACGCCATGCCCTGGACGATGATCCGGATCTCGATGCCGCGGCTGATGATGTGGCGGATGACGTCGTGAATGGCGAGGCCGTCGGTCACGTTCCCGCCGGCGCTGTTGATGAACAGCGTGATCGGCTTGCCGTTCTCGCTCGCGAGCTCGCGCAGCCGCTCGATGCACGCGCGCGCCGTGTCCTTCTCGATGTCGCCGATCAAATAGACGTCGCGGAGCCGATCGCCTGCCTCCTTGCGTAGCTGCGCCCGAACGGCATCCACGAGCTCGGCGACGAGGCGTTCGTTCAGCTCTCCCATTCGGAGGATTATCGCATCGGCGGCGGCTCAGCCGACGTGGGGGACGAAATAAAACGCGAGGGCGAGGATGAGATAGACGCTGAGCAGCTGAAGGCCTTCCACCCAGTTGCTTTCTCCATCGACGACCACGATGCAGGTGGCCAGGACCGACAGCGCGATGGCCGCGATCTCGAACGCGTTGAACAGCAGGGACATCGGATGGCCCATCGCGAACGAATACAACACCAGCGCCGGCGCCACGAACAGGGCGATCTGCGCGCTGCTCCCGACGGCGATCTCGACCGCGAGGGTCATCTCGTCCTGACGTGCGGCGCTGACGGCGGAGTAGTGCTCGGCGGCGTTGCCGATGAGGGCGACGACGATCACCCCGACGAACAACTCGCTGAAGCCGAAGCGCGCGAGCGCCGGTCCCATCGCGCCGACCAGAAGCTCCGCCTGGATCGTCGTCAACACTGTACCGGCCGCCAGCACGGTGACAGCCGCTCCAATGGGGAACGCATGTTCGTGGCGCCCCTCCTTTGTGGGCCGGAAGAGATCGCGCTGCACGGTGAACGCGTAGATGAGGCTGCCCGCATAGGCCCCGATGAGGATCAGTGCGCTCCAGAAGCTCAATCGATCGATGGCGAGCGGCCGTGCGCTCAGATTTCCGTACAGCGAGAGGTCGAAGACCGCCGGCATCACGAGCGCGACGACGCCCAGGAACAGCAGCGCCGACGTGTTGGTCGCGGACGTGCGATGGAACTTCTGCGCGCGCCGTCCAAGTCCGCCGACAAAGAACGAGAGGCCGAGCACGAGGAGCAAATTGCCGATGATGCTGCCGGTGATCGACGCCTTCACGAGCGCGACGTGGCCGCGGCCCAGCGCGACGATGGCGATGATCAGCTCGGCGGCGTTGCCGAATGTCGCGTTCAGGAACCCGCCCAGGGCCGGACCCGCGCGCCGAGCGAGTTGCTCCGTGCCGAGGCCGATCAGGCCCGCTAACGGGATCAAGGACGCGGCCGCTGTGATGAACACCCACGGCGATTCGTGGGACAACCAGGCCAGCAGCCACGAGCCGGGCCCCGCGACCAGCAGAAGATTGATTGGTGACGAGACGATGGCGCGCAGCATGGACGCAAGCGCTCAGCAGGCGTGCGGGCGTGCTAGTCGCCGAACTTCTCGACGTCCTCGTCGTCTGCGCCGGGCAGCAGATCGAAGAATGCGTCGAGGCTGCGATCGAGCGAGCGGCGAAGCTGGGGGATCGTGCCGTCGAACGTGTGCAGCGTAAGGCCGGCGGTCGCTCCGTCGGACATCTTGAGGGTCGCCTCTTCGACGCCTTTCAGCGTGCCCTCGGGGATCAGCCGGACGCCGTAGACCAGGGTATATCGCGCCATAAGGGAATTGTACTCAGGCCTGCCCGATGTGCTCCTTTGCGGCCGCGATCGCTTCGTCGAGGTTGGTCACCTGTCCGTCCATCTGATCTTCGTAGACCGCCTTGAGAATCTTCCCGACGCGCGGACCTGGCGTAAGGCCCAGCGCGAGCAGGTGGCGTCCGAGCAGGATCGGCTCGGGGGGGCGATGCTGAACGCCGAGGGCGCGCGCGCGCTCGAGAAACCAGTCCATGGCCGTGCAGTCGAAGACGCCGGGCTTCCGGCCTTCGCAATCAGACTTGGCGACGCGCGCGAGCAATTCGAGGTCGACCTTGTGCGCGAGTCGACGAAATGCGCCGTCACCGACCTCGTCGCGGACCTTGAACCACGATCCCGGCTTCAGGTGCTGAGCGGTGATGCCGAGGACCTGCTTGCGAACGTCGTAGCCATCGAACGCGTTCACGTTCAGGCGATCGAGGAACACGGCCGCCGGCGCGACTCCCTGTTCCTCGTGATCGAGCGATCGGATGCGTCCATCGAGGAACTTCGTCGTCGCCGGCTTGCCGAGATCGTGACAGACCGCGCCGAGCATGACCGCGAGCTGCTGCGGCCGCGGCAGATCGTCGATGCGCGTTCGCGCCTGGTCGATCACCTGGAGGCTGTGCACCCAGACGTCGCCCTCGGGATGCCATTCCGGCTCCTGCGGACAGCCGGCCAGCGCCTGCAGCTCGGGAAACAGTTTCGCGATCACGCCGAGATCCATCGCGACGTCGAAGCCGATTGACGGCTTCGGCGAGAGCAGCAGCTTCTCGAACTCTCCCCAGATGCGTTCGGGCGGCAGATCGTCGATCGCGATCCGCCGGCAGATATCGGCCGTGGCTTCCTCGATCGCGAGGCCGAAGCGGGCCGCGAACTGCACGGCACGCAACACGCGAAGGCTGTCGTCGGGAAAGGTCGCGGGGTCGACGACGCGCAGCAAACGCCGTTCGAGATCCGTGCGGCCGCCGAATGGATCGAAGTACTCATGCGTCAGCGGATCCCAGGAGATCGCGTTGACCGTGAAGTCGCGCCTGCGCGCCGCCTCGGCGATCGACATGTCCGGATCGCCGGTGACGACAAAGCCGCGATGGCCTCGCCCGGCTTTCGAATCGCGTCTCGGCAGCGAGACGTCGATGTCGCCGATCTTGTAGACCTGAAAGCTCTCGCCCACCGCCTCGACGCGGCCAAACGACTCGAGCACCGCGCGGAGACGATCGCCCGGGACGCCGAAGACCTCGAGGTCCACATTGCTCGACTCGGGCAATCCGAGCAGCTGATCGCGTACCCACCCGCCGACGATGAGCGCCCGGCCGCCGGCGTCGCGGACGGCTTCGGCGATGCTGTGTGCGGTGGGCATCGTCATGTCACGCCGCGGAGGGTACGGAGCGAACGGGATCACACAGAGAAACGGAGTGTAATCCCGTTGCCTCCGTCATCTCTGTTCCCTCTTGACTGGTTTGCGGCCGAACCGCTTCACCACACGATCGGCGATTCCTGGCGCGATCGCGTTCAGGACCACGAGTGCGCGCGACATTGCGTGCGGATAGATCTCCGGAGTCGGCCGTTCGATCGTCCGCGCAATCGCATCGGCCACCGCGTCCGCGTTTTGACGCGGGCCCATTGCGCGCGTCACCTCAGTGCCGGTTTCGTGCGACATGACGTCGAAGAACTCGGTCTCGGTCGACACCGGATAGACGACGCTGACATGGATGTTCGTGCCGAGCAGTTCCGAACGCAGGCACTCGGCGAGGCCGACTTGCGCGAACTTGGTTGCCGAGTACGCACCCATATAGGGGACGCCCCGTTTGCCGGCGATCGACGAAACGAAAATGACGTGACCGGACCGCTGGCGGCGAAACAACGGCAGGGCCGCGCGCGTCGCGTGATAGGTGCCGTTGTAGTTGATGTCGATGAGTTTGTGCATCTGCGCCGGCGCGATGTCGTCGATCGCGCCCGCGATACCGAATCCGGCGTTGCACATCATCACGTCGAGCCGGCCGAAGCGCTCGACCGTCCGGGCGACGAACGCGTCCATCGCGTCTGGAGACGTCACGTCGGCCGCAATCGGCAGCGCCTGGCCGCCCGCGGCCGCAATTTCAGCGGCGACTGCGTCGAGGCGATCGACGCGCCTGGCACAGATCGCCACCGCTGCACCGTCCCGCGCCAGGCGAAGGGCCGTCGCCCGACCAATCCCGGCCGACGCGCCGGTGATCGCGATGACACGAGTCATGCGGCGAGGATAGCATTATGGTCCTTGGCCTCCGTGGACCCAGCCATCCGCCTGCTTCGCGAACTCGTCGCCGTCAACTCGGTGAATCCGACGCTCGTGCCAGGCGCGCCGGGCGAGCAGGAGGTCGCCGCCCTCATCGCCGCCGAAATGCGGCGCAGCGGTCTCGACGTGTCGATCGAAACGGTGGAGGCCGGCCGCCCGAACGTCGTGGGCGTGCTCGACGGTCGGGCGAAGGGCAGGACGCTGATGTTGTGCGGCCACACCGACACCGTCGGCGTCAGCGGCATGAGCGATCCATTCACGCCGATAGAACGCGACGGACGGCTGTACGGGCGCGGCTCACAGGACATGAAAGGCGGCGTCGCCGCCATGATCGCCGCGGCCGCGGCGATCGCCGGGAAGGGCGGTCCGGCATCAGGACGGCTCGTTGTTGCCTGCGTCGTCGACGAGGAGCATTCGAGCATCGGCGCGGATGCGCTGGTGAAGTCCTGGCGCGCCGACGCGGCGATTGTCACCGAGCCGACCGATCTTCAGATCGCGGTCGGCCACAAGGGGTTCGCCTGGGTCGAGATCAGCGTCGTAGGGAGGGCGGCGCACGGCAGCCGGCCTGCGGAGGGACAGGATGCGATCCTGCGGCTTGGCCGCGTCCTGTCGCGGCTGGAGCAGCTGGATCGCAGGCTCCAGGCGCAGCCGCCGCACCCGCTGGTTGGGACCGGATCGCTTCACGCATCGATCATTGAAGGAGGGCACGAGCTCAGTAGCTATCCCGATCGCGCGACCCTTCAAATGGAGCGGCGCCTTCTGCCGGCGGAGCCTGAATCCTCTGCCTTGGCTGAAGTTCAGGAGATTCTGGAGGGCCTGAGCCTGTCGGATCCGACCTTTCACGGTTCCGCACGGGCCGTGTTCAGCCGACCGGGATACGAAATTCTTCCTGGGAGCGAACTTCCGCACTTGCTGGGCCAGGCGCTCGCGAAGGTTGGGGGTACGCCCCAGACGACAGGCGCCAGCTTCTGGACCGATGCTGCGGTCCTGGGCCACGCCGGGATTCCGTCGGTCTTGTTCGGCCCCGGGGGCGCGGGCCTGCACTCAATCGAGGAATACGTGAACGTGGCAGACGTCACCCGGTGCCGTGACGCCTTGGTCGAGGTGGTGGGGCTTTTTTGCTAGGAATTTGTCGTCCGCCGGGGCAAACCGCCCACCCTTAGAGGGTGTCGGAAGCCCCGGCGCGCGATGATCGATCCCGTCTCTCCCGATCGTCCGAATCGGCTACGCGATGCGTCGTTCTCTGATTAGCTGAGGCCGCACTATCGCGTGGCGCCGTGCATCGCCGCGCACCGTGACCGTCGGGGGCACCTCATTGAGCTCCCAGCCCGGTGATTCGTAGCCGCACGACACGCACCGCAGGGACATCCGCTCGTCTTCGAAGTGCAATAGCGTGTCGTGTCCCTTGAAACCGCAGAATACCTGGCTCAGCCACCGCGACAACGACTCGAACCATCCACCGGACGCGCTGCGGGCAGTACTGGTCGTCCGCAGCCCTTCCTGCGACGCCATCCGCTGGGGGTAATTCGTAACCATTGCTTCAAGCTCCTCCTCGCCTTTCGGCCACCCTTTCTAGGATGCCGCTGGCGTTTCCAGCGGTTCAGTTGAATCCAAGAGGCGTGCCGCGTGAGGTACGAATCCCGTAAGTTACGAGCCAATCCCGTAAGTGCTGAGAAGATCGAGAGTTGTCGAGGAAGGGTCCGGAGACCGTCAGGCTGGCCTGTCGCGGGAGGCGACAGTTGTCCTAAATGCAGAAGCTCGATTTTTCAAATTCGCCGATTCCCGGAACCGGTTTACCCAGAATCGCCGAGGATGCCGCGGATAACGAACAACACGTTCGCTGGACGTTCGCCGAGCCGCCGCATGAAGTAAGGAAACCATTCGCGGCCGAACGGAATGTAGACGCGGACCCGATAGCCGGCCTTCACGAGCATCGTCTGCAGGTCCCGGCGGACGCCGTACAGCATTTGAAACTCGAATCGATCCGGACCGACGCCGTGCTCGCGCGCGATCGTCCGCGCCAGCTCGATCATCGCGGGATCGTGTGTGGCGATTGCGGGATCGTTGCCGCCGGTGATCAGCGTCTTCAGCATGCGTGCGTACGCGGCGTCGACGTCGGCCTTCTTCGGGTATGCGACTGTTTTCGGTTCCTTGTACGCCCCCTTCACCAGGCGGACGCGTCCGCCGAAGGCGTTGATCGCCGCGAGATCTTTCTCGCTGCGATAAAGGGCCGACTGCAGCACGACTCCGAGATGGTGATAGCCGTGACGCCACAACGTTTCGTAGATCTCGAGCGTCACATCCGTGTACGGCGAGTTCTCCATGTCGACGCGCACGAAGAACCCTGCCGTCTCGGCGCGCTCGAGGATCTTGCGGAGGTTGTCGATCGCGCTCGCCTTGTCGACGTCGAGCCCGAGCTGCGTCAGCTTCAGCGAGATGTTGCGCCCGACGCCAGACGCGATCATCGCCTCGATCACGCCGATGTAGTCGCGCGTCGCCGCGTCCGCCGTGGCGAGGCTCGTGACGCTCTCGCCGAGCAGGTCCATCGTGACCGTCAGCCCGCGGCTCTCGACGGTGCGTGCGGCTTCGATGGCTTCCGCGACGGTTTCGCCCGCGATGAAGCGGCGCGCGAAGCTCGAAGGTTCGCGCATCCCGTAGCGCGACGCGACTTTCTTCAGGGTCTGGCTTTGAGCGATGAGGTGAAAAAAAGCCTTCGACGCGCTATCGAGCATCAGTGAGTCCGGCCGGTGGTGACGAGCAGGTGCTCGATCGTGCGCGCGTAGTACTTCAGCACCGTGCGTTCGCGCACGCGGAAGCGTCCGCGTTCGGCGACGACGATGCCGCGCGTTTCGAGCGGTTCGGCTGCTTCCTCGACCGCCTGCCGTCCGCTCGTCACGCCGAGGTTGGCGTGTCGCGCGAACAGTTCCTCGATGAGCCGATCGATTCGCGATTCGAGATCGCGCCGCGTGATGGAGGGGCGCATGGCCGCGGCGAAGACGGCGGTCGGCAGCACCTTGTAGAGCGCTCCCGTGCGCGCGCGCACGAGGCGCGCGAGCTCGAGGACATCGCTGCGTGAATGCACGTCTCGATCGCCCGCGGTGATCGGCGCGCCAAACGTGACGAAGGCGCGCGATCGATACCCGACGGCGTACCGCACCATTTCCGCCACTTCCCGTCCGAAGGGGCGCTGCCGCTTCTTCACGCTCTGGTGCGCGAGGATATGGTCCTCGAGCACGAGGTCGTAGGCCACGGCCACGGGAATGATGACCAGGTTGGCCCGCTCGGCGCTGAGCGCCGCATTGAACAGACCGGTCTTCGATGCCTTCAGCTCGCCGCTGTAGCTGCGGCCCCCCTCGGGATAGAAGAACAGATCGTGCCGCTTCAGCACCTCGGCGACGTACGCCTTGAAGATGATCAGGTACGCCGCGTCTTTCGTGGCGCGCCGGATTGGAATCGCACCGGTGACGTGCTTGTGAATCAGGCCGAGCGGACCGCCGAACAGGTTGATGCCCGCCACGATGAGCGGAGGGCGGATGCCATTGTCGTCGAGCACGAGCGGTTCGACGAGATAGTCGCAGTGGCTCTTGTGGTTCGACGCGTAGACGATGCGATGCTTGCCGACCGCGTTGGCGACGTAGTGGAGGTTCTCGTGAAGGCGTTCGATTTTCCGAAGGATGGGATAGAGCGGATGCTGGAGCGCGCGATAGAACTTGTGGCGCTGCGTGGTGCGCAGCTCGTCGAGATACTCGTTGATCTTCTCCCGTGCCTGCGGACCGCTGTCGCCATAACCGCCGCGCAGGTACTTGACCACATCCTGGTTCGCGAGCACCGCTTCGGAGATTTCATCCTGCATGGAGACAACCGCTCCGGACTATAGCACGACCGCCCCTTTACATTTCGCCGCACACCGCGTCCGCAAACTCCAGGGTGGACGCGGTACCACCCAGATCCCGAGTCCGCACGGTCCCGGCGGTGAGGACCATCCCGAGCGCGTGCATGATGCGATCCGCCGCCGCGCCTTCGTCGATGTGGCGCAGCATCAGCACCGCGGACAGCAGGAGCGCCGTCGGATTGGCGAGATGCTTGCCGGCAATGTCGGGCGCGCTGCCGTGGACCGCCTCGAAGACGCCGATATCGCTGCCAAGGTTCGCGGCGCCCACCACGCCGAGACCGCCGACCAGCCCGGCACAGAGATCCGAGATGATGTCGCCGTACAGGTTCGGCAGCACCAGCACGTCGAATTGCTCGGGGCGCATGACCAGGTGCATACAGGCCGCGTCGACAATCCGCTCCTCGTACGTGATCCCGATGTAGTCACGCGCGGCACGACGGACGCTGTCGATGAACAGGCCGTCGCCCAGCTTCATGATGTTCGCCTTGTGGATCGCCGTGACCTTCTTCCGTCCGTGCTTCTTCGCATGTTGGAACGCGAAGTGCGCGATGCGGGTCGACGCTTTCTCGGTGATGATTTTCAGGCTCTCCACCACACCCGGCACGACCTCGTGCTCGAGCCCGGCGTACAGGTCCTCGGTGTTTTCGCGAACGATCACCAGATCGATGCCGCTGAAGCGCGCATCAACGCCCGGAAGATTCCAGACAGGCCGGAGGTTGGCGTACAAGTCCAGCGCCTTGCGCAGGCCGACGTTGACGCTTGTGAAGCCCTCGCCTATCGGCGTGGTGACCGGGCCTTTGAGCGCGACCTTGTTCCGGCGGATGGAATCGACGAGCTCGATCGGCAGCGCGTGTCCGGTTCGCTCGAACGCCACGACCCCGGCGATGTGCGATTCCCAGTCGATGGAGACGCCGGACGCTTTCAAAATGCGGACGACAGCCTCGGTGACTTCGGGTCCGATACCGTCGCCGGGAATCAACGTAATCGTGTGGGTCATTCGCGCACGTACCAGATGAGAAGGACGAGGCCAAGGCCGATGTTGACGGTCATCAGCAGGGTGGACGGATCGCGCGGCGCGATGAACGCCGAGGCGACGGCAATTGCCAGCATCAGCACCGTAATGCCCGCGCGCATGACGAACGCGATGGGGGGCGGTCCCAGGAACTTGAGCGTGAACAATCCCACCACCGTCGCGGCGCCGCACGCATATGTCATCGGCAGCGTCCAGCGCACGATGTCGGGGAACCGCTCGTCGACCATGGCCGCAATCCAGATCACCAGCGCCACGAGCGTGGCATATCTGACGACGATCATCCCCTCATTATAATTGCGGCCTTGCAGGATCCCCGGATCGCCGAACTGGACGATGTGTTGGCCCGCGTCGCAGCCGCGATCGCCGCCGGCGAGCCCGTCGATGCCGCCGCCGCGACGCTGCTCCTGCGCGAGTATCTCGACACCAACGCGGACGCCTCGCCGCTGCAGGACGTGCTTGGCCTCGCACTGGCTCAAGCGCTCGTGTCCGCCGACGACGAGACGACGGCGGTCGGCCGCGCGGCGTGGCTGACGGTGTTCGTCGAAGCCACCGCGGTCGCCGACGATGAGCGGATCTATCCTGCGGTCGAGCGGCTTGCCGCCGCGCTGCGCGCGGAATGGCCGCTCCTTGAACGCATCGGTGACCTGTCGGCCTCCGTCGACGCGTGCCTCCGCGCTGCGCTCGTGCTCGCGTCGGGACAACTCGTGCAGGACGCCGTTGATCGGCTCGAGCGCGTGATTGGCGAGGCGTACCGTCCCGGCGAGGGACTCGTTCGCGCTCGCGGCGGCGTCCGTCAGCGATGCGACGCCGCCGATCACGTGCGCGGCGCGTCCGCGCTCATCACCGCCTTCGAACTCACAGGACGCCTTCCGTATTCAATGCTGGCTGAGGAGTTGATCGCGATCACCGGTCGCGAGCCGCTCGAGGGTGCCGACCTCGAGATCCACTGCGAGGCGGCGCGTGCGCTGTGTCGCCTCGCGCGGCTGCACGACGATTCCGACTATCGCGGCGCGGCGGTTATCGCGACGGGCGCTGATTACCGCGCGCAAGCCGCGCGTATCCTCTCGGCTCAGTCAGTGCAGGCGCGCGCCGGCTCAACATCGTCGGCCGCTGCGTACGGCCTCGCGCTGCGCGATCTGTTGGGGCACGTACGATAGAATCTCGAGATTGTGATGACCATAGATCGCGCGTCCCTTGTTCCCGCTCTGAAAAACATCGCCACCCGGCTCCGGATCGATTCTGTGCGGTCCACATCGGAGGCCGGCAGCGGCCATCCGACCAGCTGCATGTCGATGGCCGATTTGATGGCCGCGCTCTTTTTTGCGGAAATGCGCTTCGATCCGAAAGATCCCAGGAATCTGGAAAGCGATCGGTTCGTCCTGTCGAAGGGGCACGCGGCGCCGATTCTCTATTCGGCGTGGGCCGAAGCCGGCGCGTTCGATCGCGCCGAGCTCATGAAGCTCCGCGAGATCGGATCGGATCTGGAAGGGCATCCGACGCCGCGGCTTCCATTCGTCGACGTGGCCACCGGATCTCTCGGCCAGGGCATCTGCGCGGCGATCGGCACGGCGCTGAACGCACGGCGCATCAAGTCCGATTACCGCACCTACGTGCTGCTGGGCGACGGTGAATCGGCCGAGGGATCGGTCTGGGAAGCGGCCGACGTCGCGACGCTCGACAAACTCGACAACCTGTGCGGCATCACCGACGTCAACGCGCTCGGCCAGAGCCGCCCGACGATGTGGGAGCACGACATGGGGCAGTTCGAACGCCGCTGGAAGGCGTTCGGCTGGCACGCCATCGTCATCGACGGCCACGACATGGCGCAGATCCTCGACGCGCTCGCCGAGGCGAAGGCCACCAAGGGACAGCCGACGATGATCCTGGCGCGGACCATCAAAGGCAAGGGCGTCTCGTTCGTCGAAGGGAAGAATGGCTGGCACGGCAAGCCGTTCAAGAAGGGCGAGGAACTCGACCGCGCGATCGCGGAGTTGGAGAAGCAATTCGTTTCCGTGGCGGGCGGCAATTTTGACTCGGACCTCGCGTCACGTATTCCGAAACCGACCTCTAAGCCGCGCGGTGTCGACACCCCGAAGGCGGTCGCCGCGCCCGCATACAAGAAGGGCGAGATGGTGGCCACGCGCGAGGCGTTCGGTACGGCGCTCGCGAAGCTTGGCGAGGCCGATCCCCGCGTCGTCGCGCTCGACGCCGACGTGAAGAACTCCACGTTCAGCGACCGCTTCGAAGCGATCGCGCCGGAACGTTTCTTCCAGAACTTCATCGCCGAACAGGTCATGCTTGGCGCGGCGATGGGCCTCGCCGCCAGGGGCGCG
>Ga0306926_10004921_pt1 | contig 14114 bp, 15 predicted proteins | sample flu12Cox44000178_FD_203759 | JGI IMG/M metagenome (GOLD analysis project Ga0306926, IMG submission 203759) | Lab enrichment of tropical soil microbial communities from Luquillo Experimental Forest, Puerto Rico - flux8day.12C.oxic.44.000.178 (v2)... | ecosystem: Environmental > Terrestrial >...
GGCGGCGTACAATTCAGAAGAACGGTGGCCAAGGACGGACGTGTCCGTGTTGATGATCAGGTCTGGGATGACAAAGAGTTCAACAAGCACTATGCGAACATGAGCAAACTCGAAACGGAACTTGGCAGACTTATCGAACTAATCAAGCCAGTGCCCTTCGACTGGTACACTCCTTGGCAGTCCACTTTCGCCAACACTCCTCTTCCATTACGGTAGCCGACTACAGAGTTTACAAAAGCTCTTATGGTTTGACTGTGCTAACTGCACCTTATGCAGCTTCCAAATAACCCTAGTCAATCGCCAGAGACTTTTTGCAATTTTGTGGAGGTGCACGCAGCTCAGCGCTTCGATCTCCGTTTTCTCCGTCGCTTTCGTGCTGGCTTATCGATCAGAAAATCGTCGAGTTTCTTGCCACCTTTAATTCGCAGCAACAAGCCAACGAGTCGGCCTGCCCAAGCCTCGCCTGACGGACCCCGATATTTCGGCGGGACTTTTCTACCCCGTAATGCGCTTCCACCTCTGCAGCCAACCAAGGCAATTGCCCTATCCATCCTCTCCAACTGCTTTTCAATCTCGGCTCGATGCTCAAGAAGCATTTCGTCAACCCGCTTTCGCAGGTCCATGGCCCGCCCGCCTCGCCGCCGATCGTCACGCCCGGCGATCGAAGCCCCCCGGGGTATCCTCGATTGCTCGCGTCAGCTCGACGCGAGCCGATCGAGCCCGCCCAATGGCCACCCATCCCCACCATCCGTAGCGGATGCTGGATTTTCGCTGGACGCGCGGCGCGGTCGAGATCGAATAACTTAGTTATCTCAACGACTGAGCAGCACTCAGCACTTCCCTACCAGGGGAAGCGCGCGGCCCGTCGGGCTCGCGGCGGTGCGGATCCATGATGCGGATCTCTATGGTCGAGCTTTCTTCTGCAAGGCATGGTCGACGAGCTAATCCCGAGTGAGCAGGACGAGGCCATCTTGGCGGCTTGGGAGAGCGGCAAGAAGCTGCGAAGTTTAGCCCGTGAATTCAAGGTTTCCGTGCTGCAGGTCGAGCAGGCTATCGACCGCTGCTTGCCGGTGTTTGATGGGGCAAACCAACTCCGTGCTGGCGTCGGCTCCGCTTCGTGAGGTCGCGGTTCGCCCGCTTTAAGCTTGCGAGCATCGCCGCTTGTTCGTGTGCAATCTGCGCCCGAAGCAGTCTCGCACGCAAGCCTCGTGGCGACCACTCGCGCGAGCTTGCGCAAGAGCTTCGCGCGCCGACGAATAGCCGGACACCAACGCTGCTGATGTCGAGACGCGTGCGAAAGATTTCCGCAACCCTGCCCCCGACAACACCACTTACCATCCACCCAGTATAACGCGTCACGACTCGCGTTGCATTCAGGGCAGACCATCAGCTCCCGCACTGTCACCCCGCTACGGCGCCGACCCATTTTCGGCATCAGCCACTCGCGCGTCGCCACCCGCACCGAGGTCCCGGCCGTCTCGATCACGATACCCTCGGCGGTCCGGGTAACCCTCGTGAGCGGGGCGGCGGCTACTCCCGCCCGCCGGCCGCAATCGTCACGCCCGAGATTCGAAGCCCCCCTCCTATGATCGAGCAGTGCGGCGAGCGACCGAGCACCGCTGGTGATCCGCCGGCACAGATGCGGGTGGAAATGTGGGTAGGAACGGAAACTATTGCTAATAGTTCAATGATATCAATGGCAGTAAGCGGACAGGTCGTCCGCCATCAGCGGCTCGGCTCGGGTTCCGGAGGCGAGCCGGACTGGCCATTGCCGTCGTTCGGCTGCCGCTGGGTCAACCGCATGATCGCCTCGCGAATTCGCTCGTGGCGTGACGGCTGCTGCGCTACCTCCACCTGCAACGGGTCCGTGCGAATGTTGACGGGAGAGAAGCCTCTCATTGCGCAAATTCGTTCGTTCAATCGCGCGACCAAATGGGCGCTCTCGTGGTTCTTGTCGCGCTTCGCAATGGCAAAAAATTCGCCGGACAAATCCTCCAAACGGCGTAACTCCCTCTTGTAAGCGCGAAGTTGGTTCGCCGGATCAAAGACCGGAAGCATGCGATCGATTATCTGCTCGACCTGCGTGACAGAAAGGGCGAACTCACGGGCCAAAGCCTGCGGGCCTTTCCCGCTTTCCCAGGCCCGAAAAACGGCCTCTTCCACGTCCTGATCATTAACCGGGATTAGCTCGACGACGTCCGCCATGGCGCTTAACCCGCTTCGTGAGATCGCGGTTCGCCCGCTTCATGTTCGCAAGCATCGCCGCTTGTTCGTGTGCAATCTGCGCCCGGAGTAACCGGGCTTTCAAGCCCCGCGGTGAGTACCGCGCAAGCTTACGCAGCAGCTTCGCCCGCCGACGGACCGCCGGGCACCAGCGGAGCTCATGGCGACAGGCATGCTCCAGGTCCAAGCAATCTTTGCCGCGGCAGCCCCACTCGCCGCACCAGTGGAGAACGTCCCTGCTCGTTCCGCACCGCGGACACTCGAACCGCCACCGCCAGCCGCGGCCAAGTGGCATCGGCCAGAACCGCATCACCACCCGAACCGTGGTCCCGCCCGTCTCGATCACGAGACCCTCGGCGGTCCGGGAGACCCTCGTGAGCGGGGCGGCGGCTGCCCCCGTCCACGTCAGCGTGACGCTTTTGCCGAAGCCGGGGAGGGGGTCAGGTCAGAGCCCACCAGCGAGGCCCCGCGCTTGACCGTGCACGAATGCTGCGACCATGACGGGTGAAATTCTCCTTCGATCATGGTTGGAGGGGAAGGCCGTGGGGGGTTCCGAAAGCGCAACCGGACATCTGGACACAATCCGATGAAATGGGCACTTCTAGCATTTCGCAACCGGACACCGAGGGGCAAGCTGTCCGGTTTGAAAATGCGAGAAACCTAATAACGACGGGTCTGTGTCTGGATGTCCGGTTTATTCCCCCCAAAACCGGGAAAACACCGCAGGGGCATTTGTGGGTTCCTTTCAAAACATAAAGACTAGGTCGATCACCTGCTAGATCGCGGTCTCGACCTCACTTGGCGAGACTTCCTCACGCAGGATTATCCGTAGTTCGGCCTCGAGGTCGGCGGTGCTCACATTGAGCCCCTTCGCCTGCTGGTCAGCAGTCCAATCCAAAGACCGAGCACGCAGCTCGCGGGCGCGCCCTGGCGTTAGCGGCAGCGGCGGAGCCTTGGTCGCCCGCGGGGCACCGTGCTCGTCCAGCGGGTCCGATCCCTGGTCCGGCACCGCGACCACCGGGCCGTGGTAGGGGAAGTCACCCGCCGTCGCTGCCGGCCACACATACGTCTTTTCGCAGCGCGCGGGCCTAGGGGAATTTGCGTCCGAACCGTCCGTATCGTCCGCGGCCTTATCTTTCAAAGGGTTATTGTCGGACGGTTGATTTTTCCTACCGTCCGAGACGGCGGGGGCCTACCGTCCGACATCGAGGTCGCCCGGACGGTCGTCGGACGGTCGGTCGGACGGTAGCTCCGAGCTACCGTCCGAACGTAAGCCATTGATCTCTTGATCGTTCGGACGGGTGGACGGTTCGGACGCAAATTTCAGCGTAATGTCGCGCGACCGCTTCTTGGTATGAGTGTCGCGCTCGAACGTCACTTCGATCCCGACCCGGCGCAGCGTAGCAGCGGCCCGCCGCAGCCGGCCGGAGAGCGCGCGCGGGGTGCTCGGCCAATCCCGCTGCTTCATCACTTGCTCTGTGACTGCCATTTTCAGGGCACCCAAAAGAGCTGCCGCCGTTCCGGTCCATACCGTCCGATCCGCGGCGCGTGGGTCGAGCGCAAGCTTTTGTTGCTGTTGCTCTTGCTCAAGGTCCGGCCGCGTGGCCATGAAGGTCTGCACGGCGGTCGCCACCAAGTCAGCCTCGATCACCGCCCCGAGTGCGTCATCACGGTTCTGCCGGTAGGCCGCGGCGAACGTGCCGGCGTTCCAGAACGCCCCTTCGCAGGCAGTCGCCCACAGCGCGAAGTCGGCCATGCGCGGCGCTGTCGCCAGTTCGACATTCGGCAGCTCACGCAGGCCGTGAGCCACGCCGTCGAGTAGCGCCCCCAGGATGTGCGGATGCTTAGCATCGAACTCGCGCCAGAACTTCAGCTCGGCCTTGCGCTTGTTCTCGGCGATGTTCTTCAGCGTAAAAAACAGCGAGCGATCGGCAAGGTCGGGACGTACGACGACGCCTTCGATCCCGTTCAGCACCACCGGACGCATGGCGTCGAACAATTGCTCGTCTAAATCGGTATAGAGCTGGCGGGTGGCGAACCCGCCGCCGGTCGATAGCCGGCACAGCGTGTCCGAAATCCAGTCTGGCAGCTTCGAGATGTTGTCGAAAGCGAGCATGTGTGCGTTGTACGCGGCGATGAACAGGTCGCGGTCCTCGCGCGGTAGGGCGCGCAGTGGTGCCGAATTCGGATCGATCAGCTTGCGCAACACCGCCGCGAAGGTGGACTTGGCCGCGCCATGCTCGCCCGATAAGCAGAATACCGGATACGGCCCGCGCTCGCGCAGCGCCGCGAGCACGAAGCTCACCATGAGCACGAAGCTGTTCTCGTCTTTCTCCTCGATGTTAACGAACGGTCGCAACTCATCGATCTTGCCGCCGCGCACCGGCTCCGGCAGTGCCAGCATGCCGGCCGGACGGCGGAATGGGATCGGAGCACGATCCACAATGCGCCAGCCGTCGGCCGCTATTTCGACCGCGCGCCAGCGCGCATCGCCGAGGTCGAGATAGAGCCGATCAGCATGGGAGCCGACGCGAATGTAAACGACACGCTCGCGGCCGTCGAAATGCGCCTTCGCCTCGATGACGTTGAGCGCTGCCTGCAGCGCATCCGAATTCGGGGCGCTCTTGCTCTCGTTGTAGTACTCGCGCGCCAGCCAACGCCGAAAGCCGCGGCTGCGCACCGGCCAAGTCTCGACATGGCCGGTGATCGGAACGATGGCGTAGCCCGTGCCGTCGGGAGCATGAAACAACTCTTCGCAGCGCGCCGAGAGCGCGATCAGTATGTCGGCAGTCTTCGCTGTCGCGCTCTCGCTAGTCTGCTTGCTGCTGCGCTTCTGCTTGCTCTGCTTCTTCGCCCCTTCGTAGTGCTCTTGCGCCGTGCCCGCTTGCTCGTCCTTCATCGTTGTTACTCCGATGGCGGGAGGTCGGTATGGTCTGATTGCTACCGTTCGATGCCGCCGCGGCGAGTTGCCGCTCGATGCGATTGGCCTCGCGCTCGGCGATGCGGTCGATGATGCGATCAAGCTCACGATAACCAAGCGGCGGTTGGCACCAGCCCGAATTCCACGCATGCAGGAGGCCGCGCACGAGTTGAAAATCACAGCGATGACGGAACAGGTGCCCGACAATCCGGGCGGCGGCCATGTCGCGGTACTCAGTGATCGGCGAGCGCGTGAGTTGCGCCCACACATCAGACGAAAGCGGCTCCTTGGTGCAGTCGCCGGAGGATGGTGATGATGTCCCGCGCCGCGCCTGTAAGCGCGCGAGCAGCCAGTCCGGTGCCGGCGCGAGCGGCACATCCTGCGGATGATGATCGACGCTCCACACATAGGGCCGGCCGCTGATGTGTCGCGACGGCGGCGCGACGATGTAGCCGCCGCGGGCGCGGATATCGACGCCCTTCCCGAGCGGCGGATCCTTCATCTGCTCGGCGCTGAAGCTCGCGATCTCGACGCCATCCGGGCAGGCAAACAGGAGATGCTCGCCGCCGCCGCCGGTGAACGCGCGCCACGTGAGCGGGAACGCACTGTGCTCGCGCTCGAGCGCGAGCAGGCTCTCGTCACCACCGTGCCGCGGATCGACATCGATCACCAGGAGTCGATCGGTCGTGACGCCTAAGTTGGCCATCGGTACGTCACGGCCGAACCACTCTTTCAGAATGTCGCTATCGGTGGTGGCATTGAGCATTCCGCGCGGGCACAGCCGACCGTACGGATGCTTGGCGGCGTTCCGGCCGCACCGCCGGCCGCGTAGCTCACTGCCGCAAGAACAAATCAACCTGCCTCGGTGCTCGACCGGCCAATGCACCGGGAAGACCGCGTGACCGTGGCGCGCAAAGGCGAGTGCCGTGGGGAGAACGCATGTCGGTTCTGATCTCATGGCCTTTCCCCCATGGTCACGACGCGGACTCCCACGAGAATCCTGTTGATCGTGGTCGGCCCGGTGTGCCTGCGGTCCCACATGAACCACTCGAACGCCATCTTCAGGAATCCGACCCACTCTTTTCCGTTCTCGTGTCGGTGCCACGTGCAGTGGTGCAGCACGAGACCGACGCGAGTTAGCTCAAGGTCGACAAAGCCTTTCAGCGTGTTCTTCTCGTAGGGTCGGAAGTGAATGCAGCGAATCATGACGGTGCTCCATCACGCCGCCCGCGCTGCCGCCCGGTCGAGGACCGGCATCACGAGTGCAAGAAATTGGCAGTCATCGGGATCGGTGATGCGGATCGGCCCCTTGCCGTCGCGACAGTCGAGTGAGACCCGCTCGCCGGAGAGGGTATCGAGCACGCCGAGCAGCAATTCGGTCTGCGCCGCCACCTTGCCGCTGCCGGTGACCTCAGCCGCAATCGTGTCGGCAGCAACATCATTCGCCGCGTGACACCACAGATGCAGCGCCGCTTCACCAGCCGCCCAGCGCAGGCCAGCCGTGCGATGCTGGTTATGTCCATCCGCGACCGCGGCAACACGCCTGAGCGCACGCATGAGTTCGGCGCGGTCGATGACGACGGCGTTGCCGGAGGGCACGGGCACGACCGCCTCGTAGCTGGGGAACGTGGCGTCGATCAGCTTGCTCGCGAACGAGAAGTGCGTGGCCGTAAGCGCGAACAGGCTTTTTGAGCGTGATAACGCGACGCGCTCGATGTTCTTGTTGGCAAGGATCTTGCCGATGATCTTGATCGCCGGCATCGGCACGATGAGGCGATAGTCCGACGACAAGCCGCTGGCGCCGGCAATCGTAAAGCGAGCGAGTTGATGAGCATCGGTGGCGACGGCCGCGAGGTCGCCATCGCTGTCGTGCAGACACACACCGGTTAAATAATTGCGCATCTTCTCAGTCGAGACCGCGAAGCTCACGCGCGCAAACAGCGCCGCGGCTTCCTCACGCGCCAGATCTACACGGCCGGTCACCTCGCCGATCGTCGGCATCGGCGGCAGATCCACGAGCGCGACGGTTGCGAGTGTGTAGCGGGACTTCCCGCACGCGACGCACACGCTGGTGCCGTGGTCTTCGATCGCGACGGCTACCTCGCTTGGGAATGTCGTGGTGAGCGCCGCGAGTGCGGCGGCATTCACCGCCAACGCGCCGCTGCGCTCACCCTCGGCCGGTAGAGTAAGTGTGAGTGCGAAGTTGAGCACGTTGCCCGTAACGGAGAGCGTGGTGCCGTCCGCTACGAGGCCGCACGCGGCGAGTGCTGCGATATTCTTGGCGACTGCGTCGCCACTGAGCTTGGCCGCCAGCGCGAGCGCACTGGCGAGCGCCCCCGCGCTGACGGTGGTCTTCATGACCCGTTTCCGATAAAGAGCACGGTGCCATGACAGCCGGAGCAGATTAGGCGCGTTTCGTAATCCTGCTCGACATCGGTCGCATGCAACGCACGGCCGCAGTACGGACAAGCGAGGGAGACCGCGAGCCGGATGGCCTGACCATTTGCGGCCCAGGCGAAGGTCGTCATCGGCAGCGATGGGGCGGGATGTTTAGCGAGCATTGCGGATCCTCCCGATGAAAACCTCGGCCTCCGCCCTGGTGGCGAACATCGCTATCGTCGCGATGTCGCGGTTGCCGTGGTAATCGCTCAGCGTCACAGCCCATTCCCCGCCCGGCTCGTCCACTGGTGTGAGGTGAGCGGTCCGCGTTAGGCTTGTGGAATGGGAAGCTTCCGTGTATTGCAACATGGTTGAAGTCCTTTCCTTTGTTTCGCGACGGGGATTGAGCCTTCATCATCGTGGTCTTGACGCGGTGCGTGGGGGCTCATCCCACGCCCGCGTTTTCTTTTAGATGTCAGTTGGTCGCGGCTTCGCGCTCGCGCCGCCATTGCTCGGCTGCTTCGCGCGAGACAAGCACGCGCGAGCCGACGCGAATCTCTTTCGGGGTCAGCCCCCTCTGCCGGAGCTTGTAGTAGAATTGCAGCGATATCCGATGGCGCTGACAGAATTCTTCAATAGTGAAGGCGTCGGCTTCGCCGGGAGGGCCATGGGCTTGCGGCCCCGCGACACGGCGGTCGGTAATTTCTGGGCGAGCGGGCATGTTGGGTCTCCCATTTAAGTCGGGAGAACCCTAGCGATGAAAATTCGGGGGAGACTAGGTGGAGTTCCGGTGGAGTTCCGGTGGAATTCCGGTGTCCCAGTGTTCCGGTGGAGTCCGATCAGCGGGGCACGCCCAGAAGAAATGTTTCTATCATCGTGCGCAACTGTTTCTCTGGTGGAGCCCAGTTATCAAATTCTTCCTTCAAGACCGTTTCGGCTTCCGCGAGCAGTGCGTTGACGTTCCGCAGCCGTTTTGGAGCGTCGGAAGCAACCTCAATCAGCCAAGCGCCGAGCCGAATGGGCCAATCGTCCCTAAACTTCCGTCCCGGTTTCCGTCGCGGCGGCAGGGTGTTGTTCGCGCTGGCGCTTGCAGCAGTCTCGGGAGTAGCGGCCTCGGGATGCAGCTTCTCAAATCGGGCAGGATCAACGAACAACCAGCGCTCAGTGGCGTGCGCGGACTGTTCTTCGGGGCCGCCGTACTCGCCATCGTCTATGATCCCGCCATAACCAATTTCTGCAGCGTTTGCTTCCAACAAGCTCTCCACGTCGAAGCTTTCCAACTCCGACGGCCTAAGGCGTTCGAAGGTCTCGCTGCCATCGCGGATACACCGGATCGCCGCAGGCAGACGGTTACGGCCTTTGCTGCGTATGTCCCTGCACAATTGCTGCATGGCAAGTTTGGGGAACCCGAACAGTCGCGTCAGCCGAGTGACAGCCTCGGTCGCAGGAAGAGTGAATGGCCACTGGCGCTTATCCCCCTTGGCCTCAATTGGCCCATCGCTGGCCGCGCTCTGCCGGCGAACACGGCCAACGTATTCGCGGCTCACGCCGATCGCCTTTGCGATAGCGTTGTTTGACTTTTCCGGGTTGGCCTTGATGGCCGCTTTGATGCGGGCGCGCGCGCTAGGGGCGTTACCTTTCATAGTCAGCGCCCGCTGATCGGAACGACAGTGGCGTCAGCGGGCGACGGCTCGTGCAGCAGCGCCACGCGCGAGACTTCGTCGCTGTGCTCGGTGATGAGGGTCGAGTAGTTGCGCTCGATCTGCGAAATGCTCGTGTTGTGCAGACTTGCGATGACGCGAATCGGAATGTTCCGCAACAACATCCCGACGATGTTGGAGTGTCGCAGTGCGTACAAGGTCACCCTGTCGGCATCCTCGCCGATGCTAGTGACGATCGCGCGGATGTCGCTTCGGTAGCGATTGCTCGGGTCATCTCCCCAGGAACTGCCGTCGGCGCGCACGAGCAGGAGCGCGTCGGGCGCACGGCCCACGACTGCCCGCTTCAACTTGTTCGCCAGCGCTGGTGTGATTGGCACGCTATACCGCTCTAATCGCTTCTGACTTCGATTGCGGCCGCCGCCCTTGCCTGACTTCGGCATCATCAACTTCGGCTTCGAGGGATGATGGTGCAGATCCTCGACGCGCAGGCGCACGACTTGCGAGGGTCGCGCGCCGGTCACCGCCAAGGTCTCGACCAACAGGCCGAGCGCGTGATCGCGGGCATGGGCGGCGGCGACGAAGGCGTGGACCTGGGCGGCGGGCAAGATCACGTTGCGGGCGCGCTGCGCATCCGGCAAACCGGCGAGGCCAGTCTCCCATGCGTCGCGATTTTGAATGCGCCGGGGGTCATGCTGCCGAGCCAATTCCAGCGCGGCGCACAGGGCGTTGCAAAGGCGATTGATCGTGGCGGGCGCGATCTTGGCGAGCAGGCCGTCGCGCCACCGCTTAAGCTCTTTTGCGGTGAGCAACTGGACCGGCCTGGCCAGCAGCGCGCCGGTCAAGTGCGCTTGCGGCCAGCGCGCGTTGTAGACGTCGGCACCGCGCGCCGCGAGATCGGCGGCATAGTCATCGAGGGCGCCGGCGACCGTGATCGGCGCGCTCTCGGGTGTGTCGGCGGTGCCGCGCGCAAGCTTCTTTGCCTGGTCTTGCGCCGCGAAGAACGTCAGCACCGTGCGACCGTCGCTCTCCTCGAAGTCGTCGGCATCGGAGAAGACTTTGGTCCAGTATTGGCCATGACCATCGGATGCCTTGACGATCCAGCGCCCATCGGTCCTGTTGCGGCGATAGAGCAGCATCACGCCACGCGCGAGCGACGGGCCGGTATAGGGCTTACGGCGGACCGTGAGTTTCAGCCGAGCACTGCGGCTCTCTAGAGTGCTGTTGCGGACCTTGCGTGCCATTGGTGGGTGTCCAGGAAAGTGTCCCGATGATGTGCGTGGAAGCATATGGAAGTGTATATCACCCGTATGGATATCTTTCCATGCGATCAAAGGGGTTAGCGGGAGCTGTATAGAAGTGTATGGAAGCCTATGGAAGGCGAATGTCCCCTATCGCGGCACCGCGCAGGCCGTGAACGATCTCGTCGCGGGTAACGTCGACATGCTGTTCTTCCAGTTGGACTCGGTGCGCGAGCAATACCGCGCGAACAAGGTCAAGATGCTGGCGGTGACGACGGCGACGCGCATCGCCTCGGTGCCCGAGGTGCCGACCATGGAGGAGGCCGGCGTCAAGGATTTTCGCTCCGACAGTTGGAACGCGCTCGCCGCGCCGCCGAAGACGCCGGCGGCGATCGTCGCCAAGCTCAACGACGCCATCAACGCCGTGCTCAAAGAGCCCGAGACCGCGGAGCACTTGCGCAGCATGAACATGACCCCGGTCGGCGGCACGCCGGACGCGGCGAAAAACTTCATCCGGCAGGAGACCGAGCGCTGGGGCGAGGTGATTCGCGCCGCGAAGATCAGCCTGGATTAGCGCCGCGGCGCTTCATCACGTCACGACAGGACATCTGCAATCAGGCGTTGCACAACCGAAAATCCACTCTTTTCATTGTTAATATCAATCGAAAACAATGGCTGGAACCGCCTGTCGCGGCCGAGACAGCCGCAGGTTGCACTCCAACACTCCCCCCGGCGGTGGCGGCGCACAGCAATAGTGCGTGGCACATCTCGTTCATCCATTCAGCTTGGAAGATTCGTATCGGGTCTGTCGAGTCAAAAATGACGGAACGCCGCGATCTCATTTCCCCCGGAAATCGGCGCCGCCGCGCCACTCCATCGCCGCCGCCCACGCCGCAATCGATGCGAGCACGAGCGAAATCAGCGCGTTGTAGCCCGCAAGCGAGAGACCGAGGAAGCGCCAGGCGGCCTCATCGCAGCGCACCACGTTGAATGACTCGAGCTTGCTCAGCAGCCCGCCCGCCGAGCCGAGATCGCCGAGCGTGCCCGTGCATTCCTGCGGGCCCGCCCACCATTTCCATTCGATGCCGGAATGATAGACGCCGAGGCCGGCGTTCCAGAGCATGCCCAGCGCGATGGCGACGAGCGCGGCGAACAGCACCTTGCGCGAGGCGCCGACGTGATCGCCGACGAGCACCATCAGCGCGAGCGGGATCGCGAAGTAATAGGCGTAGCGCTGCTCGAGGCAGAGCGGGCATGGCTGCAGGCCGAGCCCGTATTGCAAGATCAAGGCGCCCAGGATGGTCGCCGCCCCGACCGCCGCGATCGCGATCGTCGCCGACGCCACCGGCCGCGACCGGATCATGCTGACCGTCATCTCACTCATGCCATCTCGCTCATGCCGACGCCGCCTGCTCCCGCTCGACGTTGTGCCCCATCGATCTCTGCCCCATATAACGATGCAAAGGCGGCAATGGTATGGGGCCGTTGACCCCTTGCGCTTCGCCGCTATGATCGCGCCGGTCAAGCCCCTGTGGCGGAATTGGTAGACGCGCCTGACTCAAAATCAGGTGGTGGCAACATCGTGCTGGTTCGAGTCCGGCCAGGGGCACCAAGCATTTGCGGCGGCTAGACGGGGCATTTGTGCGATATCCTATCGGCTGTCGTTCCCAACATGAGAGGGAGTGTCAGATGGCCGGACCAATCGTGTTCGCCGTCCCTTCACTTATTGTGTTCGCATTCTTGGCTGCCGCTCCAGGTGCGTTTGCGCAAGCAACAAAGACCGAGAAGGAGCGGTTGGTTGGAAGCTGGGCGGAAGTCTCGATCACAGCAGGCGGCGGTGGTAGTGAGGCGCAGCCCTTTGGCCCAAATCCCAACGGTATGATGATGGTCGACGCGGGCGGTCACATATCGCTGACGACGTTGCGCTCCGACCTTCCTAAATTCCAATCAAACAATCGCATTACGGGCACAGCAGACGAGAACAAGGCTATCGTCCAAGGCAGCATTGCATATTTCGGAACCTACGTTGTCGATGAAGCTACACATGAGATTACGATCACAATAAAGGGAAGCACCTTCCCGAATTTCGATGGCACAATACAGAGGCGATTGCTGTCATTCAGAGGTGATGACGAGTTCACCTTTACCGTTCCTAATCCATCAGGAGGCGGCCCAACTACAACAGTAGTTTTCCGTCGTGCGAAATAGCCTAGCGGGGGCCACTTTGGGGTGTGCCAAGCCTTAGCTAGTCGCTGATTGCCAAGTGGGCTATTGGGCGGCCGCGCCTCGGGCGCGGTCGCGCTCTATCTCGCGACCAAGCGACCGCTCGACCGGGCCCACGGACGGTCTCGGCCCATTGGGGTCACGATCGCTCCGCCAAGAACAAAATCAGGTGGTGGCAACATCGTGCTGGTTCGAGTCCGGCCGGGGGCACCAAGTCTTGCAATTTTGAGAAGCAAGCGGCGCGGCAGCATATTGTGCCGGAGCGACGCCAGTCGACGGAATACGGCTCCATGCTGTGCAGGTCCTTTGGATCAAAAAATTTCTGCGCCCAATTGTCGATACAACGCCAGGACGCGTTTGCTTCGCGAATTTTCTTGATGTCAGATAAGATTGTTGCCGGATCGAACGAACTCGGTCCTCGCAGAAAGGTCACGGGAGGAACGTCATGTTTCGGTGGAAAATAAAGGCTGCGACGACGGCGCTGGCTGCGCTGCTAGTCGCTGCGGCGGTATCGCTGCCGCTCTGCGCGCGCGAACTCCAACCGCTCGCCACGGCAGCGCCTGAACAGGTGGGCATGTCGGGGGAGCGCCTTGGGCGCATCACCACCATGCTCAAAAAAGAGATTGCCGACGGCAAGTTGCCGGGCGTGGTGGTCATGGTCGCCCGCAAGGGGAAGATCGTCTATTCGGACGCCATCGGCTTCCAAGACAAGGGCGCAAACACGCCCATGAGGCTCGATTCGATCTTCCGCATCTACTCGATGACCAAGCCGCTTGCCTCGGTGGCGGCGATGACGCTGGTCGAAGATGGCGTCATCCAGCTCACCGATCCCGTCTCCAAGTTCCTGCCGGCGTTCAAAGACATGCAGGTGAGCGTGGCCACCGCCGGCGCCGACGGCAAGACCACCTATGCGAATGTGCCGGCGGCCAGACCGATCATCGTGCAGGATCTTCTGCGCCATAGCGCCGGTCTCGCCTATGCGGAGATCACCAAGAACGAGCCGGTGAAGGCGGCCTACGTCGAGGCCAAGTTCTCTCAGCCGGGCGTCCATGAATACGACTCCCGCGGCATGACGCCGGCCGAGCAAGTCGCGCGCATCGCCAAGGCGCCGCTCATTCACCAGCCCGGCACGACGTGGGAGTACAGCATGGCCGTCGATATTCTCGGCCGGGTCGTGGAGGCGGCGTCGGGCAAGCGGCTTGCCGTCGTCCTGGATGAGCGGTTGTTCAAGCCGCTCAAGATGGCGGACTCGAGTTTTTGGCTGCCGTCGGAAAAGATGTCGCGCCTGGCGCAGCCGCTGCCGGTCGATCCGGCCTCGGGCCAGAAGATCAGCGTGCTCGACGTCTCGGCAGAGCCGATGAACGATTCCGCTGGCGCGGGCGCGCTTTCGACCGCCAACGATTACTTGCGGTTCTCACAAATGCTGCTGAACGGCGGCGAGCTCGACGGCGCGCGCGTGGTGAGCCGCTC
>Ga0306926_10004925_pt1 | contig 14108 bp, 13 predicted proteins | sample flu12Cox44000178_FD_203759 | JGI IMG/M metagenome (GOLD analysis project Ga0306926, IMG submission 203759) | Lab enrichment of tropical soil microbial communities from Luquillo Experimental Forest, Puerto Rico - flux8day.12C.oxic.44.000.178 (v2)... | ecosystem: Environmental > Terrestrial >...
AGAGGTTACATTCTCAGCGACTGGTCTGTTGGGCTGGTGGCATAAAGTGATCAACCACAAGACCGCAATCTTTCGGCAAATCAACAAAGAAAAGATCGCGGCCCATCACGATGCGCTGGAATTTCCGGACGGCCGAATTGTGCTCCTGAAATTCCTACTTGAAGGTCAGCAAGCTACAGTTCTTCAATTACCAGCGGAACCCAAGACTGTCAGCGAGGCCGAAGCCCAACGACGGGCAACCTACGTCGGCTGACGCTTCGCGGTGCCCCGCTCGCCAACCATCCAATGGTGAGCAAGCTCTCGTTCACCGGTTCCACGGAGGTCGGCAAGCTCATAATGCGCGCGGCCTCCGACCGCATCGTGCCGGTCTCGCTCGAACTCGGCGGTAAGAGTCCCTCGATCGTCTTTCCCGATGCGGATGAGGACTGGGTCGTTGATGGCATCATTGCCGCGATGCGCTTCACGCGGCAGAGCCAGTCTTGCACGGCGGGCTCTCGCCTCTTCCTCCACCGCGACATCTTCGACAAATTTCTCGATGCGCTCGGGCGGAAGGTCAAAGTCCTCAAGCTCGGCGATCCGCTCGATGAGACGAGCGACATCGGCACCATCATTAACGAGAAGCAATTTTCGAAGGTGTGTGGCTATGTCGAAGAAGGGCTCAAGCGGCGCGAGGCGCGTGTGGTGATCGGCGGCCTTCCGCCCAAGGAGGGGCCGCTCAGCGAAGGCTATTACGCGATCCCCACCATCTTCGCGAATGTGGCAAACGACTGGCGCCTGGCCCGCGAGGAGATCTTCGGCCCGGTGCTTGTTGCCATCCCTTGGAGCGACGAGGAGGACGCGATCCGTATGGCCAACGATAGTCACTACGGGCTCGCAGCCTACGTCTGGTCGCACGACATTGGGCGGGCACTCCGCGCTGCACACGCGATCGAGGCCGGCTGGGTCCAGGTCAACCAGGGGCTGGGCCAGAGCCCCGGTCACTCCTACGGCGGCTACAAAGAAAGCGGTATCGGTCGTGAGTTTTCTCTCGAGGGCATGCTGGAGAGCTACACGCAGAGGAAGAACGTCACGGTCAATCTGATGCACTAGGAAAAGCGCGATTCATCCATGGGTTCAATCGCTGCAGCTCTCAGGAGGCCCAGATGGTGATTGCTCGAATGCTTATACGCGGCGGCCTGTTGACGCTCGCGCTAACGGCCGGGATGGCCGCAGCCAAAGCTGTTTGCCGGATGATGAGGTCGCCTTTGCCCGACGCTGAGCCTCAGAGAACGCGATCCGAGCGAGTAGGCAACCGATCTGCCTCGAAATCGAGGCGCCGGTCCAATCCCCCGCGATCCGCCGAGCCTCGTCGTGCGTGAGCCGGCGTATTACCGAGCGCCGCTCGCTGCGGCGCGCTCGCTGTGGCTTGTTCGCCACGGCAAGCGACTTTTTGCATCGACGCCACTATCAGCTCTGGACATCGGCGCGCAATAAGGCCGACACTTTCACTGCGGCCGGATGGCGAAAGCTGGTTTGGCGACTGGCAGAAGCCAAAAAGCCTTCCCTCCGCATCTGCTCCCGGAAACGGATCAGCAGATCGGACGCCAAGGGAATCATTGTTGGCGTGCATGACCGCCAACTGTGAGCCGTCTAATCAAAGCTTTGAAGTCGACAGGGAGGCGACGGTTTGCTTTGCGAGCCGTCGCTTCTTTTTTGCGATTGATCGCTGTCCCGCGTGCTGAAATACCACAAACGGAAAGGAACGACCCCCGCTAGGCTTTAGCGCTGGGACGCGTTGAAACCGCCGAATGCCAACGGCGTAGATGCGTCAAGTGCTCCGGCACCGTGAGCTTTGTCCAGCTACAGAAGTCGACGGTGACCATCCCGGTAATGTCTGCAATCGTAAAGTACGGACCACAAATGAATTCGTTGTCAGAAAGCCGCGCGTCCAGCCAGTAGAAAAAATGTTGGATTCTCGCACGGCCGCGTTCGGCCAACGCGGGGATCTGCTCGTAGGTGTCCGGCCCGGGCAAGGCATGCCCCTTTAGCCCCGGAGTCGAATTGCGAAACGCTTCCATCGCGGCGTAAAAGCCATCCCGCTCGGTCCGGCGCTGCCACGACTCCGCTAACGCCCTTTCTTCTGCAGTACGCCCCATCAACCGCGGCTCGGGATAGAGTTCCTCGAAATAGCGACAGATCCCAACTATGTCTGCAATCGTCGTACCATTGTCGAGTTCCAATACCGGGACAGTGCAGTCGGGATTGATCGCCCTGAATGCTGGTGAAAACTGTTCGCCGTTTCGCAGATCGACTTGAATGGTAGGAACCGTGATGCCTTTCTCTGCAAGAAAGATTCGCACTCGGCGTGGACTGGGCGCTGTGGAGCAGTCATAGAACTTCATTGTGCGATTCCAGTCACTGCGAGAACATCCGGGGTTATCTCAGCCAGCACGTTTTGCATCCATGCATGATCGATGTTCTGTCCGGTTAAGATGACCGCAGCCCGCCGCCCTTGTAGCCGAGCGCGCTCCTTGCATAGGGCAGCCAGCGCCGCGGCACCCGCGCCCTCGGCGCAGTTGTGGGTAGCAGTGTAGATGTTCCGGATCGCTTCAGCGATCTCGTCGTCCGACACCTCGACAACTCGCTCCGCGCCCTTGCGAATAACCTCCAGGGCTATCGGATCGGGCACGCGCACTGCCATGCCATCGGCGAAAGTAAGTGCAGAGTTGGTCTCCACCACGCGGCCTGCGGTGAATGAGCGAAAATAGGCGTTAGCGGCTTCTGAGACCACGCCCACAATCTTGGTCTTTAACCCAAGCGCATCGCGCGTGCCTATCAATCCGCAAATGCCAGAACCAAGGCCGATCGGCACATAAACGGTGTCCAGGTCATCCACAGCACTAAACAGTTCAAGGGCGTAAGTCGCAACACCAATCACGAAGTCTCGGTGAAACGAAGGTGCATATTCGAGCCCGCGATCGCTCGCGATCCGTATGGCCTGCTCCTTCGCCTCATCGAAGTCTCGGCCATGCTCCACCAGCTCGGCACCGAATGATTGCATCGCCGCGTTTTTTTCGGTCGAGTTGCCGTGCGGCACGACGATGGTCACGCCAACACTGGCGCGCGCTCCGGCGTAGGCGAGCGACTGACCGTGGTTGCCGCGCGTCGCAGTAACGATTCCTTGCACCTCCGGCCGCTCGCGCTTGAGTTGGTCAAAATAAACGATGCCGCCGCGTACTTTGAAAGCACCGATCGGCGTGTGATTCTCGTGCTTCACCACGACCTCAACGCCGGTCTGTGCCTTCAGCAATGGCCAGGCATATTGTGGCGTCGGCACAACGCTAGAGCGAACCAGCGGAATTACGTCCTCAAGCTCAGCGAGTGTAAACATTCACGCCAACCCGGTCAGGCGCATGCTCAGCACCCGTAACCGCTCTCGCGCGCGAATGTCATACGCTTGGGCGCTTGCCCTCGACAGTCTCAGCCCGTTGTAGAACTCGCCGGAATGACCATCGAGTTTCTTCGACACAACAAGATTGAGGATCGCCTCGGCTCCTTCCTCGACGCTACTGACAGGGGTGACCCCACTCTGCCGCACCATCGTTGTCGCCATGTAAGTCGCCGGATGCAAACAATTCGCCGTGATCAGCGTTGGATCGAGTTCGCGCGCCAGATCGAACGTGAACATGATCTGGGCGAGTTTGCTTTGAGCATAGGCCCGTCCGCCAGTGTAGCCGCGGGTCAGCATGACATCGTCAAAATCGATCGGTTGCTGGGCAAGCGAGGAGACGTTCACGATCCGGGCCGACTCACTGACCTTCATGAGAGGCAGCAGCAGTCTGGTGAGTAAGAAGCCGGCAAGATAATTGACGGCGAAGCGCAATTCATAGCCCTCCAGGCTGGTCTCTCGCTCCCCCGCCGAGCCGCCTGAACCGATCCCTGCATTGTTGATAAGGACGTTGAGCCGATCGCAGTCCTGGCGAACCACATCCGCGAGGCGACGTACCTCGGCAAGCGACGAAAAATCCGCAGACAAGAACACTGCCGAGCCCAGCGCAGCGGGCCGGATCTGCTCGAGCACTTGCTCACCTCTGTCGCCGTCCCGCCCGTGGATTAAGACGCGGGCGCCCAGGTCGGCCAGCCGGCACGCCACCAGTCGGCCTACTCCGTCGGTCGAACCAGTAACTAATACGACTTTACCTTTCAGGTTCATGATCACGCGCCCTGTGACCGACGTGAGGATCGGAGCCGCCTAGCTCAAGCGTTCATCCCCAGGGACCCTGCGATCTCTTATCTCGAGCGGGCGTTGCTGCATCGAAACCGCCGAGGCCCATTTCGCACGATAATTTTTCGAGCGCGGCAATCCGATTCTCGGTCGATGGATGAGTGGAGAATAGGTTGTCCATCCCTCGGCCGGACAGCGGATTGACGATAAAGAGAGGTGCAGTGGCAGGGTGAGTCTCAGCCGTATCGTTTGGGACCGCTTCCGCTATGCGCGAGATTTTGACGAGTGCAGAGGCGAGTGCGTCAGGCCGGCCGCTGATGCGCGCACCAAGATTGTCAGCGGCATATTCCCGGGTCCGACTGATCGCCATCTGTACGACCATGGCAGCAAGCGGCGCCAGGATGAGCATGAGTACCGAGCCGACGATGCCGAGACCGTTGTTATCGCGATTGCCGCCTCGGAAAAACATCCCGAATTGCGCAAGCATTGATATGGCGCCCGCAATAGTGGCGGTGATGGTCATTGTTAGGGTGTCGCGATTGCGGACATGGCCCAGTTCGTGACCGATCACGCCGGCGATTTCGTCGCGGCTGAGTGTGTTAAGGAGCCCGGTCGTCGCACAAACTGCAGCGTTTTGCGGATTTCGTCCGGTTGCGAATGCGTTGGGTTGTGGGATGTCCATCAGATAGACCCGCGGCATTGGCAGGCCGGCGCGCTGCGCCAGCTCGCGCACGATCGCCACCAATTCAGGCGCGCTGCGCTCGTCAACCTCCTGGGCGCCGTGCATTGACAGGACGAGCTTGTCGGCATTCCAGTAACTGAACAGATTAGTCCCGGCGGCGATGATGAGCGCGATAAAGGCGCCGCTGCCGCCGCCGATCAGATACCCGACCGCCATAAACAGGCCGGTCAAGCCGGCAAGTAAGATGGCGGTGCGCATATAGTTCATTGAAATTTCTCCTAATGCCGGAGCGCCGCGTCCCCAGGACATAACGTCGGGAGCAAGCTCATGGCCCGCAAGGTTCGGAGCTCGGCCAATCAAAGTCCAGCTTTACCCCCCGAAAGCGGACACTGATCGATGGCCTCGAGCAATCTGCTTCGTGCCGACACTGCTCGAGCTGCGGCGTAACCTCCAATGGCTATCGGCAACGAAATCCCAAAACGCGACGCTGCGCAAAATGCCAAGTCTGGAAGCAGAGGTCGGCATATGTCACGCCCACCCGGCATTGGGGATCACAATGAAATTTCAATAAGATAAGTGTTCGCATTTTTATTCTGACCGGCGCGCCATTTTCATTTACCAAATTTGCCGCTCTTCGAGGCAGGCCCAGTGCGTGCACGCGGCTTTCGCCCCGAAACGGCAATGCCAGAGCGCAGCAATATTGCACGCCTCGCGCGTGGGGCGTCACGCTTGGCACCGGCAAACTGCCATGATAGCCTTTTTTATCGCTCAATAGCTTGAGCCAACGACAGTTCTAGCCGGCTGGCGGCGCGGCGAAGGAGCGCGCGCCGGCGCGAGACTGGGGATCACGAGAAAGGATACGCCATGGCTCAGAAACCGAGTGCCTCCATGAGTTCTGATACCGAAGCCATGGCGTCGGCATCGGCCGACGTGCCCGAGCAGCGCGATCAGGTCGCATCCAAGCTGGTCGATCGATTTGCCATCTGGTCCGGCGTTGCCGGGCTTGTACCGTTGCCCGTCGTCGATGTGCTTGCGGTGGGCGGCTTGCAGTTGCAGATGCTGCGGCGACTGTCGCAAATCTACAACGTGGAGTTTTCCGAGAACCGCGGTAAGGCGCTGATCGCGGCGCTTGCCGGTTGCATGATCCCTGCGACCAGCGGAATGGGTGCGGCGAGCGCGCTTAAGGCAGTCCCGATCGTCAATATTCTCGCTGCCGGCTTCGTCATGCCGGTGCTCTCGGCCGGCGCCACTTATGCCATCGGCAAAGCTTTCGTCCAGCATTTTGAATCGGGCGGCACGCTGCTCGATTTCAATCCGCCGGACTATCGCGAATTCGTCAAAGCACAGAAAGAAATGTGGGAGTCGCGAACGAAGGGCCGCAGCACCAGTTCGACTACGGCGACCTCGTCTCCTTAATCTTTGCAGATTTTGCAAAGTGATGAGGGTGGTTTAAGGGAAGCGAGGGGCTTTCACGTCAGCAAGACGCGACTTCTCGTGACAACAGCTACCGCGTCCTAGTTCGTGGCGCTCGTCAAGCGGTCGAGGCGCGGCGGAAGGCTTCGCGGCAAAGAGCGATATTCGGGAGACTTGGTCCGGCAAGCTCGGCCAGTAAACGCGTGACAGTTCATTCGTGGCAGTCAAGTCATGGCAGCAGCCATTCTCGCCTACATCGTCGCCTGCCTGTTTACGGGATTTTGCGGCACCCATCGCCGGATGGGTTTTTGGGGAACATTCTTTCTTGCGCTTTTTACCACTCCATTATTGGTATTGCCGGTGCTGTTCTTAACCGGCCCATCCCGTCGTTTTGAATGGCGTTCCCGCGAATAGATCGGCTTTATCGCCGTCACCTGCAGGCGGGCCCGCCAGCGATTCCATTTGAGCCGTCAGTGCCCGCATTAACGTAGAACGGACGAGCGTACGATCATGTCCTTCTTGCAGCTCGTTCGGCGCGAAATGCACGGCTCGATGCCGAAGCTCTTGTTCATGTCGAGCATCGGCGGCATCAGCAACGCTTCAATTCTCGCCGCCATCAATGCCGGCATGCAGGATACCAGCAGCGGTCAGAAGCCCGGCCTATGGGCGGCATCGCTGTTTCTGGTTGCGCTGTTCTTGTTCATGAAGTCGCAGCAATTCGTCACCATCACCGCCACCGCCGAAATCGAAGCGATCATCCACAAGATGCGCTTGCGGCTGATGGATCTGATCAGGCGCTCGGAGCTCCTCGAAATCGAAAAAATCGGCCGGGCGCGGATCGTGGCCTCCATTACCAGCGATACCGCGATATTGACGCAGGCGAGCAACATGCTCTGCTTCACCGTGCAGGGCGCGGTATTGATTTTGTTCGTCGGGCTTTACGTCGCCTATTTGTCAATCGTCGCATTTCTGCTGACGCTCGTGATCGTGTCCGGTGCGGCAATGATCTTTCACTACAAAAACAAGCAGCTGAGCGCGCAGAAGAGCGAGTCGGCGGCGTGGGAGCGCCGGCTGTTCGACCGGCTGACCGACTTCCTCGACGGCTTCAAGGAAGTCAGGCTCAATGCTGCGCGCAGTGACGATCTGTTCAATGACGCATTGGGGGTGTCGAAGACCGCCGCCAACATCAAGATCCGCACGCAGGCTGAAACCTTCAAAATGATCGTGACCTCGCAGATTTCGATGTACATCCTGCTCGGCGCGGTGGTGTTTGTGGCGCCCAATTTAAGCGACACGCTCGGCGGCGCATCGATCGCGAAAACGACCACGGCGCTGCTGTTCGTGGTCGGCGCTTGTTTCGGGCTCGTGCAATCGATCCCGATCCTGCTCAACGCCAATGCCGCCGCCGGCCGGATCGATCGGCTGGAGGAGGCGCTGCTGGCGACGCTCGTCCAGGAGGAGCGGCGCGCCATTACCGCACCGAAGCGCTTTGATCAAATCGAAATGCGCAATATCGAATTTCGCTATACTGATAGGTTCTCCGACACGGTTTTTAAAATCGGCCCGATCGATTTCACCTTGCAGCGCGGCGAGCTTGTTTTCATCACCGGCGGCAACGGCTCCGGCAAGTCGACTTTTCTTCGCGTGCTGTCGGGCCTTTATCCGCCGGATTCCGGCGAGGTCCTGCTTGACGGCCGGCCGGTCACCGACGCCAATCGCGACGAGTATCGCGGATTGATGTCGGCGATTTTCTTCGACTATCATTTGTTTCAGCGGCTGTATGGGATAGCGGAAGCCGATCCGTCCGATGTCAACCAGCTTTTGACGCAATTTCGTCTTGCCGACAAAACCTCGCTCAACAACGGCGAGTTCCGCACGCTCGATCTTTCCGGCGGCCAGCGCCGCCGCTTGGCATTGATCGTCAGCCTTCTGGAAAAGCGGCCGATCATGCTGCTCGACGAATGGACCGCCGAGCAGGATCCTGAATTCCGCCTCAAATTCTACGATGAGCTGCTGCCGGATATGATGCGAGCCGGCGCGACGATTGTGGTCATCACGCACGATGACCGCTATCTCGATGAGCTGCACCTGCCGGCGCGGCGCATTAAGATGGACTACGGCCGTATTGTCGAACAGCGCTCAATGGGTGGATGATAGGGTCGGGGCGGAGTTAGGGTGATGGCAAGCTATCCGGAAACCATCGATGACCTGGCGCCCCCGCCTCAAAGGCGGGGATGGCGGCGCTTTCTGCTGCGACATCTGCCCGGCCTGTCGTTCATCGTCCTACTCGGGTTGCTGATCGTGGTCGTGCTCTGGCCCTACGTGGTCATCACCGTGCCGAGCGGCTATGTCGGCGTGCTGTGGAAGCGATTCAACGGACTCGATATGTACTGCTGGTGCTGGGTCGGCCGCGGCACCGTGCTCGACCCGCGCGAATTGCGGGAAGAAGGCCTGCACATCATTTGGCCGTGGGATAAGCTCTACCTCTACAATTTGCGGCTGCAATCCACGACACAGACTTTCAACGCCATTTCAAAGGACGGCGTGAATGTTAAAGCACAGATCAGCGTGCGCTATCAGCTCTTGCACAATTCAGTCGCGGTGCTGCACAAATTCATCGGCCCGGATTTTTTGACCTCCGTCGTCAACCCCGAAATCGGCAGCCAGGCGCGGCAGGTCATTTCGCAATATACCGCGGAAGCGGTCTACACGTCGCGGGAGCAGATCCAGAAACAAATTCGCGACGCTACCCAAAAGAGCTTGGCTGCGAACCTCAACAAGCTGGTACAGCCGGAAGCGATGGAGCAACCGGACCCGAAGCACTACAACGACTTTCTCCAGGACGCGATTCAGATTCTCGACACTCTCGTGCTGTCGATCGAGCTGCCGCCGGACATCGTGGCGGCGATCAATCGGCAGACCGAGCAGTTTTACATGATCCAGGAATACAAGTTCCGCGTCGAGCGTGAGGCCGAAGAATCCAAACGGAAGCAGATCGAAGCCGACGGCATCGCCGCTTTTCAGAAGACGGTCAGCCAGGGAATTTCCGAATCCTATTTGCGCTGGCGCGGCATCGAAGCCACGCTTTTGCTCTCGCAATCGCAAAACGCAAAAGTCGTGGTCATCGGGTCGGGCAGGGATGGCTTGCCGATCATTCTCAACGCCGAGCCCAATCCGCCGGGTGCCGGCTCGCAATCTGGCGGCAGCGGCGCTTCATCGACCACGGGGCCGCCAGCTTCGGGAGCGTCGTCGTCGGGGACTTCTTCATCGAATCCTTCCGGCAATGCGCCACCGCCGGCGCCGAATAGCAATGCGCCGCCGAACACCTCGACCGCGCCCGGCGCGACTCCGGGCAGCCCCGGCTCGCCGCCAAGTAAGCCGCCGCCTGGCACTTCGGGTGCAGCAACTCCGGCTGCTCCGGAGGCAACCGCAAATGCCGGTCCCGTAATCCTGGCCCAACCGGAAAAAACAGTGTCATCCGCGACTGCGCTGGGAATTCCGGGCGTTCGCCCGATCCTTTCGGGAATTTCCGGCGCTTTGCGCGCTGGTGCGGATTTGATATCGCCTGCAACTAAATCCAATCAACAATAGAGGGGGGTGCGGTGCTTGATCGGATGCAATCGGGCCGCAGTCCCAAGGGTTCGCGGTGGCGCCGCTTTAGTGCGGAACACCGCCCTACGACGATTCTCATCGTCATCATCATCATTGTCGGCACCCTGATCGGAGGACACCTTTACGGGCGGTATCTGTCCTCGATCGACCGGGCCGAGCGCGAAGCCCAGATCGAGCAGCTACGCGCGGAAAGCCAGAAGCAGAAAAGAGACATAGACTCCAAGAGCCAACAGCTCACCGCGCTACAAGACAAGCTGACCAAGACGCAAGCCGCGCTGGACGCGATCATGCCGTCCGCGCACACCTACAATATCAACCCCAATCAAACACTGATCCTCGGCGACGGACACTTGACGGTCGGTATGGTCGGCCCGCCCGCCAATGACAGCGTTTTGCTCAACATCAACGGCAAGTCACAAGCGGTGGCGGCCGGGCAAACCCTCACTATTACTCCCGATCCGGCCACGCGGTGCCTGGTTAACTTGCAGTCCTTCGATGTCTTCAAAGCAGTCGTTGTCGCAACGTGCGCCGCGGCCAAAGCGCAATAGCAAAATTCCAAGTCCCGCCAGTGGCTAACGACAGCTCGGAAACATTGCCGTCAGTTCACGCCCGCCCAGATAAATAGTTTTGGACTGCAATCCGCCGTGCCGTGCGATCCACCGGCGCACGCCATCGGGATAACGCGACCACAAATATTTGGTCCCTGGTGCATTGGTTTGAGCGCCCGTCAGGCTGGGATCCCAGGCGGCGTGGAAAGCCAGCACCGCGCGTGGCGTCACGCGGATGCATTGTGCGGGATCACGCCTAGCAGGAGCGTGCATGCTGACGCGCAGGTGCCGTCGATCATAACGCGCTGGCCGGATTTCCGGAGCGCCTCTTACTTGGTCAAATAAGCACCGATGCGGCCGCCGCTGTCGTCGAGTATTCGCTCGGTTGCCGGCGCCGGCACTGTCTTGCTCATTGCCGGCTGCGCGGCCGCGATCATGGCGATCACGGACGCCAAATGCAGCAAGGCCGTCCAACGCTGCATCCCCGACAGCATGTTTTACCGCTTCAAACCAGCCGGACCCGAGAACGATACGCACTCCCTGCGATTTTGACCAATAGCCTTGCAAGGCAAGGTCCGACTTGTCCACATTCGAAATTGCAAGGAACCGGACCGCAATCTTCCGCGTTGCTGCGCAGCGGGAGGGTTTCGTGGCCAAATTCCAGGACCATCAAAGGCGTGCGGCCGAATGCCTGCGCTTGGCCCACGAAGCCACGGACAAGACCAACAAGGCCCTCCTGATCGAGATGGCCCAAACCTGGGCCAGGCTCGCTGAGCAGGACAAAGCCAGAAGCGAGGACGAAAAACCGGAATAGCGCAGGGTCTCAACCTCCGCCCGTCATCACGATTGCATTTGAGGCGATCTCGACCGCCTCCCCGAATAAAAGGCTCCTCGGAAACGCCCAGCGCCGCGCATTTTTAGGAACTGACCGGCATCGGATTGCGCTTTTAGCGCATGAACATGCGCGTATGGGGGCTTTTGGTTTGTGCTGCCCTCTGCATCGGCGCCACGCCGCGCCGTTCTCACCACCCGGTGCGGCAGCCAGTCGCCGCTGAGGCGATCGAACAGGCGCAATTCGGGCAAGGCCAGAAGGACAATGCGGCGCTTATTGTGAAAGCCGAGGTATCGCTCGACCGATCTGGCTTTTCGCCCGGCGTGGATCGACGGTCGCAACGGCGACAATTACAGAAAAGCCTTGGCTGCGCTTCAGCGCCAGAGCGGGCCGGATCCAACCGGCAGGCTCGACGGCGGCACCTTAAATGCCCTTGCCGCGACATCGAAAGACCCGAATGGTGCACCGTGGGACGGTGGTGGATTTCGTCGGCTGACGCGGACGCTAAATGGCGACTGCCTGCCAATTTGTTGCAAGCTAAAGCGAGCAGAACATCCTATTCCGCTCGCCCCTTCCGATTACGTTTGTTGCTCAAGCGCAAGACGCCAGTGCATTCCACGAAGTGGAGACCAAATATATCTTCGGGAATTTCACCGTTGGATCATCGACCGGCATCGAAGGGGAAAAAGCGTTCGAACCGGAAACGCAGGCCAACTTTGGCAAGGGCGGCGGCGGACATTACGCCGTCAGCCAAACCGCGCTCGAATACGAGTTTACGCCAACCCAATACATGCAGATCATATTTGGTCCGACCGTCTCCTATTACAACATCCGCGGCGTTCCGGGTTTCGATGACCGCAACATGGGAGCAATTAACGGCTTCGAGGCCGAGTTTCGCTCCGTCCTTATCGATCGCAATCCATCGCCAATCGCGGTCACGCTGTCGCTCGAACCGGAATTTCACAGTCGTGACGAAACGAGCGGCGCGAAGGTTGTGAACTACGGCCTGGAAGCCAAGCTCGAAGCGGATGCCGAACTCATCAAGAATCGCCTGTTTTGGGGCTTCAATCTGCTTTACGAGCCCGAGACCACCCGCGCCGACCTGGGTCAATGGGAGAACGAATCGACATTCGGCATTTCCTCGGCGCTTGCCTATCAGATCGTGCCTAATGTCGTGATTGGCGCCGATCTTTGGTACTTGCGCCATTATGACGGCGCGGCGTTCAATTCATTTACCGGCGACGCTGTCTATCTCGGGCCGACTTTCTACTGGAAGATTGCACCCCAAGGTGCTCATGAGCGCCGCATGGGAAACACAGATCGCCGGCCACGAGCCCGGCGTTAGTGCTAGGCTCGATTTGACAGATTTTTCCCGACAGCGCGCGCGATTGCTGCTCGAATTCGAGTTCTGATGCAGTGGCTCGATTGATCAGGAGGATTTCGTGCAAGTAGATCTGTTTCCACGCAGCGCGAAGCGTCTGGTGAGGGCTTTCTTCGCGTTCACGCTGCTCGGTACCGCCGTCCTACTCGCGAGCGAGCGCGCCAACGCGCAGCAGAGCGCCAGCATTGCGATCTCAGTCAAGGACCATCGCTTCCAACCGAGCCAAATAACCGCGCCCGCCAATCGACCGATCAGTATAAAAGTGAAGAATCTTGACACCGCGCCAATGGAATTCGAGAGCACTTCGCTGCGCGTGGAAAAGGTCATCGCGCCCGGCAGTGAAGGCGCCGTCAATGTCAGGGCGCTGGCGCCCGGCCGTTATGAATTTTTCGACGATTTTCACCAGCAAACGCGCGGCGTCCTGGTGGTGGAGTAAAAGAAGCCGGCCCCGTTGCACGATATCCGGGCTAAATCGCTGAAAAACGCAATTTTGTGTTGAATATCACATTCCCCAGACGCCCGCCGGGGCAGTTATTTGGTCTGGGGCCACGAACCTTCCACGCTTGCGCTTCTAAACCGATTCCGGCCCCGACTAGGGAGCATTCGCCCATGCCGGCGCTGCGGCAGCTACGCCCCCGACTGCGTTCCGGTCAGAAAACCAAGGCAGTGCGCGTTGCCGCCATCAGCACCGATCAGCTTGTGCCTTGTCCGACTTGCGGCGGCTTCATGCGGCTATCCGATGCGCAGGCGTTTGAATGCAAACAATGTGGCCGCGCTATTCGCGTCGAGGGCGTGCTCAAAAGCATGGACGGCGAGTAACTTAGAAGCGGCGCCGCGCCGGTGTTCTATTCCCAGACCAGCACATTGGGCAGGGATCGATCGATCCGCCGCAATACCGTGTAACCCACCCCGGCAAGACCCCGAAACAGGCCCAAATTGAATTGCCGCTTACCGCTGTTCCAGCGGTAGTCACCGTTTGCCGCCGCGCTGGCCAGAACGGCCGCCAGCCGCTGCGCCGCAAGCTCGTTGATCTCACGCGCGCCCGCCCGATCTGCCGCCTCGCAAAGAAATTCGATTCCGCCAAGCGTGCCGCAACACAAAGTGTCGAGCTGGCCGGGCCAAGCTTGCTTAACGCTCTCCACAGCGTTGTCGATGTCGGTTGCGACAAGTGTGGCGTCGAGCGCCGCATTGGCGCCAATGCGGCGGCTGGTGGCGAGCCGCGCCAACCCGATTCCGGGCGCGCCGTGGCACCATTGGCACGGCCAAACTGGTTGTCCCGGCACGCGCAAGTCCGGCCAGTTGTGCCGTGCCGGATCATAGGTTTGATCTTCGAACGCGATGCACTCCGCTGCGGCGTCGGCAAAGTGCTCGCGGCCGCTCGCCGCCGCCAACGAGGCCAGCGCATACGCGAAACCGGCCGCGCCATGCGACATGCC
>Ga0306926_10004928_pt1 | contig 14105 bp, 10 predicted proteins | sample flu12Cox44000178_FD_203759 | JGI IMG/M metagenome (GOLD analysis project Ga0306926, IMG submission 203759) | Lab enrichment of tropical soil microbial communities from Luquillo Experimental Forest, Puerto Rico - flux8day.12C.oxic.44.000.178 (v2)... | ecosystem: Environmental > Terrestrial >...
CGTCATGCTGCTGCTCCGCGCCGAAGGGCTGCACAGTTGCCCACAGATGGCGTGGTCGCAGGTTCGCGAGACAGTCGCTGAGTTCCTGTCACCCCCGGACGGGCTCATCCTCTTCTGCGGCATGTCGATCGGGTACGAGGACCCCACGGTGAGTCACGCCCGTACGGGCCGCGCCCCGCTCGAAGAGACGGTCACGTTCGTCTCCGGTTAGTTGCTCGCTCCCGGAAGCCGGGACCATTCCGGGGGAAAACTCCGATATTCGATCTCGTTCTCGCGCGGCCCGAGACGGACGCAAACATCCATACCACGAACAAAAGAGTGATCGCGAACAGTGGCGTCGTGAGCCGACGGACGGTTCATGCGGCGCGGAAAAATTCTTCACGAAAAAACAGAGGGGTCACGATGACGTTGTAAGCTCATGGCGTTTGGTTGGTTTGGATTAGCCGCGCGCGGAGTCTACGTCCGATCCGGTTCCCTGCGAACTGCCAGCTACTAGGGTCAGCACCGCCGATGCTACTAGGCGCTGCGAAAAGACATTCGGCGCATCGTTCGCGCCCTAGTCAGTCGTATCCTTGGCTCTCCGTCAAACTTCTGGAGATCTTTCATCTCGTACACGCTCTCCTGTTCGCACATCTGGCACCTGACAGCAAATGCGTGGGTGCGTTCTCCACTCCTTGCGTGATCTCATCTTGGAGGCTGACAACCTTCGCGGAAACTGGGATCGGCTCGCCGCACCGTGCACACGACACTCCGCGGTAACAAAGCGAAAGGCAGGCGAACCCGAGCCCCGGCCACGCGCATCCACCCGCGAAATAGAAATTTCAACTCCAGGCCAGAGGCCAATGGAATTTCAAAGATGCCCTGGAAGTTTTTTCTCTCGAAGCCAAACAACGCGACGATAAAACGAAGTTATCAAGTAAATGACCCGGCTATATCCGCACGTTGAATGGCTGCTACGTCACAGAACACTTTGATGGGCGCTTTCGTGTCCGTAAGGATGCGAATGAGGTCTGCGTAATTCTCCAGCCCCTTCACCGGATGCGTGAGCAGCTTTTCGAGCCAACCGGGGTATTGCAAACCGGCGGTCGAGAGGTCTTTCACACCCGTTTCGAAGTATTCGCGATTGGCGTTGACACTACCGAAGGCAACTTTGTTGCCGAGTACGAAGCCGAGATTGATGTTGTCCGCGGGAATTTGGACCTGGCGCGAACCGCCAGTGACGCTGACCATGGCGAGCACGCCGTTGCGCGCCAAGACGTTCATTGCTTCGAAGACTAGCGGCGAATGCCCAGTGCCTTCGAGGATCAGATCGAACGGGCCGTACTTCGCCGAAGCGTCCGTTAGCGCGAGCTCCTTCGTGCTGACGTAGCGCGCGCCCAGTTCCTCAATGAGCCGCGAATTGAGAAAGGGTGGCATCGTATTGCCGAAGGTTGTGACGTCGAGCCCGCGAAGACGCAGCGTAAGAGTAGCGAGCAAACCGAGTGTGCTTGCTCCAAGAACCGCCGCGCGCTTCGGCTGCCAGACGCGCAGCCGCTGCTGGATGCGATAAGCCTGTTCGATAGCCTTTTGCACGACGCTCATCGGCTCCATCAACACTCCGACTTCTCTCAGGTTTTCAGGGATGCGAATGACGTATTCGGGCGAGTCGACGACGTATTCTGTAAGAAAGCCATGACGCAGGTTAATTCCGCGTTCGAAATACGAATCGTCCGTGGTCATGTCGTAAGTGCCGATTTGATCGTAGATGCTCGATCCGGGCCGACGCACCGTCAGCGCAACGTAATCGCCCGGCTTGAACTCCGTGACGTTCGGCCCTACGGACTCCACTCGCCCAAAACTCTCATGCCCGATGATGAGATAGTCGTCACCCGGTGGGGCGGCACCATACTCGGCGGCGTTGATCTCCTTGTCCGTGCCGTCGACACCGACGCGCAGAATCTTGATGAGTACGCCGCGCCCGTTGGCAATGTCTTCGACGCGTGGCTTCCGCACTTCGCGAAGATGGATCGTGTTTGCTTTGCCTGGCGTCACCGCAATCGCTTTCATGCTTAGTCTCCCTTAGAATTCGCAACAGCCTGCATCAGCGGCGCACGGTCGGCTTCGCCCGATTCGCCGCTTTGAGTAAGTAGCTTGGCGACCAGCGCGGTCCAACCGGTTTGGTGGTTCGCACCAACGCCGGAGCCGGTGTCGCCATGGAAGTACTCGTGAAATAAGACCAGGTCTTTCCAATGCGGATCGGTTTGGAAAAGCTCCAGACCACCCGCGACGGGACGCCGCGCATCGTCGCCGCGCAGGAATATCCGATTGAGCCGCCGCGAGATTTCCGCAGCGACTTCGGCGAGCGTCAGCATATTTCCACTGCCGGTGGGACACTCGACCTTGAAATCGCCACCGTGATAGTGGTGGAACTTTTGCAGGGCTTCCACCAGCAGGAAGTTCATCGGGAACCAGATCGGGCCGCGCCAGTTGGAATTGCCGCCAAAGAGTCCACTCTTCGATTCCGCTGGCTGGTAATCGACGCGATGCTCCATCCCATTCACGTGTAGAACGTAAGGGTTATCGCGATGAAAGAGCGAGAGCGCGCGAATTCCGTACGGCGAAAGGAATTCACTTTCGTCCAAAAGGTAGTGAAGGACACTGCGCAGCTTGTGCTCGTCGACGATGGAGAGCAGCCGGCGCTCCCGCATTCCCGGAGTTTTCATGCAGGCGGCGTTTTCAGTGAGGTCCGGGCGATTTTCGACGAACCACTCAAGGCGCCGTTTGAATCCGGGCAAGCGATCCAGCAGCTCCGGTTCTAGCGTTTGCACCGCAAAGAGCGGCACAAGGCCTACCATTGAGCGCACCTTCATTGGCGTGCGCTGGCCGTCGGGGAGGTGCAAGACATCGTAGAAAAACCCGTCTTCCTCATTCCACATCGAGTGGCCGCGCTCACCCCTATGGCTCATGGCACGCGCTATGTAAAGGAAGTGCTCCCAGAACTTGCTGGCCACGTCTTCGTACACCGGATTCTCGCTGGCCAGTTCAAGCGCGATGGCCAGCATATTAAGTGTGTACATCGCCATCCACGCCGTGCCGTCCGATTGCTCGATGTGGCCGCCGGTCGGAAGCGGCGCGCTGCGATCGAAAACGCCGATGTTGTCGAGTCCGAGAAAGCCACCCTGGAAAACGTTCATTCCTTCGGCGTCCTTGCGATTAACCCACCACGTGAAATTCAGAAGCAGCTTTTGGAACACACGCTCGAGGAAGGCGCGATCGGCTTCGCCGCGCCGTTTCTTTTCGATCTTGTACACACGCCATGCCGCCCAGGCGTGCACGGGAGGATTTACGTCGGCCAGTGCCCATTCGTAGGCCGGAAGCTGTCCGTTCGGATGCATGTACCATTCGCGCAGGAAGAGAACGAGCTGCTCCTTTGCGAAGTCGGGATCGACCAGCGCCAGTGGGACACAGTGGAACGCCAAATCCCACGCGGCGTACCACGGATACTCCCACTTGTCCGGCATCGAGATGACGTCAGCGTTGTAGATGTGTGGCCAGTCGCTGTTTCGGCCGAGCTTTCTGGAATCCGGCGGAGCCGGCTGGGCCGGATCGCCGGCCAGCCACTCGCGCTGCACGTAGTGATAGAACTGCTTCGACCAAAGCAAGCCCGCAAAAGCCTGCCGGAGAACGTTGCGGCTGTCCGAGGAAAGAGAATCCGGCGCGACGCTCGCGTAAAACTCATCGGCTTCGCGAATTCGATGAGCAAAGATACGGTCGAAATCACCTTCCAGAGGATTCTTCTGCGCCGGCCACTCGTTTTTGGTCAGCCGCAGCTTGATTTGAAAACTCTTGCCCGACGGAATCGTCGCGGGGTAGCGCGCGACTGCTTTGGTGCCAGACTGCGCCGGATTCACGGCATCGACCTTACCCGCAACGACGTAATCGTTGATGCCGTCCTTGGCATACTCGGGCCCGGGGTAGCCGTACAGCCGTTGCGTGTTGGTTTCGTTTTCTGTGAAAAGAAGCTCGGCACCGTCTTGGCAGTAGAGCCAGAGCTTTCCGTAGTCGGGATGCTCGAGCGCGATAGCATCGCACTTGCGATTCGAATCGGATTTGGTGGCAACCGGCTTTTTGAGGTTTTGGTCCCAGGACCAAGTGTTGCGGAACCATATGGTGGGCAACAGGTGGATGGGCGCCGGCTCGGGACCGCGGTTATGCGCTGTGACCTGGACGAGGATGTCTTCTGGGCCGGCCTTCGCATACTCCACCACGACATCGAAATAGCGGTTCTCGTTGAACACCCGGGTGTCGAGCAGCTCGAATTCCGGATCTTCTTTCGATCGTCGACGGTTTTCTTCGACCAGCTGGCTGTAGGGAAAGGCGCGCTGCGGGTACTTGTAGAGAAACTTCATGTAGGAGTGCGTCGGCGTACTGGCGAGGTGGAAGTAATACTCTTTCACATCCTCACCGTGATTGCCCTCGCTTCCAGTCAGGCCGAACAGGCGCTCTTTCAAAATCGGATCGTTTTCGTTCCAGAGCGCAAGGCCAAAGCAGACGTACTGATGGCGGTCGCAGATGGCAGCAAGGCCGTCCTCGTTCCAGCGATAGGCGCGGGAGCGTGCGTGGTCGTGAGGAAAGTAGTCCCAGGCTTCACCGGTCGCGCTATAGTCTTCGCGCACCGTGCCCCAGGCGCGATCGCTGACGTACGGTCCCCAGCGCTTCCAGTGCGCCTTGCGGGTACGGCTTTCTTCGAGTCGCTTCTCTTCTGCTGTCATGACCTCACCTCGCTATCTCTGCACGATGGCGATGGCGTGCCCGTCCGGATCGCGGACCACAAATCCCCGCGTGAGTGACAGAGCGCGATCGTGAAGCTCAACGTCGCCGGAGGATACCAACGTGGCCTTTGCTGCTCGCAGAGGAGCGAGAGCGGCTTCGGCGTCGCTGACTTCCAACTCCGTCTCGCGATGGACCATGTCATTGGCACGCTCGTCGACCGAAATCCGATGGCCGTCGCGCGGGCTCAGATATTCGAGCAGCTCAATTCCCGGGCCTCCGCTGGCGCGCAACGACGTGATGCGAAGATGCGCGCCGAATACGTTGTTCAAATGCTCCTGTTCGGTGCCGTAGTTCTCGCTTTCACCGGCGATTTGGAGGCCAAGCAGATCGCGATAGAACTTGAGGCTGGCGTCCGTGTTCGAAACGACGATGGCCGTGTGATCGATTCCGAGAAACAGCCGACTGTTGCTCTGGTGCCACTTGGGATCACCTTTCCCTTCCGGGAACTGCAGAATCTCTACGGGATGCTCGTCGGGATCTTTGAAGTAGAAGGCTCTGATACCCGCGGCGTTCTTGTTCCAGTCCGGAAGCCGCTGCGGTTCGGACGACGCGAATTCGACTTTGTTCTCCCGCAGAATGGCGTATGCGCGGTCCATGTCGCTGACAATGACCGCGATGTGTTGAAACCAGACATCGTTGCTCCGCGAGTCGACGGGAATCGGGCGTCCGCGCGGCGCGAGGAACTGCACCAGTTCGATCGACTCGTCGCCTAGCTTCATGCGAACCACACGCACGCGCGACCCGAAAACACCGAAGAAGCGCTCGACATCGCCCCCAGCAGCCTCCGAGTCCGTGACCTTCTCGAATGTGAGCACGCGCCCGTAGAAATCCACGGCGCGGTCCATGTCGCTCACCGTGATTACGATCGAACCGACCGACCTTACTTGCACATTCGAATCCGCGCCGAGCGCGCGTGGCACGGCGCTGAGCACCGCGCCAACCAACCAAAGAGCGGGAAGCGTCTTACGCAACACTGTGCGCCTCCACAAGTGATGGCGGGCCTGCCTGATTGGCCCGCTTGACGCCCAGCCTGTCGCGCAGGTGATAGCTGACGCGCAGAGCATTGGCCATGATCGTCAGGGCGGGATTTACGGCGCCGCTTGACGGAAAGAAGCTGCCGTCGACCACGTACAGGTTGTCGACGTCGTGCGCTTTGCAATTTCGGTCGAGTGCAGAAGTCGCGGGATCGCGGCCGAAGCGGACGGTGCCGTTCTGGTGCGCCACCCCGGCGAGCGGGATGCGCTGACCAACAAAGAGGCTTCGCCCGAACAGACCGACGTGGCAGGACTTGCCATGAATCGGGCAATCCCGCTGCTGGTTCATGAGTTCCTTGAGTTTGGCGATCAGCCGCTTGTGACCTTCTTCGTTGTTGGGTTTGTACCGGAGGGCGATCCTTCCGTCGCGACCGAGAGTGACGCGATTGTCCGGATCCGGCAGATCCTCGGAAGTGAGCCAGAAATCGAGCGAATGCTGCGCCATCATGTCGAGCGTGAACCCGGGGGCGATGGCCGGCGCACCGGCTTTCAGAGTTTCGCCGTCAAACTTGCCGACGAAGGAGATGTGACCCATCGGATGCTTCCAATCGCGTGAGCCGAAGTAGAAATCGTTCACCGCGAGCGTCTTCTGGAAGACCGTGGGATTAGGGCACCGGGAAATGGCCATCACCACCGAATTGATGTGGCCCATGTAATGTCGCCCGACCACATCGGAGCTATTGGCTAAACCTCGCGGATGTTTCTCGTTTGCCGAACGCAGCAACAGTGCCGCCGAGTTGATTGCGCCGCACGAAACGACCACGATGCCGGCGGACAAAGATTCGCTAAGACCGTCGCGCTTCACGATTACGCGTATGACCTCGCGCCCGGAATCGCTTGTCTCTAAACGTTCCACATACGCGTTCGTCATCAGCGAAACGTTCGAGTACTGCAGTGCTGGGTCCACGCAAAGCGTCTGTGCATCCGACTTAGCGTAGACGAGGCATGGATAGCCGTCACAAGTATTGCACCGGATGCATTTGCTGGTGTGCGGATCCCTCTCGTTGAGCTGGATCCCCAGCGGGACATGAAAGGGTTTCAGTCCAGCCCGCGCGAGATCTTCGCTGAGCTGCTGGATGCGCGGCTCGTGACTCACCGCGGGATAGCGATACGGGCCACTCGCAAACGGTTCGGTAGGATCTTCGCCGCGCGCACCGTGCACGTGATACAAGTGCTCGGCCTGAAGATAGTAAGGCTCCATTTCGTCGTACGTGATCGGCCAAGCGGGCGACACGCCGCTGTGGTGCTTGATCTCTCCGAAATCCTCTCGTCGCAGACGGAAAAGGGCCGCGCCGTAGAACTTCGTGTTGCCACCGACATAGTAGTTCGTGTGCGGGTGCAGCGGCCTGCCGTCCGCGTCGAGCCATTCTTCCTTAGTCTGGTATTTCCCTTCCAGGTTGACCGCACGAGAGTCCCAGTTGGCCTTCTCGCGCGGGACGTAGTCTCCACGCTCGATCAGCAGAATCTTCTTGTTTGTCGGGGCCAGCGCGTACGCCAGCGTCCCGCCGCCCGCGCCGCTCCCAATGATGATCACGTCCCAGCAATTCGTTTCAGACATGACGTTCTTTCCTCGCGATTTCCCTTATTGAGATTCCTTCGGCGTGCCGTGTCCGAAACCGATCAGCTCCGAATACCGACACACAAAGATGCAGCGCTTCGAATTCTGGTGATGGAACTTGGCACAGTAGACAGCGCGGCTCGATTGAATGCGCACGTAGAATTCCGCGGCGAGCAGCATTCCAATCGGAGGGGCAATGAAATAGATCCACAACCCGGTGAAATTGCGCGCGGAGAATGCCGACCCGAACGTCCGCGCCGGATTCATACTCATCCCGGAGATCGGGCTTTCAAACGTGATATACGTGGCAACCAGAATGGCCGCGAAGAGTCCCGTGAAGCGGCCGACGATACGGTTGTTCGACGCGAGCAAGACGGTAAGCAGGAGAACGAAGGAGATCGACACTTCGCCGGCGAAGGCTGCTCTCGTGCCGGCCGGACCGGGAAGCGTCGCAGCGTAGTTCACAGCCGGATGAGCAATTGCCATACGCCAGACGATCGCGGAGGTGACGACTCCGGTGATGCCACCAGCGAATTGCGCCAGCACGTAGAAAAGCGCGTCCCACGGCTGCACCTTCTTCAAGCGCAGGAACGTGAGTGTGACCGCCGGATTCATGTGCGCGCCCGATTGCTTGCCCCACGCTGAATAGATCAGGGCAAGAGCTGTCGCACCCATCGCTAGACCGGTCAACATCCGCCGGACGAAATCACTGGGAAGCAGCGCACGAATTGGAGAGCCGGGGTACTGCATAAGAACTGTGAACGCACATGCGGAAATCATGAACAGGCCGAGTTCGCCGGCTTCCATGAGGTATTCCGGCCAATGAGTCCTGAGTGCGATTACGCCGCGGCGCCACATGGACGGGGGATTTTCGGGGAGGGGCGCCGCGGCGATCTGCGCTTCAGCCACTTCTAACTGCGTCGTGCCAGCCGCGTTCATGACGGGTGTGATACGCAACCGAACAAGAAGTAACAAGAATCTCTGGTGGTGCTCTGAAACCCGGTGGAAAATAGTTGCGACCTTTCCGAGAGTCCCGCATCTACTCCCGAGAAATCCGGGAAGCAACTTGCAACCCGCTTTTGCGCGGTCCGGTCGGTAATCTAAGGTGTTAGCGGTTCCGAGACGCGAATCAAAGCAGTCTCAACGTTGGCGTGCCTGAATCGAGCATTCGCGAGGTTGAAGCATGGTAACGGGTGTGCCCAGACTGACTCAGGATCCTGCCGAGGATGAACTGATCCGCAGCGTTTGCGAAGGTGACAAAGAGTCCTTCTACGCCTTGGTCCAGCCCTGCGAACGTGCGGTGTTCACCGCTGCGATGTCAATCCTGAACAATGCGGCGGACGCGGAAGAAGTCGCTCAAGAAGCCGTCCTCAAGGCATTTACGGCACTGCCGCGGTTCCGGGGAGAGTGTAAGTTCAGCACCTGGTTGGTCCAGATCACGATCAACGAAGCCCGCCTGAAGCTCCGGAAAGACCGGCGCCATTTGTACGAATCGATTGACGAGCCCGACATGGACGACGAAGGCGACTATTTCCCCAAAGATTTCGCCGACTGGCGCGAAATCCCTGTTGAAGCCCTCCAAAAGCAGCAGCTGCGAGACGCCCTGAAACGCGGAATCGCTTCCTTGCACCAGAAGTACCGCGAGGTCCTAATCTTGCGAGATATCCAGCACCTGAGCATCCAAGAAACCGCGCAAGTGCTTGGAATCACAGAGGGTTCCGTGAAGACCCGGTTGCTGCGCGCGCGCCTGCAGATGCGTGACGCGTTGGCGCCTGGCATCGACGGGAGCTGGAGCGCGGGAAGGACCGAGTACCAGAAGGTGCGGGCGTGGTAGGCGTCTTGGCTGGGAGATTGTGCAACAATATCGGTTGATCGGTATCCAATGAGTGTGATTGAAATCAGCTGCCTCGAGGTCTGGAGAGAAATATCCAATTACCTCGACAATGAGATCGACGCCGATCTCCGCTCCCGGATGGAGGCGCATTTCCGTGTCTGCGCCCATTGCAAGGCGATCTTGGACGGGACCGGAAACGTGCTGAAGTTGGTCGGCGACAATGCTGAATATCGAGTCCCGGAAGGATTTGGTAAGAGGCTCTTCGACAAGATTCGCGACAGGTAGCGCCGTCCCGCGGTGTATTTCCAGCGGGTTCGCTTTTCCCCGAACCTAGTTGGTTAGGAGACTGCGGTCCTCACTTAAGAACCAGCGGCTCTTGCCGCCCGCGAGCGTTTCCTTCACATCGCCGTTGGTGATGAAGAATAGATTCTCCAGGCACCTGAAAGCTTCTTCGTCCACATTTCGAAGTAGCGCTCCCGTTTGCGAATCGGCGCGCCGCCGCGCTTCGGCGTCAGGGTGAACTCATGCCAGCCGTAGTCGTGGGCGGAATTACTGCCGACTACGATGTTTATGATGATTGACATCTTCACCGCATAATCCTTGAAGAGTTCCGAGGCACGCTCGCGAAGCGCCTCGATCGCGGCCGCGCCATAGTTACTCGGCTCGCCGCTGGACATGTCGGTGAATCCCCCTGGGTCAAATACGCGAACCAGACGGTCAGCGTCTCCGGTGGCGTAGGCTTCCCGCATTCCGTTTTGGCCACATTGATTCCCTAAATGTCGCTCATTTGGGCAATCCACCGGTTATGGCGCGATCGAGCGCCCGTTGGATGCGCGATGAGGCCTCGGGATTCGGAAATGTTCGGACTGACGAAGGAAGCGGAGTGATCTTAGCGCGCTGGGTTTGGAGGAGAAGCATGTCCCCTGACCTGGAGACCGCGCCTTCAATCCGAACCGGCTTTCCGACTCGGTCAATGATTCGATTCGACCGGCAGGTTGATGCATGGAATGACCGGAGAGTCGCCGCTCAATCGTGATTCCGATCGAATAAGGCGGTTTCCCCAGGCGCCGAGATCCTCCGCGGGAATCGCGAATGGGAGATGCAAATCTCGCGCTCCCCGCGGGGGAAGCAAACCTGCAGGGCTCTTCGTAGAATCGAGAGCTAGTTTTGAGATTGCCCACGTGGAGGCAGTTTCAAAGATGGCGGTAAATCGAGGAATTCGGAGCCGCAGCTAGTGTTGTGTCCCAGAAATACGTTCACATAGTCGCTGGATTTTTTCCAGGATCGAATCGGGAGTTGCCGTCCAGGAGAAGGGGCGGGCATCGGCATTGTAGCGATCGACGAAGCGTTCGATTTTGGCGACCAGTTCTTTGACGCTGCCGAAGGTGCCGCGACGGATGGCCTTCTGCGTGATGATGTTGAACCAGATTTCCACTTGATTGAGCCAGGAAGAGTAGGTCGGTGTGAAGTGCACGTGGTAACGAGGGCGTGCTGCCAACCAGCGTTGGACACGAGGATGCTTGTGGGTGGCGTAGTTATCCACGATCAGATGCACGTCGAAAGTCTTCGGGACACTGGCGTCCACATGGCGCAAAAAGTCGAGGAATTCCTGGTGCCGATGACGGCGCTTACACAGGCTCAGGACCGTCCCGGTGAGGGGGTCAAAAGCCGCGAACAGAGTGGTGGTGCCGTGCCGGACATAGTTATGCGTGATTCCTTCGACATAGCCGAGCCCCAAGGGCAGCATCGGCTGGCTCCGCTCCAGCGCTTGAATCTGGCTCTTCTCATCCACACACAGGACCAGAGCCTTGTCCGGTGGGTTCAGATACAAGCCGACAATGTCCCGTACCTTCTCGACGAAGAACGGATCGTTGGAAAGCTGAAAGTGACGCGCTCGGTGGGGCTGCAAGCCGAAGGCGCGCCAGATCCGGTGAACGGTCGATTTCGACAGACGCGTTTCGACCGCCAGCGCGCGACAACTCCAGTGCGTGTCGTCTTTGGGTTTGGTTCGCAGGGTTCGGCGGATCAACGTGGCGACCTTTTCGTCGGGAATCGAACGCGGGCGGCCAGGGCGCAGCTCCTCGTGCAATCCCGTCAGCCCCTGTTTCAGGAACCGCCGGCGCCAAAGACCGACCGTCATTTGGTTCAAATGCAACCGGGCGGCGATGTCCTTATTGGACAAGCCGTCGGCGCTGAGCAAAATTATGCGCACGCGGGTCACCAGGCCATGGGGCAGCGAGCGAGAACTAGCCATCGCTTCCAGTTGTTGGCGCTGCTCCGGCTCCAGTTGCAGCGGGGTCAGGGGTCGTCCCAAGCTCATAGGCACCTCCATTCTCCACAGAAGATGCCTAAGGGGAAGTCGTCGCGCAATACTTACATTAGTTACTTAAGGGACACAACACTAGTTGCCAGCCCGGAAATGGAACGACGATGATGAAGAAGCTCCCGTTGCTTTTGGCTGTCGGCGTTGTGTTTTTTGGGCTGTCTAGCGTTTCCGCGCACGGAGATGCGAGTGCAACGGGTTGTCTGCACAGCGACAACCGAGCTGCGGGTTGCTCCGCCGTAACCCCTGGGGACCCTGTAAGCGTTCCGGAACCAGGCAGCCTCGCGATGCTCGTGCTGGGTTTGGCTACGATGAGCGGTGTGGGCAGTGCGCTGTTACGCAAGCGACCCGCATATGTCCATGGACGGGAGGACACCAATGACGCAGCGTCTTGATTCGTGGTTGTTTGGACGACTTTTTGCGCTTATCGCACTAGCCGGAATGTTAGGGCTGAGCGGTCAGGTAGTTCGTGCGGACGACTGCCAGAGACGAGTTGAGCAGGCTGATCACAGGTTGCATGAGGCTATCGAACATCACGGTTATCGAAGCGAGGCGGCTGAACATGCGCGTCATGAGCTTCGGGAGGCGCGTGAACGATGTTGGGACGAAAATCATCGGTGGTGGAACGCGGATCAAAGGCGCTGGCATTCAGATCGGGACTGGGATGACGATGACCATCGGGACTATGGGCACCACGACGACGACAATCGGTAGTTAAAGCAGCGACACGACAGTGTAAGTCGATTGTCGTTCGTGCCAGATCATTTTGAGAAAGCACGGCGAGGTTTAACGCGGTTTTTTCTGCGCGAGACGCCTTCGCGCGGAAAAAGTGCGCCTTCGAGAATGTGACGGATTTCGTGCTCGAACTTCCGGCCTTTGCCACTGTCCCTGGCTACTGGTCCGCGTTTACCTCATCGTACAGTTCCGCAAGACCTCAGTATCGGTAGTAGGCTGGTCGCGTTCTCGGACAGCGAACCGCTCAATCAGATACGTCAGTTTACCTGTCCACTCTCTCGCTGGCGGCCCATTCGTTCCTAAAACTAAGTGGGTCGAAGATTGCCTGTGGTTAACACCACGCGATGTGAGTCTTGCGGTTCAAGCAACCTGCGCGGGTTTTCTGCGGAAATTGCCATCCACCCTCCCGCCGAAGATATTTATAAACCCGCGGTCTTTGTGTTTCCTCAACTTGTGCTGTGCTTGGAGTGTGGCGTTGCTCGGTTCATCGTCACGGAAGCTGATATGTACCAGCTTCGCCACGCCGGAGGTCACACACGGTCGTGATGCATGGTGGCCTCGTCATTTTCTCTAAAAGAGGGATATTGTCACCAACGTCCGCCGTTGTTCCCGTGCAGATGAAGCGTGTTATTGCCAATAACCTCGATCCACAGAGTTCGACAAAGATCGGCAGTTTTTCGGCCTGCTGTCGGAAGCGTGGCCAGCCTCGTTCCTCCTGCTGAGCAGAATGGCTTATGGCCAAGAGAAGACGAGGTCAAAAGTCGAAAAAGTAGAAGATGACATCGTGCCTCAACTTGCCTCAGTTTTCTGCCAATGACGGCGGCACACGGGTTCTAGCCAAGTTCCGCCTGCTGGGCAGAATCAAATTGCAAGGTTGGGTTGCACTTGTAAGAAGGCCGCAGATACAGTCTTGTTTTTTTGCCTTCAGGGAAGGAAAGAGTGCACAGCCGCTGTAGGTCATTATCCTTCGCTGCCAGCACCTCCATACTAGCCAGCCAGTCCGCACCCTGTTAGAGCCTTTGGGAACAGCTTTACCGGCTACTCTACGGCACGGCTGAGAATACAAAACGGCACTCGGACGGTGGAGGCAGCAGTTGACAGGAAAAGATAGGACGCTGTTAGGAAAAAGGAATGTCCCTAAGCCTGCGGTGCTTCTGCGGCCATTAGCATTTCTCCCACCCTTTCAGCAGGAAGCTCTCCAACCTTGGCGATAGCCGCCGCTCGGTGCATTAGAGTTGGGTGCGTCATGAAAAGCTCAGTGAAATTGCCGCACCGCATCGGAATGCTGCTCACTTTGTACAATTTGAGAAGTGTTCTAGTACACCTGACCACATCCATGAGACGCGATTTTCGTCGAGGACGAATGTAAAGAATGTGTACCGCATTCGTCATTTTGTTGTTCCATTGAATCGCGATTTCCCAGCAAGAAGAATTCGGCGGTAAACTGCATGTATGCGAAAGCGCCTTATCACGCCAACCGCCGAAACAATTCGGACTCGCGGCGAGGGTTGGCTAGATGTCGAACGCAATGCTGTCGTCGAAGTCACCTCCGAAGATGAGGATTATCCCGTTGAGTCGGCCTTCGCTTCGGAAGATGCGCGAGGTTGGCGTGCGTCAGGACCCGGGACGCAAACGATTCGCTTGCTCTTCGATCAGCCGCAACGGATCAGGTGTATATCGCTGGTATTTGAGGAAAACGACATTGCGCGCACGCAAGAGTTCGTTTTGCGGTGCTCTGCGGATGGCGAAAGGCCATTTAAGGAAATTGTGCGCCAGCAGTGGAATTTCAGCCCACCTGAGACGATACGC